>ERZ772917.1641-NODE-1641-length-12415-cov-3.737379_pt1 | contig 12415 bp, 11 predicted proteins | sample MGYA00511187_ERZ772917 | MGnify/ENA primary metagenome ERZ772917 (study PRJEB29015, sample SAMEA2737925) | human oral metagenome | biome: human oral; feature: human-associated habitat; material: dental | place: China | collected 2012 ... | reverse complement strand
TCCCGACCTCTTCCGTGCGAGGGAAGCGCGCTCCCAGCTGCGCTACAGCCCCGTTGCCACAACAGCGTGTATTCTACCCGTATTCCCCGAACTTGTCAATAACTTTTTGCGAGCTTTTTTCCGGCCTTTCCGTCCCTTCCCCTTCGGTGGCCAGAGCTCACTCCCTATAGGCCACCTTCGCCGCCATCGCCGCGCCCACCAGCCCCGCCTTGTAGCCCAGCGTGCAGGAGACCAGGCGCGTCGCCCGGTCGTCCTCGTAATCGCGGCCGTAGAGCTCCGCCGCAACCTTCCGCCGCAGGGGGACCAGCAGCCGCTCGCCCTGCTTGCCAACGCCTCCGCCAATGCCGACGACCTCCGGCTGAAGGCCGTTGACGAGGTTTGCCACCCCACAGGCCAGGTAGTCCGTGTACTCGTCCACCACTCGAATGGCGCCCGGATCCCCGGCCTCGGCGGCGACGAAGGAGGTGTGCCCTCCAACGCGCCCCTCGCGGCGCGCCATCTCCGCCATCGGACCCTTCGGGTCGGCCGCGATGGCCTCGTTCGTCATCGCGATGAGTCCCGTGGCCGAGGCGTAAGCCTCAAAGCACCCCCGGCGGCCGCAGGTGCAGGGGCGTCCCCCGTGGACGATGACCATGTGCCCAAACTCACACGCAGCGGAGTTGTACCCCGCCCATATCCTCCCGTCGATGACGAAGCCCGACCCGATGCCCGTCCCCAGCGTGATGATCATGGCACTCGACGCCCCCATGGCACAGCCCGCCACGACCTCGCCCAACGCTGCGGCGTTGGCGTCGTTCTCCACCCGCGCGGGCAGGCCCAGGGCTTCGGTCAGCATTGGGCCCAGCAGGAAATCGCGCCAGCCCAGGTTGTTGTTGTAGAGCACCGTGCCCTCCTCGGAGCGCACCATCCCCGGACACCCGACGCCCACGGCGCGCACCTTCTCCCACCCCAAGCCGCTGGCCGCGACCACCTGCCTCACGCCCTCAAGGATGTCCTGAAGCACGACCTCCTGGGGCCGCTCCGCCCCCGTCACGATCGCCATCTCGCTGACGATGGAGCCCGATGAGCTCACGACGCCGATCTTGACGCTCGTGCCGCCGACGTCGACGCCGACGTAATACGTCATACCCCTCACCCTCCCTGTTATGAACGTGCAATCATCCTGCGCCGTCGCTCCCGAAACGAAGGACGAACGCGCGGTTCCCTCAGCGCTCCACGCGGCCGGCAGCGCCTGATTCTGTGCCCAACCGACCGCTTTCGCCGGAGCCATGAGCGGCCGGGTTCCCTGTCATCCCCTCCCCGGCGCGCCGCATGGCGCCGACGAGGGCCTCCGCCCCGACGAGGCCTCCTGGGCCGGCCGCCCGGGCGCGCATCACCGTCCAGCCCCGCTCCGACCCAAGGGAAGGGGCCAGGAGCCCTATGTCGCCCGAAACGGTCGTGCCGTCCTGACGGACCGACACCTTCTCCAGGCCAAAGCGGCCTCCAAAGTTGCGCAGGGCCGTCATCGCCGCCAGGAGGCGCACCTCCTTGGGCGGCGTGCCGAAGCGGTCACGGACCTCCTCCATCAGGGCGGCCAGCTCGTCCAGCCCCACCGTCTGGAGCAGCCGGCGATAGATCGTCACGCGCACGTCCTCCTGCGGGATGTAGAACGTGGGGACGGAGCCGCCGTGGTCGAAGCTGAGGTCCGTCATCCTCGTTTCCTCGCCGCGCAGGCGACGAAGCTCCTGCTCCAGCATCCTGTAGAACACGTGAAAGCTGCCGCTTCTGGCGCTTCCATGCTGGCTGGTCCCGCCGATCTCCCCGCCGCCCCGGATGTCCAGGTCGCGCCGGGCGATGGCGTAGCCCGACCCCAGGTCCGTCATGGTGGAGATGGCCTCCAGCCGGTCCGCCGTTTCCCGCGGCAGGACCTCCCGGTCCGGGTAGAAGAAGTAGGCGAAGGCGTTCTCGCCCCGCCGGCCCACGCGCCCGCGCAGCTGGTACATCTGAGCCAGCCCCAGCTCCTGGGAGTCGTCCACGATGATGGTGTTGGCCCGCCCCACGTCCAGCCCGCTCTCGATGATGGTCGTCGCCACCAGGACGTCGATCTTGCCGGCGTAAAAGTCCATCATCGTGCGCTCCAGATCGCGCCCCGCCATCTGGCCGTGAGCGATCTGGACGTTCGCCTCAGGGAAGAAGGCCTTTAGCGTGCGGGCCTGCTCCTCCATCCGCGAGATTCGATTCACCACGAAGTAGACCTGTCCGCCGCGGTTCAGCTCGTAGGCCACGGCCTTGCGCACCAGGGGCGCCTGCCAGGGGCCGGCGAAGGTCGTCACGGGCAGACGGTCCTCCGGCGGGGTCGAGAGGACCGAGATGCTGCGCAGCCCCCTCAGGGCCATGGCCAGGGTACGGGGGATGGGCGTGGCGGAGAGGCTCAGGATGTCCACGGCGCCGTAGGCGCGCTTCAGCCCCTCCTTGTGCATGACGCCGAAGCGGTGCTCCTCGTCGATGACCAAAAGCCCCAGGTCCTTGAAGCGCACGCCCTTCTGCAGCAGCTTGTGCGTGCCGATGATGACGTCCACCGCCCCCTCCTCCGCACGGGCCAGCGTCGCGGCGGCCTCCTTCCGCGACACGAAGCGCGAGAGCAGCCCCACGCTGACGGGGAAGCCCGCAAGCCGGGACTGGAAGGTGGCAAAGTGCTGCTGCGCCAGGATCGTGGTCGGCGCCAGGACGCAGACCTGACGGCCCGACGCCACGACGCGGAAGGCGGCGCGCAGGGCCACCTCCGTCTTGCCGAAGCCCACGTCCCCAACCAGCAGGCGGTCCATGGGGAAGCGGCTCGACAGGTCCGCCATGATCTCCGCCGTCGCTCGGAGCTGATCCGCCGTTTCGTTGAAGAGGAAGGCACGGACGAAGTCGTTGTAGAGCTCCTCCGGCGCAGCAAAGGGCTCCCGCCTCTCCAGCTCGCGGCGCGCGTATATCTCGAGGAGCGCCTTCGCCTCCTCCTTGGCGCGCTCCTTGTCCTTCTCCACGCTCTTCCGCCAGCGGGTGCCGCGCAGCGAGTCCAGCTGCGTTTCCTCGTTCTCGTGCTCGGCGAGAGGCGTCAGCTTGTGGGCCTGCAGGACGGGGACGAGCAGGCGCTGATCGTCCGCGAACTCGACGATCAGCGCGTCCGAGGCCACGCCGGCCGTGACCACCTCCCGGATGCCGCGAAAGGCGCCGACGCCGTAGTCCTCGTGAACGACGAGCTGTCCTTCGGAGAGGCGGTCCCGCCACTCCACGGGGGCGCGCCACTCCGAGGTCGAGCCGGAGGCGGAAACGCCGGAGAGCTCCCGGTCGGAGATGAACGCCCGACCGGACGACCGGTCCTCGAAGCCCGACGTCAGGACGGCCTCCCGAAGCTCAAGCCCCTCCCCCAGGACGCTGAAGGGCCCTTTTTCCCGGTCCAGGAAGCGGGGGTTCGTCGTGAGGGCCGCGACGCGGCAGCCCTGGGATTCGAGGTCCCGGCACAGGCGCAGGACCACGTTCAGGTCCCCCTTGAAGGGAGGCAGGGGGCTGACGTCCAGCTCGGCGTCCGCGGCCTCCGTGGAGTCCGTGATCCTCAGGTGCGGCAGCCGGGCCAGCACCTTGATGATCTCCCCCCAGTCCTTTACGGCCTTCTCCTCCGTCCCCGCCGACAGCTCCTGCCAGAGCCAGTGAAAGGAGGTCGCCTGGGCCTCCAGCCTCTGGGGGTCGAAGAGAAGGACGCGGACGTCACCGGGCAGCATCTCCGCGGGGACGCCCTCCGTCGCCGTCGCCATGCCGTGGAGGCTCACCTCATCCAGCTCCGTGGCGCTCTTCTGCGTGGAGGGGTGAAACGCCGTGATGCGGTCGAGGTCCTCGTCGAAGAACTCAAAGCGAAGGGGCAGGGCGTGGGCGGGGTCGAAGACGTCCATGATGAAGCCGCGAAGGACGTACTGTCCCGGCGACCACACGAGGTCCGCCCGCTGGTATCCGTTGCGCTCCAGCCAGGCGGCGAGGCGATCCCTGGCGTAGTCCTCTCCCCGCCGGACGGAGAGCTCCGACTCCCCCAGAAGGCAGGGGGCCATCAGCGCGCCGGGCGTGGCGGCCAACACGCCGCCCTCCCCCGTCCAGCGGCGGATCGTTTCGCCTCGCTCCAGCAGCAGGGGACGGCTCTTGACGGACTCGGAGGTGAGGGGGAGCTCGGACAGCAGCATGGCCGGCCGGTCCGGGAACAGGGCACGGCTGTCCGCGGCCAGCTCCGAGGCCTGCCGCAGGTCCGGAAGCACCGCGAGGGTCCGCCCCGCGGGACACATCCAGGCGCGTGCCGCCCCTCCCGCGCGGTCCAGCACCGCTCCGCCGCTTCGCCACAGGGTGCCGGCCTCCTCCAAGCTCCTCAGCACAGGACGTCTTTCCCTCACAGGCAATCCCTCCGCTCCAAAGTTCCGGCCGCTCAGGCGGCCGATGGCTCTAATGTATTTTATCCCGTCCTCCGGCAAAATGCCCGCGGAGTTTGGGCGTTTTGGAGCGCAGCGGCCGTTTGTGCTATGATTCAGAAGGTCCGATCACGGCAGGGGCTGAGGCCGTCGCGCGGGCGGCCTCGCGGATCGCATTCCAAAGGGGGTATCACATTGAGGAAAGTGGGTTTTATCGGCGTGGGCATCATGGGGAAGTCCATGGTGCGCAACCTGATGAAGGCGGGCTTTGAGCTCCGCATCTTCGCGCGGGACAGGGCGAAGGTCGCCGACGTGATCGCGGAGGGCGCGGCCTTCAGCAGCACCATCGCGGAGTGCGTCAAGGGCTGCAGCGAGGTCATCACGATGGTGGGCTTCCCAAAGGACGTTGAGGAGGTCTACTTCGGGGCCGGGAACGTCCTGGACAGCGCGGAGCGGGGCGCCTGCCTCATCGACATGACCACCAGCAGCCCGACGCTGGCCGAACGGCTCTACGCCGAGGGCACGAAGCGCGGCTTCCGGGTGATGGACGCCCCCGTGACCGGCGGCGAAACGGGCGCGCGGGACGGGACGCTCTCCATCCTGGCGGGAGGCGACAGGGCGGACTACGAGGCCTGCATGCCCCTGTTCCGCGCCATGGGCGCCAACGTCAACTACCAGGGCAAGGCGGGCTGCGGCCAGCACGCGAAGCTGACAAACCAGATCATGATCGCGGGGACGCTCTCCGGCGTGTGCGAGGCCATCGCCTACGCACGGGCCAAGGAGCTGGACCTCGAAGTGTTGATGAAGTCCCTGTCCACCGGCGCGGCGGCCAGCAAACAGTTGGACGCCTACTGGCCCAAAATCACGGATAACGATTTTCAGCCGAGTTTCTTTCTCAAGCACTTCCTGAAGGACCTGACGCTGGCCTCGGAAGAGGCGGCGCAGAGCCACCTGCACCTGGAGGTCCTGGCTCAGGTGACGGAGGACTACGGAGAGCTGGCCCGCGACGGGTTCGGGGACATGGGGACCCAGGCGCTGATCAAGCACTACGAACGGTAGCGCCGAGCGGTCGGGATGAGGTTCGGCCATCGAGTCCACGATCGTTCGTGATACAATGACCTTGGAGAGGCTGCTGCAACATTGAAACTCCGAAGGAGGGGCGAGCGTGTACGCGATTGCGTTTGACCTGAAGATTGCGGAACTCAAGAAGAATTATGGGGAGCCCTACAACGGGGCCTATCAGGAGATCAACGAAGAACTCAAGAAAGCGGGCTTTGAGTGGACGCAGGGGAGCGTCTATCTCTCCATGAAGGACGAGGATAACCTTACCGCCGTGTATAAGGCGATCAACGCGCTTTCAAGGATTGAGTGGTTCAAAAATTCCGTGCGCGACATCCGGGCTTTTAAGGTCGAGGACTGGTCGGACTTTACCGACGTCGTCAAGGGACTGGATTAGGGTCTGGAGATCACGTGAGCCCCGACTTCCGTCGGGGCTCACCGGTTTTGCAGGGTTCGGGCAGGGTCTAGGCCCTCATGACCTCCAGGGCACCGTTCCACATCTCGCGCGCCGTGGTGACGACGGAGAGGTTCGCCTCGTAGGCACGGCTGGCCACCAGCATGTCCGTCATCTCCCGCACCAGGTTGACGTTGGGATAGGCCACGTAGCCGTCCTTGTCCGCATCCGGATGGTCCGGCTGATAGGTCATCCGCGGGGCCGTCTGGTCCTCGGTGATGGCCGTGACGCGCACGCCGCCGATGTCGCGGTAGCCGCCGATGGTCTTGTCGAGCATCTCCGCGAAGACGGGCACGCGCCGCTTGTAGGGCCCGCCGCTCAGCGTTCGGGTCGTGTTGATGTTCGCCAGGTTGGAGGAGATCGTGTCCATCCACAGGCGATGGGCCGTCAGGGCACTGCCCGCGACCTCCATGCTGTCAAAGATTTTCATGACAGGAACGCCTCCCTCTAACGGCCCGCGATGACGGACTTCAAAAGCGCCGTCTTGCCCGCGGCGACGCGCATCATCGCCCCGTACATCATGCGGGTTTCCGACAGCACGGCCATCTCGCGCTCCGGGTCCACGTTGTTCCCGTCCAGGCGGTAGATCTCGTCCGAAACCTTGATCTCGGAGGCCCTGACGTCCGCCATGCGCAGGGGATGAGAGGGGATGTGTCCCGCATCCGTCACCGTCATGTGCAGCTTTCTGCCCTTCTCCATGACCTCGCGCATCTGGTCCTCAAAGGAAACGTTCCGGCGGGCGTAGCCCGGCGTGTTGGCGTTCGCCACGTTTCTCGACACCGCCTTGAAGCGCTCGGCAAGGCACTCCGTCTCCTTCTCCACGACGCTCCAGGTGTAATCTCCCAGCACGGCCCTCACCCCTTTCTTCGCTATTATACACCACGAAGCGTTCCGCGGCCCCTTCAGTACAACACGCGGGGGGTGGTGGCCACGCCCAGCTCCTCCACGAAGAGCGGGCTCAGCACCTTGATGTAGGTGCCCTTCATCCCCAGGCTGCGGCTCTCGATGAGCCCCGCGCTCTCCAGCTTGCGAAGCGCATTGACGATGACGCTGCGCGTCACCCCCACGCGGTCCGCCACCTTGCTCGCGATGGCGACCCCTTCGAGCCCGTCGATCTCCGCCAGGATGTGCTTCATGGAGGCCACTTCGGAGTAGGAGAGGGCTCGCATCGCCATCTGCACGGCAATGCGGTCGCGGGAGCGCTCCTCGATCGTCCGGTTGCGCTCGTTCAGGATTTCGATGCCCACCAGCGTGCCCAGGTACTCCGCCAGCAGGAGGTCCCGAAGCAGGAACGGGGCGTGGAAGCGGACCAGCAGCACCGTCCCCAGCCGCTCCGCCGCAGCGCCGATGATGGGTACGTACATCAGGTGCTTCTCCGGCCGCTCGCCCTCGTAGTCGTCGTCGAAGAGGAAGGCGTCCTCGTCGTGGACCTCGGAGTCCCTGCACCGGTTCATCCGGACCACGAACTCCTCCGGCATGACGCCGTCCCTCATGCTGTCCGACAGGGCCTTGGACTCGTAGTCCGGAAGCCAGTTGTGCCCCAGCAGCTTGCCGCCCTTGTCCACGATGTAGACGTTTGCCGTGGAAAATTCGGAGAGGAGCCGGGACAACCTGTCGTAGTCCAGAAGGTCCCCCTCCCGGCGGTTCTGCAGCGCCCGGCCCACCTGCCGCGTCTTCTCAAGGATGTCCTCCATCGCCTTCGTCACCGCTTCCGAGCAGGGCCCCGCTTCCCACCCGCTATCCGTGACGGAAGCGCTCAGGATATCCAGCGTCCCCTCAGCTTTCGCTTCCTTCGTTCCACGTCGCTTCTCAGTTCTCTTTGCCATCAATAGAATTCCTCCTGGGGATGACCGGCGGAGGAACCGCACGGCCATCCACTGCGTCAAGATTTAGAAACGGGGCCAACGCGACACGCGATGCCGCACGCTGTGATTCGCCCGTCTGCTGTCCTGTTGCTACAGTATAACAATAATTTCACGACAATTCAACACAATAGAGAGGGCGCTAACCCAAATTCGCTGCCAGACCGGCAGGTCACAGAAGATAACGTCGTATGTCACGGTCCTCCACGAGGGAGGCGAGGCGCTCGCGCACGAGGTCCGCGGTGATCTCGATTCGTTCGACGCTCCGGTCGCAGACGCTGAAGCTGATCTCCTCCAGCAACTGCTCCATCATCGTGTGCAGCCGCCTGGCCCCGATGTCCTCCATCTCGGCGTTCATCTTGCTGGAGAGCTTGGCGATCTCCGCCGTCGCCTCCTCCGTGAAGACCAGCTCCGTGCCTTCCGTCGAGATGAGGGCCGTGTACTGGCGGATGAGGCTGTTCTCCGGCTCCGTCAGGATCTGCTGCAGGTTCTCCCAGCTCAGGGGCTCCAGCTCCACGCGGATGGGGAACCGCCCCTGCAGCTCCGGGATGAGGTCCGACGGCTTCACCCCGCTGAAAGCGCCCGCCGCGATGAAGAGGATGTGGTCCGTCTTGACGGGGCCATAGCGCGTCTGGACGACGCTGCCCTCCACGATGGGCAGGAGGTCGCGCTGCACGCCCTCGCGGCTCACGTCCGGGCCCGTGCTGCCGCCCCGGACTACCACCTTGTCCAGCTCGTCCAGGAACACGATGCCGTCCTCCTGAACGATCTCCAGCGCCTCCCGCGCCAGCGTTTCCTTGTCGATGAGCTTCTCCGCCTCCTCGGACTGGAAGATGCGCAGCGCCTCCTTCACCTTCATGTGGCGCTTCCTGGAGCGCTTCGGCAGGATCCCGCTCAGCATCTCGCTGATGTTGACGCCCATGCTGTCCATGCCCGAAGCCCCCATGATGGGGGTCGTCGTCACGGCGTCCGTCACCTCGACGTCCACCTCCCGGTCGTCCAGCCTGCCCGCCCTGAGCATCTCCAGCAGTCGAGTGCGCGTCCTGGCGTTCTCCTCGACCTGTCCCTGCTCCTCTCGCTCCTCCTCCGCAGCCTCCTCATTGGAGGCTCCAAAGGCCTTCATGAGGTCCGGCATGGAGAACTTACGCTCCTTTTTGGGGAGCATCGCGTCCAGCAGCCTCTGCTCCGCCCGCTCCAGGGCGGGGGCCTGCATCGTTTCGAGCATCCGCCGGCGCACCATGGCGACGCCGAACTCCGTCAGATCGCGAATGATCGTTTCCACGTCGCGGCCCACGTAGCCCACCTCGGTAAACTTCGTCGCCTCCACCTTGATGAAGGGCGCGTCCGAGAGCGTCGCCAGGCGGCGGGCGATCTCCGTCTTACCCACCCCCGTCGGCCCCACCATCAGGATGTTCTTCGGCATGATCTCGTGCGCCATCTCCGGGGGCAGCGCCCGCCGGCGCAGGCGGTTCCTCAGCGCGATGGCCACGGCCCGCTTGGCCTTGTCCTGTCCCACGATGTAGCGGTTCAGGTACTCGATGATCCGTGAGGGCGTCAGCGCAGAATTCAGCCCGCTCATTCTCCAAGCACCTCCAGGGTCACGACGCTGTCCGTGTAGATGCAGATCTCGGCAGCCAGCTCGATGGCGCGACGCGCAATGCGATCCGGACTCCAGTCCGTGGCCTCCCGCAGCGCCCGGCCTGCCGCCAACGCGTAGCCGGACCCGGACCCAATGGAGGCCACGTCCCCCTCCGGCTCCAGGATGTCCCCCGCCCCGCTCAGGAGCAGCGTCATGCTCCTGTCCGCCGCCAGCATCATGGCCTCGAGCCGGCGCAGCGCCTTGTCCATGCGCCACTCGCGCACCAGCTTCACGGCCCCCTTCATCAGGTCGCCCTTCTCCTGCTCCAGGCAGTTCTCAAAGCGTTCCAAAAGCGTCATGGCGTCCGCCGTGCTGCCGGCGAACCCCGTCAATATCTTTCCTCCCAGCAGTGGACGCACCTTGCGCGCCCCGGACTTGATGATCTGACTCCCAAGCGTCACCTGGCCGTCCCCCGCCATGGCGACCCGCGCTCCATCCCGAACGCAGACAATCGTCGTTCCCGTAAACAGCGTGATCATCCTTTCAGAAAAATGCCAATCCATCATTTCGACACAGGCCACCGGCAGTACGGGCTCATTCCCCGTCCGTGCCGACGTGGGCTCTGGGGTGGGCCGCCGCGTAGCTCTCCTTCATCCATGAGGCGCTGACCGTTAGGTAGATCTGAGTCGTGGCAAGGCTCTCGTGTCCCAAAAACTCCTGGACGAACTTCAGGGACGCCCCACGCTCCAGAAGGTGCGTCGCACAACTGTGGCGCAGGACGTGAGGCGTTACCCCCTCAAGCCCCGCCCGGGCCGCGAGGGCCTTCACGACGCGGTGCACCGTGCGGACCGTGATGGGCTTCAGACCGGTCCGCCTCCTTCGCCCCTCCTTGCCGGGGCTGCCCGCTCCCTCGTGCCCCACGAAGACGAAGGGGCCGAGGGCCTCCGTCCCGCGCAGAGCCGTCAGCGCGCGCTGGGCGCAGCGGCCAAACGGCACGCGCCGCTCCTTGCTGCCCTTGCCCAGGATGATGAGCCAGCGCTCGTCCAGGTCCACGTCCTCCCAACGCAGGCTGGTCAACTCCGAAACGCGAAGCCCACAGCCGTAGAGGACCTCCAGGATCGCCGTGTCCCGCAGCGCCTCCTCCGACGCCCCCGCCTCAGCAAAGAGGCGCTCCACCGCCTCCTCGCTGAGGGCGCGGGGAATGCGCCGGGGCGCGCCGGGGCCCCGCAGGTTTCGGGCCGGGTCTCGCTCCAGGACACCGCGCTCCTTCAGGAAGGCGAAGAAGCTTCGGAGGGACGAGAGCTTTCGCGCCACCGTCGCCTTGGCATACCCCCAGCCGAAGAGCGCCCGCAGGTACGCCCTCAATATCGGCGCCTCCACCAACCGGGCCTCCGACACGCCGCACCCCTCAAGGTACTCCGCAAACTGCTTGAGGTCCGAGGCGTAGTTGACCAGAGTGTGCTCCGATTGCGATCTGTTCTGCACCGACTCCACAAAGACGTCGATCAGATGGTCCATCATCTCTGCAGTCATTTTTAAATAATACCAATTTTTGGGATAATTACAAGGATTTTTCTCAAAATGTTCTCAATCGTAAAACGGGCCGAAACTCACGGTGAGCTTCGGCCCGTTCCTCAGACTTCATCTTTATTCAGCAGGAAAAACCGGGTTAAAGGGCGACCGCGCCCTGTCGTTCCACGTTAGAAAAAGAAGCGGCCCTCGCCGCTGTGAAGCCTGGGGCCGCGCTCCCTAGGCATAGAGCCGGCGCATCGCGCCGCTGCGATCCTTCAGGTAAAGCGCAATACCCTTCAGCGCCCCGTCCTCGCCGCGCACGGCGGGGACCAGAGAGCCGTCCGACGTAAGCCACAGGGGCATCTCGTCGGAGTAGACCAGCTTGGTCGTCTCACATCCCATCCTTTCACCTCCCTCCTGCAAAGGAGGACACCACCTCCGCATCAAGTTTTGCATGACCCCGCAGCCAAGCGTTCATGAGGCCAACGCGGCGTTCATAGTACCCCGACCGGCGCGAAATGTCAAACTGGTGGGGCGGAATTACGCGGAAGGGCGGAGGCAAGGCCATTACGGATCGATTCGAAACCTTGCGGGGAGGGCTGAGCCGGCGCTGCTGGGGAGGTGTCGTCAGGGGAGAAGGCAACCCCTCCGCCTCACTCCCCCTTCCCGGTCCTCAGGGGCACCTTGAAGGAGATCGTCGTCCCCTTTCCGATGACGCTGCTCACCGCAAACTCCCCGCCCTGGACCGTAACCCGCTCCTCCATGTTCTGCAGGCCGTAGGAGCCCCGCTCCCGCGCCGCCGACTTCTCCTTCTCCACGTCGAAGCCCTTGCCGTCGTCGATGATCAGGACCCGGACGATACGCCGGGAGTTGCCGATCGTGACCTTCACGTGAGGGGCGCCGCTCTTCGCGGCGTTGACGACGGCCTGGTGAATGGTCTTGAAGACGTTGCCCCGCTGGAGCAGGGGGACCTCCTCCAGCTTGCCCGTCAGCTTCCACGTCAGCTCCGTGCCCCAGCTTCGCTTCACCTGGTCCGCCAGGCGCTTCAGTGGCACCTCGAACCCCATGTCGATCCCCGTCGGGCTGAGGCCGAACAAAAGGGATCGGACCTCGCTGAGCCCGCCCCGCAACTGGCTCAACGCCAGCTTCAGCTCTCCTGCCGCCTCGGAGTACTCCCCCCGGGACATGAGCTCCTGAGCCATCTCAAGGGTCAGGCCAAGGGCCGAAAAGGACTGGGTGGGCCCGTCGTGCAGCTCCTGGGCGAAGGATCGGGCCTCGCGCTCGGCGATCTGAAAGGCCGTGACCAGCGCGCTGTCGTTGACGATCTCCGCCGCCTGGGCCGCAGGCATCGCCTCCGGCAACGCCACCAGGTTCATCACCATCCGCAGGCGCGTCCCCATGCTCTCGCTCTTAGAAACGAGGCGCGACAGGGTGCGCTCCTCCTTCTGCAGCTCGTCCCGTCGCTGCGTCAGGTTGCGGTAACGTTCCTCAAGCAGGGCGTGCAGCTTCATGGACTCCGAGGCCCGGTCGTAGACCT
>ERZ772917.1640-NODE-1640-length-12423-cov-38.795278_pt1 | contig 12423 bp, 7 predicted proteins | sample MGYA00511187_ERZ772917 | MGnify/ENA primary metagenome ERZ772917 (study PRJEB29015, sample SAMEA2737925) | human oral metagenome | biome: human oral; feature: human-associated habitat; material: dental | place: China | collected 2012 ... | reverse complement strand
GCGACGGCGGCACGGGCCCGGGCGGGGTTGGCGGCGGCCGGCGCCCGGCGCAGGGTCAGGCCGGCGGCCACCGCCAGGGGTACCAGCAGGACGGCGGCGGTGGTGATCAGCAGCGTGGACTGGGCGTTGTTGGTCAACCACACCAGGAGCCGGAAGGCGGCCCCGTGCAGGACAATGCGGTGGTTGGCGTGCAGGACGGTGAGCAGGTCGGTGGCGTGGGTGAAGAGCACCAGGGCCATAAAGGCGCACACCGTCAGGCGGGTCAGGCGCACCGGGGAGCGCCGGGCGGCCCGGTAGACCAGGAACGCCAGGACGGCGCAGGCCACCCAGCCGGACAGGAAGCCCAGGACGCGCAGGAGCATCTCGGAGGACATGGTCTGCCTGCCGGGCTCAATGAAGGCGGTGAGCTGCAGGACGGTCTCGGGCACGGCCCGGAAGAAGGCCAGGGCCAGTACCACGCAGGCCAGCACGTTGGTGGCGCGGCCCAGGTGGCCGCTGCCGCCCCACCGGGGGCGCCCGACCTGGGCCGCCAGGAGGACCAGGAGGACCACGTCGGCGGCCACGCAGGCGTAGAGGGTGGGCAGGCTGACCGCTGAGCGCGAGCGCAGGACCGCGGTGGCGCGCAGAACGGCGAAGACCGACCCCGCGACCAGCCCGGTCAGGGCGCAGGCGGCGCGCCACCGGCTGGAGGGCTCCCACCCCCGGGGCTGGTGGGGGACCAGGACCACTGCGAGCCCGGACACGAGGAGGAACGGCAGGGCCATTCCTCCGACGACGGCGACGAAACGTTCCAGCATGAGAGTCCCTTCCTACGAGTCCTTACGAGCCGGGGCGGGGTCGTCCCGGGGTTGTCCGTGGCCTGGTGCGCCCGGGCGCCGCCCCTGTCCGGTGGCAGGGGCGGCGCTCAGGCCAGTGGGCCTACCACTGCTGGGGGGTGTAGTTCCAGTTCCAGCTCAGCTCGATGGGCGTGGTCCAGAACCGGCCCTTGACACCGGTCTCCTCGTCGGAGTGGAGCATCCAGCCGTTCTCCTCCGGGGAGTGGATCTTCAGGGTCAGGGTGTACTCCCCGGCGTCGGGCAGGGCGATATTGCCCCCGTAGTGGGGGCCGTCGGAGGCGTTCATCTGCATGAAGGTGCCCTCGGCGGCGACGGTGTTGGTGGCCTTGTTGGTAATGGTGTAGTCCACTGTCAGGCCGGGGACGAAGTCACCGGCCCCGTAGCCCAGGTCGTTGCCCTCCAGGCCGGAGATGTCGGCCTCCAGGTGGAAGGACGCCTCGGAGGCCTTCAGGCCCATGCCGGCTGGCTCCATGTCCACGGGCTGGAAGTAGACCAGGGAGACGTTGATCTCGCCGACGTTCCCGTTGCCGTAGCCGATCTGGTCGTCACCCACCGGGTACTCCTGGAAGCCCTTGCCGCCCTCCGCCTTCTCGGTGGCGGTGGCGGACGGGGCTGCCTCCTTGGGGGAGTCGCCACAGGCGCTCAGGCTCAGGGTACCGGCCAGGGCGAGCGTCGCGGCGACGATGAGGGGCTTGCGGATACGCATGAGGATCCTCACTTGTTCTTGTTCGGGTTCGGGGAAGGCCGCACCGGGCTTGGTGCGACCGGGTCTTCCGGGCGGGCCCGGGAAGCCTGGTGTCAGTCGTCGGACTGCGGGGAGGCCGCGGAGCGGGCTGCGGCCTGGCCGGAGGAGGCTGACGCCGGGGAGGCGGCACCCTCCGGGGAAGTAGCCGATGCCGCTACGGCCGGGGAGGAGGCTGACGCCGGGGAGGCGGCACCCTCCGGGGAGGAGGCTGATGCGGCGGTGGCCGCGGCGGCGCCTGCCCGGCGGCGCAGCAGGGAGACTGCCGCCAGGACCACGACGACCACGGCCATGACCCCCTGGGCGGCCAGGGTCTCGACGTAGGGGTAGACGCCCAGGTAGTCGTAGGTGGGGACCCCCTGGACGTAGGTGCCGGACACGACGTCGCCCTCCACCAGGGCGTGGACGCCGCCGCCAGCGAAGATGACCACCAGGAGCGCCATGAGGAAGCTGGTGACGGCGAAGAAGGGCCGCAGCGGGATCTTGACGCTGGTGAAGCGGATGAGCAGGAAGACGGCCACGAGGATGACGCACCCCACGGCGAACCCCTGCCAGACGGAGGCGGCCCCGCCGCGGTCCATGGTGAGCAGGGCCTGGTAGAACATGACGGTCTCGGCGCCCTCGCGGAAGACGGCGAGGAAGCTCAGGGAGGCCAGGGCCCACACCCCGCCGTTGGAGACGGAGGCCTGGGTCCGGTCCTTGATGTAGGCGTTCCAGGAGGCCACCGAGCTCTTGGAGAGCATCCAGTTGGAGGTGAACAGCAGCATGAGCATGGCGATGAGGGCCACGACGCCCTCCAGGATCTCCTGGTGGGAGGAGGCGGAGTCGAACAGCCACGCGAAGAGGGCGGCCACGACCCCGCTGCCCACCAGGCCCAGGAGGATACCGAGGTAGATGTGCTTGACGCGGTCCTTCATCCCGGCCTTGATCAGGTAGGCGATAATGGCGGCCACCACGAGGATGGCCTCCAGGCCCTCGCGCAGGAGGATAATGAGGGCCTGCCCGAAGGAGCTGGTGAGGAAGGACTTGACCGGGTTGACCTGGTCGGCGGCCCCGGCGTCGAGGGTGGCGGCGTCCTGGGTGATCATGCTCTTGAGCTCGGCGGCCGCGGAGGTCACCGTCTGGGCGTCCTCACCGCCCACCATGGCCTTGCGCACCACCTTGAACTGGTTCTCCACCTGGGAGACCCGGTCCCCGGAGATGGCGGACATGACGGTCTTCTCAAAGCCGAGCTTCTCGTAGTAGCCGTAGTAGGCCTGGTTGACCAGGTCGCTGCCGGCCCTGCCGTCACCGGAGACGGCCGCGGCCACGCCCCGGTCAATGAGGTCGGTCATCTCGACGGCGACCTCGCCCCAGGTGCGCTCACCCCGGCCGGTGTTGACCTGGGTCTTGGCCGCGTCCAGGGCGGCGCGCTCCGTGGCCGTGGTGGCGGCGCGCTGGGCGGCGTAGTCCCTGGGGTTCAGCAGGTCGGTCAGGGCGTCGAGCTGGGCGGCGGACTGGGTCACCGAGCTGCTCAGGGAGGCCACCCCATCGGAGAGGACCTGCTCGTTGCCGGTCTTGAAGGCGGCCTGGCGCAGGGAGGCGAAGGCGTCCTTCTGGGTGGTCATGGTCTCCTTGCCCAGCCGGTCGGTGATCACCGCGGCCAGGTTGGAGGCCACGTAGCCGGAGTTGTAGGCCCGCTGGAAGGCGGCGGTCGCGCCGGAGGTGTCACCGGCCTGGTAACGGGTGAGTCCGTTGTCGAGGTCCTGGGTGACCACGGCGGCGACCTCTCCCCAGGTGCCGTGGTCGGTGTCCGCCTCGGAGGCGCGGGCCCCGGGCGCCAGCAGGAGGGCCAGGAGGGCCAGGAGGGCCGTGAGGGGGACGGTGAGCCGGGGGGCCGTACGACCGGCAGAGGCAGTTGACATACTCGCTCACATGGCTTTCAGGGGGAAGTGGGTAGATTAGACGTACCTAAGAAGTGGAGGCGCGCTCCTTTTAGGTAGGATAGGATGACCATATTCTTCAGGTCAAAGTGAGGGAGGTCACAGCGTGTCGGGGGTGCCTGACACATCCCGCACCATGGGGCCGGTTACGGCTCGAGAACCGTCCTCCGGGTGTTGCTGGGACCACACCTGGTCCTTCACCGCCACCGGCTGCCCCTGGCGGGTCCTGACTCGCCGTGCGCTCCCGCCAGGGGCGCGTGGGCAGGTGCTCGAGCTCGTTGACGCCTACGAGGGGGTGTGGTCCCGGTTCCGGGAGGACTCACTGGTCAGCCGTGCCGCCCGCGGTGAGGTCGGCGGCCGGGGTGAGGCTGGCACCCGCGGCACGCCGGGCCCGGTGGTCCTGGACCTGCCCCGCGGCTCGGGGCGCATGCTGGCCCTCTACGACCTGCTCCACCGGGCCAGCGCGGGCCGCATTGACCCGCTGGTGGGGGCCGACCTGGTCGAGCTCGGCTACGACCCGGCCTACTCCTTCACCGTGCGCGACGGCGCCCTGCACCGCCTGGGGGCCCGCCGCGGCCGCCTGACCTGGGAACAGGTCCGCCGTGACGGGGACCGTCTGACCCTGCCCCGCCCGGCGCTGGTCGACGTCGGCGCCGTGGGCAAGGGCTTCCTGGCCGACATGGTGGCGGACGCCCTGGGGCGGGCGGGCGTGGACGAGGTCGTGGTGGACGCCTCGGGGGACCTGGTGGTCCGCAGCGGCACGCCGGTACGCCTGGGCCTGGAGGAGCCGGGGAGCCCCGGACGGGTCATTGGCGTGGTGACCCTGCGCAGGGGGGCGCTGGCGGCCTCCGGGGTGAGCGAGCGGGCCTGGGGGGAGGGCCTGCACCACGTGCTGGACGCGCTCACCGGGCTGCCGGTCCGTGACGTGCTGGCCACGTGGGCGGTGGCGGGCACCTGCGCGCAGGCCGACGGGATCGCCACCGCGCTGTTCCTCACGCCCCCCCAGCAGCTGGCCGCGGCGGGCCTGCGCTACGACTTCGTCCTGGAGCGCGCTGACGCCACCGTCCTTACGAGTCGCACCTTCCCGCGCCTGGGTGAGCTGTTCACCTCACGGTGAGCCCAGCGGTCTGTCGGTGAGGTCCACGGCCTGCTGGCCCCGGTGCAGACCTCCCAGTAGGTGGCGGCCCCCTGTCGGCGAGGGCCACGACTCCATCGACGTCCGGGACCACCCGGGCGGCCCGGCGGCCCCCTGCCGGTAAGGGCCACGGGCCTTCGTCGTCGTCAAGGGTGTCCGCGGCGGGCCAGAGGCGCCCTCTGTCGGTGAGGGCCACGGCTCCAGACCATGACTGTCCCCTACCTTCTCAGGAGCAGTCCCCCACAGGCAGGACAGGGCTTACTTCCCACACCTCGGCGATAGCGTCCCGGGCCCCACGGACAGAACGCAGGCCGGAGACCTGGGGCCCGGGAGCGGCCGCCTGGCGGTAAAGGCTACGGCTACTCCCCCGGCCGCCCCTGCGGCGCCCCAGAGGCGCCCCCTTGTTCATCGAGGGCCACGGGCCGCGCTGACGCAGGGCGGCTGGTAGGCGCCCACGCGCCCTGGTCGGGCCCGGGACCGGGCCTGGCAGGTACGACAAGGCCCGGCCCGGATATCACCGGGTCGGGCCCATCGCACGAGGCCGCCTCCCGGTTCCCATCCCGGGAGGCCGTGCCTCCTTCGCCGAGCGCACGGTCGCAGTCCCTGGGCTGCGGTCCGGCATTCCGGAGGCGGCCGGTCACCGACGCTCCCCAACGTCTCGCGGTCGCCACCGTCCGGCGGCACAACCAATAGTGCACACCGCCCCTGGGAGAACACCCCACTACCACCTCACAGCTTCCTGGGAACTTTCCCGGGGGCTCTCACAGGCCCCGGCCCCGACGCCGGATCCGCTCCAGACGGGCCGGGCCAGCAGGGTCAGGGGCACGGGCCGGGCGCAGGGCCGCCTGGAGGCGGGAGCGCACCGCCTCGGTGTCCAGGTGGGGGCCGATGGCCACCAGGCCGTGCTGCGGGGCCCCGGCAGGACCGTCCTCCAGGTGGGCCCGCCCGGCGACGACATTGACCACGATCTCCCGGGGCCTGTCGCGGCGCGAGCCGCCCCCGGCGAGGGCGAGCACCCCCTTGAGCCGGTAGACGTCCGCGGGCAGGTCCTCCAGGAGGTCCGCCAGGCTCCCGGGGTCCACGTGCCCGGGCGCCGGGACGGTCACGACGTGGGCGTGGTGGGTGCACCCGGGCTCGCGCTCCTGACGCTCCTGACGGCTGACCTCGGCCAGGGGGAGCTCGTCCTGGACCGCCTCCCCCTGAATCCCGGCCACGGGGCCGGAGACGTCGGCCACCAGCAGGGGGTCGATACGGCCGTGGTCGGCGACCACCACGGTGGCCCGGGGGTTGCGGGCGCGGACGCGCGCGGTGAGGCGCTCCACGACGGCCTGGCGCCCGCCGGGGTCCAGCAGGTCGGTCTTGGTCAGGACCACTAAGGTGGCGGCCCCGTAGCGGGCGGGCGGGGCCGCTCCGGTGTCCACGGTGGCGGCCTGGTTGACGACGTCGACCACGTCAATAAGCCCGCCGAAGCGGGTGCGTCGCCAGGGCAGGGAGCAGATGAGACGTGCCAGCTGAGGGGGCTCGGCAATGCCGGAGGCCTCGATAATGACGGCGTCGAGCCCCAGGCGGGGACGGGTCAGGCGCTCCAGGGCGGGGACCAGGGCCCCGGCGTCGGGCAGGCAGCACAGGCAGCCCCCGGCCACGGAGGCGGGCTCGTCGACCTGCCCGGACACCAGGGCGGCGTCCACGCCTATGTCCCCGAAGTCGTTGACCACCACGCCCAGGCGCGCCCCGGGGGCACGCAGGAGGTGGTTGAGCACGGTGGTCTTGCCCGCGCCCAGGTAGCCGGTCAGGGCGATGACGGGGACGGAGGGTCGTGCCACAGGTGCACCTCGCTTTCCGGGGACAGACTACCCGTCCCAGGTGGGCGCCTCAGGTGGGCGTCCCAGGTGGTGGCACCGACTGCCGGACGGCAGGATAAGGACGCGGGACACCCCAGGCAGACGCCTCCCACGTGCGCGCTGTGCACCTGCCCAAGCACCCCCTGAGCGAGCCCAAGCTCTCCCCCGTGCGCGGGCGCACTGTGCCAGCTCGGCCAGCCGGGTCTGGTGGAGACATCCCCTTTACGTGCGCGGGCGCGCTTTAGCCACGGTGGCGCGCAGGACGGTGATCTCCGATCTCCTCCCACGTGCGCGGGCGCGCTTTGCCTGAGCCGGATACTCTCTGACGGGCACGAAGGCGCTGAGTAACGGACGGCGCACAGCTCCCAAGAAGCAGGCGCCCTCGTCGCCCGCCAGCGCCAGCAGCCCCAGCACCCGCACGACCCCCAAGAAGCAGACGCCCTCCCATGTGCGCGGGCGCCCTGCATCCACACCTGGGGACCGAGGGCGGGGACGCGCTCCCACACATGAACGCGCTCTGGAGCAGATGGACGCCATATAGAACTGATGAACGCCACCTAGAGAGGCGTTCACCTGCCTAAAAGTGCGTTCACCTACCGGAAAAGGCGTTCACCTACCGGTAGGCGCGTCCACCCATCGAAAGAGGCGTCCACCTACCAGGAGGCTCATGACCGCCGGGGGCGAAGGGATCGGGAGTCGGCGTAGCCGACCGCCCTGGCCGCCTCTTCCCAGGTCGCTCCCCGTTCGTGGAGCTGTTGGGCCCGCTCCCGGCGCACGGCCCGGGAGTAGGCCTGCGGCGTCAGGCCGGTGGCGGAGACGAAGTGCCTCGCCAGGGTCCTCCCGCTGACCCCGAGGCGCCGTCCGAGGAGCTCCAGCGTCAGGGGCTCCTCATCCGGATTATCGAGGACGTCCTGAGCGCGGTGGGCCAGGTCATCCATGTGGTTGCGGTGGACGAGCATCACCGAGCGCTGCGAGGCCGAGCCGGGTCGCCAGGCGGGGACGACGAGCGTGCGGGCCACGCGGGCCGCGAGCGCCGGGCCGTGGTCGTGAGCCACGAGGTGGAGCGCGAGGTCGATGCCGCTGGCAATGCCGGCCGAGGTGTGCAGCCTCCCCTCGCAGGTGAACAGGACGTCGCGCAGGACCTGGACGCCGCGATACCGTTTCAGGGCCGGGACGAGGTCGTGATGGGTGGTGGCGGTGCGCCCGGTGAGGACTCCGGCCTCCGCGAGCGCCAGGGCGCCGGCGCACACGGAGGCGATGCGGCCGCCGTCGTCCCAGTGCCCGCGGATCCTCTTGAGCAGGGCGCGTGAGAGCCCCGGGGAGCTGGCCGGGCTCTTCCACCCCGGCACCAGGACGAGGTCGTCAGGCTCCAGATCCGGCCAGTGCACCGCGGCGGCAAGGGCCACGCCCTGGTACGAGCCGGTGATCGGGTGCTCACTGACATAGCCGACGGTGTACCCGGCGCCCATGTCCGCCGCGGTGACGAGGACCTGGGCGGGCCCGGCCACGTCCATGAGGTGCACGTGCTCGGGCAGCACGATCAGGACATGGCGGGTCGGTCTCACTCCCTCAGCCTCCCACGACCTGCTCAACGGTGGTGATCGTGGCGAACCTCCCGGACAGCGCGGCGGCGGTGCGGGAGATGACCTGCCCGGCCGGGAGCTCGCCGGAGCCGTCGACGAGGGGGAGCGGGTGGGTGGCGGTGGCATCGATGACGACCTCGACCTCGTAGCCCAGGTCGCAGGCCAGGCGGGCGGTGGTCTCCACGCACTGCTCGGTGCGGATTCCGGCAATGCGCACACGGCGTACCGCGCGGTGGGTGAGCTGCTGGGCGAGGTTGGTCGTGGTGAAGGCGTTGTGGCTGGTCTTGGTGACCGTCAGGTCCCCCTCCCGGACCTCCAGCCCGGGCTGCAGTGCGACCATGCCGCCCTCCGGGTCGAAGGGCCCCCGGCTGCCGGGCGAGGAGTGCAGGACCCAGACGACCTCATCTCCCCCGGCACGCGCGTGCGAGACCAGGCGCTGCACGCGCTGGACGATGTCGGGCGCTGAGATCTGCGCCCATGACGGCTGGAGGCGGAAGGATTCCTGGACGTCGACGACGAGGAGTGCTGTGCTCATAATTCGAGCCTTCCCCTGGAGCCGGGCCAGGGGAAGGAGCTGGAAGGACCCGAGCCGGAACGATTAGGACAGCAGTCGCGCACGCAGACGCCCACGTGCCCGGGCGTGCTGTGGGCCGACGGATTATCCCCACACGCGGGGGGGGACGACCTGAGCGCCTGGGTCAGCTCCTGTCAGAGCCAGGATCATTCGCACGCGGGGGGACGACGCCGTCCACGCCCTCGGCGACCAGGTCCACATTATTCCCGCACGCGCGGGGGACGTCGGGCGTCGACCTGCTGGGCGCCGGTGGGGGCCGGATTATCCCCGCACGCGGGGGCGTGCTCCCACATGCACGGGCGCGCTTGGGGCGGCTGGCTGGGGGTGGGGTCCCCGGCACCCTCCTACGTACACGAACGTGCCGGTGGTCGCAGGTGTCCCCGCCTGCGCTCGGCGCCTGCCCTCCTACGTACACGAACGAACGCGCCCTGGTCACGCGGGCTACGGGGGCGCGGGCTGTCCCCGACCTCCCACGTACACGAACGTGCCCCGGTGGCCTCGGTGGCGGGGTCGCCTGCCCTCCCACGTACACAAACGCACCGTCCCTTCCTCCCGGGGAGCAAGGACGGGGACGCGCTCCCACATACATGAACGCGCTCTGGAGCAGGTGAACACCGTCTGGGTTGGATGGACGCCATATAGAGCAGGTGAACGCCACCTAGAGAGGCGTCCACCTGACTAAAAGCACGTTCATCTACCAGAAAAGGCGTTCACCCAACGGGAAGCGCGTCCGTCCACCGGAAAAGGCGTCCACCTACCAGGAGGCGCGTCCACCCACCCCACCAGGAGGCGCGTCCACCCACCGAAAGAGGCGTTCACCTACCCAGGGGCGCGTCCACCTGTCCTGAGCGGCGCGGGGTCCCCGATCTGGCGCCCGAGGGCGCCCCCACCCGTATGGTGGGTATGCCCAGGCTCACCGGGGCGGTGTCGGGCTCCGGGGCGGCGCAGGCCTCGGTCCGGGAGCGCTCCCAGGCGTCCCCGGCGCGCGTGCGGCGCACCTGGAACAGGGCGGGGCCGTCGTCGAGCCACAGGCGGTCCCCGGGCCGCAGAGCCTGGTTGGCCGCGGACGCCGCCGCACCCAGTTGCCGTCCGCATCGGGCGGAGTCGGCAATGAGGTTGTGGGGGGCGCCGTGGGTGACCCTCACGGTGAGCACGTCCCCGGGGCGCGGGGCGCCGCCGGCGTAGTCGTCGGCCGCCACGCCGGCGGGCAGGGCGGCGTGCACCAGCCGGTTGTCGGCGGCCCGCCCCGAGACGCGGGCGGTGGCCGCGTCGCGGCGCCCCTGGCCTTCGGCGACCAGCACCTCGACGACGCGCCCCTCCTGCCTCTCGTTCTCCTCCCGGGCGATGCGGCCCATCAACGCCTCCAGGCGCTGGTAACGTTCCCTGACCACCTCGGCGGGCACCTGGTCCCGGTCGGCGGCGGGGGTGCCCGGGCGCGGGGAGTACTCGAAGGTGAAGGCCGAGGCGAACCGGGCCCGCTTAACCACCTCCAGGGTGGCGGCGAAGTCCTCCTCGGTCTCCCCGGGGAAGCCCACGATAATGTCAGTGGTGATGGCCGCCTCGGGCATGGCGGCGCGCACCCGCTCCAGGATCCCCAGGAACCGGGTGGTGCGGTAGGAGCGGCGCATGGCCCGCAGGATCCGGTCCGAGCCCGACTGCAGGGGCATGTGCAGGCTGGGCATGACGGTGGGGGTGGTGGCCATGGCCTCGATGACGTCGTCGGTGAAGGCCGCCGGGTGGGGGCTGGTGAAGCGCACCCGCTCAATGCCCTCCACGGCCCCGGCCGCCCGCAGCAGCTTGGCGAAGGCTCCGCGGTCGCCGAAGCCCACGCCGTAGGAGTTGACGTTCTGGCCCAGCAGGGTCACCTCGATGGCGCCGTCGGCGGCGACGGCGGCGATCTCGGCCAGGACCTCGCCGGGGCGCCGGTCGCGCTGCCTGCCGCGCAGGGAGGGCACGATGCAGAAGGTGCAGGTGTTGTTGCAGCCCACGGCGATGGACACCCAGGCGGCGTAGGCGGACTCGCGGCGGGTGGGCAGGGTGGAGGGGAAGACCCTGAGGGACTCCTCGATCTCGACGGCGGCCTCGGCGTTGTGGCGGGAGCGCGCCAGCAGGGCGGGCAGGACGTCGATGTTGTGGGTGCCGAAGACGACGTCGACCCACGGGGCCCGCTCGATGATGCCCCGCCCCATCTGCTGGGCCAGGCAGCCGGCCACGGCGATCTGCATGCCGGGGCGCTCGCGCTTGACGGCGGCGAGCCGGCCGAGGTTGCCGAACAGGCGGGTGACCGCGTTCTCGCGCACGGAGCAGGTGTTGATGATGACGACGTCGGCGCCGCCGTCGCCGGCCCCGGCGTCCCGGGCGGCGGCCTCGGGCACGTCCTCGACGCGCCGGTAGCCGGAGGCCTCGAGCAGGCCGGCCATGTGCTCGGAGTCGTGGACGTTCATCTGGCAGCCCAGGGTGCGCACGTGGTAGGTGCGCGGCGTCGGGCCGGCGCTGTGCGCACTGGATGCGCCGGGCGCGCCGGGGGCGTCGAGAACGCCGGGGGCGCGGGCGTCCAGCCGGGAGACGGTCGCTTCACGGGTAGTCATCGCCGTGCAGTGTAGAGGAGCGCGCCGGGCCCGGGCCGACCCCGGCAATGGGCCCGGTCACGGCCCCTAGCCGAGGGCGCGCAGGAGCTCCTGGGACAGCGGGACGGACACCTCGATGTCGTCGTCGATCGCGGGCGCGGGGTCCGGCACGCTCAAGACGCCGTTGTCGCAGTCGAACAGGGCACCCGGGCCGCCGGTGCGGGCATCGCCCTCGAAGACGATGCGCCGGGCCCAGCTCCCCGACCGCGCCTGCTCCAGAACGCCGCGGACGTCGTCGATCCGCAGGGGGCCGCTGCGCCACCCCGAACCGTTCCTGACCACGAGACCCGCGCCGGGGGCGAGGTCGCGCACCTTCAGGCTCCCCCACCCGACGTCCAGGGCCCGGGCGCTCAGGTCATCGATCGGCATGCCGGACAGGTCCCCGCCGGCGCGCATCTCAATGGTGACGCAGATGTAGCTCAGGGAGACCTGCGAGAGGAGCACGCCCTCGGGCAGGGACTGGGGCGCCGCGAGCGCCCAGTCGGCGCGCCGGCCCCTGCCGTTCGGCACGGCCCCGGGGACGGGGACGCCCACGAGGTAGACGGACAGGGCGTCGTCGGCGATGACGACCTGCTCCGCCTTGTCGGTGAGCAGTGGGACGGCGATGGCCGTGCACGCCTGGAGGCGGTCCGAATCGGTGGCGCCCTTGAGCTTGGCGGTGAGCAGTCGCTTGTCCCCCTCATCGCGCCCCGGGTACCTCCAGTGCAGGTCGACGTCGACGGACAGGCCGTCCCCGCCGGCGAGCTCGTCGGCGACGTCCGCGTGCAGCCCGGTCAGGAGGGGGACCACGGTCTGCGGATCGGCCAGGTCCCGCAGGCCCGCTTCGAGTCCGATCGTCGAGGCGACGCCGCTGATGTCCTTGACCCTGACGACGGCGGCGAGGTTCTGGGAGTCCGCGTAGGCCTCGACGGCGCTGCGCAGGGACTCGAGGCCGGGGGCCGGGGAGGGCGAGGGCGGCGGGGCGCATTGGCACGGCGCGGGCTGCGTCGTCGGTCGCGTGGCGGGGCTCGTGGGCGGGGCCGCGGACGGCGCCGGTTCGGCCAGGATCCTCCTCAGGATCACGACGGCGGCTCCGGCGCCCACGACCGCGCCGCCCGCCAGGACGGCGCGACGGCGCAGGCGCGACGGCCCCGGCGGTCCCACCGGTCCCGCCGGAGGCGGGC
>ERZ772917.1638-NODE-1638-length-12432-cov-3.042498_pt1 | contig 12432 bp, 15 predicted proteins | sample MGYA00511187_ERZ772917 | MGnify/ENA primary metagenome ERZ772917 (study PRJEB29015, sample SAMEA2737925) | human oral metagenome | biome: human oral; feature: human-associated habitat; material: dental | place: China | collected 2012 ... | reverse complement strand
TCTATTTCGGTGCACATTCGGAGGTGCGCCCGCGCATTCTGATCGGGCGGGATACGCGCATCTCGGGTGAGATGTTCGAGGCAGCGCTGATGGCGGGCATCTGCTCTGCGGGCGGCGTTGCACTTGTTGCGGGCGTCGTTCCGACACCTGCGATTGCCTATCTCGCACGGGAGCACAAGGCGCAGGCGGGCATTGTGATCTCTGCCTCGCACAACCCATTTCCCGACAATGGGATCAAGTTCTTTGGCGGTGACGGCTATAAGCTCCCGGATGCGGTGGAGGATGAACTCGAAGCACTTGTGCGCCGCCTGCAAACGAATGACGATGCTGTGCGTCCGACGGGGAAGGCTATCGGGATCGTGGAGTATCGCGACGATCTCCTCAATCAGTATATTGATTACGTTGCGCGTACGTGTACGGAGCGCTTCGATGGCATGAAGGTCGTGCTCGACTGTGCGAACGGTGCTGCCTATGAGGCGATGCCGAAGGTGCTGCGGCGCCTTGGCGCGGAGGTCAAGGTGGTTCATGCGCTGCCGAATGGCGTGAACATCAATGATGGATGCGGATCGACCCATTTGGAGTCGCTGCGCCGCACCGTGCTTGAGCGCGGTGCGGACATCGGGATCGCACACGACGGGGATGCGGATCGCTGCCTCTGTCTGGATGAAACGGGCGAATTGATCGACGGCGACCATATCCTTGTCGCGTGTGCCGCGGAGATGATCCGTGCGGGACGTCTGCCGCAAAAGACCGTTGTGACGACCGTGATGGCAAACATCGGCTTTCACAAGGCAATCGCCGAGCTCGGCGGACGTGTTGAGGTGACGGCGGTCGGTGACCGCTATGTGCTCGAGTCCATGCGTGCAAACGGCTATACAATCGGCGGGGAACAGTCGGGACACATCATCTTTGCGGAACATGCGACAACGGGCGACGGCCTCATTACGGCGCTGCAGGTACTCGCTGCGCTGCGCCGCAGCGGCAAGAAGGCATCGGAGCTGAATGCGATGATGACGACCTATCCGCAGCTCCTTGTGAATGTACGCGTCAAGACGAAGGCGGGCTGGGAGGAAAATGCGGCGATCCGTGCCGCCATCGCCGAGGGAGAACGCATCCTCGGCAGCGACGGCCGCGTGCTCGTGCGCCCTTCCGGAACGGAGCCGCTCATCCGTGTGATGGCGGAGGGCAGCGATCAGGCACAGCTTGAGGAGGTGTGCGGTGCGATCGTAGAGGTTGTGAAACGGGAACAGGGAGAGGCGTAAATGTCGCATCTTTCCGCCGTGCTGCTCGTACTCCTGGCGGGGACGATGTGGGCGGCGAGCGGTACGGCGGCACAGCACTTCTACACACAGTCGGCGCACGTTCCGCTCGAGCTGACGCAGGTGCGGCTCTTTCTCTCGAGCGGACTCTTCTTCCTCCTCGCATGGTGGAGCGGCGGATTGCGGCGTGGCGTGCGCTCTCTGCGCAAAAACCCGCGTCTCCTTCTGCAGCTCGCGACTCATGGGATCGTTGGCATTATGATCGTGCAGTTCACCTACTTTATGGGGATTGCCGAGGGCGATGCGGCGGCGACGACGGTCATTGGCTATACGAGTCCTGCGATGATGATCCTCTATTTTGCCGTGCGCTACCGGCGCCTGCCGTCGGCTGTGGAGGCAGGGACGGTCATTGTCGCCGTGGCGGGAGTGTTCCTGCTTGTGACGGGCGGTGACATCGGACGGCTCTCCGTGCCGATGGCGTGCATTGTGTGGAGTCTGCTCTCTGGCGTGACCTTCACCTTTGCGATGATCTATCCCGTACATCTCCTGCGCCTCTTTGACCGCTTTTTTCTGCTTGCCGTCTGTATGCTGATCGGTGCCGTTTCACTTTTGCCCATGACACAGGTGATTACCGAGGTTGGGTCATTTTTTACGGCGGGAACATGGCTTGATCTCTTTGTCATCATCGGACTCGGGACGATTGTCGCTTTCTTCGCATTTAATTTGGGGCTGCGCTGGCTGAGTCCCGAAGAGACGGCGATCACGGCGACGATTGAACCGGTGGCAAGTGTCATCTTTGCGTGGCTGATCTTCGATACGCATTTTGGCATGGTGCAGGTTGTCGGGATCGTGCTCGTCATTGCGGCGATTCTGACGCCGAATCTTTTGAAGAAATGGGGAAAGGTATGAAAATACCGCTGCGCTACCAGATATCGGAGTACGACTGCGGACCGACGGCACTGCTCAACGGGGTGAGTTATCTTTTCCCGCGTGCGGAGGTTCCGCCCGAGATCATCCGCAGCGTTACGCTCTACTCGCTCGACTGCTATGGGATGGACGGCGCTGCGGGCAAGGCGGGCACGTCGCGCATGGCGATGATGTATCTTGCCAACTGGCTGGAGGGATTCTCCCGCGCTGCGAAATTTCCGCTGTCCTGCCAGTATATCTCGGGGCAGGCGGTGCATGTCAGTGCGCACAGCTACGTTAATGATGCCGTCGCACGCGGCGGCGCAGCGGTGGTGCGGCTCTTTTACGAGGTCGAGCACTATGCGCTGATTACGGGGGCGTCGGCGGATCGCATCTATCTCTTTGATCCGTATTATCTGGCAGAGGCGGAATCGGAGTTCGTGCGCGCGGGCATCGAGGTGACCTGCGCGCATCCGCATGCGTATAACCGGATCGTTCCCTTTGACTGCTTTAATCGCGAGACGCGTGAGCTTTACGCGTTCGGCCCTGCGGAAACGCGCGAGGCGGTACTGCTTTTCGACGAGCGGACACGCAGAACGGCGGACGATACGATCGAATACTTTATTTAACGGCAGCAGATAGGAGGCATGTTCTTGCAGGAGACAACAGAAGAGATTGAATTCAGAGATCAGCAGGAGGCGTATGCGATTCTCGGCGACCGCGACACACTCCTGCAGAGTATGCAGGAGAATTTCTCCTGCCGCATGGTGAGCCGCGGCGGCTCTCTTGCCATTACCGGGACGGCGGAGGATGCTGCCGCTGCATGCGCCCTCGTACAGGAACTTCTCTTCTATCACCGGCAGGGGGCAAAGCTGACGACGCATGAGGTGGTCTACGGTGCCCGCCTCATCCGGGAAGGGCGCAGAGAGGAGCTGCACGGACTCTTCTCCGAGGTTCTGCTCGTGACGGCAAAGGGGAAGGAAGTGCGGGCAAAGACGCTCGGGCAGCGCGACTATCTTGCGAAAATACGGAAGAATGCCGTCACGCTCGGCGTCGGCCCTGCAGGCACGGGAAAGACCTATCTTGCGGTTGTGATGGCCGTGGCGGCGCTCCGAAACCGTGAGGTCAGCCGCATCATCCTCACGCGTCCCGCCGTGGAGGCGGGGGAGCACCTCGGCTTTCTGCCCGGCGATCTGACGGAGAAGATCAACCCCTATCTGCGTCCGCTCTATGATGCGCTGCAGGACATTCTCGGTGCGGAGGCATATCAGAAGATGATGAGCCGCCAGCTGATCGAGGTGGCGCCGCTTGCCTACATCCGCGGGCGTACGCTGGAGGATGCCTTCATCATCCTCGACGAGGCGCAGAATACGACGGGGGCGCAGATGAAGATGTTCCTCACACGCCTTGGCTTCGGTTCGCGCATGGTGGTGACGGGCGACCTTGAGCAGGTGGACCTGCCGCGCGGAACCGTATCCGGCCTGCGGCAGGCATGCCAGATCCTGAGAGGTGTCAAGGGTGTCGGGATTGTAAAGCTCGAGCCGGTCGACATCATCCGACATGAGGTCGTAACGCGGATTGTCGAGGCATACGGCGTTTGGGAGAAGAAGCGGGGACGCGCACATGGAGATTGAGATTCGGCGCGAGCCCGAGGACCTGCCCGTGCCGGACAGCGACATCACGGCTGTGCGCCGCGCGGTCGAGACGGTCGGACGGCTCTATGGCGCGGAGGATGCCGAGGTCAGCGTGACGCTGACCGATGATGCGCACGTCCATGTGCTCAACCGCGAATACCGCAATGTCGACCGCCCGACGGACGTGCTCTCCTTTGCTCTTGCGGAGAGCGAGGAGCCTGAGATCATCGGGGCGGACGGCGGCGTGGTGCTGGGCGATCTCGTCATCTCGCTCGAACGTGCTGCGGCGCAGGCGGAGGAGTACGGACACAGTCCGCTGCGCGAACTCTCCTTTCTCACGGTACACGGGATGCTGCACCTCCTCGGCTACGACCATATGGAGGAGGAGGAGCGGCTGGAGATGGAAGAGGAGCAGCGGCGTGTCATGGAGGAACTGGGGATTCAACGATGAAGATGCATAAATCCGGATTTGCCGCCGTGATCGGTCGGCCGAACGTCGGCAAGTCTACGCTGATCAACGCGCTGATCGGGCAGAAGATCGCCATCATGAGCGACAAGCCCCAGACAACGCGCAGCCGCATCCTCTGTATCCTGACCGAGGAGGATGCACAGATCATTTTCCTCGATACGCCAGGCGTACACAAGCCGAAGCATAAACTCGGCAGCTATATGGCAAAGGCGGCAGAGGGGGCGCTCCACGGCGTCGATGTCATCGTCTTTGTTGTGGATGTGACGGAGAAGATGGGGCCGGGCGAGCGGTATATTCTGAAGCAGCTCGCCTCTGCGCGTGTGCCTGTGCTGCTCGCCGTCAACAAGGTGGATTGTATCCCGCGCGAGGAGAGCCTGCCCGTCATTGCACACTATGCGAAGGCGTATGAATTTGCAGGAATTGTGCCCATCTCGGCGCGTGAGGGGGAAAATCTGGACGGGCTGCTCGCGGAGATCAAGAAATATCTCCCGGAAGGCCCGCAGTACTATCCTGAGGATATGGTGACGGATCAGCCGGAGCGCCTCATCATCGCCGAGCTCGTGCGCGAGAAGGTGCTTGAGCTGACGCGGGATGAGATTCCGCATGCCGTTGCCGTCGATATTGAGGAGATGACGACGCGGGAGAAGGGCGATGTCTACATTCGCGCGGTCATCTATGTAGAGCGCGAGTCGCAGAAGGGCATCGTCATCGGCGCAAAGGGCGCGCTGCTGCGTACGATTGGTGCGCGGGCACGTGCCGATGCCGAGACGCTGCTGGGGGCGAAGGTCTATCTTGACCTCTGGGTCAAGACGCGCAGGGACTGGCGCAATCGTGCAAATGCACTGCGGGAGTTTGGATTTCACGAGGACGGATGAGAGGAGGCAGGAGCGATGACGCTGCGGATGAATCGGATCTATCGGCGCGCTGTGCGGCAGGTGTCGCGGCGCTTTGTGAACGGGCTGCTTGTGCTTGTGCCCGTCATTATTACGCTGCTCGTCATCGACTGGACCCTGCGCTTCACGGAGGGCGTGCTCGGTCAGTATCTGCCGTTCTATTTCCCCGGCATGGGGATTATCACGCTTGTACTCGTCATCTATCTGGTCGGCTGGGCATCGACCAACTGGGCGCTTGCCAAGCTCATCTCGCTGGGCGAGACGATGATTGGGACGATTCCGTTTGTGAAGTTCATCTACACGAGTGTGAAGCGCCTCTCGGAGGCAGTGCTCGACTCAAGCAGCAATTTCAAGCGTGTCGTGCATGTGCCGTATCAGGGATCACGTGCGCTCGGCTTTGTGATGGCGGACCTGCCGCCGCGCTTTCAGGCAGCGATGGGCGGAGGCTATATCTGCGTCTTTATTCCCTGGAGCCTCAACATGACCTCGGGAACGACCCTCCTCGTCAAGGAGGAGGACGTGGTGACGATCAACATTCCGAAGGAGGAGGCCCTCCAGTACATGCTGACGGCGGGAGCGATGATGCCGCTGGCCGATGCCAAAAAAAATACGGCGCAGAAAAATCCGGCCGCTCCTCCTGAACAGCCCGGCAGCAGTTCCGGGACGGGGGCATAGATGGCGCTGTATGCGGCAGAGGGGATCGTGCTCGGTGCACGCAACTGGGGTGAGGCGGACAAGGTCATGACCGTCTTCACGCGCGAACAGGGGCTCCTGCGCGCGGCGGCATTCGGCTGCCGGCGTCCGCGCAGCCCTCTTGCCGGCGCAATGCAGATGTTCGTGCATGCAGATCTGCAGATTGCCGAGGGGACGCGCCTCGAGACCATCAAGACAGCCTCTGTGCGCGCACATCATGCGAAGATCTCGCTCGATCTTACGGCGCTGGCCTATGCGACCTTTGCGGCCGAGGTGATCCGCGAGTTCCTGCCCGAGGGTGTATCGGACGAAGGCTTTTTTGACCGGCTCACGCATATTTTGACGGCGTTTGAAACCCGAAACCCGCGCGTGACAGCACTTGCTGCAGTCCTGCAGACACTCGCTGCCGCAGGGCTCCAGCAGAGCTATGAGCGATGCCTTCACTGCGGCGCTCCGATCACAGACGATGCCTTCTTTCTCACGCGCGAGGGCGGCGCGCTCTGCGCAGACTGCCGTATGGAGGGGGCGCAGGATTTTCCGGCGGAACTGCGGGAGCTTCTTCTCGGCCTTGAATCCTTTGACTGGGAGAACCCCGCGCCTCTGCGTGTCCGCGGCAGCACGCTCATGACCGCGGAGTCGCTCGTCCTCGCACATGTGCAGGAACTTGTCGGACATCCTCTGCGCGCCCTCACTTTTTTGGCCCAGCTTGAATAAATTTGTTGTTTTTTAGGATATAATGAAAAAAATAGCCCTAAAAAAAAGGAAAAGTGAAGATGACGGCGAAAATATATCAAGTAGTCATTTGCACATAGTTTTACTGTGCGCAAATAAACACAGAGAGAACGGAGGGGAAACCTGTCATGATTATGCTGACGAAGTTCAACTCCAAGACAAACAAAAAAGGAGAGTTTGTCCTCAATGCAGAGATCATCGAAAGCATTGAGGAGACGCCGGATACCGTTGTAACGCTCACCAATGGAAAGAAACTGATCGTCGAGGAACCGATGGAGGAAATTGTGCGCCGAACGATCAAGTATCGCCGCGCACTCCATCAAAATTAGTTGGCGAAATTTTATTCCTTTGGTATAATGAAGAGAACGGTATTCCTCCACGCGGCAAGGGAATGCCCCGTGTGGAGCCGCTGCGGCTTCGTGGTCATTTTTAGGGAGGGAATTAACTCATGGCGGAGGAAAAGGAAGAACAGGCTGCAGAACAGCCGAAACAGAAATCGCCGATGATCATGATGATTGTTGTGGTCGTGGTGGCGGTTCTCGTTGCGGTGGCAGCGGCCGGCGGCATCTCGTACTATATCTTCTCGCAGGCTGATTCGCCTGCGCATGGAGGCGAGGGCTCCGGGGAAGTACACCGCGATCCGGGCATTTTCTACAAGCTTGGCGATGCGAAGGAAGGAATCCTGGTCAATGTCGGCGGAGGACGTGCAGGAAAGTTCCTCAAGGCAGGCATTGTCTTGGAACTCAATCCCGGAAAATCTGAAAATGTAGTCGACGGGAAGGTCGGCTCGGTCGCGGAGACAAAAATCCTCGACACGACAATGCAGTTCCTGCGCGCTGCTCCTTTGGAGGATTTTGATGCATCCAAGCAGGATGCCCTGAAAAAGCAGCTGAAAGATGCGCTGAATGATCGTCTCGGGCAAGGCTCTGTCTACGATGTTTATATCACGAGCTTCCTGCTGCAGTAAGTTCGATGAAGCGCTGCACAAAGGGAAGGGGGAAGAGTCTTGGCTGAGGACGTACTGTCTCAATCCGAAATAGATAAGCTGCTCTCAGCGCTTTCGGATGGCTCGGTCTCCGCTGAGGAAGTCAAGGCGGAAGAAGAGGAACGCAAGGTCAAGGTCTACGACTTCAAGCGGCCGGATAAATTCTCCAAGGATCAGATTCGCACGCTCTTCATGCTGCATGAGAGCTTTTCGCGTCTCCTGAACACATATCTGTCGGCAAGTCTGCGTACCATGGTAGAGATCGAGGTGTTGTCGGTCGAGCAGCTGACCTATCAGGAATTTGTTCAGTCCATGGGAAATCCGTCCGTGATCGGCATCATCGCATTGCCGCCGCTGAAGGGAAATATCATTATTGAGGTCGGCACAGACATTGCGTTTGCATACATTGACCGCATTTTCGGCGGAGAAGGGAAACCCGGCGTTAAGTCGCGTGCGCTGACCGATATTGAAGCAGCCGTTATGCGGCGCTTCATTGATACGGTCATCAACTATTTCAGGGAAGCGTGGAGCAACGTCATCGAGTTCCGACCGAACTTTGAGACGATGGAGACGAATCCCCAGTTTGCCCAGATTGTACCGCCCAGCGACATGGTTGTGCTCATCACGATCCATGTCAAGATGGGGGACGTCGAGGGCATGATGAACGTCTGTATTCCGTACCTCGTGCTCGAGCCTGTCATGTCAAAGCTCACAACATCATTCTGGGTAGCGTCCTCTGTGGATAAAGAGAGCACCCCCGAGCAGGTGGCAGAGCTCCAGCGCAAGATCGAGCGGACGTGGGTGCCGTTTTCAGTCGAGCTCGGCTCGGTTGATATTACGATCAACGAATTCCTTACCCTCGGCTTCGGCGACGTTCTGCAGCTTGATACGCTGGCGCAGGATGAACTCGTCTGCTATGTCGGGACGAATCCAAAATTCCGCGCGCACCCCGGCACTGCCGGAAAGCGCATGGCTGTTCAGATATCCGGCATTATAGAAGGAGATGACGACGCGAATGAGTGATGAAATGATCTCGCAGGAGGAGATCGATGCTCTCCTAAGCGGTGGGGCGGGAGGAGATTCGCCCGCAGATGATGCCGCGCCTGCCGCTGACGCATCCTCCACCGATGATGCCGGCATCACCGATATGGAGCGTGACGCGCTCGGAGAGATCGGCAACATTTCCATGGGCGGTGCGGCGACGACGCTGTCCGTCCTGCTTGGGCGAAAGGTATCAATCACAACGCCGACCGTCTCTGTTTCCAATCTGCGCACGCTCAAGGAAAGATACCCGATCCCGTTCCTCGTGGTGGAGGTCGGATACAGCGTCGGGATCGAGGGCAACAATGTCCTCTGCATTCAGGCGCGGGACGCCGCAATCATCGCCGATCTGATGATGGGCAACGACGGCACGAATCCCGACGAGGAACTCAGCGAAATTCATATGAGCGCGGTCAGCGAGTCCATGAACCAGATGATGGGCAGTGTCGCGACCTCGCTCTCCTCGATGTTCAACAAAAAGGTGGATATCACCCCGCCTGTGGTGACGCTCGTGGATCTTGGAACGGCGGAAGTCGTGTCCAAGCTGCTCGACAAGGTGGATCCGATCATACAGACATCCTTCCGCATGGAAGTGGACGGGCTCATTGACAGTGAGATCATGCAGCTCCTGCCGCTGGACGTCGCGAAGGATATGGTTGATGCCCTGATGAATCAGCAGGCGGATGTCGATAATGAAGAAGAAGCGATCGTGGCCGCTGCCGCAGAGCCGCCCCCGGCGGCCGCACCTGTCGCAGCCGCTGCGCCTGCTGCCGCCGCAGCAGCCCCTGAGAACTATGGATATGGAGCACCGCCTATGCAGCCACATGTCGCATCGAATGTTCCGGTACAGTCGGCACAGTTTACGCCGCTAAGTTCTGTTCCGGTACAGGTCAATGATGCTAATATCGGTCTTATTCTCGATGTGCCCCTTCAGGTCAATGTCGAACTCGGCCGAACAAAGAAGTCGATCAAGGACATTCTCGATCTGACGAAGGGCTCGATTGTAGAGCTGGATAAACTTGCCGGAGAACCTGTGGATATCATGGTCAACGGAAAGTATCTGGCGAAGGGCGAGGTTGTCGTCATTGACGAGAACTTCGGCGTTCGCATCACGGAGATTGTCAGCCCTCTGGAGCGCGCAGCGCGTCTCCAGTAGCGGAAGGAATATGGATCTTTTGGGAGTAGTGCAGAAAATCCTTGTCACAGGCGGTACTTTTCGTTATAATGAGTAACGATTTAAAATGCACATAGATGTATGTGCATTGCCCCTGGAATAGGGATATTCTTCAGTCGGATTAAGGAGAGATGAGAAAATGGCAACTCGCGTTCTGATCGTTGATGATGCGGCGTTTATGCGAATGATGGTGAAGGACATCCTGTCGAAGAACGGCTATGAAATTGTCGGCGAAGCGGAGAACGGCATGAAGGCGCTGGAGAAGTATCAAGAACTCAAGCCGGATCTTGTGACGATGGATATCACGATGCCGGAGATGGACGGGATCACCGCTGTGAAAGAGATCAAAAAGGTTGACCCTGCGGCGAAGGTCGTTATGTGCAGTGCCATGGGCCAGCAGGCAATGGTCATCGAGGCGATTCAGGCGGGTGCGCGCGACTTCATCGTGAAGCCGTTCCAGGCGGATCGCGTTCTGGAGGCCATTCGCAAAGCCGTCGGCTGATGAACAAACGGATATTTTCTCTGTCCTTGCTGCTCGGATACATCCTCTATATGCTGTGTACAGGGGATGTATTCGCTGCGGGTGAGACGGGCGGCGGATATTTGGCCGGATACGAGGAGGCTGACCCGCGCCCGTCGGCCGTGTCATGGTGGTCGACGGTCGCCTATGTGGTCAGCCTTTTTGCTGTCTTTGCGTTTGTCGTTATCCTCGCCTACTTTGTGGCGCGTGCATTCGGCAAAAGCTCCATGCGTTCGCTTGCCGCTCGCGGGGGACAGGTTCATCTGCAGCTGCCGCTGGGACCAAACCGCTCGGTCTGCGTTGTGGAACTCTATGGGCGCGTCTTTGTGCTTGGCGTTACGGATGCAAATATTCAGCTGATCACGGAGATTGACGACCCGGATGTAATTGCGGAGATGCGTGCCAATGCACCCGCGGAGGGCGGCGTCTTTCAGGAGCAGTTTGGTTCTCTGTCGGATTTCGTTCAAAAAATACCGCCGCTTTTCCGAAAGTGACGGCGGCAAAGAGAAATGGGGGGACAGGGTTGGAGCGCAAATGGCTTGTTTTGGGGAGTGCGGCGCTCCTCCTGCTGATGGGCATGGGACATGCGGGGGCAGCGCCCCTGATTCCGACCGTCAGCGTTGGTGTCGGAACATCGGAAAACCCGCAGGAAGTGGCGACGAGCATGCAGCTCCTCGCTGTGCTGACGGTCATTTCCTTGGCACCTGCAATTCTCGTTATGACAACCTCCTTTGTTCGCATCGTGGTTGTCCTTGGATTTTTGCGCAATGCGCTGTCGACGCAGAATGTCCCGCCGAATCAGATTGTCATTGCGCTGTCGCTGTTTCTCTCGTTCTATATCATGGCGCCCTACTGGGGGCAGGCGAACGAGAATGGCATACAGCCCTATCTTGCGGGACAGATCTCACAGGAGCAGGCGCTTGAGAATGTTGTTGATCCGATGCGTGAGTTCATGTTCCGTCAGACGCGGGAGTCCGATCTCGCGCTCTTTGTCAATCTTTCCGAGGCTCCGCGCCCCGAGGGGCCTGAGGACGTATCGACCTTTACCCTCATCCCCGCGTTTATCATCAGCGAGCTTAAGACGGCGTTTCAGATCGGCTTTATGATCTATATCCCATTCATTGTCATTGATATGATCGTCGCAAGTACGCTCATGTCGATGGGTATGATGATGCTGCCGCCGGTCATGATCTCGCTGCCGTTCAAGATACTCTTGTTTGTTATGGTTGATGGGTGGCATCTCTTGATCCAGTCGCTCATCATGAGTTTCCGATAGCGGGGAGGCGCTCTGATGTCCGGAGATTTGGTCGTCCAGCTTGCCCAGGAAGCGCTCATGGTCGTTCTTCTGGTCTCTGCTCCCATGCTGGGCCTCGGACTGATCGTCGGCCTTATGGTGGCGGTGTTTCAGGCGACAACTTCGATTCAGGAGCAGACGCTCGCATTTATTCCAAAGATTATTGCGGTGTTTGTCGCAATACTGATTTTCGGCCCGTGGATGCTCCGCATCATGGTCGAGTACGTGAGCAATGTATTTATCAATCTGCCGATATACTTGCGCTGAGGGGGGCGGCCGTGCATGGATCTGTATGAGCTGCTGCAGGGGCATATCGCAGCCTTCCTGCTGACACTTACGCGCATCAGCGGAATCTTTATCATTTCGCCGTTCTTCGGCAGTATGAACATTGCGTCCTTCTTTCGCGTGGGAACTGCACTCGCAATCACGGTTGTGCTTTTTCCCGTGGTTGATGCCATGGGGCCGCCGGCGGCGCCTGAAACCATTATTATGTTTGCTGTCGCGGCCATTGGTGAGCTCTTCATCGGATGGCTGATCGGCTTCGTCGCTTATATTTCCTTTGCCGCTATTACCATGGCGGGCAAAGTCATGGACATGCAGGTTGGCTTTGCCATCGTCAATGTTGTGGACCCGACTTCCGGTCAGCAGATACCGCTCATCGGAAGTTTTCTTTATAATCTGGCAATCATCATCCTGCTTGTTACGAACGGGCATCATATGATTCTCGCCGCACTTGCGGAGAGCTTCCGTGCTGTGCCGCTCGCAGGCATGGAGGCAAACATCTCGATCGCGCTTATGCTCTCTAATTTTACGGGGACCATTTTCATCTCGG
>ERZ772917.1635-NODE-1635-length-12455-cov-3.925081_pt1 | contig 12455 bp, 8 predicted proteins | sample MGYA00511187_ERZ772917 | MGnify/ENA primary metagenome ERZ772917 (study PRJEB29015, sample SAMEA2737925) | human oral metagenome | biome: human oral; feature: human-associated habitat; material: dental | place: China | collected 2012 ... | reverse complement strand
GAGGCAGGAGGATATTATCCTTAACCGACAGGGTATCTAGCAGATTGAAATCTTGAAAGACAAAGCCTAATTTCTCCCGACGGAAGCTAGAAGCCTGGCTGTTTTTGATGGTTGCCGTATCAGTTCCGTTGAGGAAAACACGGCCTTCAGTCGGCTTGTCCAGCATGGCTAGGATGTTGAGTAGGGTGGATTTCCCGGAGCCTGACTCCCCCATGATGGCGACATATTCGCCTTTTTCTACCGTAAAGTGAATGTCCTTTAGCGCCTCTACTTGACTACCCTGAAAGCGGGTTTTATAAATCTTTTTCACATGTTGTACATCTAATAATGTCATACTTGAACCTCTTTTTTATTTATGTTTGAAATGGTTATTTAGCTTATCTTTCAATGCTTTATTAGCCAGCCTTGCTCTAAGATTACCTGAGCTGCTGCCTCCTAATGAAAACAAACTAAAAACGATACTATTATCATACCGAAAAGCCCGATATGTTTCCATAAGCTAATCTTTCATTTTGGACGCTAATCTTACATTTTTGTCACTTAACGATCTTCCCGTTATGGAAAACCTGATGTTCATTAGTGAGAGCAGGCTGTATGATTTGGCTTGCTTTGCAAATTTACCTCTCTGAACTTTCAGTTCCATTTGGGCAAAAAGATGGTGGGACAGAACTAATCATTCTTACTTCTATCCCAACCCCTTCACTGCATCTGCTTCTTAATGACTATATTGTAACCAGAAATAATACTGGCTTGATGCACAGCCCAGTCTGGTTTTTTCGATTTCCTCCTTGGAAATCTTCTGAGCCTTTGGAGTGTGTTGTTTGTGGCTAAAGAGATTTGTTTTCATAGTGGGCCTCCTTTTATTTGGATATTGATTTTTGATTTGTTTTTCCTTACACCTATATGATATAAAATTCCCCGTCCCGCTACCATCGAATAACCTTTCATTTTAAGCTTTAAACTTACATTTTTGTCATCTTAAATAGAAAATTTGACGATTGATAGTTCAAAAGCTTTATCTTCTAGTTTATTTCTTGAAACACTCCAAAAAGACCAAGGCATCTACCTTGGTCTTTCATTCGACAGTTTTAGTTGTCAAGATTCATCTTCTAGAGACTTAATCTTCTTTTTTCTTTAGTTTTGCTACAAGACTAGCTACTAAGCCTAACAGTCCCATTCCTACCAGTGCTGCTAGCTGTGCGGAGCGGTTCCCTGTGTTTGGCAAACGACCACTGTCTGTTTGACTTGCTTTTCTCGCTTCCGATTTTGTTTCTTCAGCCTTTTGTTTTGCTTCTTCAGCATTTGTTTTTTCTTCCTCAGCTTTTGCTGGTGCTTGGGCAAGTCTTTCTGCTGCTAGCTGGGTCGGACTTTGACCTTTCTCAACTTCTACAATCCGAGTTTCGCCCTTACCAGTCTCTTCCGGTTTTTGAGGAGTCACATGGTAATTATCAGGTGATGGCTGAGAATCTTCTTTCTTCGTTCCGACCAGTACGATTCGATCTGTCGGAGCTTGAAGAACTTCTCGTAGCTTCTCTTCTCGCTTACCATCTGGATAAACTTCTGTGAGAACTCGTTCCTGACCATTTTGGCCTTCTTGAGCCACACGCTTTTCTCCTAGTTTGAGCGTCGGATCCTCTTTTTCAACTGTTTGGAAGTTGAGCTCTTGTTTGAGGACTTCTAGACTTGGAAGTTCCTCTTGGACAGCGGCTGCAGTTTTCCCAGTCACTGGTTTTTCCTTGGTCAATTGGATGCGGTACTCCTTGACCTGCTTACCATTTTCTGAAACAAGACGCACCAAGACTGGCAAATGATCATCTCCACTATCCACAACCGTTGAAGCTACTTGGTCGCTTTCTGCTACTGTGATCTTCGGACGTTGACCGGTATAAGTCACTTGGTAATTCTGACGCTCTTGAGAGAAGTCTGGCAGTTCTTTTCCATCTACCAAAATCTTAGAATTTGTACTTTCCTTAGCTAATTCACTTGGTGCCAAGAAAGTCATCTCCGTCAGAGCAACCCCATTCTTGTCATCTTTTCTTTCCATCCGCCATCTCATCGCTTTCGACTTGACAGCGTTAAAGCTTGCTGTAAGTTCGGTACCTGCCTGGATTTCTTGGTTGATGTTGTATGGAACAGCTTCCCAGTTGTCAGGGTTGTTAAAAGGATGATTTGGTTCGTAGGCTTGATAGTTTGAATAATAGACAGGAGCATCAAAATCCGGTCCCACATAGCGCTCTAAAACAAGCTTAGATGGTGCATCTGTTCCGCTATCGGCAAAGAAGCGCAGTTTGGCTTGAACGACCGTCCGCTTGACAATCTTGCTTTGATTCTTGAAGATGACACCTGCTGAGACTTCTGGATTCGCTGACGGAGTGGCAGACCAGTTAGTCCAACGACGACTGTCATCATGATCCCCATCATTGATATAGTCCACACGGTCATGAGAACCTGGGTCAATATCATTGGTTGCTGAAGCAAAGGCTTGATTGCTATTTTCATCATAATATGGATTGTCTGACACAGACGCGCCTTGCTTATCGGTCACTCGAACAGAGAGCTCGACAGGTAGGCCACTACCTAGCAGGCGACCTCGAACAGTAAATTCGCCAGCTTTTGCCAGATTTTCAGCTGGAACTGGCTCCCACTCAACAGTCAGGTCTTTGACTTCATAATCTGATTTACCAGTGAAGTAAACAGGAACTTTGTTTGGCAAGTCTAGACTTTGACCTAGGTGAAGCAAGCGAGACTGTTTCACTGCTGCTACTGGTTTGCGAGACAGCAAGTCTTTATCATTTGTAAAGTGGAGACGGTATTCTCCAAGGATATCTCCGTTTTCTGCCTTCACGACAACACGGACAGGATCTCCCTCATGGACACTTGGCACGACTGTTGCCAGACCATTATTGCTGACACTAGCAGTTACTGCTGGTACTTTTCCGTCATTAGCCGGGAGATAATAGTCAGTCAAGCTTGGGTTAAAGTTTGGCAAGTCTTGACCAGCCACTTGGATGCGGGCTTCCGCCTCTTTCGCTGCAGCCACTTGTTTCGAGAAGATTTGGACTTCTGTGATCGAGGTTCCCCACTTGTCATCCGCTCTCACCATACGAATCCGAAGGGCATAAGTATCGACTTTATCAAAGTTAAAGTGATTCATTTCCCCAGCTTTGAGCTGATCTGGAGCTTTGAGGTTGGTCACTGGTTTCCAGTTGGCATTATCGTTGAAGACATGCTCTTCGTTTTCGACAAAGCTAGGATTTTTAGGCGCAGTCGGCACGGTCTTGCCAGCATAATACTCGATCACGTAGGATTTCGGAGCACCAACGCCGTGATCTTCGTGGAAGGCTACGTTTAGATTGTCTACTGCCCGCTTGGTCATAATACCAGAATCTCCAAAGAGAACGCCCACTGAAGCCTCATCTTGACGGTTCCAGTTTGTCCAACGATTGGCTGGTTGGTCAGTGTAAGAAATCACCTTATCATTAACATAAGATACTAGGTCACTTGGATTAGAGTCCGAAGCAAAGGCTAGTGGCAATTCTGAACCTGTCCATTGGTCCGAAATATTGGCTCCATTTTCGGTCTTATCAGAGACACGGACATGGAGTTTGGTTGGCAACTGAGTGCCTTCTAGCTGACCAGTGACCGTGAAGACGCCTTCTTTTTGATATTGACTTGGTGATATAGCGTCCCAAGTAACTTTTGCTGAGGAAACTTGACCATTTGAATGGTAAGTTCGGACACTCTCTGGCAGGTGTGGTGCTTCCGCAAGCGGAGTTGTCACGCTGACGTCCTCTACTGCGACAATGCCTTCCACAGACACCTTAGCACGTGCTTCCTGCTCAATACCTTCAACTTTTCCGACCACTTCAAAAGTGTGATAGTGATCAAGGTTTTCTTTTTCGACAGCCTGCCAAGTAACCTTGTGAACTTTAGGGAAGCCTTTATCGTACTCAACCGTCACAGTTGTTGGCAGTTTTGGTTCCTGTTGCAAGTCTGTTACCACATGGACTGGGCGGACTGCTTGAACCACTTTCTTCTCCGTATTGGCTTGAATTGTTAATTCCACTTGCCCTTCGGCACCGTCATACTCTGCTTTCAAAGTCACATTTCCTGGCTTGTGTAGTTCTAAGCTTCCTTTACGAACGGCAACTTCTCCTTCACCTTTCGTAGAGAAGGCCACCTTATCTGCCTGTAAAACTGCCTGAGTGCCATCTTGATAGTGAGCCAAAACAGTTAATTGGACAGTCTGGTCTTCTTTGAGCTTATCAGCTTCTGCCACTTGGAGACTCAAATGATCAATTTTCGGTGCTTCTTCTAGGAATTGCACAGCATAAGTTTGCAGGGTTCCGCCATCTTTCGGCTGGACATAAATATTTGCACGCATACCGTTTGAAGCACTAGCTTGAACCACTGTCACATCCGCATTTTCAGCTGTAGCTGCCACTGAAGGGAGCTGCTCTCCATAGGCAAGGCTCTGATAATGGACTGGTTTTTGACTAGTCAGGTCCGATACTGCCTCACCACCCACAGTCACTAGTGGCGTCACAGGTCCAGCTGCTTGCCCTTCTTCAACGAGCAAGGTAGCAGAAATGGTATCACCTGCTAGATGACCTGTCATCGGAATACGAGAACCTACCACAGATAGTTTAGCTTGATCTTCTGGCGCGATTTCCCATTTATCTACATCATAATGTTCGACACTGCCGTCGGTTAGAGCAAGTGGGATCGACTTGTCTACACTGCTCAAGTCCGTTCCAGGAGCTACTCGTTTGATAACTGGCAATTCTCTTTCAACGGCTAAAACTTGCACACGTGCTTCTACTTGGCGGCCGTCTGCCTCTCCTTTGACGGTTACAATACCTGAATGGCTAACGTCTGCTTGTGACCAAGTCACAGGACGTTCTGCACGACTACCGTCACTGTAAACAAAAGGAACTGTCGTTGGCAAGCTTGGAGCTTGTCCCAAAACTGTGCGAACTTTTGGCACTTCTGTACCTAAAACAGTCTTTTCTTTCTGCTCATCCTTGCCAGTAAAGACCGTCACCTGGTCTGATTTTAATAAACCAGAATGGGCAGTCAGCGTGAATTTACCGGCTTGGTCTGTTGATTTGACAATGGCAACTCCCTTACCGTTAAAGGCTTTGCGGATCCAAGAGCCGTCTGCTTGTTCCTTGTAACGTTCACGGCTGGCATGCTCACCATTGTCCACACCGACAAGCTGGCCTTGTCCATGCAACTGGAAGCGAACAAGATTATTGGCAGTTGGCACGACATTGCCGTCACGGTCAACGATTTCATAGTAGATATAGGTCAAGTCTTTTCCATCTGCTGCGATAGCATGCTCTTCCTTGACCAAGCGTACACCTGCAGGCTGACCTGCAGTGACAATCTTGTCGCGGGCAATCTCTTTACCTTGATCGTCACGGGCTACAGCTTCCAAAGTGCCTGGCTGATAAGCTACTTTCCACTCAAGGTAAAGTTCTTGAGGATTTGCCCCTTCTTGATAGCTGCGGCCGTCGCTAGTTTCTTTTTTATTAAATTTCTTGACTCCCAAAGATTGATTGTTCAAGTACAATTCGACGCTGGCTGCATTGGAGTATGCACGGACTGGTATTTTATTTTCAGCATCTGCAACATTGTCTGCCAAGTCTTGATCTTCCCAGTTCCAATGAGGAAGCAGATGAACCATAGGTTTCTTCTTAGCTGAAACCCACTGACTTTGGTAAAGGTAGTAGTCATTTTTTGGAATGCCCGCCGTGTCCACTATTCCAAAATAAGAGCTCTTCACAGGTGTGTTATTTTGGTTGTGCCAAGGAGTTGGTTCGCCGATATAGTCTGTACCTGTCCAGATAAATTGTCCTGCATAGCCCGCATTGTCTCGGTCAAAAGTCCAAGAAGCAGTTGCCGTTTTACCCCAGCCAACACGGTCATTTCCATAGTCAGACTGCTCATAGTTGCGCCAAGACTGATTGCTTCCAACCCATTCTTGCTCTGGATGGAAATAGCTGCCACGCGTACGAGTAGCCGAAGACGTTTCAGAACCATAAATCAACCAGTTTGGATGTTTTGCACGTAAGGCTTTGTAATTATCTTCTGAGTAGTTAAAGCCAACTGCATCCAGTTCATCTGCGATCTTTTCATGACCACCACTACCATCACCAAAGCGGAATTTGTCGGCTCCCATCGTGACATAGCGGGTCTTATCAACTGACTTGATGACCTTGACCAAACGTTTAACCGTCGCTAAGGAATGAGCATCGCCGTTTGCTTCACCGATTTCATTTCCGATCGACCACATAACGATGGCAGGATTATTTTTGCCTCTTTCAACCATGGTCCGCAGGTCATAGTCAGACCATTTTTCACCCTTTTTAGCTTCTGGGTGAGTCGCATCTTTTTCAAAGAAACGACCGTAGTCATAAGGCTTCTTGCCTCCATACCAAGTGTCAAAAGCCTCTTCTTGGACCATCAGCCCCAACTCTGCCGCAATCTGCAAAGTCTGTTCGCTGGCAGGATTGTGGGTCGTACGAATGGAGTTGACCCCCATTTCCTTCATTTGCTTGAGGCGACGATACTCTGCCTTATAGTTTTCTTCTGCTCCTAGAGCCCCGTGGTCATGGTGCAAGGATACTCCGTGGAACTTGACCTTCTGGCCATTGAGAGAGAAGCCTTCGTTTGGAGTCCAGTTGTAATAACGATAGCCAAACAAGTCTTTCTTAGCATCGACTAGCTGCCCATCACGATAAATCCGTGTCACCAATTCGTACAAGGCAGGCTTGTCTTTAAACACAGTCCACAATTCCGGCTTTTCTACTTCTAAGCTTGCCTGGATAGTACTGCTTTCGTGGGCCTTTATTTTTTGGCTAGCAGTGCGAATAAGGTCTGTGACTGCCTCACCACCACGTCTGACAATCTGGTATTCCGCTGTAATTTCATGGTCTTTATCGTCTGTGTTGACAATCTTACTCGTCACATGAGTTGCAACCTTACCGTCTTGTTGTTTCTCAAGTTCTGGCGTTAAGATAGTTGTACCATTTTTCTCAACATGAACCTTATCTGTCACTTGCAAACTCACATCACGGTAGATCCCACTTCCTGAATACCAACGGCTGCTTGGTTGCTTGTTGACAACGTGCACAGCGATGACATTTTCTCGACCATCTTTGTGGAGGTATTGAGTAATATCGTATGAAAATTGATTGTAGCCATTTGGATAATGCCCGACCAGCTGGCCATTGACAAAGACCTGCGAATCCATGTAGACACCATCAAATGTGAGACGAACATTTTTATCAAGGTCTTTTTCGTCTAATTTCAGAGGCTTACGATACCAAGCATCTCCACCGTTGAGCTGGCCACCTTCATTCTGTGCAGGCGACTCATGGTCAAAATCAAAGTGGATACTCCAGTCATGAGGCAGATCCAATTTTTTCCATGATGTGACATCCGTCTCAGCTTGGACAGCTTCCTTAGCATTAGCATTTAATTTAAAGTGCCAATTCTGATTAAAATTCACTTTTCTGTCTTCGATCATTTGGCTCACTTCTTCCTTGGTCGCAGATTTTATCTCAGGCTGCGCAACTTTCTCTTGAGTAGCTTCTTGGCCATTCTCTTTTGCTCCATTTTGAGATACTGCTGAAATGTCCTCCGCCGCTTTAGCAAGCTGAGGGCTCTCTTCTTTTTTCTCCTCCTGAGAATGCACAACAGACTCAGCTGCCTGACTTGTCACTGGTTCAGCAGTCACTTCTTCCTCAACGGGCTTTTCCTCCACAGGCTTTTCTGCAGCAACCAGCACCGTTGTTTCCTCGGCATAAACTGGATTCGCTCCCGCCACACTTGCTCCAAATAAGAGGAAGCAAGTCCCAATAACTATCGAGCAAACACCAATAGAAAACTTTCTTATGCTATAAACTCTCTTTCGATTCCAATGATCCTTTCCCATAGGATCCTCCTTCTTTTTCTTTAGTAAACGCTTCCATTTTTCAAGGAAACGCTTTACTTTTTATAATCGTTTCCCTCCTATTTTATAAAACAAGATAGCTTATCTCAATAAGCCAAGAAGCATTTTTATATTTTTGAGCGTTTTTCCTAAAATTAGGAGAAAAATAAACTTTATCGAACATTCCTACAAAAAAGATGAGTCATTATAACCCATCCTTTTCCTATAGATTTATCATGTAAATAATCGCTCTTAGAGTTTAGCCAAGTATTCCTGCACAAGTTTGATGTCGTCTTCCTTGCCACCTCGGTCAATATCGCAGATGTGCGGCAGCCCATATTTTTCGATAATCAAAGCTGTCGCCCCGCAGAAGGTCCGACCATGCTTAACCGAATCTCCATTATTGACAAAACCTTTAATCAGGCTTGAGTGTTTCTTGATGAAGCGTTTGCTTGACCAGGGAATTTTCCCAGCACCTGCATTTCGCGTAATGAGAATGCAGGGTTCTTCCAACTTTTCCTTGATGCTTTGTGTCGGATAGCCCAGCGATTCTGCAAATCGCTTCCCGACTCCCGTTACTGAATCATAAACTATAATCATTTCCTCTCCCTACTTTCTCAAAAGAAGCACTGCTAGAAAAGCACCACAGCCTATAACAGCCACAGCCGCTATCAGTTGTAAGAGGATTTCCAAATCAGGCATACTGTGAATATAGAGCAAGATACTGATCACCGTCAAGGCCAAAACCACCAACTTGATAGCTACCGCCACGCCTGGTATCACAAGCAATCCAAGCAAGATACAAATAAGACCACCAATCAGAAAAGACTGAAAGCCCAAACTTAGGCCAAAGCCAAATTCCACCCCACCATAACCAAGGGTCAAAAGACCAATCACAACTAGGCAAAGCCCCAAAATAGGCCTTCCACTCAACAACATTCCACCTTGTTTCATCATTATTTCCTCACTTTCTGCTTTGAATGAATATTTAGAGTTATTCATTCAAATATTCTCGAAAAAATATTTTTCTCTAATTTGATTAGTCCATCGCTCTATATCACACAAATCCACCTCCTTTATTGAATGAATGTTTTTATAAATTCATTCACGATATCTTCCAAGAAAAGGAAATTCTTATTTAGCAAAAATTCCCTTTAAAAAATATTTCACCAAGGTCTCGATACTCTCAAAATAACCTGGAAAATCCTGCTCTGTCACATGCATGTCAATGTAGTAGATCAAATCGTAAGCCTTCATGATTTGGGCGACTTCCTCCTGTGAAAAGCCCTTCTCCTGCAAGCGCTGGCTGAAAGTCTGAATCAGAAACTGATGAAAGGCATTGGCCGCGCGACCATCATCCTGATTATAGTAGTCGTGCAAGATCTGAGAAATCCCCGGCTTGCTCCACTCAGCCAAAATTTGGTTAGGTGAAATCAATTCAAAAGTGACTGCAAAAAGCTGTTCTACGACTGCCTCTGGCTCACCCTGCCAATCCACGCGCTGCATGGTTTCCTCACGTATTCGGTTATTCTCCGCTACATAAACCTCTAAAAAAATAGCTTCCTTGGACTCATAATACTTGTAAAAGGAGCCAACAGCCATGCCAGCACGCTTGGTAATATCTGAAATGTTTGTCTTTTTATAGCCCTTCTCAGCAAACACCTGCCTAGCCTCAGCCAATAATTCAGCTTTTTTGTCCATGACCTTCCCCTTTTGTGAATGAATTTCGTTTTACATTCATTCATATTATAACATTTTAAAAATCTTTGTCAAGAAAAGCGGAAATCGTACTTTGAAAGGAGGACGGCAGTTTGAGATAATAGCTCCTTTGTTAAATAAAAAAAAACAAACAAGTTCTTGATAAAACTTGCTTGCGTCTTGGATACATTAGTGTTTTCTACGATTTTTCAAGGCCTCGTTGATTTTCTTGGTTTTGATCATCGAATCGACGGAGATAAGAAACCAAACCAAGAGGTAAATCAAAACAAAGTTTAGCCAGAAGAACCCGCCAAAAAGCATATTTCCCCAGCCATTGCAGATCACAGCCAGACAAACGATGGTCGCTGTCACTACAAAGTGGCAGAAAAGTAGGAAAGGAAATGGAAAGCGATCTGTCGCATCAAAGATATAGCTTGCTACTCCAATCAAGGCGCTGACAAGGAGGACACTGAGAATAGAGCTAGGAGTCAACGAAAATGTTTTTCCTGAGAACAGGCCTACCAGCAGAAAGACCAAGCTACCTGTTCTCAGACCATCCTGCATGCCGATAAGAATTTTTTTAAAGGTCATAATTTTTCTCCTAAATTCCCAAATAGTCCATAAGTAGCTTGACATAGCGGCGACTGACATCGGTTTTGAGCTGATTGGTTAGCTTGGCAGTCATATTGCCCGAAAAGCTATCCGACAAGGATTCCAGATGATCGATGTTAATGACTGCATGTCGCGACACCTGAATGAAATTGCGACTATTGAGACGATTTTGAAAACGAGTCAGCGTTTCTGTCGTTGTATAAACGCCCTCGGTACTGTAAATCATCAGGGTTGTCTGATTAATATCGGCTAGGATAATGTCCTCCGTCTTGAGCATGACCAGCTTATCATCCGACTTAATAGGCAGGACACCACTTGGACCAGCCTTATAGTATTCCAGATAGTCTAGGACGGTCTTGGCCTCACCAGCCAGCTGATCCGATCTCACGACCACCAGCGGGTCTTGGGAGGAAATCTGAGCATCTTCTTCAAATCTTGTCTGCAAACCTAAGCCTCCTACTTTCTTTACTTGAAGCTCATCCGTCGATTCAGCAACCAATTTTGACCTAGCCAGAACAGGGCTGCTGCCGTGAGCACTACTCCAACTATATAGTATGTTTCTTGGCTTGTCAAGAGCTTTTGCCATTCGATACGGATACCTAGGAGCTTCTCAAATTCTTGCTGGAGCTGACTCTGGCCCGCAAAAACTTCTGTCAGAGACTCCTTCATCAGGACTTGTCTGAAGAGAGAAGCCATGTAGGTTGAGGGAGTTAACTTCATGAGATTTTGGGCAAGGCTGGGCAGAGTCCCAATCGGAATATAGGTTCCCACTAGAAAACCAGAGGCCGCACCGATGACCGTTGCGTATTGACCCAAGGAATTCATCGATTTGAAACAAGGAACAACTAGCGCATTGAGGAGACTAGCCAGCAAGCTATTGAGTAACATAAGGCAGAGCAGCTGGGGAAGAAGCCCCCAGTCAAAGGAAATCTTGTCCGCTAGAATAAAGTAGGTCAGCATGACAGCAAACATGAAAACTTGCATGACAAAGCCAATCACAAAGGCACTGATTAAGTAGCTAAATCGCAAGCCCCATTGCCCTAAATCTGTTATAAAGAGGTCGGCAGTCACCTTTCTTTCTTGGTCTTCGGTCTGTTGCGAAAAAGCTGATAGGGTAGTTGTCAAGGCAGTGACAGCTAGTGTTCCGCTAATCAACCAGAAGTCAAGCAAGTCCGTCGCATGGCTACTGTCTGACCAAGAGCCTTTCATGTTGTTCTTTAGAAAAACCAGATATAAAACAAAGGGAATAATGGCGCCAAAGAGAGATAGAATCACCCCACTATGACTGCGAAAATAGAGTAAAAAATTTCGTTTGATCAACATTAACATTTAACGTACCTCTCTTCCTGTCAGAGCCATAAAGGCATCGTCCATCGTTCCGGATTGGAATTCAAATTGTTCAATATAGGAGCTAATCTGGCTCAGCAAAGCCAAGGCTTCTTTAGTCGTCTCAGGATAAAAGAAAAACTCATTTTCCTTGCCTTGCTCCCATTCACAGCTAGTCGGCAAAGCAGCCTTCAAGTCCTCTGAATCTTGGGTTAAAATCCGCAAAACATTGCGGGCATAGCGCTCCTTGATCTGGTTAGCAGAGCCTTGCGCAATGACTTGACCATGGTCTACGATATAAATCTTGTCTGCGTCGTCCGCTTCATTGAGATAGTGGGTAGTCAGGACTACGGTCATGTTTTCCTTCTGCTGCAGGTCTTTGAGCAGCTTCCAGATGCTTTCTCTGGTCTGGATATCCAAGCCCGTCGTTGGTTCATCTAGAAAAAGCAAGTCAGGACTATTGAGCAGGGCTCGCGCAATGTCCACCCGACGCTTTTGACCACCAGACAGTGTCCCGTAGCGTTGTTTAGCAAAACTAGTCAGCCCCAGTTGCTCGATTAATTTCTCAACCTTACCAGTCGCCACCTGCTTGTACTGCTTGGCACGGATTTGCAGATTTTCAACTACTGTCAAATTGGCATCCAGTACGCTATTTTGAAAAACCACACCCAGCTTGGTTTGTTCTGCATAAATGATTTGTCCTGATGTCGGATGCAAGAGCCCTATCAGCATCTGAATGATTGTGGATTTTCCTGCGCCATTTGGTCCTAGAATAGCCGTAAAGCTGCCTCTCTCAATCTGAATATCGAGACCATTGACAGCCACCTTGTCTCCATAAACCTTGCTTAGATTTTTCGTTTCTACTAACATGATCTTTTCT
>ERZ772917.1632-NODE-1632-length-12471-cov-26.339965_pt1 | contig 12471 bp, 5 predicted proteins | sample MGYA00511187_ERZ772917 | MGnify/ENA primary metagenome ERZ772917 (study PRJEB29015, sample SAMEA2737925) | human oral metagenome | biome: human oral; feature: human-associated habitat; material: dental | place: China | collected 2012 ... | reverse complement strand
TCAGGTGTTAAACCAATCCCCTCTGTAGAGGAAAACAAGCTCAATGTCTTTGGATCATCAAATGGTATTGTCTTAGCATCGATACCTGTCAAATCCTCTAGCATACGAATAATTGTGGGATCATCATGGCCCAGAATATCAAGCTTAGTCATACGACCTTCAATGGAGTGATAATCAAAGTGTGTCGTTAATACGCCACTTTCCTTTTTATTCGCTGGATGTTGTATGGGCGTAAAATGATGCACATCCATATCTCGAGGACATACCATAATACCACCAGGGTGTTGTCCCGTAGTATTCTTTACATTTGTAAAGCCTTTCGCTAAATGTTCAAAGAATCCATTGCGGGCTTGTATATCTCGAATTTCGGCGTATTTTTTAACATAACCAAAAGCAGTTTTATCCGCAATAGTACCAATCGTGCCAGCTTTAAATACATTATCACGACCAAATAATTCTTCTGTGTATTTATGAGCCTTTGCTTGGTAATCACCGGAGAAGTTAAGGTCAATATCTGGAACCTTGTCACCTTCAAAACCAAGGAAGATAGCAAATGGAATATCGTGGCCATTTGTTTGTAATTCATGACCACACTCAGGACAATCTTTACGAGGCAAGTCAAAGCCACCTGCATATTCGCCCTTTTCAAAGAACTCAGAATGTTTACAATTAGGGCAGACATAATGCGGCGGTAATGGATTTACCTCTGTAATCTCAGACATGGTTGCTGCAAAGGAAGATCCTACGGAACCACGAGAACCTACAAGATACCCATCATCAAGAGATTTTTTTACCAATTTATGAGCGATGTAATACAATACGCCATAACCATTGGAGATAATACAGTCTAGTTCATAGTCGAGACGTTCTTGTACTACGCGAGGCAATGGATTACCGTAAATAGCCTTCGCATTTTTATAGCACATCTCCGTGAAAGCTTCGTCAGCACCTTCAATCTTAGGTGAGTAGGTCCCATCAGGAACTGGTTTAATATCTTCAATGCTGTCGTTGATAGCACGTGTATTGGTAACGACTACTTCGTATCGCTTCTCTTCGCTTAAGTAAGGGAATGACGCAAGCATTTCATCTGTAGTACGTAAATGTAAATCTGGTTGTTCGTCTGCATCCGGATATCCACATGCAGTCAACATGATTTCACGATATATTTTCTCTTCTGGTGTCAAATAATGAACGTCACAAGTAGCACATACAGGTTTATTTAAAGCTTCCCCTAATTCGATAACGGTCTTATTCATATCGATAAGGGCTTGCTCATCTGGCATGAGACCTTTACGAACCAAAAACATATTGTTAGTATGTGGCTGAATTTCAAGATAATCGTAGAAGGATGCTATGTCCAAAAGCTCTTCTTTTGTAGCTCCACGAACGATGGATTGCATAAGTTCCCCTGCTTCACAAGCAGAACCGATGATAATACCTTCACGATGTTCTTCGATAACGGAACGAGGCAACCGAGGACGCACCTTGTAATGTTCAAGATGAGAAATGGAAATCATTTTATATAAATTACGCAAACCAACCATATTCTTAGCTAATAAAATAATATGGTAACGTTTATCTTTTTCCTTCTTCTTCTTTTTATCTAGTACAGGTTCTTCATCGCGAGCTACCGTTTCATCTTCGATGAGGTAACCTTCTACACCATAGATAACCTTAACACCTAACTCTTTACCAAGGGCTTGCGCTTCAGGAAAGGCTTGTACAACACCATGGTCAGTAATAGCTACTGCAGGATGACCCCATTTTTTAACTGTTTTAAATAAATCCTTAACAGATACGAGAGCATCTTTATCACTCATCTTAGTATGTAAATGAAGCTCTACACGAGAATCTGGACGGTTTTCAGTTCGCTCTACACTTGTAGTTTCCACTGCTTCAATTCTACGAATAGATAGAATGTAGTCTTTATCAAAGCGATCATCAAAGTTTACGCTACCTTGTACGCGAACACGTTGCAAACCTTTTAACTGTTTAAGTAACGCATCCCCTTCTTCAGGGCTATTCGTAAATTTGATGAATTTAATACTATTAGTATCATCTACAATGCTACCATTAACGATACTTTTACCAGTCTTTGTATCACGTTTATCCAAACCTACCAGTACACCTTCAAAGATAACACTGGGTGTATCTAAGGTGCCCATGATTTTAGAAGTAATCCCTTCAATTTTAGGGCCTAAAATCATACCTTCATCAGTAGATGCATCCTTTGGCGCACGACGTGGATATTTTCCATCCCCTTCACTACCTTTAGATGTGGATTTGGTAACGCTTTTAGGAGCAAAACCTTTACTTCTTTTAGCTGTGCTACTTACAGATGCTACAGTATCACCATCATTAGATGCTGCCGCTGTTTGGCTAGGACGAGAAACAACAATTGGACTATTGTTAAAATACCCAAGTTCTACAGCTTCCACGAATGGTGCAAAATCATCAAGATTGTCATAATCATCTTCTTGATCATAACCTGCAAAAGATTTTCCTTTAGGTGCCTGATTTTTAGCCTCTTCTGCTTCACGTTGTACTTCAGCAGCTTCAATCCATTCACCTGCACCACAGCCACCGCCATAGTAATAAGTATCTAAACCTTCACCAGTCTCTGTATTTACTTTCCAAGCAAAACAGCAAGATGTGTCAGTATTGGTTGGAATATTATCAAAGGAAATATTATTTTCCTTATACCATGCAGATAATCTATCTCGTAAACTAAGCAATGTAGAAAATGCGGAGTCTGCAGCTTGAATCGTCACATGTTGGCTATGACAGTTCACATAGAAAGATGATTTCTTATTCTGTTTTGGTACAACGCGATAACGTACTTTCATTTTTATCCCTTATACCCACAATAGGTAATACATAAATCTCTAAATCGCCAAATATCGCCCTTACTACTACGACTATCTAAAATAATCTCATACAAACCTTTTAACAGGGCACGTAAGGCTTTAATAGAAATCCGAAAACTCGCTTCATAGGCAAGTTTAATCGGATATGGTTTAAACGACGAATCATAGTCCTTACATAAGTTTTGAATAGCTTGAACCGACATTCCGGCCTCACGACATTCACTGACCAATAGCTGTAAACGTAATTGCCCCTCAATATAGCTCATAGCACGGTCCAGTTCTTTGTATCCAAACATAAACGGAAATAGTTCAAGCAATGTATCAATATCACGCTTCAAAAGAGCTTCTTTAAAGGTAAAAATATTTTTAGCACCATAGTCACTGCCATTTTCTTCTAAAAATTCTTTGGTAATCACCTTATCTCCCGTAATTTGCAAGAAATATCGATCAAACTCAGTTCGCATAAACGAAACAGGTACATCTTGCCACAAATCGATGAGATGAACTACGTATTCCTGTGCATCAGGTGTCATTTTAAAGCCATGAGATGTACAATACTGACAAATCCACATCACAAGGTCGGCCCCTTCAAGGCGCTTACATTCACGATTCGGTATTTTATTTAAAATCTCTTTATTCTGCTTAATTCGTTTATCTATCATATCATGATAAATCAAAACAATTGGATTATCCCCATTATATTCCATGATGAGCTCATATAATGGGATCCAAGCATCGCTATTTTTGCCGCTTTTACGAATGATAGGCAAGTTAACTAAGCAGAATACCTTTTGATCGCCAAATAGTGAATCTTCACATAGCTTTTCACTAATCTTCTGTGGGCCCGCCTCATCGTCTAATACGGTCACTGGAAGGTCTGGATAGGCACTTAAAAATTTGCGTTTTTCTTCTTCAATTAATTGTGGCTCATCACCATAAATGAGTTCAATATGTGCCATAGTGCCTCCTTTCACAGATAGATATCCTTAATATAGCTATACCCCATAATATACATATGTTCTGACGAAGGATCCACATCACGTAACGCACCATGTGGACTGCCAAATAGAATTGTACTATGAGGTGAAATACGCCCTATTTCATTCATTACATTGGATCGACTCGTTATATATAATGAATTAATCTTATCATTTAATTTTAGATTTTTTTCTCTACTTTGTCCATTATATACGACAATTTGGTCCATACCATTTTTATATACCACCTGTGCAGAACCATTACTGTGAAAGTACTCAATTTGTACATCTTTAGGATTTACACCATATGCCCTTATGGCCTGATTAATAAGCCTTTCATTCGGTATAGTTTTAATATAATCTGGTGCATCAATTAATAGATGAGCTCCTCTATGGTTTGGGTTTATGCAAAGTAACACATTACACTGTTTCATAGGAATATAGTGAACTAACGTATTTGTATGATGATGTGTAACATAATATGAACCTACAAAAGAACAGATCATTAGGAATATTGTTATCATTACATACTTAGTATATCTATTTTGATGAGTCAAAAAATACGTAAACACCCCAAGTAGCACATAATATATAAAAGCGCAATAACTGTTCATCATACCTAACCATAACAGGCTTCCACTACGACCTAGCACATGATTTAAATATAAAGACACACGTAACAATATGTCTACCATTAACCACATATATGATATGGGTAGCGCATAACTAACTAAAGTGCTTATAAAAATTAAAACGATTGTTATATCTAATAAGGGCGCTACTATACAGGCTGCAAACAAACTTGCAATGCTAATATAGTGAAAATAATAGAGTTGTAATGGCAATATAAGTAATTGTGCGGATACACATAATACAAAAGGTGTTTTTATCCATCTTGGAAGCCATTGTATTCGTTCATATAGAACTGTTCCCCATATGAGTAAACCATAGGTTGCACCAAAGGATAACTGAAAGCTTACATCGAATAAAGAAAAAGGATCATATACAAGACATATAATGGCGCATATACATAAAGCCTGTTTTGCTTGGTATAATCGCCCTTTCACATAAGCTATGCACATAAGTATACTCATCACCGTTGCACGTACAACTGGTGCATCTCCACCAACGATACAGCAATATATACAAGCTACTAATATACCCCAAATTAAACATGTACGCTTCCGTAATTTAACTAGCCTTCCTAAACCATAAATTAAAGCTAATAGTAAAGCAATATGCGAGCCAGATATAGATAGAATGTGGATGAGCCCTGTATAGGCAAAATCTTTCATCCGTTCTTCCCCTAGTTCACTATAATAACCACCTAAGATTAAGGCTTGTGCTAATACCTTTTGTGTACCATCTAGATTACTAGCAATATTCTTTTCTATAGATTCTCGTATTTGACCACATAGATATAAGCTTCTCCTATATATTTCTTCATTAATACTCTCTTTATATGAAAATGTTTGTAAATCTTTAGCACTGGCAGGTCGATAAACTCCATCATAAATTTGTCCTCTTATATTAGAGCCCATATATCTGCCTCGAAGATTAATCCGACCTTCCTCTTCGATGAGAAATAAAGACTTTGGAATTCCTTCAATAATGGCTTGTTCTCCCAATTTTATTTTGTTATTTGTAGCTGATACCTTAGAGTATACTTGCAAACGTCCTTGAGCCTTTATATAGGAGTTTTTTGCGGTATCTTTACAAGGATGTAATCCATGAAGAGTAACATTATATTTGTAATATTCCTGTCCATCTAGATTTACTATTTCAGGAGATGATACAACAGTACCTAGATATTCTCCTTCTTGCTGTAAATAGTATGATGTATAGCTATTATAATTAATAATTTGTAAGTCTGTATGATAATAGGATAATCCCATTGCAGCAAAAACTAATATTAATAAATTGGCAAATAAACGCCACCTACAATGAGATTGAATTATTTTAATAATAGTTACACCAATAATAGCTAAGGCAATCGCAAAAATATAATGCATTTGACTAAGTACTGGATAATATTTACCATATCCTAATGTAGTACCAATTATTATAGATCCCAATATAATATGTGCCCATTGACTATGAGTTATAGATTGCTTCTTATTGACTAAATCTAAAGGATTTAAACATAGATCCGCATACTGAAAGTTTTCATGTCTACTTATTGATTTAGATTGTAATTTTATCTTTAATCTTTTTATATACTCCATCACCAATGCCCTTCACCCCCTTAATACCTTCAATGGATGTAAAGGGCCCCTTTTGCGAACGATATTCTTCAATTCTCTTCGCCATAGCTGGACCAATACCTGGTAATGAATCTAATTCCTTTGCAGTTGCCGTATTGATATTAATCTTATTACCGCGCAATAAAACCTCTGGATTACCGTGAAAGTTAAATACTATATGGATATGATCTCCCGCATTTACTGGTTTTGCCATATTGACTGATTCTACATCAGCATAAGGAAGTAGCCCACCTGCAAGCTTTACCATATCTCCATAAGTAGCTGAATTTTCGTATTCATACAATCCTGGTGATACAACAGCACCTGTAATATACGCAATTGGTTTATTGGGAAATTGTTCTACATTTGACATAGAAGAATTTCCATCTATTGCCCCTTCAGCTAGGACAGAATCGCTTTCATCTGTTATAATAGGCCATAGGAAATAAATTCCTACTAAAATACATAGGATTAATATAATTATCATATACGGCTTCAATTTACTTTTCATAATGCACCTCCTACTAAAGGATTTTCCAATATAAAAGTAAACTCCTACCGTTGACTCTATTGGTCACACAAGCAGGAGTTTTATAATTGATGTCGAATATAAGGAGACTCAATGAATCAAGATACATTAAGAAAATATGCCCGTACATTATTACAATACGGCGTAAATTTACAACAAGATCAAACTTTAGTTATTTCTGTTGATGTGGAAAATAAAGACTTTGCAGTTATCGTTACAGAAGAAGCTTATCAATTGGGGGCTAAAGAGGTTGTCCTCAACTGGCGCTGTTCACCTATTTCACGTCAACGTTTAATGCATGCCAAAGAAACAGTCTTAGAAAAACCTGCTAACTGGATTCCTGAATTCTATAAGCAATATATCGATGATAAAGCGGCATTCTTATCTTTAATTAGTGCCAATCCTAAAGCCCTTGCTGGCATCCCGACAGAACGTATTTCTTTACAGTCTCGTAATTTAAACAAAGCCTTATCCTTCTATCACACAGCCATTATGAACTCCTCTGTTACTTGGTGTGTTGCTTCTGTACCTACAGTTTTATGGGCAGATTTACTCGGCTACGAAGGTACTGATAAAGAAAAAATTGACCAATTGTGGGCAACTTTGCTTAAACTTTGTCGCATCGAAGGCATTGAACCAAAAGATACGTACCGCCACCACATGGCTAAATTACGCCGCCGTCGCGAAGCAATTAATAAACTAGATTTAAAAGCATTACGTTACACCTGTGAAAATGGTACTGACCTCTTACTAGAATTACCAGAAGGACATATTTGGCAAGGCGGTGAAGAAGCGTCTAAAGATGGTACTATCTTCAATGCTAATATTCCTACCGAAGAAATTTTCTCTGCACCACATTACAATGGTGTAAACGGCATTGTATATAGCACAAAACCTTTAATTTACCATGGCAATACGATTTCTGATTTTTCCTTCACTTTCAAAGAAGGTAAAATTGTAGAGTACACTGCAAAAGAAGGTTATGAAGTACTAAAAGAATTAGTTGAGACAGATGAAGGCTCACACTACCTTGGCGAAGTTGCATTAGTTGATCATTTCAGCCCAATCAGCCAATCTAATCAAATCTTCTATGAAACATTATTTGATGAAAATGCATCATGCCATCTAGCAATTGGCGCCTCTTATCCTACATGCCTCAAAAACAGTGATGGTTTATCTGACGACGAATTAAAAGAACGTGGTTTAAACCACTCCTTAACACATGTAGACTTTATGATTGGTCATAAACATATGAATATCAAAGGCTACACTCGTGACGGCCAAGAAGTAGATATCATGATCGATGGTCGATTACAAGTATAAACATAAATAAATGGTAATGAAATCCCCTATATACAACTGTATATAGGGGATTTTAAAAGCAATTAAATTTTCATTACATCACAATGTGATATTCAAAGTACGTCCTGTTGGCTTGTATTCAATAATTTCTACACCTGCGGTTTTCAACATCCGTTTAGATGCTTTTACCTCTTTTGTATCCTTATAGAGGTCATCGCGATAGATAACGGCCTTAATACCACTTTGAATGATGGCTTTCGCACATTCATTACATGGGAAAAGTGTTACATATATTTTAGAACCTTCTAAAGAACCTCCCCGATAATTAAGTATGGCATTGAGTTCACTATGAACGGTATAGAAGTATTTATTATCATCAGCCGTATCGCGTTCCCATGTGAAATCATCATCACTACAATTTAAAGGCATCCCATTATAGCCAATAGACAATATTTTATTATCATTGCTCACAATACAAGCACCTACTTGTGTATTTGGATCTTTAGAACGTTGTGCCGCTAAAATGGCAACACCCATGAAGTATTCATCCCAGGAAATATAATCGTTACGTTTTGCCATAGTTACCTCTCTTAAAAATAAGCCCCCATCTACCTATGTAGTTGGGGGCTTACAATATTAACCAAAAATATCATCATTTATATTTATTTAACAACGATATTTACAAGTTTACCTGGTACATAAATAACTTTTACAATATTTTTATCTTCTGTAAACTCTTGAACACGGCTAGACTCTTTAGCCATAGTTTCTAATTCTTCTTTCGTAATATTTACAGAAACAGTTAGTTTATCACGAACTTTACCATTTACTTGTAATACTACTTCTACTTCGTCTACTACGAGAGCAGCTTCTTCGTATACAGGCCAGTTTTCAGTGTGAATGGATGTAGTTTCACCTAATTCATGCCACAACTCTTCTGTCATGTGAGGAACGAATGGTGCTAAAAGAAGCAATAAAGAGCGAATCAATTCATTAGCTAAAGCGCTATTAATTGTTTCTGCTTTGTCTTTATGAGCGTACATAGCATTAACAAGTTCCATGATTGCAGAAATTGCTGTATTGAAGTTGAAGTTATTGTCTAAATCTTCTGTTACTTTTTTGATGACACGGTGTAACTCACGACGCAATCCAAATTCGTCTTTTGTAAGTTCACCAGTAACATTTTTCTTAGCTTCTCCGTTGTACGCATCAACAATACGCCATACACGACCTAAGAAACGGTAAGAGCCTTCAACACCTTGGTCGGACCAATCAAGGTCACGATCGACAGGAGCCGCGAATAGAATGAATAAACGAGCAGTATCTGCACCATAGGTATTGATAATTTCTTCAGGAGAAACTACATTACCTTTGGATTTAGACATTTTACTGCCTTCTTTAAGAACCATACCTTGTGTTAACAAACCGCGGAATGGTTCGTTAGCTTCGATAAGACCTAAGTCGTGGATAACTTTCACAAAAAATCGAGAGTACAACAAGTGCAAGATAGCATGCTCAATACCACCGATATATTGGTCTACATTCATCCAGTAGTTAGCAATTTTTTTATCGAATGGAGCTTTATCATTTTTCGCGTCTGTATAGCGCAAGAAATACCAAGAAGAATCGATAAATGTATCCATCGTATCTGTTTCACGATGCGCAGGACCACCACATTTAGGACAAGTCGTATGCAAGAAACTTTCAGATGTAGCCAATGGAGATACGGCACCAGATTCAAATTTAACATCCTCTGGCAAGCGTACTGGTAACTGTTCTTCAGGAACGAGTTGTTCACCACATGTTTCACAATATACTACAGGAATTGGCACGCCCCAGTAACGTTGACGAGAAATCAACCAGTCACGAAGACGGAAGTTTACTTTACCTTCACCAATGCCACGTTCATTAAGAGCAGCTGTAATATTTTTACGAGCCACTTCAGATGTTTGTCCGTTATAATCGCCAGAGTTAACTAGAATGCCATCTTCATGATACCATTCTTGCCATTTTTCAAGGCTATATTCTTCGCCTTCACAAGCTACAACCTGTTTAATTGGCAAATCGTATTTATGAGCAAATTCCCAGTCACGTTCATCATGTGCAGGAGAACCCATTACAGCGCCTGTACCATAGTCTACTAATACATAGTTAGCAATCCAAACTGGAACTTGTTCGCCAGACATAGGGTTTACTGCATAAGAGCCTGTGAACATACCTTCTTTAGGTGCCTCTGTAGATGTACGGTCAATATCGCTCATATTCCGCATACGCGTAATGAAAGCTTCTAATTCAGCTTTATTAGGAGCGTTTTCAATGAGGCGTTCTACATATGGATGTTCAGGAGCCAATACAACATAGCTTACGCCGTAAATAGTATCAACACGAGTTGTATACACAGATACGCGTTCATTAATGGATGGAACTTCAAAAGAAAATTCTGTACCTTCAGAGCGGCCAATCCAATTCTTTTGCATCAATTTAACACGTTGTGGCCAGTGATCAAGAGTATCCAAATCAGTTAACAAGCGATCTGCATATTTAGTGATGCGCAAAAACCATTGAGACAAGTCTTTTTTCTCAACAGCATTATCACAGCGCCAACAAGCACCATCGATGACTTGTTCGTTTGCCAATACAGTATGACAAGTTTCACACCAGTTTACTTTTGCTTCTTTTTTATATGCTAACCCTTTTTTATAAAACTGTTGGAAAAACCATTGAGTCCATTTGTAATAATCTTCTTTACAAGTTGCTACCTCACGGTCCCAATCGTAGGACAAACCAAGTGCTTTTTGTTGCAATTTCATGTTTTCGATATTGTCGAGAGTCCATGTCTTTGGCGCAATACCATGTTTGATAGCAGCGTTCTCTGCAGGCATACCGAAGGAATCCCAACCCATTGGATGTAATACGTTAAAGCCTTTCATTTTTTTGAAACGAGCTACTACGTCACCAATGGAATAGTTACGCACATGACCCATATGTAAATTACCAGATGGGTACGGGAACATTTCTAATACATAGTATTTTTCTTTAGATTCATCATTTTCTGTTTTGAATGTATGGTTATCTTCCCAATACTGTTGCCACTTTTTCTCAAGATCTTGGGCTACATACTTTTCATTCATGTAGGGGCCTCCTCATATGGACAACCTTTTTAGTTGCCGTTTTATAATCAATGTTTTTATTTTACTACTTCCAGCAAAAGCAGTCAAACACTAGCGTTTTACCACTTGAATAGATGTTGGTAAAGCTTGTTCAGCTTCTTGTTTGCCTTTATTTTTAGCTAGTTCCTTCTCTTCTTTTGCTTTGCCTTTTGCTAGTTCTTTCTCTTCCTTTGCTTTGCGTTTAGCTAGTTCTTTCTCTTCTTTAGCTTTTCGTTTAGCTTCTGCTTTAGCTGCTTTTTCCTTTTCTTTTTCTTCCAAGCGCAATTTATAGGCCTCAAGTTTAGACAATGGTTTTGCTTCCTCTACTATAGGTTCAGAAACAACAGATTTAGTAGATTTAGGTATACCACGTCCTAAGTCTTTTTCTTGAATCATGGCAATCGTAGAAGCATCTTCAAAACCTTTACGCCATGCTGCAAAACCACCGAGCTTTAATTCTTTTACGAGATCAAGTTTTAAGCCTAACGATGTATTATCTTCAAACCAAATACGATTGGAACCAGAAGCTGTTGGGATTGATAAATAGTATAACTTTAATCGATCATCCCAAGTCATTTTATCTTTGTAATTAGCAAAGTAATTGACTGTATTCTTCATAGCCAATGTTTCGCTTTTAGCATAACCATTAGTATCACGCCATAAACGCATATAGAATGGTACACCAAGCACTAACTTATGAGAAGGCACTTCTGAAAGCATTCTTTCAGTATGACTACGAACCCAAGGATAACTTGCAACAGGACCCGCTGTAGTACTCTTAGCCCAAGTTTCGTCATACGCCATAAGAACCACATAGTCTACTGTATCGGCAAAAGCTTTACGATTGTATACTAAGGACCATTCAGGGCTATCAGAGTAACCAGTTACGTCGATAGAAGTTTTAATATTATACTGACGCAAATGATTAGATAAATATGTTACAAAAGATGTTAAACGGTCGCGGTCAGAATAATCGATATTTTCAAAGTCGAAGTTATAGCCGTCAAAACCATATACATATGCATAATGAACAAGGTTATGAGCATACTTTTTCCAAACCGATTGATCCGCCAAAATACCACTTGTAAATCCAGCATCAAATCGATTAGTAATCAATGGCCACACGTGGTAACCTTTATCCTTATATGCTTTCACATAATCAATATTTACATTTGGACTTGCTTCTAAACCTAAGCTATGCAATTTAAACCAACTTGGAGAAATGATGTTATCTCCGCTCGTATTGAGTTTTGCCTGATATGGAGTGCCCTCCATTGTCCATGGATCAAAAGCCCAAGCCAATGGAGTTTGCAATGTATAAGGTGCTTTCACCGTAGATGCTTCTGGTGCAGGGCCTAAAATAACTTGACCATTATTTTTTGTATAACTAACACCTAGCATAGC
>ERZ772917.1631-NODE-1631-length-12472-cov-102.338729_pt1 | contig 12472 bp, 9 predicted proteins | sample MGYA00511187_ERZ772917 | MGnify/ENA primary metagenome ERZ772917 (study PRJEB29015, sample SAMEA2737925) | human oral metagenome | biome: human oral; feature: human-associated habitat; material: dental | place: China | collected 2012 ... | reverse complement strand
GGGCGTGCGCCGGGGCCCCCGGGTCGTCCGCCCCGGCGGGCGGCAGGAGCCGGGTCAGGGCCGGGTCGCCCAGGCAGGCCAGGGCGCGGCCGGAGTCGGACACCCCGGCGGCCAGGAGGCGCGAGCGCAGGGAGCGCGGGCGGCGGCCGCCCAGGGGCGGCGTCGGCGCTGGATCGACCATGACCGCTCAGATCCGCGGGAAGAACTGGCCGAGCTCGAAGTCGGTGACCTGGGCGTCGTAGGCCCTGTACTCGCGCCGCTTGTTGCGCAGGAAGAACTCGAAGGCGTTCTCGCCCAGGGTGTCGGCCACGAGGTCGGAGCCGCTCATGGCCACGACGGCGGACTTCAGGGAGGTGGGCAGCTCGCCGATGCCCAGGGCGCCGCGCTCGACGTCGGACAGCAGCCAGACGTCGTCCTCGGTCTCGGCGGGCAGCTCGTAGTCCTCCTCGATGCCCTTGAGGCCGGCCGCGAGGATGACGGCCACGGCCAGGTAGGGGTTGGCGGAGGAGTCGATGCCGCGGTACTCCACGCGCGAGGCCTGGGCCTTGCCGGGCTTGTGCATGGGCACGCGCACCAGCGCCGAGCGGTTGTTGTGGCCCCAGCAGATGTAGCTGGGGGCCTCGTCGCCGCCCCACAGGCGCTTGTAGGAGTTGACGTGCTGGTTGGTCACGGCGGTGATCTCGCGGGCGTGGCGCAGCAGCCCGGCGATGAAGGCGCGCCCGGTCGCGGAGAGCTGGTACTGGCCGGCCGGGTCGTGGAAGGCGTTGCGCTCGCCCTCGAACAGGGAGAAGTGGGTGTGCATGCCGCTGCCGGGCCGGCCCACGAAGGGCTTGGGCATGAAGGTGGCCGAGCAGCCCTCCTGGAGGGCCACCTCCTCGACGACGGTGCGGAAGGTCATGATGTTGTCCGCCATGGACAGGGCGTCGGCGAAGCGCAGGTCGATCTCGTTCTGGCCGGGGCCGCCCTCGTGGTGGGAGAACTCCACGGAGATGCCCATCTGCTCGAGCATGAGGATGGCGCGGCGGCGGAACTCGTGGGCGGTGCCGCCGGGCACGTGGTCGAAGTAGCCGGCGTGGTCGGTGGGGCGGATGCGCCCGTCGGCGTCGCGCTCGACGAGGTAGAACTCGATCTCGGGGTGGACGTAGCAGGTGAAGCCGGCCTCGGCGACGCGGGCGAGCTGGCGCTCCAGGACCGCGCGCGGGTCGGTGCGGGCGGGTTCGCCGTCGGGGGTGAGCACGTCGCAGAACATGCGGGCCACCGCGTCGGTGCCCGAGCGCCACGGCAGGAGCTGGAAGGTGGAGGGGTCGGGGGCCAGCAGCATGTCCGACTCGAAGACGCGGGTCAGGCCCTCGACGGCGGAGCCGTCGAAGCCGATGCCCTCCTCGAAGGCGCCCTCGACCTCCGCCGGGGCGATGGCCACCGACTTGAGCTGGCCGAGCACGTCGGTGAACCACAGGCGGATGAAGCGGATGTCGCGCTCCTCAATGGCTCTGAGGACGTACTCCTGCTGCTTGTCCATTGCTCGGGACCTTCCTTGTCCGTGCTCGGGGCCCTCCCCGGGCTCGGGTCGTGCCGGGCCATCATGCCGCGCGCGCGTGTCGGACAGGTTGCACGACACCCGGCGGGCCGCGGGCGGAGCACGGGCGTGGCGCGCGGCCCCGGCCCGGCGGGCGGCCAAGTAGGCTGCGGCCATGACCTGCGCACCAGACTCCCCGGCGGGCCCCTCCGACGCCGCCTCCCCCTACGGACCGGCGGCCCCGGCCCCCGGCGCACGCCCCGCGCGCCCGGTGCGGGTCCACCACCTGACCCGGGCCAAGGAGCGCGGGGAGCGGCTGACCATGCTCACCGCCTACGACGCCGTCACCGCCCGCATCCTGGACGAGGCCGGCACCGACATGCTGCTGGTGGGCGACTCGATCGGCAATGTCATGCTCGGCCACGACACGACCCTGCCGGTGGAGCTGGACGAGATGGTCGTGGCCACGCGCTCGGTGGCCCGGGCGACGACGCGGGCGCTCGTGGTCGCCGACCTGCCCTTCGGCACCTACGAGGCCGGCCCCGCCCAGGCGCTGGCCAGCGCCGTGCGCCTGATGAAGGCGGGGGCCAACGCCGTCAAGCTCGAGGGCGGGCGCCCGCGCGCGCACACGGTCCGAGCGCTCGGCGAGGCCGGCATCCCGGTGGTCGGCCACCTCGGCTTCACCCCCCAGTCGGTCAACAGGCTGGGCGGCTTCCGGGTGCAGGGGCGCGGGGAGGAGGCCGCGGAGGCGCTCGTGGCCGACGCCGTGGCGCTGGCCGAGGCCGGCGCCGTGGCGATCGTCCTGGAGATGGTGCCCGAGCCGGTGGCCGCGCGGGTCACTGCGACCGTCCCGGTGCCGACCATCGGCATTGGCGCGGGGGCGCGCTGCGACGGCCAGGTGCTCGTGTGGACCGACATGGCCGGGATGACGCAGTGGGCGCCGCGCTTCGCCCGCCGGTTCGGCCAGGTCGGCCAGGCCCTGCGCCAGGCGGCGCAGGCGTACGGCGAGGCGGTGCGCGAGGGGTCGTTCCCGACGTCGGAGCACTCCTTCGACTCCTGACGAGCCCGCCTCCCGGCCGGGGCGTCAGTCCTCCGGGGCAAGGTCCTCCGGGGCGGACTGCGCGTGCGCCGCCGTGTCGAGGCCCGTGAGCGCCTCGGAGAAGGTCCACCGGTTGAGGAGCCCCTCGAAGCGCCGCCCGTCGATGTAGACGACCGGGCCGGCGTCCTCGGTGAGGCCCTCGACGTCCAGGGCGTCGGCCATGACCTTGGGCTCGTCCACGGCACTGTCGATGCGCGCCCACATGACGCGGGGGTCCACGCCCGCCCCGCGGGCGGCGGCGGTGATGCCGTCGGCGGTGATCTGACCGCGCAGCTCGGCCACGGCGTCGTGGAAGCGCCACAGCTTGTCGGGGGCCTCGTGGTGGACCGCCTCCAGGGCCAGCGCGGTCAGGAGGCTCTCGGGGCCGGAGAGCTTGTGCCTCAGGACGAGGCGCGCCTGCCCGGTGTCGCGCAGGTGGGCGATGCCCTTGAGGGCCTCCATGAGGCGCCAGCGCCCCTCGTAGGACATGTCCGCGTAGTTGATGAGCGTGCGGGGCGCGTCCGGGTCGCCGGTCATGAGCTCCGCGTCCGCGTCCACGGGCCGGCACAGGCGCTCGCCGGGCGGCGGGGGCAGCGGGCGGATTCGGTCCGCGATGCGGAAGATGACGGCGGCCAGGAGCAGGGCGCCCAGGGAGGCGAGCAGGACGCCCAGGCGGGCCTGGTCGCGCAGGGTCTCGTCGTCCAGGGCGAGGTTGGCCACGAGCAGGGAGATCGTGAAGCCCATGCCCGACAGGGCCGCCAGGCCCAGGATCCGGGGCATGTCCAGGCCGGGCAGGCGCGAGGCCGGCACGAGGCGCAGGACCAGTCCCGCCCCCAGGGCCACGCCCACGAACTTGCCGATGACCAGGCCCGCGATGACGGCCCACATGAGGCGCGAGGACAGGGCGGTGGCGATGGTCCGGCCGCTGAGGGCCACGCCCGCGTTCGCCAGGGCGAACAGGGGGACGACGACGTAGTTGACGTAAGGGGGCAGCACCCAGGACAGGCGCTGGTTCATGGGCATGGAGTAGGTCAGCGCCTCGTGCAGCACGACCGCGGTGGCCGGGTGCGGTGACTGTCGGTAGAGCCTGGCGACCTCGTCCACCCCGTCCACGTCCGCGGTGCGCACCGGGTAGACCGGCATGAGCAGGGCGATGAGGACGCCGGCCAGGGTGGCGTGGACGCCCGAGCGGTACAGGGCGTACCAGATGACGACCGCCAGGAGGACGTAGGGGGGCGTGCGCCACACGCCCCGGCGCGCCAGGACCCAGATGCCCGCCAGCCCCAGGGCGGCGCAGCCCAGGGCCACCAGGTTGAGCGAGCCCGAGTAGAAGACGGCGATGACCGCGAGGGCGCCGATGTCGTCGATGACGGCGAAGGCCAGGAGGAAGGCGCGCAGGCGCGGGGCCCTCTTGGGGCCGATGAGGGCGAGCATGCCCAGGGCGAAGGCGGTGTCCGTGGAGATGACCGCCCCCCAGGCGCCGGCGCCGTCGGTCCCGTGGGCGATCCCCAGGTGGACCAGGGCCGGGACCACGAGGCCGCCGACCGCGGCGGCGACCGGCAGGAGGGCCCGGCCGGGCAGCCGCAGCTCGCCCAGGGTGAGGTCGCGGCGCACGTCGAGGCCCACCATGAAGAAGAAGGCCGCCATGAGGCCCTCGTCCACCCAGCCGTGGAGGCTGAGCTCCACGCTGAACGGGCCGACGGCCAGGGAGGCGGGCGTGTGCCAGAAGTCGTGGTAGCTGTGCCCGGCATTGGCCCACACCAGGGCCAGGAGGGTCGCCGTGGCCAGGGCGAGGGCCGCGTAGGTCTCATTGGTCTGCATATTGCGGCGACGGCGACGACGGCGCAGCCAGGCGTCAACGTTCTCGGTCACGACCGCGGGCGTGCTCACGTGCGTCCTTCCAATGAGTCCTTCCGGCGGTCGGACTCCTCACGGCCCCTCCGGGCGGGACAGGTCGATGGGCACCAAGGCTACGCCCTCGAAGGCCGGGCGGAGGTCCCGGCTCGGGAAGGTGACGCCCTGGTCGCCCGGATCCACGGCCCAGGACACCAGGGTCGGCTCCCGGGGGCGGTCGGGGTCGAGCTCGACGGTCGTGACCGAGCAGTTCGCCATGGGGGCCAGGGAGAAGATCTCCACGCCGATCCAGCGGCCCAGCAGGGTCATGAGCGTCATGCCGTGGGAGACGACGAGGACCCGGGCGTCCGGCCGCCCGGCGCGCGCGTCCTCGCGCAGGTCCGCCACGATGCGGGCCAGGGCGGCGTCGACGTGGGCGAGGTAGTCGACGGCGCCGATCCCGCCGGGCGCCCCGGGATGAGCGCCGCTGAGCACCCCGGGCAGGTGGCGGGCGGGATCCAGGGCCCGGAGCATGACCTCGTCCGGCCCGCCGTCGTAGATCCCGTAGTCGTACTCGCGCAGCCCGTCCAGGGTCGTCCGCTCGACGTCGGGCCTTCCGGCCAGCAGGATGTCCGCGGTCCGCCCCACGCGCCCCTGAGGGCTGAGGTAGGCGCGCACCAGCGGGAGGCGGCCCAGGTGCTCGGCGGTCGCGCGCGCCCCGCGGCGCCCCTCGGGGGTCAGGGGCGAGTCGCTGGACCCCTGGGTCCGGCGCTGCTCGTTGAGGACGGTGCGCCCGTGACGCACGAAGTGGATGGCGCTCACCGGCTCATCGTAGACGGGGCGCGGGCGGGGCGGGCGCGCCGCGACGGCGTCGGACCCTCCTATGCTGGCCCCATGATGTCCGCCGACTCACCGCGCTCCTTGGCCGATCGCGCCCCGCGGGGCACGCTCACGAAGGGACGGCTCGGTCCCGACCGCCACGTCCCGGGGTCGATCCCCCGTCCCGAGTACATGTTCCACGACGGGCCCGAGCGGGTGACGGCCTCCGACGTCAAGGACGCCGAGACCGTCGAGCGCATCCGGGCCGCCGGCCGGATCGCGGCCCGCGCCCTGGCGCAGGCCGCCGCCGCCATCGCCCCCGGCGTGACGACCGACGAGCTCGACCGCATCGCCCACGAGTACATGTGCGACCACGGCGCCTACCCGTCCTGCCTGGGCTACATGGGCTTCCCCAAGTCGATCTGCACCTCGGTCAACGAGGTCATCTGCCACGGCATCCCGGACTCCACGGTGCTGGCCGAGGGCGATCTGATCAACCTCGACGTGACCGCCTACCTCGACGGCGTCCACGGCGACACCAACGCCACCTTCCCCGTCGGCCGGGTCGACCCCGAGACCGCCGCCCTCATCGAGCGCACCCGCACCGCCATGGAGCGCGGCATCCGGGCCGTGCGCCCCGGCCGTGAGATCAATGTCATCGGCCGCGTCATCGAGAAGTACGCCAAGCGCTTCGACTACGGGGTCGTGCGCGACTACACCGGTCACGGCGTCGGCGAGGCCTTCCACTCCGGGCTCATCATCCCGCACTACGACGCCGCCCCCGCCTACAGCACCGTCATGGAGGTGGGCATGGTGTTCACCATCGAGCCGATGCTGACCCTGGGGGACCAGGACTGGGAGCAGTGGGACGACGGCTGGACCGTGGTGACCAGGGACCGCTCGCGCACCGCCCAGTTCGAGCACACGCTGGTGGTCACCGAGGACGGCGCCGATGTCCTGACCCTTCCCTGAAAGCCCGCCCCGGCCCGATCCTTCGAGTCCGCCCCGGCTGACCCCGCCCCCGAGCCCGGACCGGGGTGTCGTGGAGAGCACTCCCCCGAGTAGGATTGCGAGCAGTCCTCGTGACACCCCCGCGCCGGGGTGTAGATTCTCTCTCGGGCGACGTCAGTCGCACCCCATATCCTGTCACCCCTCCGGAGGTCTTCATGGCACTGCGCTTCAACCCCCCGCCGAACTGGCCGGCGCCGCCCGACGGCTTCGTGCCCCCGGCCGGCTGGCAGCCAGACCCGGCCTGGGGCCCGGCGCCCGAGGGCTGGCAGCTGTGGGTCGACGACTCGGCGACCGGAGACCCGAACGCCTCCGCCCCGCAGTCCGCCTCCGGCTCGGACCCGACCTGGGCGCCGACGCAGGCCGTGTCCACGGGCTCCTCCGCCCCCGTCGCCGACCCCACGGGGGCCCCGGTCTCGGCGCCCAGCGGGGACTACGCCTCCGGGCCGATGAGCTCGCCCAACCCCATGGGGATGTCCGCCCCCAGCGGCATGTCCGCCGCCCCGTCCACCTCCTCGGCCTCCTCGGCGAGCCCCTACGCGGCGAACATGGACTACGCGCAGGCCCCGACGCCCTACCAGAACCAGCCCTACCAGGGCCTGAGTATGCCCGCGGACCCGCAGTCGAGCTGGCAGCCGGGCGGCCCCGACGGCGCTGCGGGCGGCTCACCGGACAAGCCGGTGACCAAGCAGTGGTGGTTCTGGACCATTATCGCCGTCGTGGTCGTCGCGCTCGTCGCGGTCGGCGTCGTCGTCGCCCTCAACCTCAACAAGGACGACGACGAGAAGGGCGGCGGCACCCACACCAGCAGGGGCGGCGCGACGCACAGCCAGCCGACCGGCGGCCCGACGCACAGCCAGCCGACCAACAGCACCGATGACGGCCTGGGCACCACCATGACCAACCCGGCCACCATGCAGAACACCTTCACTTTCCAAGCCGAGTCGTACTCCGACGACCCGGAGGCGACCGTGGACGTCGCCTTCGAGGAGATCCAGTGGGACGCCACGCAGGCGATCAAGGAGGGCCGGTCCTACGGTTTCGAGACGCCCTCCCCGGACCAGGTCTACATCCGCCTCAAGATCAAGATCACCTATCACGGCAAGGGCAAGTTCGACCCCTCCTACCTCCGGGTCGCCTACGTGAAGGACGGCAACTCCACCGACGCGTCGTACGTCAGCATGAACGACGAGCTCTCGAACCAGTCCGCGCCGCGCGATGGCGGCAACGCCTCGGGCTACGTCACCTTCCTCGTCTCGAAGAGCGATGTGAAGGAGGGCGTCTTCGGCGTCAGCGTCCTCTTCTACCAAGGCCAGGAGATGTACGTCAAGGCCGAGTGACCGCTCGCGCCGTCGGCCACGATGGCGGCCACAGCGCATGACGGCGGCGCCCACCGGGATCGGCGGGCGCCGCCGTCGCGCCGTGCGGGGCCGCCCTCAGCGGTTCGCCGTCGCCGGGGGCCGACAGCACGGCGGTGAGCGCCCCACCCGCCGTGTCCGCGGGCGCCCGCGGCCCGCCAAGGCCCCCGCGGGGGCGGACGAGTCGACCTGTACGCCGGGTTCTGTTGCCGCCCGCCGTTACCGGCGCGGCGGTGGCGACCATCCATCTTGGCCCGCCGTTGCCGGCGGGCTCGCGCGACCTACCCGCAGGCTCGGACGAGCAGCCCTCGGGCGCCTGCTGCGCGGTCTTGCTCCGGGCGGGGTTTGCCGAGCCGCCGCGGTCGCCCGCGGCGCTGGTGGGCTCTTACCCCACCGTTTCACCCTCACCGGCCGGGGCCGGCGGTCTGTTCTCTGTGGCACTGTCCCGCGGGTCGCCCCGGGTGGCCGTTAGCCACCGCCCTGCTCTGTGGAGCCCGGACGTTCCTCGACCCGCGGGTCGCCCCGCGGTACCGCGGCCGCCCGGTCGGCTCGTCCGCGCCCAGCACTCTACCGCCTCGCCCGCCCCGCCGCAGCCGGCTTCACCGATTCCACCGACTCACCGGCTCCGCCGCCCTCAGCGATTCCGCCGTGCACCGCCCCCGGGCCCCACGCAGGCGCCCGGCCGCGCCGCGCATCAGATGTCCATGCGCACGATGATGACGTCGTTCTCCTCGGCGTGGATGATCTCGTCGGCGGGGGCCGCGGCGATCCGCGAGTACTCCATGGGGCTGATCTGGATCGGGGAGCCCTCGAGCCGGCGGCCGTGGAGGGCGACGGCCCCCAGGCCCCCGGTGGCGGCCCGGACCGCGTCGTACTCGTCGAGCAGCGCCAGGTCGATGGTTCCGGCCAGCTCGGCGCGCTCGCGATCGAGCCGGTCGATCTCGGCGTCGATGCGGGCGAAGGCGGCGTCGCGCTCGGCCGTCAGCTCGCGCCCGGCGCTGCGGATCTCGCCCTCCTCGGCGGCGAGATCGCGCACCTTCCTCTGAGCGCTCTCAAGGGCCTCGACGGCGGCGAGCTGGGCGTCCTCGAGCACCGCCCGGCGTCGGCCGAGCTGGTCGAGCTCCCCCTGGATGGCGGTCAGGTCCCGGGGGTTGGCCGTGCCCGACGACAGGCGCTCGCGCAGGATGGCGGCGCGCCGCGTGACCTGGTCGACCTCGTCCTCGCTGCGCGTGGCCCCCTTCCTGGCCTCGGCGAGCGCCCCGTCTGCGAGGGCGGCCGCGCGCCGGTTGGCCTTGAGGCGCTCGACGGTGTCCTTGATGCGGGACAGGACGGGCAGGTGCTTGCGCTCGTGTCTCAGACGGGCGAGTCGGGAGTCGAGGCTCTGGAGGTCGATGAGCAGTCGCTGCTGGCTGAGGGGGGCGCTCGTCACGGCTGTGGTCCTTCGCTGCTGGCCGAGGTCTGGAGTTCTGCGGGCGTCAGGAGCCGGTGCTCAGACGCAGGGCCCAGGGGTCGGTGACGACCTCGGAGACGTACGCCTCAAGTCTACGTCCCCGCTCGCCCGCGGCGGCCTCGAGCCGGGCCGCCAGCGGGGGCAGGCCCACCCACTCGGTCGCCCAGTGGGTGCCGCACAGGAGGTGGGGGCGGCCGCCCTCCAGGTGATCCGTGGCGGGGTGGTGGCGCAGGTCGGCGGTGAGGAAGACGTCGGCGCCGGCCTCGCGCGCGGCCGCCAGCAGCGAGTCCCCGGCCCCGCCGGAGACGGCCACCGTCTTGACGGCGGCGTCCGGGTCCCCGCCGACGAGGAGGCCGGGGGCGGAGTCGGGCAGGGCGGCAGCGACGTCGGCGGCGAGGTCGCGCAGCCGGGTGGGGCGCTCGAGCTCGCCGATCCGGCCGATACCCTGGGCGGGATCGACGGGGCTCGGGCACAGGGGCCGCGTGCCGAGCAGGCCGACGCGGGCGGCGAGCGCGTCGGCCACTCCCCCGTGCGCGGCGTCGAGACTGGTGTGGGCGTTGGCCAGCGCGATGCCGGCGCGGATGAGCCGGTGGACGCAGCGGCCCTTGGGGTCGGTGGCGGCGACGTGGTCGGTGCCGCGCAGGTAGAGGGGGTGGTGGGTGATGACCATGTCGACGCCGCGCCCGATGGCCTCGTCGACGACGGCGGTCAGCGGGTCGACGGCGAGCAGGACGGTGCGCACGGGCTCGGCCGGATCGCCGCAGATGAGGCCGTTGGAGTCCCAGTCCTCGGCGAGCTCGGGCGGGGCGGCCGCCTGGAGAAGGGCGAGGACGTCGGCGACGGTGAGGGGCTCGGTGACGGGTTCGGACCCGTTGGACTGGCTCATGGGGAGCAAGGCTACTGAACCGCCGCCGTCCGCAGGCTCGGGGACGCTGCAGTGGCGTAGGCGACGCCCTTGTCGGAGACCACGCATCACTGTTGACCGGGCGCGTTGGGGCAGGGTCGGCGACCCTCCCCGACGGTGTTCGGACCGGCGATGCCCGAATCTGTTGCAAAGGCCCGGATCTCACCGGGAAGCCGGAGAAGAATCGTTGATATTCCGCGCTTTCCTTCGCGGCCGGTCCCGGCCCGGGACGCCTTTGCAACAGATTCGGACACGCTTCCACCCGATCCGGTCCCAGGAGCCTCACACGTCCCAACGCATCCGCATTCCGGCCCCACCGACCCAAACAATAAGCGACAACACCGCTGCCGACAGGGTGTCGCTCCTAATTGCCGCAATTCGGCCGCGGGAAAAGGTGGCTCCCGCATACTTTTAACACCCCGTCCCAGAGCAGCGAGTCGCAGAAACGGCGCAATGACGCCGATTCTGAACCGCCCGGCGCCGTGGAGGACCCTTAAAAGTATGCGGGAGCCACCTTTTCGCGCCCTCGGGCGCTCGCGGCCGCTCCCGTGGACGCGCACACGACCGGCAACAGCGCTCCACGGCATCCGGCCCGCACCCGCGGACTCCCGCATCCGCGCCAACGGCGGCGGCCGGGCGGGACCGGGGACGTAGGCGGCGCCGTCCCGCCCTCCCGACTCGTCGTGCTACCATTCGCCCCGGCATTCTGCGCCTTGAGACGCCTCACCTGGAAGCCGGAGTCCTTCCGGATCGGGCCGTCCGGCTCGGCGCGCGGGCCGCCGAAGAAACGTGCGCGCCTCTACGAACAAGCCCCGGACGACAAGGACGACCGATGCGATTCCACCTCCCCGGCTTCGCGGCACGCGCGCAGCGGCGCCACGACGACGATCGGGCCGGCCAGGCGAGGGAATGCCCGCTCGCCATCGCGTCCGGCGGGGCGCTGGCGGCGACGGCCTTCGCGCAGCACTGGGCGTTGCAACTGCCGGCGGTGGTCGCGATGGCGGCGGTGTTCTGGCTGCTGCGGACGGTACCGGCCCGGCGGGCGTACGCGGTCGGCGCGTCCTTCACGCTGGCGTGGCTGGTGCCGACGACGTACTGGTACTACAACTTCATGTCGCTCGGCGTGGCATTCGCTGCGAGCATCGGCTGGGCGCTGCTCATGGCGAACCTGTTCCAGCTGGCGGCCCTGCGGAAGAGGTTCGGGACCCGACTGGTGTGGCCGCTGTTCGCCCTTCTCTGGCTGGCGCTGACCTGGCTGCGAATGCGCATGCCGGTGACCGAGGACTGGTGGCTGCCGCACCTGGGCTACAGCGTGTGGCGCAACAGCGGGCTGGTCCGGCTCGGAGGATTCGGCGGCGAGACGGTGCTGGAGGCGGTGGTGCTGGCGGGCGGCATGGCGGTGGCGGCGGCGTTCGCGCGCCGGGGCCCGCGGGCGGCGCTGGCGGCGGGCGCGGCGGTGATCGCCTCGGTGATCGGGCTGAACGCGATTTCCCAGAGTCTTCCCGCCAAGCCGATCCCCCCGGTGATCGCCTTGCAGGCGATGACCGAGGGCGGCGTCGACGCGCCGGCCACCGAGCAGGACGTGAGCGACCTGATCGACATGACGCGCGAGGCGCTGGGCGGGGACTACGCGCGGTCCACGACCGTCGTGTGGCCGGAGAACTCGATCCCCGAATCCGCCCAGCGGCGCGTGGCCGACGCCGCCGCGGAGCTGCGCGTCAATATCGTCTACCACACGACGGAGCACGACGGCGAAGGGGTCTACAAGAAGACCGTCGTCGTGGACGGCTCGACGGGCGAGGCCGTTCTCGCCAACTACAAGCAGCACATCGCCCCGGACGAGGAGCTGGGAGTGTCGCGCGCCTCGCGCAGCATCGTCGAGCTCGGGGACCGGCGCGTGACCGCCTACATCTGCTACGACATGCACTACCCGGACGTCGTCGGCCGCCTGAGCGGCAGCGACGTGGCGTACGTGCCCCTCAATGACGCGGCCTACGGCTATGTGCAGAAGCAGTTCCACGCGGCCGATATCGTGCTGCGCGCCGCCCAGGCCGATACCGCCGTCGTAGTCGCCTCCACCAACGGCCCGACGATGATTGTGAACAGCAACGGCGTGGTGACGCAGTTCTTGAACACCTCCGACGCCGGTCACCTCCGGAACTGACCGGCGGGCCCCGCCCGGGGCCGCGTCCCGATCCGCCGCACAAGACCGCGCTCAAGGCCCGGCGGGCTCCCCCGCACGGGGACCGCGTCCGCTCCAGCCAGGCCTCCTCGTCGGCGCCGCCCTGCGCGGGCTCCCCCGCACGGGGACCGCGTGCCCCCGGCGGGCCTCGAACCCGCATGCCCGAAGGCGACGACTTTTAAGGTCGCTGTGTCTGCCGATTTCACCACGGGGGCCTGGCCTCCGGGGTCGCGGGAACACGGCGCTCCCGCGGCGGGCCCCGGGGGCCAGTACCCCCTCCGGGATTCGAACCCGGGACCATGTGCTTATCAGGCACGGACGAGG
>ERZ772917.1626-NODE-1626-length-12530-cov-15.267896_pt1 | contig 12530 bp, 14 predicted proteins | sample MGYA00511187_ERZ772917 | MGnify/ENA primary metagenome ERZ772917 (study PRJEB29015, sample SAMEA2737925) | human oral metagenome | biome: human oral; feature: human-associated habitat; material: dental | place: China | collected 2012 ... | reverse complement strand
GCTACGCCCATCAGGTGCTGACGGGTCACGCCGACACCGGGCTGCTCGAGCCGCAGGGCACGGCCACCCGCGCTCAGATGGCCAAGATGGCCGTCCTGACGATAAAGGCCATGGGGAGGTAGCGCCGCCGGACGTCGGACGCTTCCGCTGGGGCCGCGCCCGGGGGTGACCCCGGCGCGGCCCCTCGTGTGCTCGGCGGCGCCAGCGGGTGGCATGGCAGGAGTGTCGTTCGGCGGCGCCGGGCGCGCGCGGGGCCTTCCGACGACTGCGGTCTGCCGTCCTGATGAGTGCTGCGGTCCTTCGCAGTGTGCTTTCGGGTGACCCTAACTTTCCGGGACTTCCTCAGTCAACTGGGCGCAAACCCGAACCGTCGTCTGCCCTGAGAACCTGCGTCTGGCTACAGAGCGCATTCTGCAGCCACCGCCTCACGCAAAAGCACAGTATGCGTGAGGGGAACAGAGGGGGGCCTCTACGTACCTACGGCAACAGCGTGATACAAGCAATGGCAGCGACAAAGCATAGCGCCGCGATAACGCAGGTAATACGCAGGTAATGCAGATGGATCTTTTGCCCTCTCCCTTTACGTTGCCTGTCACTACACCTATAAGGGCGACGAATACGAAGAAGCTGCCCACGGTTGTCAGATTGAGCGTGAGCACAGCTTGCAGGTCTACCTACGCCGCCTGACGTTGACGTTCACGAGGGTGAAGATGCCTGCCAGGATGGCCATGATTGCCATCACGTTGCCGTACATCCTTCTCTCGACGGACTTGATCTCGTCAGCTGTGCTTTCGATCCGCTCGATCTCATCACGGTAGACGTCCTTGTAGCGGCCCATCCCGCGAAACTCCATCTCGTCTTGGAAGGTGCCCTTGTACGCGTTATCTACGGGTTTCTCCACACGTTCGAAAGCGATCTGCGCAATCGGTCGTGCGCTGTCTAATACGATCGTGTCTGCGCTCACGTTTGTCACCCTATAGTAGACTATCGTCCGGTGGCCGGGAAAATAGAGCGGTGCGTCTAAGGTAAGACCCTCACGGATGCGCGAGTTCTTTAGCAGCACGCGGGCAGCTATGGTGTGGGGAAGTTGCACGCCCTCGACACATTCCACAAACGCAGAGTCACCGTGCTGCAGCTTGCAACTTGCACGGCTTAATCCGTCTGAAAACACAAATCTCTTGGTCCTCAGGTCGCAGGTGATTGTTCCAACATTGCTCTTGTCGGCGTTAACGAGCACATCTTGCTCGATTAGCTCCCGTATCTCCCCGTCGCTCAATAACATGGTATAGCCTCCAGTTACAGACATATCTTGTATTGTAGCCCTGTTCGGTCGGCCAGATACGACATGAAGTTTTCTGCGCAGCATTACAAGGAGAGAAGCTGACGGGCCGAGCCTTGGCTGAACAGGGACTTCGAAATACCTGCGTCGTCTCTGGAGCTGCAGTTATCTTCACGTCTGTGAGAGGCAGTTCTGCTATCGAAAGGCTTCGCCACACCTTCACGGTCGGCCGTTCCACCCCCTCGGCTGGTTGGTCGATCACGGGTTCTAACGGCCCAGGAGGTAGGTGGCGCCCAGGCGAACGTGTGGGATCAACAGTATGCGCATCTCCGTGGAAACGGGGTGCCAGTAGAACACGCTCGCGACCTTGAAGCGCAGGCATTGTTGTTCGGGGCCATGGAGAACCACATCGACTGGGCGGGCGACGTCGCGTGGCTCACGGACGGGGTGGTGACCAGCTGCCTCACGGAAAAGCGCAGTTTGGGTGGTTTGAGGATCGCAGAGTGCGCCTTTCCGTGAGGACCCGCAGCCAGAGTGCGCTTTTCCGTCGCATGCCGCACGCAGAATGCACTTTTCCGTGATGGCCTGCCGCCAGAATGCGCTTTTCCGTAGAGTGCGCCTTTCCTCACCTGCGCAAACGTCAACCTGTCTCACGGAAAAGCGCATTCTGTACCCACCGCCTCACGGAAAAGTGCACTCTGGCCCGACGCAACCGCAGGACCAAGGCCTGCGTGCCCGTCGTCTGCCTGCCGAGATCGGGCTGGAGCTGGGCGGGTGGCTACGCCAATATGCCCACGAGGAGCTGGCCGGACAAGCAAAACCAATCGACCCTAACGGCACCACAGGGCCATGGCGTCCGACAGGTCACAGGCCCACGACCATCATGGCCTCGATCACCCCATGGCCGATGCCGCAGCCGATGGCGCAGGGCAGGCCATGATCCATCTTCTCAGGCCGTAGCAGGAGCATGAGCCTGCAGCTGCGTCCAACTCCTCGAACACGCCCGCAGCGAGGGCGCCATACAGGACAAAGGCGACCGGCGTAGATCTCAGGCCCGGAAACGCGGAGAACGCCAGCGCATGGGCAAGCTGCTCGAGAAGGCCCGCAAAGACAACGAACACCAACGCACCGACGAGAACCGCCCGGAACTGGACGTGCAGTCGCCTTCTCGCAACGACGAGCACCACGACCGGCGCACCAAACGAGATCACAGCCGCGACGACCATGCAGGTCAGCGACGAATCAGAAACCATAGCGGTCAATCCTCTCTCCGAAGCCATCCGCGAAGGGCCACACGCGGGAGAGGCGCGTTCCCGACGGCCGCCACGCCCTCCATATGCATGCGGACTCGCCCACCCTCCCGGGAGTATACCAATGGGCGACAAAGCGGCACATTGTGGGGGACGCGGTGTTCTGGGGGTAAGTCCACAGGCTTAGAGCACCTGAGAGCTCCGTATCACAGGCCGTCCATGTGGGAGGGCCTCTATCCGTTGCCAACCATTCGCGATGGCAATACGTTCGACAAGATCACGACGCTGCTCACGGGGGCTGAGATGACTCAAGGGAGGTTGGCCTGAGGGTTCCCAACCCTTCCATCACAAGAACTCAAGATTATTCTGACTGATCAGAATAATCAGAAAGATACGGGTATAATGAGAGTACGGCAACATACGATGACACGGGAGGTAGCCACGATGTACGCAACACATCATCACCGCCATGGGGCGGGACCGCAGGGCGGCAGGGATCGTCGCAGCAACGGACGCTTTGGACCACGCGGCCCCCATGGGAATCGCATCATGGGCACCGTCACGGTTGACGGGCGCGGTCAGCTCGTCGTTCCCCGTGAGGCGCGTGACGCGCTCAACATCCAGGCGGGGGACCGCTTCGTCGTCTTTGGAAACGAGTGCCGCAGGTCGTTGCACCTCGTGAGCGCCGACTACTTTGACAGCTTTGCCGACATGCTCCTGTCCCGCTCGAGCCGCCTGGAGAGGCTTGCGCGCGATCTCCGTGGCATGTCTTGGGGCGAGGGTCCCGAGGAAGACGAGAGCGCAGACGAGGGCGCAGGTGCCAGGCCAACCGATGGCGATGCGTCCCGGTCGACTCCGGACGCGGGCAGGCCGAAGGAGTAGCCATGGACAGGGGCCGCTACGGACGCGTCGTGCGTCTCTTCACACGCTTTGGCCTGGAGCTCTGGTGGCTCGATGCGGGCAGGCGCCTGCGCTCGGCGGGCAGGCAGAGAAGGCTCGAGCACAGGACCTACGCGCGTCAGGCGAGGCGGTTCAGAGAAGTTGCCGAGGGGCTCGGCGGTCTCATCATCAAGCTTGGCCAGTACCTGAGCGTTCGCGTTGACATGCTGCCGCGCGAGTACACCGAGGAGCTCAGTGCGCTCCAGGACAGCGTGCCGCCGGTGCCGTTCGAGGACATTGCCGATGTGTTCGAAAAGAGCGTCGGGGCAACGGTTGGCGAGGCCTTCGCGACATTCGAGCGAGAGCCCTTGGCTGCCGCCTCGCTCGGACAGGTGCATGAGGCCACGCTCGTCTCTGGCCAGCGCGTGGCCGTCAAGATACTGCGCCCGCATATCGCCGAGACGATCGAGACGGACCTTGCCGCCCTCAAGACAATCTTTGGGATGGCGCAACGTTATACGAGGCTGGGTGACACCATCGACTTCGATCAGCTCTATGGCGAGTTCGAGCGCACGGTCTCAGCCGAGCTCGACCTCATGCGCGAGGGCAGAAGCGCCGAGGCAGTGAGGGAAAAGCTACACGACTTCCCGAACGTCGCCGTGCCGGACATCCACTGGGAGACCTCGTCGTCCGAGGTCTTGACCATGGAGTACATGGAGGGTGTCAGCATCTCCGACATCGGCGCCCTGGATGCCATGGGCATCGACCGAGCCCAGCTCGCGACGGACCTCATTGACGTCTTTGCCGAGATGATCCTCTACGACGGCCTCTTTCACGCGGACCCGCACCCCGGCAACGTCCACGTGCAAGCTGACGGCACGATCGTGCTGCTCGACTTTGGGATGATGGGTACGATCACCGATGACATGCGCAAAGGCTTTATGGGAGTGGTCACGGCCATCTTCTCGCGGGACGCGGCTTCCCTGGTCGATAGGCTGGGAGATCTTGGCTTCATACGCCCTGGCACAGATACCGAGGGCTTCACCAAGGCCGTCCTGGCGCTGCTCGGACACCTTGATGTGGGCGATTCCGACAAGGCCATATCTACGCTCGAGAACTACAGTGACGAGCTGCGCGACTTCATGTACGAGCAGCCGTTCCAGCTGCCCGCCAACGTGGCATTTTTAGGCAAGGCGGTGGCGACCGTCGCGGGCATCTGCCAGAGGCTCAACCCTGACATCGACTTTGTCAGCGAGCTCACTCCCCTCGCACAGGACCTGGTGGGTGGCGAGGGAAGGGCCGATGGTCCGTCTGGCCTGCTGTCCCAGCTCAAGGACATGAGCGAGGCCGCCATCCCGGCCTTAGGGCAGCTTCCCGGTCTCATCGAGAGGGCGTCTTCGGGCAGGCTCGTCGTCAGGCTCTCGAGGACCCAGGTGTCGGCCCTGACGGACGGGCAGCGCTCTGGCACCGACCGCATGACAAGAGCGATACTGGGTGCGGCGCTCTTCGTACCCGGTGCGCTCTGCGGAATGGCCGTGGGCTGGTCGCCTTTGGCCGTCGCGCTGTTTGTGATGGGCCTTGTGCTCATGGTATACCAGGCGTGCCCCGCAAGACGCAAGGGGGCGCGGGGACGTCGGGGCCATCCCTCATGGTTAAGGCGTAGCGACGCGTAGGTCACCATGCGCCCTGGGAGCACAAGCCCGGCGGCCCTGCCACGGGTATCACCGGGACCGAGATCCCCGTCTCAGTCCCCGTGTGGGCGACGCAACCAAAGCTAACGAAAATAGCCGATACCTGCCACGTGTTGTTGGTGGAACCGGGCGCAACCAAACGATACCGTATTCATAGAAATCATACTCTCTAAGGAGCGGCTATGAACATCGTTACCGTCCGGGACCTGACCAAGGCGTATCCCGGCTTCACGCTCGACGCGGTCTCGTTCTCGCTTGCCGAGGGGCGAATCGCCGGCTTCATCGGCCGCAACGGCGCGGGCAAGACGACGTCCATCAAGTCGATGCTGAACCTGACCCATCCCGATCGCGGAGAGATCGACTACTTCGGGCTGCCGCTCGCGGGCAACGAGGCGCAGATCAAGAAGCGCATAGGATACTCCACAGGTACCATCAGCTGGTATCCGCGCAAGAGGATTCGCGACATCAAGAGCGTCATGAAGCTCTTCTACGATACGTGGGACGACGCGAAGTACGAGGGCTACCTACGCACGTTCGCGCTCGACGAGGGCAAGACCCCGCACGAGCTCTCCGAGGGCATGAAGGTGAAGTGCAACCTCCTGTTCGCCCTCTCCCACGGCGCAGAGGCCCTCATCCTAGACGAGCCGACCAGCGGCCTCGACCCGTTCTCCCGCGACGAGCTCCTGGGGCTCTTCGACCAGATCAAGCAGACGGGCGTGGCCGTCTTCTTCTCCACGCACATCATCTCCGACATCGAGCGGTGCGCCGACGACATCGTGTACATCTCCAAGGGGAGGATCGTGGCCTGCGTGCCCAAGGAGGAGTTCGCCGACCGCTATCAGAAGCCGGGCGAGACGCTCGAGGAGTCCTTCCTTCGCCTGGAGGGGGGGATGCGCGATGCGTAGCCTGCTGATCAAGGAGATGAGGCTCTCCGCCTCGGTGCTCTCGTACGCCTTCATCGTGTTCGGCCTGATGTTCCTCCTCCCCGGATACCCGATCCTGTGCGGCGTGTTCTTCTCGTGCCTCGGCATCTTCCAGAGCTTCCAGAACGCGCGAGAGGCGAACGACCTGGTGTTCTCGGCGCTGCTTCCCGTTCCCAAGCAGGATGTGGCACGGGGCAAGCTGTATTTCTCGTGTGCCGTCGAGCTCTGCACGCTGCTGCTCATGGCGATCGCGATGGCCACTCGCATGACCGTGCTCGCAGACTCGCCGGTATACCTCAAGAACGCGCTCATGAACGCGAACCCCTTCGCGCTCGGTATGGCGTTCCTGATGTTCGGGCTGTTCAACCTCATCTTCATCGCGGGCTTCTTCAAGACGTCGTATAAGTTCGGGAAGCCCTTCGTGACCTTCACTGTCGTTGCGTTCGTGGTGATCGCGGCCGCCGAGGTCTTGCACCACGTTCCCGGGCTGGGGGCGCTGAACGCCTTCGGCTTCTCTCACCTGCCCCTGCAGCTCGGCTTGCTCGCGATGGGCGTGATGTGCTATATCGTCCTCACCGGGATCGCGCTGGGACGCTCCGCCGCGCGCTTCGAGAGGACAGACCTGTAGGGAGGCTTGCATGCTCAAGGACAATCTGCTCATGCTGCGAGGCATCCACGGTTTCTCGCAGGAGGAGATCGCGGAGAGGGTCGGCATCTCCCGCCAGGCATACGCGAAGTGGGAGAGCGGCGCCACCATCCCCGACGTCGAGAAGTGTGCCCGGCTGGCGCGGGAGTACGGCACCACGGTGGACGCCCTGCTGAGGACCGAGGAGATGGACGACGGCCGCGTGTTGCCTCCCGCGCCAAGGGGCAAGAACATATGGGGCTCCGTGTGCGTGAACGAGCGTGGCCAGATCGTCATCCCGAAGGCGGCGCGCGACCACTTCGGCCTTCGCGCGGGCCAGAGGCTCATCCTCGGGAGCGATGACAACGAGGGGTTCGTCCTGATCCCGGCCGAGATCTTCGAGCGAAAGATTGAGCTCATGAACCAGATCCTGTCCCCTGCCGGTGAGTGAGGCGCGAGGGGGAAACGCCGTCTGTCAGAGGGTCCCTGCCACCCGCCCCGCGCCTGTGCTTCTCCCGTCTCTGCTCGAGGTGCTCCAGCCTCTCCCGCTCGCGCCGCTTGCGAGCATCGCCTTGCGCTGCTGGGCTGGCGCTTCACGGGCGGGGCCCTTCTGCCTCTGAAACGTGGTGCCCTCGCCGGCGATCTCGCGCCGCAGGGTGCGGGAAGACACGCCAAGCCGCCCCGCCGCGTCGCCGACCCCGCAGCCATCCGTCGACAGCGGGGTCGGCCGGGGCGCCGCACGCGCGGGCGGAGGCGGAGTCGTCCACGACGGGCCCCTCAAGGCGGCGTGCCAGCTCAGGCTCGAAGTAGGGCCACATGGCGTCGTCGTGGCTGACGAAGGGAGGGGCGAGGTCGGCATCCGAGAGGGTGACGGCATTCGTCTCTACCCTGGCCGCCGAAGTCGGCGTTGTTGATGAGGACGTCGGCCTGCCAGTCCCTCTCCCTGCGGGTGTCGTAGACCCTTTGGACGTCCTCGGCCTTGGAGAGATCGGCGGCTGATGGTGTGCGCCGTGACGCCATGTCTGGTTGCCGCCTCCGACGCCTGCCCGTCGAGCTTTGTCTGGCTCCTTCCGACGAGGATGAGGTTACCGCCCCTGGACGCGTGTGTCTTTGCGAAGAAGGTGCCGAGCCCGCCGTACGATTCCGAGATGAGTGCCGAGTTTGCATGGTCACATGATCGCGATTGGGCGGTCGCACACCCGTGACTGGTGGTCGCTTACGGCGTGGGTAATCACTACGGCGCCTCCTCTCCCTCCCTGCTTGTATTTTTGCCTATACTGTATTATTATAAGTAATACAGATACTACAGGAATTATCGGAGGCTTGCGCTATGCTCCTGCAACTGGACTTCTCGATCGCGACACCCATTTATCAGCAGATCCGCGACCAGATCGTGCGGGGCATCGCCGAGGGCGAATTCGCACCTGACGAGCGCCTGCCGACCGTGCGCGCCCTTGCGTCGGAGTGCGGCGTCAACGTCATGACCGTTAGCAAGGCCTACCAGCTCCTCAAGCAGGAGGGACATGTGCGCGGCGACCGGAGGGGTGGCACCTTCGTGCGTGAGCCCAATGGCAGCTCAGGCCCCGACCCCGGCACCGTGGAGGCGCTACGCCTGCGCCTGGCGGAACTCGTCGCCAGCGGTATGTCGGGTGAGGACGTGCTTGCGCTTTGCGGGCGCCTGCTGGACGACGTTTCATCCCAGAGAGATAGGAGATTGCGATGAGTACCGTTTCCGTGATGTGGTTGTCCTGCAGTTGGATTCCCCTTCTCGCATGGTGGGTGCTCAGGAACAGCGCACGGTTCAAGAAGAATATCGTCATCGGCGTGACGCTCCCGCATGAGGCGCGCGACGACGGCCAGGTTGTGGCCATCCTCACCAACTACCGCCGCCAACAACTAGCCTGCACCATCGTGCTCGTGGCCGTCGCACTCGCATGTGCGGCGGCGGGGACGCTTCGTGCATGGGCAGGTCCGCTCATAGTGTGCTGGACGCTCTGGATCCTCGCCGCCTGCGTCGTCCCAGAGACCGTCTTCGCGCTCGCGAACCACAAGCTCGCCGGCCTCAAGGACGAGCGCGGGTGGCGCCGCGAGGAGATGGGCAGAGGCCGGCATGTGACAGTTGCTGACATCGGCGCGGCCGCCCAGCCGTACACGCGGGTCTCAGGCATATGGTTCGTTCTCATCTGTGCTGTAAGCCTGGTTCCCGCCCTGCTCGACCGTAACAATTTAGTGGTCTACCTGCTGTTCGCCGCGTGCGTGCTCATGGTGTGGGTGACCTTCCGCTGGTGCTACCGCGACCGCAGCGAGGTAGTGGACGACAACACCACCCTCACGCAGACGCTCACACGCATCCGCCGGCGCGCCTGGGCGAGGGTGTGCCTCGTCATGGCAGCATCCTTCGCGCTCATGAGCTGGGCGCAGCTCCTCTTTCGGGGTTCAACCGATTTATACCTTATCGGCATGATGCTTCCCTGCGCGGTCCTTGGAATCGTAGCGTTTGCGACCGAGATGCGCATGCGTGGCCTACAGGAGCGCCTCACGAAGGCCAGTGGCGAAGGCCTCTACGTGGACGAGGATGATCGCTGGATCTTTGGTATCTTCTACTACAACCCGGACGATGCCAAGCTCATGGTGAACGAGCGCGTGGGCGTCAACACGTCAATAAATCTGGCACGGCCAGCGGGCAAGGCAATCATGGCTGCCCTTGCACTCCTGCTGCTCTGTCTGCCTGTGGCGGGGGCGCTCATGGCGGACGATTTTGGCACGCCCGTCACACTCGAGTTCTCTGGCCAGGCAATCCATGCGCGCCACTCACTGACGAGCTACGAAATTGACATGGACGACGTGGTGTCCATAGAACTGATCGACCAGCTTCCCCAGATGACGCGCACCCTCGGCGGCGCTGCGGAGACCTTCCTCGAAGGTGACTTTTCGAGCGAGCGGTACGGGACGCTCAAAGTGTGTCTAGACCCCGAGGCCGGTCCATGGCTCCTCGTCCGCACGGGAGACGGCAGAACCTACCTCTTGGGAGCGAGTGACGCAACGCAAACCAAGGCCGTCTTAGAGGAGGCCGGCGCGGACCAGCGGTAGGCGTCAAGAGGTTGAATGCGCAGGCGACCACGGCGTCCCCGACCTGTGGCCCGGTGCGGGCGGCAGGGGCACGGTCAGGCGCGACCACGGGCACGGGAGGCTCTGATGCCCTGTCGCTCCTCGCCTCGACCGACCGACCTGCCGGCCGACGAGGCGACCCCTCCTCGCGGGCGAGACGCACGAGGGCCCAGACTACGCCGGGTTTTTCGGGATCCCACGCGGCAGGTACCCCAAGGGCGACTTGATGCGGATCGTTCTCGGCGACGTCTCGGCGCGTACCCCCGCGAAGGAAAGGCGCTACTGCCGTACGTCCCGGGTCGCCTCGAGCTCGTGTCCGCGCCCAAGCTGTGGTTTCCGGCCGGACCTGGTCGAGGGCCTCTTCTCGAGGAAGGCCCGCCGGACGCTGCGCGGCATCCGGGTGTTCAGTAAGGATGAGCCCGAGGAGAGGATCCTGCGCTACCTTGAGGAGGCGGACGCCGAGCCGGTCGCCTGCAGGCGGAGGTGGGGCCTGTCGGACATGGGCCCGACGACCGAGGAGCTCGTCGTGGACGCCCACCTTTCGGATGGAGCAGACAAGGCAGGTTAGTTGCTGGACGCTATCCTAGCGGGCCTGGATTAGCTTTCGCAACGCAGCAGTTCCCTTGGGCTAGGTTTGCATATGTAGTAACATGCGGTATCATATATGCAAATGGAAAGAGCACATGACATAGCATCCGGTTACACGGCCTCGCAGGCGGCGAGGCTTCTCGGCGTCGGTAGGCACGAGGTCGCGAGACTCGTGCGCAACGGCACCCTCCACGCGCAGAAGACCGACTCGGGCGAGCTCGTCGTCGATCCCAACAGCGTGCATGCCCATGAGGCGCTCTTCCCGTTCAAGGGAAGGCCATGGAGCCCGCAGACCGCCTGGGCCGCGCTGCTGGCACTCGGCGGAGACGACGTCTCGTGGCTCGAGTACCACAAGAGGAGGCGCCTTTTCCTGAAGCTCAAGGACATCGGCGCGGAGGAGCTCGTCTGGCTCGCCCGCAACAGGATGGATGCGAGAGGGTATCTCGTATCGCCCTCCTTCGAGGATGACGTGAGGGAGGCGCTTGTCGCCACGGGGATGGCCTCTTCCTTCGTCGCCGAGCTCGGCTTGGCCCCGACGACCCCGGTGCTGGACGGCTATTCGATTGGAAGAACAGCAGAGGAGTTCAAGCGCGACTTCTTCCTCGTGGAGGACACCTCCGGGCCGTGCACCGTGAGATATGCGAAGGACCTGCCGGCATCGTTGGAGGACATGACCGAGATGCCCGAGCCCGTCGTTGCCGCAGACCTGGCGATGTCGGTCGACGTGCGCGAGCGAAGGTGTGGGCTCGGTTATCTGGAAGGACTTCTTGATGGGATGCGCTGAGCTGAAGATCTCCAAGCTCATGAAGCCGTGGGACATCGTCATAGAGCCAGGGGGAAACCTGCCGGAGGGATCGTGGATGCTCGTCGGCGGGCTCATGACGCAAGCCCATGCGATGATCGCCGGATACCAGTCCCGCTCGACCGTAGACGTTGACGTCCTTGTCGACGCTATGGCATCGACCTCGAACATCTCTGCGGTGGTGAGGCAGCTCGGGAACATGGGATTTGCCCTCAAGGAGCCCGGTCTGCGCGGCACCGCCTTCCACCGCATGACCTGCGGAGCGCGTATCGTAGACATCTTGGCGGCCAACCACTTGCCCTCCGGCAGGGCGAGATCCGCCAAGGTGAACCGGTAGCCGATGATGGAGATCGCAGGTGGCGCACAGGCGCTCGAGCGGGACATGGATCTTGCGCTCGCGCATGAGGACGGGTCCATCCGGATACGCACCCCCGACCTCCTGGGCGCGCTGGTCCTGAAGAGCGCGGCCTACTGCGCGGACAGGCGCGACAGGCACCGTCACCTCGACGATATCGCCCTGCTTGCCAGCTTGGTCACCGACCACAAGGGCTATATCGAGCGCCTGCACGGCTCGGACAGGAAGCGGCTAAGGGCCGTGGCGGAGGCACTGTCCGATCCCAACGCCAGCTCGTGGATGCGTCTCAACCCCGAGAACCGCAAGGCAGGGCAGTTCACCCTCACCGTGCTCTCTAAGTAACCGAAAAGGCTGGCAACTATGCGATGAATTCAAGCAGAGGAGCAAGGCGTCGGTGCTATCTTCAAGCTTGTGCAAGACGCGATCTCGCGCGTCTATCCCAGCTATTACCCGAAGAACCAAAATATCGTTGTGATACGGGGCGAGGACGATCGCTCGGAGAGCGTTTTGGCAGCTTGTTGTGGTGCGGTGCGTAGTTTTCTTGACACGAGAGAGAAAGAAACCTCGTATGGCGGCGATTCCAGACGCCTTACCCGGGTGAGCTTAGGGTTCGGCCTCGTCCCACACCTCTACCGTAAGGCCTGGCACGCGCTGAAACTCGCGCGCGTTGCGAGTGACGAGCACAGCCCCGTTGGCAAGGGCCGTGGCAGCGATGAGTAGGTCGTTCGGTCCGATCGTCTTGCCCCTTGAAGCAAGTGTGGCGCGTATGCGGCCATAATGCTCGGCACAGCGCGAGTCAAAGGGAGCAATCTTGAACGGGGATAAAAAACGTCCGACTATCATCCGTTCCTTTGTGGGGTCCTTTGCCCGTTCGACACCATAGCAAAGCTCCGCCTCCACAATCGCTGGGACTGCGAACATGCGTGGGTCTGAACGCATGAAGACTCGATAGGTGTGCGGCAGCCGTCCGCGCAAAAATTCTACGATGATGTTTGTATCGAGCAGGTACATGTGCCTTGGACCTCCTCGA
>ERZ772917.1625-NODE-1625-length-12538-cov-7.485220_pt1 | contig 12538 bp, 10 predicted proteins | sample MGYA00511187_ERZ772917 | MGnify/ENA primary metagenome ERZ772917 (study PRJEB29015, sample SAMEA2737925) | human oral metagenome | biome: human oral; feature: human-associated habitat; material: dental | place: China | collected 2012 ... | reverse complement strand
ACGCCGATCTCGCGTAAAATTTTAAAACTCGCGTCGCGCATCGCCTGATATTCTTTATCGGTGAGCGTTAGAGCGGGCGCAACCGTGATGGAATCTCCCGTATGCACGCCCATCGGGTCGAAATTTTCGATCGAGCAGACGATGATGCAGTTGTCCTTATGATCGCGGATCACCTCCATTTCGAACTCTTTCCATCCAAGCAAGCTCTCTTCGATCAAAATTTCATTTATAGGGCTCACGTCTAGCCCGTTTTGCGCGACCTCTTTAAACTCGTCGATATTGTACGCCACGCCGCTGCCTGCGCCGCCTAGGGTGTAGCTAGCGCGGATAATGAGCGGAAAGCCGATCTCATTTGCAGCAACCATCGCCTCTTCGATATTGTAAGCGTATTTGGATTTAGGCAGATCCATTCCGATCTTAATCATCGCCTCTTTAAATTTTACCCTATCCTCGCCCTTTTTGATCGCTTCGGGGTTGGCGCCTAGAAATTTCACCTCCGCTAGCTCGCCGCTTTCGTAAGCCTCCATCGCGACGTTTAGCGCGACCTGTCCGCCCATAGTAGGCAGGATCGCATCGACGCCCTCGCGCTTTATGATACGCAAAATGCTCTCTTTGGTGATCGGCTCGATATAGGTAGCGTCGGCAAAATCGGGATCGGTCATAATGGTAGCGGGGTTAGAGTTTATTAGCACTACGCGATATCCGAGGCTCTTTAGCGTCTTAGCCGCCTGCGTACCGCTGTAGTCAAACTCGCACGCCTGGCCGATTACGATAGGGCCGCTGCCGATCAGCAAAATCGTCTTAATATCATCTCTTTTGGGCATCAATTTTCCTTTGTAACGACATACAAAAACGCCGGCATACTCGGATTCACGTATGGCTCCAGTACGGCGCTTTTGTATAACTTTCCGTTTTGAATCTCTTTGACCTTCCCCACAGGCACGCCGGCAAAGAAAATTTCATCTTTCCCGCTCGTAAAAACCTCGTCGCCCACCTTGGGGTCAAGCCATTGCGGGATGTATCTGACTACGAGCTCGTTTTTTTCGCCGCCCGCGACGCCCGGAATTTGAGCATCTCCTATGAAAACGGAGAAGTTGCTCTTTTCGTCGCGCTGCAAGATCGCAAGCGGGCGCCCGTCTTTATTCACTAAAATTCCTGCGGTCTTGCCCTCGCTAATCAGACCGTAAACCTTGCTCGGGTTAAAATTTTCAAAATTTACGAAGAATTTGTTGTAGTCGTTTAAATTTGCATAGCTCATCGCCTTTACGAGCTGAACCTTGGGCTCGTAAACGGAGCTATTTTTATCGATCAAAATTTTATTGAGCTCGCCCGCGAACGTGCTAAGCAACATCGCCGATTTTTTCAGCTCGGCATTTTCTTCTCGTAGAGCCTTAATCGTCTCGGCTTGGTTAAAATGCTCGTTCACCGCGCTTTTAATCCTGCCGCTTACGCCGTAATACACCTCTAAAATTCCGCCGGAAAATCCGATAAATTTACCGTGGATATATGAGCCGAACGTAAGCGAAACGGCCACTAACAAGACTGCGACTAGAAGCAGTTTGAGATTAGTCATTTGCCGTTTGTTTTAGCGTTTTAATCTCTTCTAGGGCTTTGCCGGTGCCGTTTGCGACGCACAGAAGCGGCTCATCTGCTACAAAAACCGGAAGCTTCACCGTGTCGCTTAGATACTTATCTAATCCTCGAATGAGCGCGCCGCCGCCCGTTAGCACGACGCCGTTTTCGACGATATCGGCTGCGACTTCGGGTTGTATGCTTTCTAGCACGAATTTCAGCGCGTCCGCGATCTCTCTTATCGAATCTTTAATCGCCTCTCTTACGTCTTCGCTCGTAAGATCGACCGAGCTTAAAAGCCCGCTGATCTGATCTTTTCCTTTAACGGCATAGGTTAGATCTTTTTGCTGCTGCACCGCCGTGCCGATCTTAATCTTAATCTCCTCAGCCGCGCGCTCGGATATAAGCAGGCTATATTTTTCCTTGACGTAGTTAACGATACTCGCATCGATCTTATCGCCCGCGACGCGGACGGATTTGGCGCTGATGATACCGCCTAAAGAGATAACGCCGATCTCGGTGGTACCGCCGCCGATATCTACGACCAACGAGCCGCGCGCTTCATTTACCGGAAGCCCCGCACCAATCGCCGCAGCCATCGGCTCTTCGATTAGATAAACCTCGCGCGCACCCGCTATCATCGCGCTTTCTCGCACGGCTTTGCGCTCGACCTGAGTTAGCCCGTAAGGAACCGAGATGATGATGCGCGGGCTTACGAAAAAGCGGCGCTTGTGGGTCTTTTCGATAAAATACCTAATCATCTTCTCCGTCATATCAAAATCCGCGATAACGCCGTCCTTCATCGGGCGCACCGCTTCGATGTCGCCTGGAGTTCGTCCGAGCATCTCTTTGGCTTCGGCGCCCACGGCGATGATTCTTTGCTTGCCGTAGCGCTCATTTTGTACCGCTACGACGCTCGGCTCGTTGATGATGATGCCTTTATCTTTTAGTAGCACCAGCGTGTTTGCCGTGCCTAAATCGATGCCCATATCCCTTGAAAATAATCCTAGAATCGAATCAAGTAACATTTATCCCCCTTAAATTTATGCAGTTAAATTTTGTTTTACAAGTATCGGCTTAGAGACGCCGTCTACGACCTCTTTCGAGATGATGACGTCATAGCCCTTAAGCTCAGGCAGATCAAACATAATATCGATCATGATCTCCTCGATTATGCTGCGAAGTCCGCGCGCACCGGTTTTGCGCTTGATCGCAAGGCTCGCGACCTCTCTTAGCGCGTCGCCATCAAATTTTAAATTTGCGCCGTCTATCGCAAAGAGCTTTTGATATTGCTTTAAGATCGCGTTTTTCGGCTCGGTTAAAATTCTAACCATAGCCTTTTCGTCGATCTCATTTAGCGTAGCCACTACGTGCAATCGCCCGATGAGCTCGGGGATTATGCCGTAATGCACCAGATCGTCGGCCTCGACCATGTTTAGTAAATTTAAACTCTCTTTCTTGCTGCGCTTTGTTTGGTTAAATCCAAGCACGTTCTGCCCGATACGGCGGTTGATGATCTCGTTTAGCCCGTCGAATGCGCCGCCGCAGACGAATAGGATATTAGTAGTATCGATCTGGATAAAGTCCTGATTTGGATGCTTGCGACCGCCCTTCGGCGGGATATTTACGACGCTTCCTTCGATGATTTTAAGTAGCGCTTGCTGTACCCCTTCACCGCTTACGTCGCGCGTGATGCTGCGATTTTCGCTCATTCGCGCGATCTTATCGATCTCGTCTACGAATACGATACCGCGCTGCGCCTTCTCTACGTCGCCGTCCGCAGCCTGCAAAAGGCGGGTGAGGATGTTTTCTACGTCCTCGCCGACGTAGCCCGCTTCCGTTAGGCTCGTAGCGTCGCTAATGGCGATCGGCACGTCCAAAAATTTCGCCAAAGTCTGCGCCATAAGCGTCTTGCCGCTGCCGGTAGGGCCGATAAGCAAGATATTTGATTTTGAAATTTCGGTGTCGTCGCCCTGCGCGTCGGTCTGCCTGAAAATTCTTTTATAGTGGTTGTAAACGCCGACGCTAAAAATTTTCTTAGCGCGCTCCTGACCGATGACGTAGCGGTTTAGAACCTCCATCAGCGCCTTTGGCTTGATAGCCTCGAAATCGATCTCTTTATTTTGATTTTGTACCGCCTCATTTTGACCTTCGCTGCCGTGGATAGCGGCGTATGCCATATCGATACAATAGCTGCAGATAGCCGCCGTACCGTTGTCGTTAGGATAGATACGACGCCCGTCTGCGCCCGTCTCACCGCAAAAACTGCACTTATTTGCCATTAAATTTTACCTTTATCTAGCGGAATTCCGCGTTTTGTGTTGATTATAAACTCGCACATCTTGCGCACGTTTTGATCGCTCGTTTCGTTTAATAAAATTTGCGCCTGCTCCTTTAAGCCCGTGCCTTGGTTGAATAAAAATTTATACGCCCGATTTATCGTCTCGACCGTCTCTTTATCGAAGCGGCGGCGGATGCCCGTTAAATTTAGCCCGCGGATATAGGCGCGATTTCCCTCGGCTAGGCAAAACGGCACCACGTCCTGACTAAGCGCGCTAGCCCCCGCGATCATGCAGCTCTCGCCGATTTGGACGAACTGATGTACGGGGGTAAGCCCGCCGATAACGGCATAATCGCCCATTACGACGTGGCCTGCGAGCGTGGCGTTGTTGGCTAGGATTATGTTGCTTCCCAGCACGCAATCGTGCGCGATGTGGCAATACGCCATCATAAAGAGATTATCGCCGATGCGCGTAAATCCGTCACCCTTATGCGAGCCCGAGCTGATTGTGCAAAACTCGTGAATCGTAGCGTTTTTGCCGATGATTAGCCCCGTTCGCTCGCCCTGCTTAAAACTCATATCCTGCGGGATTTCGCCCACGATCGCGTATGAAAAAATTTTAGAGCCCTCGCCGATTTGCGTATCGCCGACGATGCGCGCCCCCTGCTTGATCGTGCAGCCGTCGCCGATTTTCGCCTGCGCGCTTATGAAAGCATACGGCTCGATCACAACCTCGGCTCCGATCTGCGCGCCGTCCTCAATAATCGCCGTGTGGTGAACTTTAGCCATCATTTATCCATTATCATCGCTTGAAGTTCAGCCTGCGCGGCCAGTGTGGCGCCGTCGTTGATGTAGGCTTCGCCCTTTAGCACCCAGATGCGTCCGCGGTGTTTGATTACGCTGATACGATACTCAAGCTTGTCGCCGGGGCGGACCGGGTTTCTAAATTTAGCGTTATCGATACTCATAAAATACACGACTTTATCGCTTAAATTGGCGCCGTCTTTCTCCATGCTCTTAAACGCCAGCACGCCGCCTGCCTGCGCTAAGCCCTCGATTATCATAACGCCCGGATAGATCGGATGGCCGGGGAAGTGGCCCTGAAAGATCTGCTCGTTGTAGGTTACGTTTTTATAGGCCTTTATACTTTCGCCTATGCTGAGCTCTTCGACGCGATCTATCAGCAAAAACGGAAAACGATGAGGTAGGATGGAGAGGATTTCGTTTATATCTATCATTGATCTGCCTTTTTTAGAAATTTTAGAATCTTATCAAATTCTTACTAAAATTTCCCTAACGTCTAAAAATATGCGCGAGAGCCCGTAAATTTGAACTTTGGCGGCTCTTATCTCGTCCGTGACGATGATCGGCGAGAGCGAGCCCGCAGCGCACAGGGCGGCGCGAGTTTTATTTTGGCGCGCTAGACTCGGCGGGTTTTTTAGCATTTCGGATACGCTTTTGAAATTTGATCTTGAAATTTCGTTAAATTTCGCCAGGCTTAAAATTTTAATCTCGCCCTTGTCGCTGCAAAAAATTTCGCACTCGCGCTCTATGCTAAATTTTACGTTTTCGCGCATAAAATGCGAGCCAAATAGCACAAACGAGGGCACTACACGCCCGTCAAATTTAATCCATGCGCGCAACAAGCGGTAGTTTAAAAATCGATCGCGCAGCACGCTAAATTTAACCCCTTTTCTTTCAAGCGCACAAAGCTTTTTGTAAAATTTCAATTTCTCCTCTACCGAAGCGGGCAGGATCTGCCGATCGATAGACGACATTAGCTCGTAAATTTCGGCGCCTTGGGCTAAATTTCGCTTCAAATCCGTCGTCAGACTTCCGCCCGAATTTCGCTCGGCCTTTCGTTGATCATTCCGCTGCGCCGCAAGTGCATAGATGCAGCCGCAGTAGTTTTGATGATACAGCGCGTCTTTTTTCGCGAGCGCAAACTGCTCGTTCGTGCCGCCGTTTTTGCGAAAATCGGGCGCGATAAACTCCAGTCCGTAGCGCTCACAAATGCGCTGCAATGAGGCGCAAAGCTGAGGGTACGATTTTTTGGGACTCATAAGAAGCGTCGTAGTGATTTTGAGTTCGCCCAAACTTAGCGCGAGCTCGGCTGTTTTTTGCATGCGAAAATCAAAGCAAAACTCGCAGCGCGCGCCCTTTTCGGGCTCATTTTCAAGCCCGCGCACACCGTCTAGCCAGCCCTGCAAATTATACTCGCCCGGGATAAATTTAATCCCTAAATTCTCGCAAACCCGCTTTGCGTCGTGCATTCTAAGAACATATTCGCCGTAGGGGTGGATGTTTGGATCGTAGAAATAGCCTATTAGCGGCTCTTGCGTGAGCTCTTTTAAGCGGCGCAAAAAATAATCGCAATCGACCGAGCAGCAGATGTGAACCAGCAAAATTTAACCCTTTGCACGAAATTTTTGGATATAATTTTACGCTATCAAAATTAATGAGCGGAAAAATGAAAAAATTTTTTATAAAACACCGACGTAAGTTTGCTTGCGGCTTGGGCGGATTTGCGCTGTTTTACGTGCTTGCGGGCTTTTTCGGCGTGCCGCTTTTTATCGAAAAGGCGCTGCCTAAAATTCTAGAAGGCAGAGCAAACTTTAGCGTGCAGGACGCCAAATTTAACCCCTTTACCTACGAGCTAAATATCACGCGCCCCGAGCTTAGCACCTTTAAGCCGCTGTTTAGCGCCGATGAGATAAATTTAAAAATCGGCTTTTCAAAGCTTTTTAAAAAGACTCTCGCAGTAGAAATTTTGCATCTTAAATCCCCTAAATTTCACGTCGAGCGCGAGCAAAACGGCACCTTCAATTTTGAGCCGCTACTTTCGGAGCAAAAGAGCGAAAGTAAGGATGAAAACTCCAGCTTCAACGTCACGCTGAATAATTTTAAGATCGAGCGCGGCTCTCTGGGCTACGTCGATAACTCCCTGAAAAAGCCGTTTTCGCTCATCTCGACCGAGCTAAATTATGAGATCAACGGGCTAAATTTAAAGGACGAAACGATCGGCGAGCACGATTTAAGCGCCGTTTCGCGCACATACGACGCGCTGAGCTTCGATGGAGCCATCGACCTGGCGCCTCTTCGTCTGCACGGCAAGGTAGATATCTCGCGGCTGAAAATCGATCCGTTTTGGCTATCGTATCTCGATCCTAGCGGCGTGCGGTTTAAAAACGGCTTCCTTTCCGCCGAGCTGAATTACCGATTGAGCCTCGATGAAAATATAAAATTTGCGCTTGAAAACTCAAAGCTCGAGCTGCAAAGCCTAGAAATTTTGCAAGATCAAAATTTAATTTCTCTAGACTCGCTAAAAATCCCGAGCTTTAGCCTAAATACGGACGTTTCGAATGAAATTTCAGGCAAAGTGATGATTCCGAAAGTTCTATTTTCGGGCGCAAAATACGATATGAACGAAACCAAAATTTCCACAGGCTTTGAGGGTGCGCAGGTCGCGGATTTTGCGCTGGATTTTAATAAAACGGGCGCGAACTTGCGGCTAAACTCCGCCGTAAAAAGCGTAGATCTAAACCGCTCAAGCTTTGCAAACCCGCAAATTTCGGTCGTCTCAAACGACACTAAAATCACGGAAAATTTCTTAAAATTTAACGCCGAAGGTAACGATACGGCCCTTCATACGGGTTTTGGCGCCTTTAGTATCGCGGATACGCAGATTACGCTCGCGCGCAGCGATAAAATTTCGGTCGCCGCAACCGAGCTGGGCGCGTTTAGCTACGACAAAGAGGGCGCGCAAAACGGCGTAAGCCTGGAGTTTGCTAAAATTTCAAACTCCAAAATCGCAAACAAAAACGGAATTTTTAGCGGATTTGAAAGCTTCGGCGTGCAAGGGGTTAAATTTAACGTCGCGGATCTCGATCTGGGTGTGGATAAAATTTTGCTAAACGAGCCGTTTTTCAACTCGGAAGTGGGCGTTAACGGCGCCAAAAGCATAAACGATCTGGCTATTTTAAGCGCGATTTCTAAAAATCCCGCGAGCTTTAAAAAAACGGCGAGCGCGGGCGATACAAACCCGGCGGACGCAAACTCTACGGCAAGCGGCGCAAATTCAGATTCTAAAAAGCCCGCCAAAAGCCCCGCTTTAAAATTTAAGATCGGCGAGGCCTCCGTAACGGGCGCAAAGGCTAAGATCGGCGAGAGCTTTATCGTTAAAAACAATGTGCACGAGATCAAGGATTTCAGCGCCACGCTAAGCGGGCTAAGCTCGAATTTCGCCGAGCCCTTCGGTATCAAAGCAAGCCTTATCACGGGCGAGATCACCGCTAGCGCGGACGGCAAGGTTAGCATCGCGCCGCTTAACGTAGGCGTGAGCTTTAGCCTAAATGCGCCAAATTTGAGCGTTTTTAACAGATACGCGGCGGAATTTATCACGGGCTCCATCGCAGGCGAGCTTTCTACGCAAGGGCAGCTGAAGCTTTCAAACGCATTCTCGCTCGAAGCGAAGCTATCGGGCAAGGGCTTGGCGCTAAGCTCGGGCAGGGATAAAATTTTCTCCCTTGCGTCGCTGAATGTCGCGCAAATCGCGCTAAGCCCAAGCTCTCTCACGCTAAACAAGATCGCTCTTGGCTCACCCGCGGCAAATATCTCGCTAAATAAAGATAGGCGTTTAAATTTGCTCTCGCTGATAAAGCCCGCCGCGCAGGCAAAACAGACCGCAAAGCCCGCCGAAGCTGCGCCTAATAGATCCGCAAAAAGCAAGGCAAGCTTTGCCTGGAGCGTAAAAAATATCTCGCTTAGCGGCGGCAGTTTAAATTTTACCGACGAGAGTCTAGCAACGCCCTTTAAACTGCGCATCAGCGATATGAAAGCAAGCATCAGCGAGATCAGTCCGAAGCGGGCGGCGGATATCAAGCTTAGCTCGCTCGTAAGCGGAAGCGGGCTAGCGAGCATCACGGCGCGCGTCTATCCGCTGGATTTTAAACGCAAAAGCGATATAAACGTCGTTTTAAAGGAGATCCCGCTTGTGCCCGCATCGCCCTATACCGCCAAGTATATCGGCAATGAAATCGCAGGCGGTAAGTTAAATTTAAAACTCGCCTACAAAATCGACGATGGCAAGCTAAACGCAAGCAATGATCTAAATTTAGACCGCTTCGAGCTCGGCAAAGAGGTGCAGAGCAAGGACGCGCTGAGGCTTCCGATCGGCCTAGTCGTATCGATCCTAAAGGATAGCGACGATCAGATCGATATTAGCTTGCCTCTAAGCGGCACGCTAAGCGATCCGAAATTTAGCTACGGCGCGCTCGTTTGGGGCGCGGTCAAAAAGCTGCTCTCGGATATCGTGTTAAGCCCGTTTAGATTTATGGGAAAGATCGCGGGCGTAGATACGAAAAAGCTCGAAAGTATCGATTTTGAGGCGGCGAGCAGCGAAATTTTAATCAGCGAAAGCTCCAAAATAGATGATTTAGCCAAGGTCGCAAAAGCCAAGCCCGAACTTAAGATCATCCTAAACTCCGCGTATAACGAAAAGCTCGATACTCACGAGTTTAAAAGGCGCTCGCTGCAAAATACCCTCACGTTGATGTCTAATAAACAAGGTCTCTCCACGGATGAAGCCATAGCGGCGCTTAAGATCAAATACGGCATCAAATCCGGCGGCGATGAGGCGATGGAGGAGCTGATAGGGGCGCAGAAATTTACCCGTTCGCGTCTTGATGAGTTAGCCCTTGCCAGGGCGACTGCCGTGCAAGCGGCACTCGTGCAGCGCGGTGTAAGCGCCTCTCGCATAGAGATCAAAAAACCAAGCGAAGCCGAGCTTAAACAAAACAGCTTTATCCCGCTAAGTCTCGGCGTAGAGAGGTAGTGTAAGCAAAATTTGGCTATACTAAGCGGATTAAAATTTAAGGAGCGGCGATGATAAATATAGGAATTCACGGCGGAAGCGGCAGAATGGGCACGATGATCTACGAGTGCCTGAAAAATTTCGATCAGGTGCGAGCAAGCGTGATCTACACGGTCGCGCCGCTTGATTATACGCCAAGCTGCGCCGTAGTAAGCAGCTACGACGAGCTTTTTAGCGGCTGCGACGTCGTGATAGACTTCACGATCCGAGACGGCGCGATAAGCTTAATGAAATTTGCGCTTTCGCACCCAAAGCCGCTTTGCATCGGCACGACGGCTCTAGGAGAGGAGGGCGAGCGGCTACTGCACGAGTGCGGCGCAAAGATGCCCGTGCTGCACGCTACGAATATGAGCCTGGGCGTCGCGGTGCTAAACAAGCTCGTAGCGCTTGCCAGCAAGAGCCTGCGCGATTTTGACTGCGAAATTTTAGAGATGCACCACCGCCACAAAAAAGACGCCCCGAGCGGTACGGCAATGAGCCTTGCGGAAAGTGCCGCAAGCGCGCGAGGGCTAGATTTAAAAGATGTGCGCGTAAGCGGTCGCGACGGGCTCATCGGTGAGCGCGGCAAGGACGAAATCGCCGTGATGTCGCTGCGCGGAGGCGACATCGTCGGACGCCACACCGTGGGATTTTACGGCGATGGCGAATTTATCGAGCTAAATCATACGGCAACTTCGCGCGCGACCTTTGCCAGAGGCGCGATAAAGGCCGCAGTATGGCTAGCGCCCCAAAATAGGGGGCTTTACGGTATCGACGACTGCTTAGGAATCTAGACCTTTGCGGCTAAATTTGAGAGGAAAAATGCCTACAAAAGATGAAATTTTAAATTTTCTGCGCGAGCTAAAGCCCGAGCTTGAAAGCTTTGGAATTTACAAAGTCGGGCTATTCGGCAGCTACGCCAAAGGCGGAGCGAATATCGCTTCGGATATCGACGTAACTATCGAAAGTAGCGAGCAAACAATCGCTCGTCTTGGCGGCGGTATGCGAACGTTTATATATTTAGACGAGCTAAGAGGACGAATCGCTAATAAATTTAAAATTTCGGTAGATATATGCGATACTGCATCGATGAGCGATGAAAAGAAGCTAAAGCTACTAGAAGGAGCTATCTATGTATAATAAGAGGAATTTACAAAGGCTTGAGTTGATCTGCAAAAAGATAGACGCGATACAACAAATCTGCAAAATCGGTGTTGAAAAAGCGCTTGCTGACGAACTTCGCGACCGGCCAGCGGTAATAATGCATCTAATCTCTTGCAACGAGCAACTGCAAAAAATTCAAGATAGCGGCGATATGGAAATTCTAAGTATATTCGCACCAAGCGATATAGCAGGATTTCGCGGGATCAGAAACGCTTCGGCACACGATTACGAAGGATTAAATTTAGCCATCGTTCAAAGCGTAATTAGCGACTACCTGCCGAGTATAAAACAAAATATAGATAAATTTCTAAAAAATAAAATTTAAGAGGTTAGAAAATGTGCGCAATCGTGGGAGTCATAAATTCCGAAGGTGCGGCTAAGACCGCGTATTACGGGCTTTTTGCCATGCAGCACCGCGGCCAGGAGGCAAGCGGCATAAGCTCGAGCTTTAATCATCACATCAAAACGATCAAAGCCACGGGGCTCGTGACGGAGGTTTTTAGCCCCGCGAGTTTTGAAATATTAAAGGGAAACATCGCAATCGGCCACAACCGCTACGGCACCGCGGGCGCAGACAGCCTAAAGGACGCGCAGCCGGTAGCCGGCAACTACGCTCTGGGGGAGATCTCGATCGTTCATAACGGAAATTTGATCAATAAAGACGAAATTCGCCGTAAGCTCGTAAGCGAAGGGGCGATCTTTCAGTCCAACATGGATACCGAAAACATCCTGCACCTCATCTCGCGCTGTAAGCAGGAGCATCTAAAAGACCGCATCATCGAAGCGCTGAATCAGTGCGTGGGCGCGTATTCGCTTCTGATCCTGAGCCGCTCGAAGATGTTTGCCGTGCGCGATCGCTACGGCGTGCGTCCGCTCAGCATCGGCAGGCTCAAAGACGGCGGCTACATCGTCGCGAGCGAAACCTGTGCGTTTGATCTCGTAGGAGCCGAGTTCATCCGCGACGTAAAGCCCGGCGAGATGGTGATCTTCGAAGAGGGCAAGGATGAGTTTAGCTCGGTTCAAATTTTAAAAGCCGCGGAGGCTAGAATTTGCGCGTTTGAATACATCTACTTTGCGCGCCCAGACAGCGTCGTAGAGGGCAAAAACGTATATGAGGTCAGAAAAAAACTGGGCGCTGCGCTCGCGCGAAAATGCGGGAGTTTAAAGGCTGATTTCGTCGTGCCCGTGCCCGATAGCGGCGTGCCGGCGGCGCTGGGTTTCGCGCAAGAGAGCAAGCTGCCCTTCGAGATGGCGATCGTGCGCAACCACTACATCGGCCGCACCTTCATCGAGCCGACGCAAGAGGTGCGAAATTTAAAGGTCAAACTCAAGCTAAACCCGATCGGCGCAGCACTTCACGGCAAAAGCGTCGTCGTCGTGGACGATAGCATCGTGCGCGGCACCACGAGCAAAAAGATCGTCGAGCTTCTGCGCCATGCGGGCGCGGCGCGCGTACATATGTGCATCGCAAGCCCGGAGCTAAAGTATCCCGAGCGCTACGGCATCGACACGCCGAGCGTGCGCGAGCTGATCGCCGCAAATATGAGCACGGATGAAATTTGCAAATTTATAGGCGCCGACAGCCTCACGTTCCTTAGCGTGCCGGAGCTCGTAGAGGCGCTTGGGGGCGAGCGCAAATACTCGCTCGTAAGCTTCGACGGCGATTATTT
>ERZ772917.1624-NODE-1624-length-12545-cov-2.896477_pt1 | contig 12545 bp, 11 predicted proteins | sample MGYA00511187_ERZ772917 | MGnify/ENA primary metagenome ERZ772917 (study PRJEB29015, sample SAMEA2737925) | human oral metagenome | biome: human oral; feature: human-associated habitat; material: dental | place: China | collected 2012 ... | reverse complement strand
CTTCGTATAGGTGCCGAAACGCTGTGCGGAACTCCGATTGCCTGCTTCATCCTTCGCATTGCATGTGTAGAGAACACGCAGACGCCCTTCCTCCTCTGCGGCGCAGCCCGAGTAGCAGCCGTCCTTGTCATGTTCATCCGTCGGCCAGAGCGCCAGATGCGGAACGGTATAGGTGCAGAAATCCCGCGTCTTTGTATGTGCCCACGACTTATTCTTGTGCGCACAGCCGAAGGGGTTCCACTGGTAAAAAATATGGTAGGCGCCGTTGTGATACGTCAGTCCGTTCGGGTCGTTGATGAGGCCAAACGGCATCTCCAGATGAAAGCGGTTGTGCCAGCGGTGCGTGAAGGGAAATCCCTCCGCAAGGCGGGCGTCAATTATGCTCTTGTCAAAATTCTCCACAGTGCTCACTCCTCCGGGCAAAAGAAGGTGAAGGTCAGGCCGAACGCGACGCAGAAGCCGACGGCGTTGACGAGAATATACTCCGCGAGATGGTCCAGATAGAGCAGCGTGCCGGGAAGCACGGTGATGCCCATTCCCGTTCCCGCGAGATGGAGGACCCCCGCAGCAGCTCCCGCACAGGCGCCGCCCGCAAGGCCGCAGACAAACGGCTTCATAAAGCGCAGGTTGATGCCGAAGATCGCCGGCTCCGTGATGCCGAGGAATGCAGGAACGGCTGAGGAGATATAGAGCGCACGCTTCTTTGCGTCATGCGTGCGCGCCGCAACCGCAGCGGCAGCGCCCCCCTGTGCAACAATCGCACCCGTGATGATCGCATTGAACGGATCGACGCCCGTCGATGCGAGCAGCTGGACCTCAAGCGCATTAAAGACATGATGCACGCCGAACACGACAATCACCTGATGCACGCCGCCGACGATAAAGCCGCCGATGCCGTACGGGAGCTCAAGGAAGGTGCGCACGGCGCCGAAGACCCCGATCTCGATCGTGTGCATGATGGGGCCGATGATGAGGAGGCCGAGCAGCATGGAGACAAGCAGTGTCAGGAACGGTGTCACGATGAGGTCGATGATGTCCGGCACAAAGGTCTTAAACCATTTTTGCAGGCGTGCGGCAAAGATGCCAAGCACGAGCGCGGGAAGCACGGATCCCTGATAGCCGACAACGGGAATCGGAATCCCAAAAATCTCCATGCGCAGCGGCATGGCATCGCCCGCCGCAATCGCATAGGCATTCGGCAGCTGCGGGGCAACCAGCATGAGTCCGAGCACAATGCCGATGACCGGCGTGCCGCCGAAGCGGTTCATTGTCGACCAGCAGACAAGCGCAGGCAGGAACGCAAACGCTGTGTCCGTAAGAATCTGACTCATGCGGATGAGGTTTTCGTTCATCTCGATGCCGAGGCTCTGCACCGCACCGCGCAGCCCCATGAAAAGACCGGTCGCAACGAGCACGGGAATAATCGGGACAAAGACGTCACCGAGCGTGCGCGAGATCTTCTGCAGCGCCGTCATCTCATCATATGCCTCCTGCTTGCTGCTGACTGCACCCGCAAGATTTGTGCCCGCAACGAAGGCCTCAAACACCTTGTCGACAAAACCCGTCCCAAGGATGATCTGATACTGTGCAGCCGCAAAGAACTGCCCCTTCACGCCGTCGATGTTTTCAATCGCCTTCTCGTCAATGATCGACTTGTCATTGACAATGAGGCGCAGACGCGTTGCGCAGTGCTCGGCGCTGCGCACATTTCCCGCACCGCCGACATGCTTCCAAATAAGCTTCGCAACGCGCTCCTCCTTCGACAGATTCGGATCAATGCCGTCATCTGCCGGAGCCGCAGGCTCCGCCTCGCCCTCCGCTTGCTGCTCGCCGCCGGAGGAGATTTCCGCATCATCGAGCACAAAGGTGATCTTCCCGTAGTCCACAGCATTCGTAACGAGCACGGGCGTCGTTGTTTCATAGCCCTCCGCACGGATCGCCGCCGGGTCGAATTCGAGCAGCAGCTGACCGCGCTTTACCGTATCGCCCTGTTTGACATGTGCGGTGAAATGCCTGCCCTCAAGCTTCACCGTATCCACGCCGACATGGATGAGGATGTCCGCCCCGTCTGCCGAATGAATGCCAATGGCGTGCTTTGAGGCAAAGAGAACCGTCACCTCGCCGTCCACCGGCGAGACAACGCGCCCCTCGGGGTCGGCAATGGCGGCACCGCGGCCCATTGCACCGCCGGCGAATGCCGGATCAGACACCTCCGAAAGAGGAATGAGACGCCCGCGAAGCGGGCTGTCCAAACGAATGTCCTGCATATCAAATCCCCCAGAAAAGAACGTCTATGAAAATATCCCCATATTTTGATTCCTTTCATTTAGAAGTGTACTAAATTTCCCTTTCTGTTGTCAATCAGCGCGCCGGGGCGAAAAGATTTTACAACGCCAAATGCATGTGGTAAAATAATTAAAGCTATATTGATGCATCGGGATCACCAGTTGGGGAGGCAGCACAAATGAATGTAAAGTATGAGGTCAGCATCACCGCCATCGGCAAGCTGGCACGCAAGTTCCTGGAGTCAAACAACAGCGTCATACTACTGGACGAGGGCGCACATCCCAACCTCGCTGAGATGGTCGTCGAGCATACGCCGAGTGAGTTGAGCAGCGACATTGTTGTCGGCGACACACTCTCCCTCGGAAAGCAGAAATACAAAGTAACCCGCGTCGGTGAGAATGCCAACGACACCATCCGCGAAAGCGGCCACTGCACTCTCCTCTTCAACGCAACGGGTTCAATGCCGGGACAAATCGAACTCGAAGGAGGCAGCATTCCCCCTCTCTCTCAGGGACTGAAATTCATCTTTGCAGGAAAATAATACCGTTCACACAGGGCGAGCCGGACAGATCACGCAGTTTTGCAGAATCTGTCCGGCTCTTTCGTTTGGGAATGATTTTCCTATGTAATTTCGAAAACAGCGCCTTTTTTACATCATTGCATCCATTGCATCAAAGATCGGCAGCAGGAAGGACAGGACCGCAAAGAAAATCAGTCCCGCAACAAACACAACCATCACAGGTTCGGCAAGCGCCTGTATGCGCGCCGAGATCTGCGACGCTCTGCGTCCGCAGTAGTCCGCGCCCTGTTGGAGAAGGTCCTCCAGATTCCCCGCCTCTTCTCCCGCGGCAAGCATTCCGCGCAGCAGGGGCGGCAGATACGGTTCATTTGCAATACTCTGCGCAAAGCTGCGCCCGTGAATGAGGCTCTGCTCCATGCGTTCCAATCGATGAGACAGGACTCGGTTCCCCGTGACAAACTGCGCCAAAGCAACAGCGCGGTCCAAGCGAATCCCGCTGCGCATGAGGACTGCGAGGGTCCGCAGAATCATCTGCCATGCGGCAAAAGAGGCAAAGGAGCCAATCACCGGAATACGCAGGAGCATGCCGTCAAGGCGAAGGCGGACGGCGGGCATGCGCAGAAGTGCCGCCGTGATCAGTGCAAGGCCGCCGATCGCCGCAGGGATGAGATAGGGCTGAGCGGAGACGATGTCAGAGAGCCCGAGCAGCATCCGCGTCGGCAGAGGCAGATCTGCCTGCAGTTCACGCAGGAGTACGGCAAAGACAGGCAGGATGAACATCGTCATAAGTACGAGAGACAGCACCGTTGCCGCAAGCAGAAAGAGCGGATAGGCCAGTGCGCTTCGAAGAGACTCCCGCAGGGCATGCTCCTCCGTAAGGAAGTCCGCCGCTTCGCGCAGAACCGTATCGAGTGTTCCGCTCTCCTCCCCCGCACGCACCATACCGATCAGGCTTGGCGCAAACACGTGCGCATGCATCTCCATCGCGTGGGACAAAGAGGTTCCATGCGTCACCGCCCGGTGCAGATCTGCCGCAAGCTGTCCGTATCCCGTATCGGCCTTCGTACTGTCTAAAAGATGCGCAAGGGCTGTATGAACCGGAATCCCTGCTGAAAGGAGTGCCGCCAGCTCACGGAAAAATGCAATGCGGTCCTCTGCACTGATGCTGCCAAACAGCCCCGCAGGGCGAGGCAGGCGGACGGGCCGCTGCTCCGTGATGCGTATGACAATCTTTCCCTCTGCCGCGGCTGCACGCACCGCCGCAGGCGCACTCTCAGCGGCAACGGTCCCTTTCACCTTTTCTCCATTCGCCGTACGGGCACTGTACGAGAATGTCTTCATGCGATCATTCCCTTTGCCCGCAATGCAGCCTCTGCCATCTCCGCGGTCTGCATCCCCTGTGGTGCGCCGCTCATCATCACGGAAGCAAGCTGGCTGTAATTCCCCTGCCGCAGGATATTCCGCACGGCAGGCGTCGGACAGAGCGCCTCGATTGCCGCAACACGTCCGCCGCCGCTGCGGGGCAGAAGGCGCTGAGCAAAGATACCGGCCGCCGCATCTGCAAAACGGGCCCGCACCGCATCACGCACATCGGCCGGAAACATGCCCTCCACACGCAGCGCTGTCTGCACTGCACTGCGCGTATGGAGCGTCCCAAAGACAAGCACGCCCGTTTCCGCCGCCATAAGCGCCGCCTCCATCGTCGCACGGTCACGAATCTCACCCACGAGCAGAATATCCGGATCCTCACGCAGCGCAGCGCGCACAGCATCAGGAAATGCCATAAAATCACGCCCGGCCTCGCGCTGGCTGAAGAACGCAAGGGCCGGCGCAAAGCGATACTCGATCGGATCTTCCAGCGTGATGATATGCGCCCTGCGTGTTCGGTTGACGATCTCAATCAACGCGGCGAGCGAGGTCGTCTTGCCCGCGCCCGTCGGTCCGCAGACGAGGACCAAACCGTCACGCACATCTGCCGCAGCGCGCATGGCATCCGGCATGCCGATCTCCTCCGGCGTCATGATGCGGTCCGGGAGGAGACGCAGGGCAATTCCGATGCCGTCCTGCATCCGATAGGCATTCCCACGCAGGCGGCGGTTCTCATAGGTCCACGAAAAATCCACAGCACCGGTGCGAAGCGCTGCACGCTGCTCGGAGGAGAGCAGTTCCTCCAGCACATGCTCCATAAACGTGCCCGTCGGAACGAATGAGAGCGGCTCGAGTTCACCATTGCAGCGGATCTGTACGCATTGTCCCGGCGCCGCGTGCAAATCGGAAGCGCCCGCTGCAATCATCTGTTGAAGAAGTTCCTTCTAAGTATACTCCAACTCCGCGACCAGAAACTATACCTACATCAGCACCTTCCATAGAGCGCCCTCCCGACCTCCTCCAGCGTCGTCTCCCCTGCAAGCACCTTTGCTATGCCGTCCTGCCGCAGTGTCAGCACGCCATCTTCCTCCGCCGCACGGCGCAGCGCATCCTTTCCTCTCCCCTGCAGAATCGTCTCCCGCAGACGTTCGGAGACAGGAAGGACCTCATGAATTGCCATGCGGCCATGATAGCCGCTCCCATGACAGTGTGCGCATCCGCGCCCGCGCACGAGCGTCATATCCTCGTGAAAAGCATCCCCGAGCAGCGTCGCCTCATGCGATCCGGGCAATGGCGTATATTTTTCGGCACAGTGTGCGCACACGCGGCGCACAAGACGCTGAGCAATCACGCCTGAGAGCGTTGCGGCGAGCAGATAGGGCGGCACGCCCATCTCAATCATGCGAAAGACCGCCGAGACAGTATCCTCGGTATGCAGCGTTGAGAAAAGCGCATGCCCCGTCAGTGCAATACGCACTGCCATCTCTGCCGTCTCGCGGTCGCGAATTTCACCGAGCAGGATTTTCTGCACATCCTGCCGCAGTGCCGCACGCAGCCCGGCGACAAAGGTCAGTCCCGCCTCCGGATTTACCTGGAATTGGCTGATGCCCTCAATGCGTCGCTCCACAGGATCCTCGAGCGTCATAATATGACAGCTCGCATCGTTCAGGGCAGAGAGCGCGGCGTAAAGCGTCGTTGTCTTCCCGGAGTTCATCGGTCCGCAGAGAAGCAGCAGTCCCGTCGGCCGGCGGATCAGCCGTTCAAAGAGCTCCTGATTGCGCGGGGTAAAGCCAAGCTCTGCACAGCCGAGGAACCGCTCCGCTGCGTCCATGATGCGCACAACCATCCGCTCGCCGCCCACCACGGGAAGCACGGCTGCACGCATATCGATCGTGCGCCCGCCGCAAACATAGCGAATCTGACCATCCTGCGGGCGGTTCCTCTTTGCCGTGTCGAGGCCCGCCATCACCTTCAGCCGCGCAATGATGACCGACGCCAGCTCCGGCGGATACTGCACAGGGCGTTCCTGCAGGAGGCCGTCCACGCGCATCCGAATACGCAGTCTGCCCTCCATCGGCTCCAGATGAATGTCCGTCGCCTCATCGGCCAGTGCCGTATCCAGAATGGCATTGACCAGCCTGAGCACATGGCTTCCCCGCGCCCCCTCCTCAGGAGAGCCGCGCCGCACTTCACGCGCAGCATCTGCCACGAGCCGCTGTGCAGCCTCCTGATCCATGCTGATCGCTCCCTTCAAGCCATTGTATTCGTTGGATCCTCATAGTCCACAGAGAGAAGATAAAGCCCGCAGGCAGGCGCCGTCGGACTCGCAAGACGACGGTCGCACGCGGCAAAGATCTCCGCAAACCGCTCTGGCGATATGCGCCCGAGCCCGACACTGACCACCGTGCTGACAATGTTGCGCACCATATGATAGAGAAATCCGTTTCCGTGAATGTAGCAGGAGAGGCGTCCCCCGCCCTCTTCATCGAGGCGGATCTCATCCAGCGTCCGCACAGGAGACATCGGCACTCCGCCGGCAGCGCGAAACGAGGAATAATCATGCGTTCCGACGATCATATTCAGTGTGTGCCGCATAGCAGGCACATCCAACGGATGAAAAATCTGCCACGCATAATTGCGCGTAAAGGGATTTGGCACAGTACACTGTTCCAGGCGATAGGCATATGCCTTGCCCGTCGCCGAGTGGCGTGCGCTGAAATCCCGTGCCGCCTCCCACGCATCCGTCACGACGATGTCCGGGGGCAGGAGACCGTTCGCCGCACGCGGCAGGCGCTCTACCGGGATACGTCCGTCGGTGAAGAAGTTTACCACCTGGCCATAGGCATGCACACCTGCATCCGTACGCCCTGCCGCCGCGAGTTCGACCGTTTCCCCGCAGACCTTTGCCAGCACTGCCTCAAGAGCGTTCTGGACGGCAGGGATGGGCGGCGTCTGCCGCTGGAATCCGCGGTACTTTGTTCCGTCGTAGGCAACTTTGAGCGCAATGTTCCGCGCCCGTGCCTTCATCATCTCTACATGATCAGGGCGCAATGCTCAGCCCTCCGAAACTCAGAGCGCAGATCCCCGCTGCACCGAGAAAGAACACGGCGATCGCCGCATAGTCGAGCCGTCCCGCACGCAGTTCCTTCATCTGCGTGCGGCCCTCTCCGCCGCGGTAGCAGCGGGCCTCCATCGCAAGGGCCAGTTCATCCGCACGCCGGAATGCCGAGAGGAAGAGCGGCACGAGAACCGGTACAATCGCACGCAGGCGCTGCATGATATTCCCGTGCTCAAAGTCAGCGCCGCGCGCCTTCTGCGCCTTCATAATGCGGTCCAGTTCCTCGAGCAGCGTCGGCACGAAACGCAGGGCGATCGTCATCATCATCGCGAGTTCATGCACCGGAACCCCGACGCGGCGCAGCGGAGAGAGCAGCGCCTCCAGTCCGTCCGTCAAACGCAGAGGACTCGTTGTGAGCGTCAGGAGCGTACTGAGCAGGATCAGCAAGATCAGGCGCAGCCCGATGTAGGCCCCGCGCGCGATCCCCTCCCATGTCGCCGTAAAGGGCCCGAGGCGGAACACCTCCGTGCCGGGCGTCATAAAGAGATGTACGCCGAAGGTAAAGAGCACGATCCAAAGAATCGGACGAATCGACCGCAGCTGCATCATGAGCGGTACCCGCGAAACGATCATGAGCACCCCGACACTGACGGCAAGCGCGACAAATCCTGCAGGATTTTCTACAAAAAAGATAACGAGCAGAAAGAAAAAGAGCAGAACAATCTTCACCCGCGGATCCATACGATGCAGAACAGAATCCCCCGGCAGATAGCGTCCGATCTGAATATCATTGAGCAAAAGCAATCACTTCCATCTTGGTTTTGTTCATTATAGCATCAAAGAAACTCTTTTTCATTTCTTTTTTGCAGGATTTATGTTATAATGCTCTAACACAAATACAACAAACCGTTCATAATTCGATCATCGCCTATGCGGCGGATCGATTCAAGAATACAGGAAGGTGCCCTTATGGAAGAAGCATTTATCGGACGGCAAGCCATACTCGATCAGAGAAAAAACGTGTATGCATACGAGATTCTCTTTCGCAGCGGCCTCAAGAATGCCTTTGACCCGAGCCTTGACGGAAATATCGCAACCCAGAGCGTCATGGTCAACGCGATGCTCGATTTCGGCATGAAAAAACTGGTCTCGGATAAAAAAGCATTCATCAACTTTACCGAGCAGAACCTCTTGAACGGTGCGCCCAAACTCCTTCCCTCCGAAAGTGTCGTGGTGGAGATTCTTGAGACGGTGCAGCCCTCTCCCGAGATCCTCAAAGCGGTGCGCGAGCTGAAAGATGCGGGATACAAAATCGCGCTGGATGACTTCGTCCTCCTGCCGGGCTATGAGCCTCTCATCGATATGGCGGACATCATCAAGGTGGACTTTCGCATCACGGAGGATCCCAAGGAGCGCAAGCGCCTGCGTGAGGTCCTGCCCAAGCACGTCCGCCTCCTCGCCGAGAAGATCGAAACCGAGGAGGAGTTCCGGCAGGCCCTCGAATACGGCTATGTTCTCTTTCAGGGCTACTTCTTCTGCAAGCCGGCGATCCTGCATCAAAAGAGACTCACGAGCAACGCACTTTCGCAGATACGTCTCCTCAAGGAACTCAACCGGAAGGATTTTGACTTCTCGGGCATCACGGACGTCATCTCCTCGGATACGAACCTAGTCCACAAGCTGCTCACCTATATCAACTCGGTGGGCATCGGACTCACACATCACGTATCCAACCTGCGCCAGGCAACGGTACTCCTCGGGCTGGACGGCGTGCGCCGCTGGGTGACGCTCGTCAGCCTTCAGACCTTCTCTGCGGATAAACCGCCCGAACTCTTCACCATCTCGCTTCTGCGTGCAAAGTTCTGCGAACTCATTGCCGGCGAGCTGAAACGTCCGGGCATCACCCCTGACACGGGCTTCCTGCTCGGCATATTCTCCCTGCTGGATGTCCTTCTCAACCAGCCGATGGAGGAGATCCTCGATGAGGTTGCCCTCACACCGGATCTCAATGCAGCGCTCCTCGGCGAGGACAACGAGCTGCGCCGCCTGCTCGACCTCGTCATTGCCTATGAACAGGGCGACTGGGACAAGGTGGTTGCCTCCTGTGCGCAGCACAATCTTCCGACCTCCTATCTGAAACCCTGCTACGATACCGTGCTCGAGTGGTACAATATGCTTCAGGCAGTTTCCTAAGCAGCATACGAAAAGCCCATCGGATACACATCCATCCGATGGGCTTTTTGCATGGCACAGATTACTTCGGATTGTACTCAAGAATCGTAATATCCGTATTCTCGTTGAGATCGATGATCTCATCCTCTGAGATCGTAACAATCGGGAGCGGCACAACGCCGTGCGGATATGCCGTGATCGTTCCCTCGCGATGATTGCTGAGCAGCACACGCGAGCCGAGGAACGCGTTCTTGATATTTGTCAGCACGGGCATGCAGACCGCAGGATCGAGCGAGGTATACATCTGGCGCGCAATCTCCGTCACCGCATCAAACGGCGTACGGCGCGTGTAGCCCTCGCGCTCGATCGTAATATTATCGTAGAGATCCGCCACCGCAACGATGCGCGCATAGAGATGAATGTCATCCCCCTTGATGTTGAACGGGAAACCGCTCCCATCCATCCGCTCATGATGCTGCAGCGCGGTCAGGCGCACGCCCTCCGTCAGCCCGGCGACACGGTTGAGAATCTGCGCACCGTCCACCGTATGCTGGATATAGCGCTCATAATCATCCCCTTCGAGGGTCTCTATATTCTTCTCGAGCAGACGCTGATCGAACTTCGCCTTGCCGACATCGTGCAGGAACCCGGCAAGCACAACATCCTTTGCCATCTCACGGTCGAGGCGCATCCACTTCGCAAAGACACCCGCGAGAATTGAAACGCGCAGCGAGTGATTGTAGATGTCGCTCGCCAGATGATTGATCTCGTTCAGATAGTCGATTGTCCCGCTGCGGCGCGAGAGCGGCAGAAGATCTGACTGCACCATTTCGTTCGTCTCTTCGACCGGTACATTCCCTGTCCTCTTCGTCTCCTCAAAGATCGACTTCGCCGTTCCCACCACGTTCTCATAATGCTTGATGAAGAGGTTGCTGCGTGAGAAGATGGGCGACCGCGCCTCCCTCAGCTCGGTCTCATCTTTGATATAGACAACAGGGATCTTGAGAAATTTAAGGCGTGTGATATGCGCCTGTGTCAGCTCTGTATTTTCGGATACGACGACAACACGCTTCGCATTAACAATCGTTCGCGCAAGTATCATTCCATTTTTCAGATCCGTCACGGATATTGCACGCAAGATAAGCCCTCCCTCGGTTTACGTTGTTCATTACGCACGAAATTATTATACCTATAAATATTTCGCCCTTTATGAAAAAAAACCTGCCTTCTTTCTAAATAATTCTTGACTTTATTTTAATCTGTATCGTATAATGTCCTCACGTTAATGCTTTATCATGTTAAAGAATTGGAATGATAAGGAGCGATGTTGTAATGAATTGGAAAAGTATCATCACGGGCGCAGCGGTCTTTACACTCTCGGCAGTCTTCCTCGCGGGCTGCGGCGGCGGTGACAAGGCAGCAGCGCCGGATAAAGGCACAGACAAGGGCAAGATTGTCGTCGGACTCGACGATAATTTCCCGCCAATGGGCTTCAAGGATGAGAAGAACGAGATCGTCGGCTTCGACGTCGCCCTCGCCAAGGAGGCGGCAAAACGTCTCGGGCGCGAGGTCGAGTTCAAGGCAATCGACTGGTCGAGCAAGGAAGCAGAACTCAAGAGCGGCCGCGTCCAGATCCTCTGGAACGGTCTCGACATCACCGAGAAGCGCAAGGAGAACATGCTCTTCTCCAAGCCCTACATGGACAACCGCCAGATCATCTTTGTGAAGAAGGGAAATACCGCCATCACAGATGAAAAGAGTCTCGCAGGCAAGATCATCGGCACGCAGAGTGCCGGCACTGCCGAGGAGTACCTCGACGCGACGGACTTCTACAAGAAAGAGGTCAAGGAGGTCAAGAAGTACCCCGACTACGTTGCGGCATTCATGGACCTTGAAAACGGCCGCCTCGATGCGGTCATCGGCGATGAGATTGTCGGACGCTACTACATGAGCAAGCACCCCGAGGAGCTGGCGGCACTCGATGTTGTGGTCGGTCCGACGAGTGAGTTCGGCATCGCGTTTGCGAAGGACAACACGGCTCTGCGCGACGATGTGCAGAAGGTCCTCGACGAGATGAAGGCGGACGGCACAACGGCAAAGATCTCAACCGAGTGGTTCACCAAGGACATCACGAAATAAAGGAGTCTCTGAATACAGTCTGTCCGATTGGCGCGGATTTTTTTCCTGCCGAGCAAACAAGCCGGACGCGGAGCGATGCCGCTCTGCGGAGGATTTGCTGCCGCAGGCAGGGCATAAAATGCGCCGGGATGGGGCTGCCGCTCCGTGCGGCAGTCCCATTTTTGGCGACTAGGATGAAATGAATGGATAAGATACTCGATACTTCTCTCCTCATGCTCGAAGGCTCTGCCATCACGCTTGAGATTTTCTGCATCACACTCGCACTTTCCCTCCCGCTCGGCCTTTTTGCCGCGCTCGGGAGGCTTTCGCGTTTTCGCCTGCTGAGCCGCCTGCTTGAGGTATACATCTGGATCATGCGCGGTACACCGCTCATGCTGCAGCTGCTCTTTGTCTACTTTGCTCTGCCGATGGTCGGCATTATGCTCCCCGACATCGCGGCGGCACTCCTCGCCTTCGTCCTGAACTACGCCGCCTACTTTGCCGAGATCTTCCGCTCCGGCATACAGGCAGTTCCGCGCGGGCAGTTTGAGGCGGCCCGCGTGCTCGGCATGAGTGCGCCGCTCACCATGCGGCGCATCATCCTGCCGCAGGTTCTGCGCATCACTCTTCCCCCGGTCAGCAACGAGACCATCAACCTCGTCAAGGATACCTCCCTTGTCTACATTCTCGCCATGAACGACCTCCTGCGCGTAGCACGCACCATCGTTCAGCGCGAATTCGACATGACCCCGTTCCTCATCGCCGGTGTTTTCTACCTCACGATGACTGCCGTACTCACCTATGGATTCAAAAAGCTGGAGGCATACTATGGCAGATATGAAAGCTGATGAAATCATGCTCTCCATGCGCGGCATTCACAAGTCCTTCGGCGACCTCTCCGTCCTGCGCGGCATCGATCTCAGCCTCGCACGCGGGGAGGTGCTCGCCATTATCGGCTCCTCCGGCTCGGGCAAGTCCACCCTCCTGCGCTGCATCAACCGCCTCGAAACCATCGACTGCGGA
>ERZ772917.1623-NODE-1623-length-12551-cov-42.554978_pt1 | contig 12551 bp, 18 predicted proteins | sample MGYA00511187_ERZ772917 | MGnify/ENA primary metagenome ERZ772917 (study PRJEB29015, sample SAMEA2737925) | human oral metagenome | biome: human oral; feature: human-associated habitat; material: dental | place: China | collected 2012 ... | reverse complement strand
AGCCAGCCAGGCGGGTCTGAAGGAAATGATGATGCAGATGAAGAATGAGGGGCTGGAGTTTTACGATTACAGACTGGTGCCGAGGAGTCCGGCTAGTGACCCTTGCAGCTTATCTAGCGTTATAGGATCGCTGGGGATGGTAACATTGGGTCGCTTGTCCAGCCGCTCAACAGTCAGATCAAGCTGGTAGTCGGCAGTGATATTCTTCTGCTTATCAAACAGCTTAGTCTTGATATTATATTTAGTGATCTGGTGCTTACCGATTAGTGAACCCTTAACCCATAGCTTGGCACTAAAGCCACTTTGCTTGATTGATTGTTTGGCGCTATTAATTGCCTTATCGCTACTGACCTTCTCAATCTCATTCGTCGATGCTCCGCCGCCACACTTAGCGCCCGCTGGTCCGTCGATACACTTTTTAGCCGATTCCCCGTCGGAAGACTTACTGTCTGTCTGTGCTTCACCGAGACACTTATGTAGGTCTTTATATGCAGCCGTATCCTCCAGCTTCTTGGCAACCTTCGCCCAGGCATCAGCATTCAGTGTCACCTGGTAGATAGTGCTACCACCCTCGGTGCCGGCGTTTCTGATATTGAGGAACTTGCTCTCCATGAGAATCTTGATCATCTCCAGCTTAGCCTCACGCTTGCTGAGGTTGGACATGAGCTTGTCGGAACATTGAACGGATCGGTCAACTGAGATATTGTCAAGCTTACTCAGATCCAGCTCAATCCACCGATTAACCAGGACATCCGCTATGGTCTTGATCAGACCTTGGAGCTGGCCGGATTGGCCATTTGGCGTGTTGACTTTGACGTCAGGGCTATCCTCGCTGATGCTTTGCTCGGAAGGTTGACTAGCCAGGTTCATATTGCCGGAGATGGCTTGGAAGTAGCTATGGACGAGGGTGTTGTCAAGCTTGACGTAGAGCTTGCCTTGGTTAGTGGCTAGATCAACTTCGCCCAGCTTCATGGTTTTACCCTTACCGGTGATGCTAATATTCGCCGTACCGCTACCCTGTTTCTTCTGCCCCAGCCAACCGGCTTCACCTTGTAGCTTGATGCTGCTCCAATCGAGCTCACCGGACGCAGCACTTGGCTGAGATGACTTGATCTCAACTGCGTATTTGACGGCACGATCAGACTGATCTGCATCAGCTTCCAGTGCCTCCCTGACGATCCGATCCGGGTTAGTCAAATGAAGAAAGGCTAAAGTCCCGCCGACTATCAGGATGAGAGCCAGGCTGATAGCCATGATAATCTTAACGGGCAATTTCTTAGATCGGCCGGTCGAGGGCTGAGCCGCCTGGCCAAAAGGCGACGGCGTTGAACTACTTGCCTCTTTGGTCGTGTTATCTGATGCCATGAGTTGGTTGATCTGATCTTGCCGGTGGGCTGAGTCACTGGCTGACGCCGAGACGGCGCCCTGATCCTGCTTATCGTTATCCATGACCTTAGTATAACATGCCCGCTACTCCAGTCCTCGTTCTTCACTCTATTATCATTTCCTTTGTTGCCGCCTGGCTGGCTTGTGACACAGCTCCGGCTTCAAGCGTGCGCAGTCTTCAGGAAATGACTAATAGAGTAAAGGACGAAAAGACACCCTTTGGTGCGAGGGGCTCGAAGATTCATCACGTCTTCCCTCAGACGCTGACGAAGTCTTCGGTAATCCGTGATGAATCCACCCCTCCTACTACCATGGCTACTTCGTTTGAGCAGCCTCATCTATCTGATCCAGCGCCTGATCTAAAGTTGTAGGCTTACCGGGGCTGGTGACCTTAGGCTTTTCAGCTAGTTGCTCAATAGTCAGATTGAGCTCGCCGGCACCCTTGTCACCCGGTAGCCTGAATGGTTTCGTCTTGACATTATACTTAGTGATCTGAGGTTTCGACAGCAGCGAGCTCTTAACCCATAGCTTGATGGTTGGGTCGCTCAAGCTCAGAATCTTCTTCACCTTACTTACCGCTGAAGTACTATCGATTTTGAGCTGATCGGTTAACTTCGGCGATATTCCCAGTCCTTTATATTCGTACGCACACTTATGAAAGCTCCGGAAGGAGTCAAGATTAGCGAGCTGCTTGGCAGTATCCGCCCAGGCGTCCGGGTTAAGCTTGACTTGATAGATGGTGACATCTTTATCCTTTCCCGCCACTGTGATATCTAAGAGTTTGCTCTTCATGATGACTTTGATCAGCTCTGAGCCGGCTTGAGGTTGAGCGAGGTCGGCCATGAATCTGCTTTTACACCTATTGTTACGGTCAAGTTTGTCCGGATCGACCTTGATCCACCGGTCAGACATAATTTTGATGTTAGCTAGGAGTTCCTTGCGATACTGGATAAGATTGGCAACATGCCTCTGCTTGACGCTGGAGTCGGTGCTACCGAATCTCTGTTTGATTTGATCATCTTTCATGATGAAGCCGTCAGTCAGTCGGTAATAGTTCTTAAGCAGGTTATCACCTGTCCTGAAGTAGATCTTGCCTTGACCATCACTGGTCAGGTCAAACTTACCCAGCTTTACCATGTATCCATTTTGGTCACTAAGGTCAATGTTAGGCATCCTATCCCCTCGGTACTTTTGTCCATTCAGGATTACTCTTTTGCCTCTAAATGCAGCGTAGTCATCGTATGCTACGACGATATCAGCTGTGACACTACCCTGCTTTTTCTGTCCGAGCCAGTTAATCCTACCCTCCAACATGGCGCCTTTTACATACACTATGGCATCATCTGCGGTTAAGAAGGTGTATTTATCTTTTTCGCTACTCGGTCTAGGTGTACTCGTTATTCTATATTTGAAGGTTTGGTCGGTCTGGGTAGCATTGATGAGTGCCTCTTGGATGATTTGACGAGGGCTGCCCAGGTAGAAGAAAGCTACGATACCGCCGACTATCAGGATGAGAGCCAGGCTGATGGCGATGATAATCTTAACAGGCGATTTCTTGGGCTTAGTCGTCGACGATGAGGCAAATGGCGATGAGACCGGGTTGGCTACGTCGGCTGTCTCGCCTGACTGAAAGGGCTGAGGCTGATAGCCCAGATCGTTACTGTCGATGTTATCGGATTGACCGGGCGACGCTAGGATTGCCTCCTGATCCTGCTTATCGTTATCCATGATCTTAGTATAGCATGCCCATTGGACACAGAGTTGTCCAATAACACAGAGTTGTCCAATTAGAGAAAAGAAGCTAAAATAGATGATGTTAAATCATTGCGGTAGAGATGTGGAGACTAACGACGAGATAAATGAACAGCCGGATGCAGCAGAAATCCGACGTCGCCTGATGGTGGCAGATGAAGCTGAGGCGCAGCGGATCATTCAATATATGATTGACTACCCGGCGGAGGACTGGTTTGAGGTCGGCTTTGCTATTGATGACGATATGAATTATCCACATCGAGAGCTGATCAAGAAGTATCGGAATGACATTTTCGGCTCAGCCGCCATAGCCGTGGCTGACAATGATGGGCTGACTCGGTCACCGGACGATGATGAGGATATGATGGATAAATAGAAAGCTCCGCCTTCCGCAAGAGGCGGTGGTGTAGCACGAGATTACCTCTTCCGTGCTCATCCGGAATATTCCGCCATGCCAGTCATGACCGAAGCAGTGCTATAATCTGCTTATGGATAAAGAGATCTTACGTCACCGGGAATTCATGCAGACTAAGCTGGAGAGGCTGGCTAGCGAACGTCGGGGCAAGCAACAATCTGAGCAGCTTTGGCTACTGTGGCGCTACCATCACTACCAAGTGCAGAACTTTCAGCACGAGCGCCAGATCCATCTGCTGGTCACGATTACCTTTGGCCTGATCATGCTGGGCGGCTGGGCGGGTCTGCTGGGCTGGCTGGTGGTCACCGGTGGCTCGTTCGATACGGTGACCTGGCTAATCATTGCTCTGGTGACTATTCTGACGATCTTAGAGGGGGCATATCTAGGCTACTACTATCGGCTGGAGAATCGCATCCAGCTGCTCTACCAGCTGGACGATCAGATCTACCGAGCTTTGTCGTGACGATGTGCTAAGATAAAGGCTAGGGTAAGTTATGATATTCCGAGTAGCTGACGACAGACTAAGTACAGCCAACCGACCTCGGCCTCGTCTGATCAGGCTAATCGAGACTGACTATAGCGATGACTGGCGCCGGCTGATTTTCTGGCGTAATGCTTTCCTGATCTACTGGATATTCTCGCTGATCGGTCATGTCCTGGAGCTGATCTGGGTTAATCTGCCTTTGCTGACTAATCAGCCACCGATTAATGTACTGCCAACCTTTGTCTTAGCAGCACCTTATGGCTTCGGAGCGTTGGCACTGATCTGGGTGATCTATCCTCTGATCAAAGAGAACCGGATCAATGCTCCGACCGTATTTGTCTTGAGCTGTATTCTGGGCGGAGTGATTGAGTTTATCTGTGCGGCGACCATCGTAGCGGTGACACCGGATCATACCAACTACTACTGGGATTATAGCGATCAGCCATTTAACCTGTTTGGCTTTATCTGCCTCAAGAACTGTCTGGCTTTCGGTGTAGCATCAGTGCCGGGAGTTTATTGGGGCTTTCCCCTGGTCAATAATCTGATCAACTGGCTGGATAAGCATTGGCGTCAGGTACTGAATGTCGGTACGGTGGGGCTATTTACCGTCTATATGGCTATCCAGGTGATGGTGATGAGTGGTCACCCGCCAGCCAAAGTCTTTCACCTGCCCCGTCCGTATTTTGACATAGCCGGTGTCTGTAAGAACCAGCCGACTTGCCCGCCGCCCCGCAAATAGGTGGTATTTTAGCCAGTCTTGGTGCATAGTAATAGTATGAAGAACGATGCTAAGCCTCTACTATATGATCAGATCATGGCCGATCCGATGAATGCCGGCTATACTGACCGGGGCTGGCGGCCGGTCTACTCGGCTTCGCCCCATTCACGGATAGTCATAGTCGGGCAAGCGCCGGGGCGAGTTGCCCAAGAGTCGGGCAAGCCCTGGAATGATGTCAGCGGACAGAATCTCCGTCAGTGGCTGAATGTGACGGAAGAGCAATTTTACGACCCCCGACTGTTCGCTCTAATGCCGATGGACTTTTACTACCCGGGCAAGGGCAAGCACGGTGACTTGCCGCCCCGACGGGAGTTTGCCGAGAAGTGGCACTCTCGTCTGCTCGACCGGATGGCCGAGGTGAAGCTGACAATCTTAGTCGGGGTGTATGCTCAGAAGTTTTACCTGGCGGGACAAGCTAAGCGAGACTTGACTGAGACGGTAGCGAGCTATAGTGAGTATCTGCCCAAGTATTTTCCGCTGGTTCACCCCTCACCACTTAACTTTCGTTGGCGCAAGCGCAATCCTTGGTTCGCCGGTGAGGTAATCCCGGCTTTGCAACGGGTGGTGCAGGAAGTACTGGCCGACTAAATATCTGCTTATCTTTAGGGGCAGGTCAACCTCCGCCCTTTTGAACAAGCCACCCATTGACGGAGGCTTGTTGCTTGAGGTTTTATTTACATTAGTCTGTCACTCAGCCCGGTGACCGGCGGTGGTAGCTTGACCGGTGAAGCATAGGCTCTGGGTAGCATCATCCATGGTCGCCAAGCCCGCTTGACGGCAGCCAGGTCATCGCTGATATTCGACTGATAATTGCCGGACGCCCGAGCATACTCGGTAGCGACCGGGCCGGTGGCGCTAAAGACTATCTGGGCTATGCGATAGCCGATCGGCAGGAAAACATAGCTGTACTCATTCAGATTATGAATCTCCATCGTCCAGCGGTTGATGTAGCCCGGGTCGCCCCAACCGGCACAATAGCAGGCGCTGATGCCGATGCGTCCGGTGGTGCTGCGAGCTTGCATACTGGTGGTGCCCGGCGGCAAGATGCCGATAAACTCGTGGGTGTGTGCCAAGATTCGCTCATTAGGGTGGAGGACGATGACCGGATGAGCATCGTCGATACCGACCAGCGTATCGATATTAGCTACTTCCGGTCGGCTAATCTTGCGCCGAGCCTCACACCAGGGCTTGGCGGTCAAATAATCGCCGAAGTACTGCCGAGTACTGGCTTGGTCAAAGGGGTTGAACAGCTCGTCTTGCCGGCTGCCACCGGCTCGGTAAAAATAATATCCCAGAGTGACGTCGATACTACTGCCGTTGATCTGAGCCGGCGCCGGGTCGCAAACGATATGACCCTGCTCCAGTCCGGCAATAATCTCGGTGTCACTGTAGACACCGGTCGGTTGATGTTGGGGTTGGCTAGTCATGGTCAAGCTATTATAGCAGAGACGACTACTTACAGACTTAGAATCTTGTGTTCATAAACGTACTCAATTCTGGTACCGTTATACTCGGTAACGGTTTGATCGCCAACGGGATAAGTATGGCCGTGTAGCCAGACCTTTGGGTGATAAAGGTCAAGGTATCGACGTAAAGCGTCGAAACCCTGGTGGTCTATCGCTTCCTCGTCATTAATTCCCCTTGGTGGACAGTGCGATAGAAAGATATCTACCGGAGGAAACCCCTGCATTAGCTTAGTGGCTTCTGCTTGTGTGTACATGATGGCTTGGGGATTATCCTTGTAACGGACGCAACCCTGAAAGCCACCAAAGGTCAGTCCTCTGTACTGCCAAATCTTGCAGTGCATATCAGCGATGCCCACCTCTTGCATATATTCCCCGCTATCATGATTACCGTAAACTCCAATCTTGGGGATATCGGTGATGTAGGCTAGCGCCAATAAATCGCTTCGGTCAAAGTCGCCCAGAGTAATAATCAAGTCAATTTGCCGGTCTCTGACCGTCTGAATAATATCTATCTTAGGGCGACGATCGGCTAAGGCTAGTACTCGTAGAGGTGTCCTTGCCGTAGCTGACTGATCGTTATATGGAGATTGAATCATTAGTTTTCCATCCTACTGTCTACCAATAATGCTTATTCTATCATAAATATGTTTTTAAGAAGCAGTCAGATTCGGACCAGGTTAATGTAACGGGTGTGATTACACTGTATTCTACCTGTGGTATGGTGTCATGTGTCATGTCGGGATATAATGTAGCTAATGTCTAAGCAAGGGCAATATATCGTCATCGAGGGTAATGACGGTACCGGTAAGACAACTCAGCTGGAACTACTGGCGAAGCATCTTAGTTCGCTCGGTCGCCGGGTAGAGGTAATTGAAGAACCGGGTAGTGACGACCCGGCTAAGTCTACCCAGGTAGCGAATTACCTGCGGCAGCTGATCAAAGACAGTCAGCTGGAGCGTTCTGCTGAGATCAACCTGGCTCTGTTTAGTGCGGCTCGGCGGGAACTGTGGCAGCACAAGATATCTCCCGCTTTAGATAGCGGCGCTACGGTATTGTCGTCACGTAACTTTATCTCTACTCTAGCCTATCAGGGATATGGCGAAGGGCTGGATGTAACTCACATTAGACGGGTGACTGAGCTATTCACTAGCGAGCGATACATGAACCCGGACTATACGATCATCCTAGCTTTAGATGACGAAACGGAGCGGATCAAACGGATTAGTCAGCGAGGTGAGCCGGAGTGTCCTGATACTTTCGAGTCAAAGTGTGGTGCTTTTCAATGTCGGGTTAATTCAGGCTATCGAAAGATTGCCCGGCGGTATCACTTCCCTGTCATTGATTGTCTGGCATCGGATGGTCGGCGCAAGACCATTGACGAAGTCCAAGCCGAGATCAAACAGATCGTCAGAGCTTAGCGCAAGGCTTTATCGATTTCGTCTTTACTAAAGCCCCATTCCAGCAGAGCCTTATAGATACAAGTACTGATCATCTTATGGGTGTGGTACGGTATGGTGATGGGGTGCATCTTGTCGTTCGGGCTGTATGCTCGTATGTGGCTACCCTTGCCGCTATGCTTGTCGATGCGAAGCCCTAGCTTACGACATGCCTTAACCCAACGTTTTTGGGTTAGGTCGGTTAGTGAGGTCATATGGCGCTATGATTAGGCTGAAACGAGCGCCTTATGCTTCTTGACCTTTGGCTCGCCGGCTACTCTCAGTAGTGTAGAGTCACAATACCGAGCCGGCACGCCGAAATAAGTATATGTAGCGTCTTTGAGCATGTCGCTTACGTCATCTTGAGCTGACCCACCGGTGATGATGCCGGCCGGCTCAATCGACTCAGCACACCAATCACCATTGTCGTCATGATTGATCACGAAGCGAATATGCTTGCCCGGCAAAGCATTGACGGAGCGTTGCATCTCGTCAATAGCCTGACATTTGGTCGGGTCAGCCTCGAAACCTAACTTGCGTAAGGCTAGGGATAACCTGTACTCAGCACTATATTTCATACGTCGTCCTTCCAGTGCCTACAGTATAACGCATCTCGCATACGTTTGCACGCAAGTTAGAGGTGGATCGTTAAACTTAGCTAGTGTAAATCTGTCTGATTAGCTGGCGATAGACCCGGTAGGTGTCCTTGATTCTAGCCAGTGAGACGGATTCGTTGATGGCGTGGGCTTGGTCGAAATCACCCGGACCATAGATAACAGTCTGAGCACCAATAGCCTGAAAGAAAGCTTGGTCGGTGGCTCCGTAGCTGACGGCTGTTGACGCCTCAGGTAAGATATGTTGCATCGCTTGTAAGATTGATGCATTCTTGTCGCACAGGGCGGACGGCACAGGATCGGCGGCATAGCGCCAGGAGAAATGATACTTGCTAGCTAGCTGATCCAGCCAACTGTCGAAAGCCTGATCCAGCTCGGGTGTGGTGCGAATATCGACGGCGATGTAGCTGGCGCTGGCGGTCTTGTTGCTGGAATACACCCCGGCCGGCTCAATACGGGTCGGGGTGAAAGTCGGCTCCCCTAGAGCGGGATGGTAATAAGTACGATGTAGCTCAAGTCGCACCCTGATCAGATCATTCATGAAGGTGATTAAAGGTGGTAAGGAGCTGGTACTATAAGCACTCTCCCGGGAGGCGTGACCGGACTTGCCCTCAAACAGTAGCTGAACGAAGCGATTGCCTCGATGCCCCAGCTCAATGCGTTGATCAGTTGGCTCGGCGATGATGCAGCTAGATTGGTCGTAAGAGGTATTTTGAGCGAAGTACTTAGTGAAGTCAGCTGAACCGGCTCCGTCTATCTCCTCGTGAGCTACGGCAACACACCATAGATCCAGGTCGTCTCGGCGCTCAGTCAGATAGGACTGACTGGCGGTCATCTGGATAGCGACGCCGGATTTCATATCACTGGCACCAAGCCCGTAGAGGCGATCACCCTTTGTGCGAGGCTGCCAAGGACTACTCTGCCAGGCCGACTCGTCGCCGGCGGGGACGGTATCGATGTGTCCACAGAGGAGCAGTGCTTTACCGGCGGGTTGACTAGCTTTGGACTTACCTCGGATAAGACCGGCGGTGAAACGCTTCTTGGTGATGACCTGATCAAAGCCGGCTTGATCCATCCACTTAGCGACGAAGCTAAGGATCTCCGCCTCGTTATCTGACACCGAAGGGATGGTGATGAGCTGCTTAGTTAATGCGATGGCGTCTTGGGCGCTCGGTTGGTGCTGTTCCATACCATTACAGTATCACAACAGCCATAACTTTTGTCAGTGGCTTGACCGTAGAGGGGACAGGTCTTGCACAGCTCCAGCGCCTCGGGTGGGACTTCGGTGGTGTAGGTAATCTCTCGCCCGGCTAGGCTTTCGGCGATTGGTAGACTGTCGGCATTACAAAATGCATACGGCGTTAACCCTTCTTCCTCAGTAGCTTGCAGAATCTTGCCAAATAGTACTGTGCCGATGCCGTGACCTCGGAGTCTGCGACTAACCTTGAGCGAGCCGACCTCAGTCATCTGACGAGTGGTGCCGGCGCAAGTGTGTTCTATCGGTGTCATCGCTCCGACATAACCAACCAGCCGGTCGGTAAAGTTGGCTACCCCATCTCCTTCGGTGGATGCGGTAGTGAGGCTAAGTTCGGTAGAAGTGGGCTGAGGCGGTTCCAGGGCGATGACAGCAGTATGACGCTCGGCGATTGCCTCGGGCGTGACGGATAGCATCTGCTTGTCGTCCGCTTCTTGACGATTAACGAAGTCAGCGATAGCGACAGTGGCTAGCCGGATCTGCTGATTATTCATGACGGAAGTAAGCTCGTTAAACTTGACGATCTCCAGCCGGACGCTATGGTCAGCGGACTGTGGCGTAGTGGTAATTAACTCGGACATATCTGCTCTAGTATGCCATAACCATGATATAAATGCAAGTAGCTGTCAAGAGTTGACAACGAGGCAGCTGTATTGAGAGAGATATTAGTGGATAGCCTGGTGAATGCCAATCAGCCGCTTATAGTGCGGGCTAACTTGCCTGCTGGTCGCAATGACACTAATGATGAAGTTGAAGTCAGTTTCATCTAGACGCCCCTTGATCAATTTAATGTCGCAGTCATCTAGCTTATGTGGATTAAAACGAGATATGCTCTGGCAATCAATGCAAGTATCCCGGCTAAAGAATGGATATTTCCTTGCCCTTATGAATAACAGTGGCTGCTTGGCCGGCGGTATATTGCGTTTCCGGTAGCAACTCATTCTCTTGTAGTACTTCGTAGTCCCATTGACCACCAGTAGCAGTTCGTCTTTAGCCGGGTTAATATTTAGCACAACGAAAACATGATAAACATCCGGGCTCTTGAACGGCTGGTTACCCTTAATCCTAAGTAAGTCACCCTGCCGAAGGCTCTTGAGGATATTTCTTTGGTGCTGTCTTGTCCGGTCGGAAGGAACCATTGCTATGATTGGGTACTGATAGAATCGGCAATCTCTCGTTGCTCTATAAATACTTCTCGGGCGGCATCTAATACATCTTTATCCTCTTCGAAATAATCGTCTCTGTCCGGATTCTCAAAGAACTTAGCTTCGTCAATTGGCTGAGAGCTACGTTCACCACCATCAAAATATGACTTGTACTGTAGCCACTCGGGGTACTTGTGGCTAATCTGGTCAGCTAAGTCAAAATCTTCGGCGCTATTAAAGACCTGATAAGCTTTGCGCATCATCTCTTTATCCGTCTCCGACAGGTAGTCTTCCCCGGGGTTCTTAGACATCGCTGTAGAGTATCCGTCGGTGGTAAAGAATTCGCTGATGTAGCTGATATCATCATCGTCCAGTGCGAAATCCCGGTTTAGCTGAGCTATATCTAAAGCTAGCGAGCAAACCGGACCGTGTGGCATAGCGTAGTAGCGTGACTCTGAGACAGTTCTACCGTATCGTCTCATATGGAAGCGATCAGCTGCCCAGAGAAGCTTGATCAGCTTGACTCGGTTCATTTTTTTATTATCATCAAGAGACAACAGATAACCGAGGGCCTGGACGAGCTTGACTAGACTACCGGCCGGGGTGTATGTGTGGTTGCGCAGTTCACTCATATCGTACTCCTTATGTAGATATTCTAGCCCAAAATGAAGTAAAACTCTAGCAAAATGCTAGTGTCTGGGCGGTAAACCTGTATAATATCTAGTATGGGAAATGGTCAACAAGACAGGTCATCTTGGTCTGAGTTGATTATCTTTAGCGTCGCTATAGTGCTGATCTTGGTGGGTGTGTGCCTGTACATTAGCGCTACCCTGCGCCGACCGGAGTCGCTAAGCATGGTTGATCGGGGTAGCTTCCCTGATCTCTCGACTAAGGAGTTGTCTCCGCTCAGGGCGAAAGTAGTTGGCATCTTGAGCCAGCAATTTGCCAAGCCTCAGCCCGGCACTTACTATAGCCAGGGAGAAAAACAGAGCTGGTGTGTTAATTTCGTTAGCTGGGTGGCACACGAGGCCGGGGCGTCACTGACCAACCCACATAATGGCGGCTGGCGGATCTCGGGCGTACGTAGCCTAGAGGCGTACTATCGGGCAGCCGGCAGATTCCATGATCGGGGCGATAACTATCACCTGCAGCCGGGAGACCTGATCTTTTATGATAAAGGTAGTCAGCGAGATGAGCATGTCAACTTCTTCCTGAAATACGACAAGGGTAAAGCCATCACTATCGGCGGCGACGAAGGCGATACCATTATGGTGCAACGGTTTGACTTCAGTAGTGACGGTCCGATCAAAGGCTTTGCAGCGCTTGAATAAGCTCGGCGCTGGTGGATTGGAATGTAGGAAACGGAGTCATGTATTTATTGAAAGAAGCAAAACTTATCAAAGAAAGTCCTATGCTGGAGAAGTATAAGCTGTTTGTCCCAAAAGCTTGGGGCAATATGGATGAAAGAAGCGGGTATATCGGCGGATCTTTCTCGGAGATATTGGTAGCAAATATGGACTTGATGACAGAGAAATCCGCTTCATTGAGGAAAAAGTGAAAGAGATGGAGTAAAATGGCTAAGACCATTATTTGTAAAGACGTTTACGGTAATCAATACACCGTTCCCGTTGATGAACTGAACATTCGTGTGGGCGTGTATGCAGTTATTGTTGAGGATAATAAGATCCTTTTGACCAGGCAGTGGGACGGTTATAGCTTGATTGGCGGCGGTGTCGAGAAAGGCGAAACGATTGAGGAATCAATCGTCCGTGAAGTCAAGGAAGAAACTGGGCTAACCATCATGCCGGATAAAATCATTC
>ERZ772917.1620-NODE-1620-length-12554-cov-16.117209_pt1 | contig 12554 bp, 9 predicted proteins | sample MGYA00511187_ERZ772917 | MGnify/ENA primary metagenome ERZ772917 (study PRJEB29015, sample SAMEA2737925) | human oral metagenome | biome: human oral; feature: human-associated habitat; material: dental | place: China | collected 2012 ... | reverse complement strand
AACTGCCACTTGAGTGGTCTCTCCATTTCAGAATTGGTGTGGACCTTTGCGTCCCGAGGTGGGAAACACAGGGGTCGCATTGGACCGGGACACGACGGCACGCAGTGAGAGGGTCTACGAACCGCCGGGTACAGCTAGCGATTATGCCACATTTCGCCCCTCAATCCCAAGTCAGGAGCGAGTGCCGTGTCGTGCGAATCGGTTAAATCGATCACTGCCACGAGCTCAGGCGGACGGATGCTCCCACACAGACGTTCCGCCCACCGTCACGCGCGCGGGCTTCGCGAGGATCGTCGGGTTGTCCCTCGGATCCTCGTCCAGGATGAGGTAATCAGCGGGACCGCCCTCGACGAGGCCGGGGTAGCCGAGGTAGCGCTGGCTCACCCACGTCGCCGCATCGATCGCGAACTGCGCGGGCGCGCCCCACTGGAGCCACAGGTCAAGCTCGCCGGCGATCGTGCCGTGCTCCTGATAACCCCCCGAGTCGGTTCCCATGAGGAGAAGAACACCAGAGTCGACGAGCATCTGGAAATGGGAGCGCCGCGCGTCGTACATGCCCCGCATCGTCTCCGCATAGACGGGGTACTTCGCCCCCGCCTGGGCGGCAAAGTCCTTGAAGAGCTCGACCTGGCGCAGCGTCGGGGTCACCGAGATACCGCGTGCGGCAATCTCGCTGGCCTGATCCGCATCGATACCGCTGCCATGTTCGATGTCGTCAACGCCGGCCTCGATGAGCGAGTCGATGACGCGGTGTGAGAACGCGTGGACTGCGATCCTCGCCCCGGCCTCGTGAACGGCGGCAACAGCGTCCGTCAACGCAGCGGGGTCCCACAGGGGCATGAGGTCCGAGTCGGCCCCGGCACTGCGGTCGATCCAGTCTCCGACGATCTTGACCCACCCGTCGGAGGAGTGTGCCATCGAGGCGAGCACCGCGGGGAGCTCGCGCTGATCGTCGACGTCAAGCGGCAGGTCTCGCATGTAGCGCTTCGGGCGCGCAACATGGCGACCGCACCGAATGAGGTGCAGGTCGGTTGCGCGAGCCGCTGGCGAGTTATCAACCGGCACGCCACAGTCACGTACGACGGTGACTCCGCTCGCGAGCGTTATCCGAGCCTGCTCCACCATCTCCGCCTCGGACACCGAACCGGTCTCCGAGTAGCCGATGTGGCAGTGCGTATCCACCATGCCGGGCACAATGACACCGACCGAAGGAGCCTGCGTTTCGTCGGAGACGCGGCGGATCACTCCCTCGTCGACATGCCATGTGCCGCGCACCCACGATGGGCGCTCGGATGCGCTATCCGCCCACAGGGCGAGGCCGGAGAACGCCATGCCTCAGAGCTGGCCGAGCATGCGCTTGACGTCGTCCGGCAGATCGTCGATCGTCGGACGCGGAGCGGGTGCCTCCTGAGCAACACCGAAGGACGAGCCCGCAGGCGCGCTGCGCTCGGACGGGGGCAGCATGGCCTCGAGCTCCTGCTGGCGACGCTTCGCGGGGTTACCGGAGCGGGCGCTCTTCTTCATGCGAGCACGCTGTGCCTGCGCCTTACGCGCGTTGGCCTTCTGCTTGGCCTTGCCGCCGCGGCCGGGCAGTGCACCCATGCCGGGAACGCCGCCACCCATCTGGCCCATCTGCGCCATCATCTCGCGCGCGGCCTCGAAGCGCTGCACGAGCTGGTTAACCTCAGTCACTGTGGTACCAGAACCGCGGGCGATACGCGCGCGACGCGAGCCGTTAAGGATCGACACGTCCTCACGCTCGGCAGGAGTCATCGAGCGAACGATGGCCTCTACGCGGTCGACCTCGCGCTCGTCGAAGTTCTCAATCTGCTCGCGCATCTGCGCGGCACCCGGGATCATACCGAGCATCTTCTTCATCGAGCCGAGCTTCTTGATCTGCTGAAGCTGGCTCAGGAAGTCACCGAGGGTGAGCTGGCCGGCCATCGCCTTGGCCGCGACCTTCTCCGCCTCCTCGGCGTCCATCTTCTTTTCGGCCTGTTCGATAAGGGTGAGGATGTCACCCATGTCGAGGATGCGGCCGGCCATACGGTCGGCGTGGAAGCGCTCAAAATCATCCAATCCCTCGCCCGTCGAGGCAAACAGGATCGGTGCGCCGGTCACGCCGCGAACGGACAGCGCGGCACCACCGCGCGCGTCGCCGTCCAGCTTGGACAGGACGACGCCCGTGAAGCCGACGCCGTCACGGAACGCCGTTGACGTGGAGACGGCGTCCTGACCGACCATGGCGTCGAGGACGAACATGATCTCGTGGGGGTTGACGGCGTCGCGGATCGCGATCGCCTGGTCCATCATCTCCTGGTCGACACCGAGACGGCCGGCCGTATCGACGATGACCACGTTGATGCCGCTCTGGCGGGCAAACTCGACGCCGCTCCTCGCGACCTCGACGGGGTTGCCAACGCCGTTGCCGGGCTCGGGCGCCCACACCTTGACGCCGGCGCGCTCGCCGACAACCTGAAGCTGCTGGACGGCATTGGGACGCTGGAGGTCGGAGGCGACGAGCAGGACGGTCTTGCCCTCCTCGCGCAGCCACTTACCCAGCTTTCCGGCGAGGGTGGTCTTACCGGCACCCTGGAGGCCGGCGAGCATAAAGACGGTGGGGCCGGACTGGGCGAAGGTCAGCTCACGCGTGGCACCACCGAGGATCTCGACGAGTTCCTCGTGCACGATGGAGACAACCTGCTGCCCCGGGTTGAGAGCCTTAGAGCGGGCCGCACCATAGGCCTTTTCGCGCACCTGCGTGGTGAACTGGCGAACGACGGGAAGCGCAACGTCCGCGTCGATGAGGGCGCGACGAATGTCGGAAATCGCGTGATCGACGTCCGACTCAGTCAGGACGCCACGGCTGCGCAGGCTACGGAACGACTGGCTCAGACGATCTGACAGGTTTCCAAACACGTGTTTACTCCCAAGATGGCGGCTGTACTAGGCACAGGTTAGCGTACCTCGGCCCCGGGAGTCGCCTCACCGGGGCCGAGGTACGCGTCATGGTGGTGGGGTTCAGCCCTGCGCGGAACCCACAATCGCGTCGACGAAGCCCTGCGGATCAAAGGGTGCCAGATCGTCGGCACCCTCGCCGAGGCCAACGAACTTCACCGGAACGCCCAGCGCACGCTGAACGGAGACTACGATGCCACCCTTGGCGGACCCGTCGAGCTTCGTCAGAACGATGCCAGTCACGCCGGTGGCCTCCGCGAAGACCTCGGCCTGCTTCATGCCGTTCTGGCCGGTAGTGGCATCAAGCACCAGAAGGACCTCAGAGACCGGTGCCTGCTTGGTCATGACGCGCTTAATCTTGCCGAGCTCGTCCATCAGCGTGGACTTGTTCTGCAGGCGTCCCGCAGTGTCGACGAGAACGACGTCTACGTCACGCTCGACGCCCTCACGCACGGCTTCAAAAGCAACGGAGGCCGGGTCGGCACCCTCGCGGTCACTGCGCACAACATCGACGCCGACTCGCTCACCCCACGTGGCGAGCTGGTCGGCGGCGGCGGCACGGAAGGTATCGGCGGCACCCAGGATCACAGACTTGCCTTCCGCAACGAGGATGCGCGCGAGCTTGCCGACAGTCGTGGTCTTTCCGGTGCCGTTCACACCGACCATCAGGACGACGGCGGGCTTAGCGGAGCCGTCGACCTCGGCACGCTCAAGGTTCAAAGAGCGATCCATCGAGGGATCGACGAGGGCCAGGAGCTCCTCGCGAAGGATCTCGCGGATGCGCGCTTCGTCCGTCACCGACTCAACCGCGACGCGACGCTTGAGGGCTTCCATCAGCGTGTCAGTGGCCTCAAGGCCGAGGTCGGCGATGAGGAGAGACTCCTCGATCTCCTCCCAGTCGGCGGCACCGAGCTGGCCGCGGCTGAGAACGCCGAGAATCGCACGACCCAGCGAGCCGGAAGACGCGAGACGTTCGCGCAGGCGCTCCATGCGCCCACGCACGGGTTCGGGGCGCTCGATGGACGAGGCCGGGGTTGCGGGAGCCTCAGGGCTCTGGTCAGGCGTGGGCTCAACGGCATCTGCCGGACCCGCTCGAGGCTGGTCCGTGTCATCAGGCGACGCCTCGGCAGGCGTGTCGGAACGAGCCTCAAGCGGAGCCTGAGCCTGAAGTTGAGGGGTCACGTCCTGCGAGGAACGGCGACGCGAACTCACGGCCAGGCGAATAACGACACCGATAAGCACGGCGACCGCAAGGCCGATAACGACTGCCCACGGCGATTGGAGGGAGGAAATAAAAGCGTCCATAGGGTCATTATCCCCTATGGACGCTTGTGACAGAAAACCTGAGTGCGGCATCACTGTCTTACGGCTGCGTTGACTCCGCCGCGGAGTCCCCACCTCCGTCAGCGCTGCGGCTGCCACGGTCGAAGCGCACGCTCACGCGATCAGTCACCGTTTCGAGGCGGTCGATGCCGGGCAGACGGTCAGCGTCGAAGTAGGCGCTCTTCGACTCAGCGCTTTGCAGGAGCGACTGCAGGGACGCCGTACGTGGAACCACGGGCCCGTCGGGCGACGAGGAGGCACGCTTGGGAAGCGAGTGATGGGTCTTCACCTCATCGGCAATCTCCTCGCTCTCTCGCTTGATGACGCCCTTCCACTCGTCCGCGCTGCGGCGAGACAGCGCAACGAGGGCGACGACACCACCTGCGACGACGAGGACCAAAACGACGGTCAAAACAAGAATCAGTGCACCCTCAAGCATGTGATTATCCTGCCTTACGAGAACCTCAATACGCGACGATGCCACCCGCACACACGCGCATTGTGACGATGTTGTCACGAGGGCCGGGAACAATCGTTCCCGGCCCTCGGAGGTATCGATTCCGCGTCAGTCGAGGTAGTCGCGCAGAACCTGCGAACGCGAGGGGTGGCGGAGCTTCGACATCGTCTTGGACTCGATCTGACGGATGCGCTCGCGCGTCACGCCGTAGACCTTGCCGATCTCGTCGAGAGTCTTCGGCTGACCGTCACCCAGGCCAAAACGCATCGACACAACGCCGGCTTCGCGCTCAGACAGCGTGTCCAGGACGTGGTGGAGCTGTTCCTGCAGCAGGGTGAAGGACACGGCGTCTGCGGGAACGATGGCCTCGGAGTCCTCGATGAGGTCACCGAACTCGGAGTCGCCGTCCTCACCAAGAGGCGTGTGCAGCGAAATCGGCTCGCGACCATACTTCTGAACCTCCACGACCTTCTCGGCGGTCATGTCGAGTTCCTTCGCCAGTTCCTCGGGGGTAGGTTCGCGACCCAGGTCCTGGAGCATCTGGCGCTGGACACGCGCAAGCTTGTTGATGACCTCGACCATGTGCACCGGGATGCGGATCGTACGCGCCTGGTCCGCCATCGCGCGGGTGATCGCCTGACGAATCCACCAGGTGGCGTAGGTCGAGAACTTGTAGCCCTTCGTATAATCGAACTTTTCGACGGCGCGGATGAGGCCCAGGTTGCCCTCCTGGATCAGGTCCAGGAACTGCATACCGCGCCCGGTGTAGCGCTTGGCCAGCGACACAACGAGTCGAAGGTTCGCCTCGAGCAGGTGGTTCTTCGCCTGCTGACCGTCCTGAGCGAGGAAGTGCAGCTCGCGACGCTCGCGGCTGGTCATCTCGTCAGCCTGGTTCTTCAGCTTGTACTCGGCGTAGAGGCCGGCTTCGATACGCCGGGCGAGGTCCACTTCCTGCTCCGCATTCAGCAGCGAGACCTTACCGATCTGCTTGAGGTAGTCCTTCACCGGGTCAGCCGTTGCACCGGCAACCGTCACCTGCTGGACGGGTTCGTCGGTCTCATCGGAATCGGAGACGACGAAGCCACCCTTCACGTGGATACCATCGTTCGTACGTTCACGAAGTGCGGCGCCCTCAGCGAGCTTCGGATCCTCTTCGTCCGGTTCGCCCTCTGCATCGGCTTCGTCGTCGACGGTGTCGGTCTCGAGTTCGGGATCCTCAAGGTCCTCACCAGTCGGCTCGAACTCTACGTCAACCGTGTCATCGAGTTCCTCGACGACCTCCTCGACGATGGCTTCTTCCTTCTTCTTGCGACCGCGCGTCTTCTTCGCGGCGGGCTTCTTCGCGCCCTCCCCTTCGGCGGCGGCCTTCTTCGTCGTCTTCTTAGCAGCCGCCTTCTTCGCAGGCACCTTCTCGGCGGCCTCTGCGGCACCAGCAGCCTTCTTCGCGGGAGCCTTCTTCGCCGGGGCCTTCTTCGCGGCAGACTTCTTCTCCTCGGCGGGAGCATTCACCGCGTCGACCGCGCCAGCAGCCTTCTTGGCGCGCGTAGTCTTCTTCGCGGGGGTCTTCACCTCCGTGGTTTCCTCAGTCGTCGCGGAGTCCTTTGCCGAAGCGCGAGATGCACTCACACGGGTCCCTTTCATTGATGGGCATGCACAACGGAGCCGATCGCAAATCGGCATACCAGCGCCAAGTCTAGTGCCTTGCCGTTTAGTTTTCCTGACGGTAGGTGTGAGGATCCCCCGCCTTGGGCGCACCCGCTCACTCGAACCTCAGTTAGAGTGGGCGTATGACTCTGAGCGACAGTTTCGCAACGCTGCGTCCATCAATCGACGAGGCGACGGCCACCAGCCTCGCCCATCTCCTCGCCCGCGCAGGAGGTTCCGGCCGATCCGAGGAGTTCTCTCGCGCTGTCCTTGCGTCGGTCTCCGGGGGGAAGCGATTCCGTGCCCTCATGGCGCACGTGGGCTACGCGCTCAGTTCCGCAACTCCCATCGAGGAAGTGTCGCTCCCCCATCTCAGCGCGGCGTTGGAGCTCTATCAGGCGAGCGCCCTCGTCCACGACGACATCATCGACAAGGCGGACGAACGACGCGGCATGCCCACCCCTCACCGCACGCTCGCGGATCACCACGCCGCGCAGTCGTGGATCGGATCGTCAACGGATTTCGGTCGGCACAGCGCTATCTTGGTCGGTGACTTCCTCTTTTCGGCGGCAACGGCTGCCGCAGACGAGCAGGCCCTGACGCTGCCCGAGGACTGCGCCCGCGCTTTTGCCCGCCGATTCGCCAACATGCACGCGGAGGTCGCACTGGGGCAGTACCTCGACATCTCCGCCGAGCAGAGCCCGCTTGATCCTGAGCGCACGGATGCACTCAGCATGAGCGACTCGCTTGAGGTGGCACTGCACAAGTCAGCTCACTACTCGGTCGTCCACCCGGCACTCCTCGGAGCGATCTGCGCAGCGCCATCGTTCGATCACGTCGCCGGCCTGCTCGATGTCCTCGAGACGATTCTAACGCCGTGGGGCCTGGCCTTCCAGCTGCGCGATGATGATCTCGGCGTCTTCGGAGACCCGGCAGTGACCGGCAAGCCCGCCGGCGACGACCTGCGTGAAGGGAAGCGCACTGCACTCCTGGCACTCACGTGGGAAGCCTCCTCCCCCGACGAGCAACGCGCCCTCACCGACGTTCTCGGGGTGGCCGAGGCCTCGGCGCAGCAGATCGCGACTGCTACCGACATCGTGGAACGCAACGGACGCGCCGCCCACGAGGCCGAGATTGTGAGCCTCGTGGCCGACGGAGACGCCGCTCTCGAAGCGAGCGAATTCGATGAGAATGCTCGCGCTATGCTGCGCGAGCTGTGCTCGATCCTGACCGCCAGGCGGGCCTGAGAAGGCCGCCTGGCCTCAGAAGGCCAGCGTCGAGGCGATGCGATTGACTCGGTGGTGGCGGCCCGACGTCAGCGCGTCGATGGGACGCTCACCCAGCTCGTCCTGAACGGTGTACAGCCACGCCACCGCTTCTTCGGCCGTGAAGCCATCATCGGCAAGCAGCGTCAGCGTGCCCTGCAGGGACGGAAGCGGCTCCCAGCCGTTGTCCCCCTTGACGATCACGTCCTGCGGGACGCCGCGCGCCCCGCTGCCGTCGCGCACTTCGATGAGTTCGCGGTCGCGGATCAGCTGCTTGAGGCGGCGTTCCTCGATGCCGAGGAGACGACAGACCTCGTCGGTGGGAAGCACGGTGATATCAACACTGGTCATGAGCGCAAGACTACCCCATTCATGCGCCGCACCGACGTGGGCACTTCCAGTGATTTCGCGAAAACTCCCATAGAATCGAGCAAGTGAGCGATGAACAGACATTCGACCAGACGGACCCGTTGATCGGCCTCCTCGTTGACGAACGGTACCGGGTGACGCGCAGGCTGGCGCGTGGCGGCATGGCCACCGTCTACATCGCGCAAGATGAACGCCTTGATCGGCCCGTCGCGCTCAAGGTCATGCACCCGCATTTGGCAGACTCCGAGGATTTCGTCGCCCGATTCCGGCGCGAGGCACGCTCCGCTGCACGCATCGTTCATCCCGGCGTCGTCTCCGTGTTTGATCAGGGCGTGGTCACGGGCCAGGGGTTCCTCGTCATGGAACTCATCGACGGCACGAATCTGCGCCAGCTTCTGCGCGCGCAGGGCGCTTTCACGATCCCGCAGGCGCTGCGCTACACGACCGACATTCTTGAGGCACTGCGCGCCGCTCACCGCGTCGGCGTTATTCACCGCGACGTCAAGCCCGAGAACATTCTCGTTCCAACCGACGGGCCGGCGAAGGTGACTGACTTTGGTCTGGCGCGAGCTGCCTCCGAAGTCTCGATGTCCTCGACGGGCAACATGCTCGGCACGGTTGCATACATCGCCCCGGAGATTGCGACGACCGCTCAGGCCGATGCCCGCTCGGACATTTATTCGGTCGGCATCATGCTCTACGAAATGCTCACGGGCTCCGTTCCCTGGGCGGGTGAGTCGCCTCTGCAGATCGCGACGCATCATGTCTCCGACGACGTGCCCAGCCCGTCAGAGGCCCAGCCGTGGATTCCCCGAGAGATCGACGATCTCGTCGCCGCTCTGACCGCCCGCGACCCCGCCTCGCGCCCCGCCGACGCATCGGACGCGATCGACCTCGTGACTCGTACTGCTGCCGCCATTCCGTCGGAGCTGGCCAACCGCCGCGCGGACGTCGCGCCGGCTGACCGGGCAGGCGCCTCAGAAACGAGTGCGCTCAACACCGAGCTGATCTCGGCTCAGTTTACGAGGCCTCTGCCCCTCCCGGCACCGTCGACGGTCGCCACTGTCCACACGTCGGCCCCGCTTCCGGAGGCTTCGGGGACGACCGGCACCAAGACGTACAGGCGTGCCGCCCTGTGGGCCACCCTGGTCGTTCTGCTCCTCGCCGCCGCAGTCGTTGGCGGGCGCTGGTGGTGGACCGAATACGGTCCTGGCTCCTACCTGACCATGCCCGCGACGAATGGTCGTCCCCTCGCGGAGGTTCAGGCCGAGCTGAACGCAATGGGACTTGCGTCGTCCGTTGAGGAGGAATTCTCTGACGACGTCGCAGCCGGGTCGATTACTCGCTCTGATCCGTCAGGCGGCGAGCCCGTCCACAAGCGCGCAGAGGTCCAACTCCACGTCTCCAAGGGCGTGGACATGAAGACGGTCCCGGACGTCGTCGGTAAGAACCAAGACGACGCACGCAAGGCGCTCACAGATGCCGGCCTCGCACTGGGCGCCATCACCGACGCATACTCCGAGGACGTTCCACAGGGACAGGTCATCTCGCAGTCACAGGCCTCTGGTTCACAGCTGGCACACGACAGCGCCGTCGATGTCGTGCTGTCGAAGGGCCGCGAGCCCCTCACTGTACCGTCGCTGAACGGGATGAGCGCCGATGCCGCGAAGAGCACCATCGAGGGCCTTGGCCTCGTGGCGACGCCGACGGAGGCGTTCTCCGACACGGTCGCCGAGGGCCAGGTTATCTCGCAGCAGACCAATGAGGGCACGATCTTGCACCGCGGCGACACCGTCGCCTACACGGTGTCGAAGGGGCCCGAGAAGGTCGCTGTGCCCGACGTTGTAGGCCGTCAACGCCAGGATGCCCGCGCTGCGCTCGAAGCAGCCGGATTCAGCGTGCAGGAGGAAGCAATCCTCGGAGGCTTCTTCGGAACCGTCCGAAAGACCGACCCCGCCGCCGGAACAATGCTGAAAAAGGGCAGCGTCGTCACGATCACGATCGTCTGACGTCATTCCCGCGCCGCTCGCGCCACAGAAGTTCCCCGGCCTCGTCCATGACGAACGAGGCCGGGGAACTCTTGTAGGGACAGCTCACTCCTCGTGGGAGGAACCCTTCGCCAGGTACTGGGCGACCTGGAAGGCCATCTCCAGGCTCTGCTGGTGGTTCAGACGCGGATCCACGAGCGTCTCGTAACGGTCGCGCAACGACTCGTCATCGATGTGCTCACTGCCGCCAATCACCTCGGTGACGTCATCACCGGTGAGCTCGACGTGCAGGCCACCGGGGACTGTTCCCGCGGCCTCGTGCGCTTCGAAGAAGCCACGGACCTCATCCATGACCGTCTCGAAGCGACGCGTCTTGTAGCCGGTCGACGACGTAATGGTGTTGCCGTGCATCGGATCCGTCATCCACGTGACGGGACGACCGTCGATCCGAGCAGCCTCCAACAGCGGCGGAAGCGCCTCGCGGATGTGCTCCGCCCCCATGCGCGTAATGAACGACAGGCGCCCCTCCTCACCATCCGGGTTGAGGCGATCAATGAGCGAGAGCATCTGATCCGGCGTGGTCGACGGGCCGAGCTTGACCCCAATCGGGTTGCGAACACGCGACAGCAGCTCGATGTGAGCGCCCTCCTCCTCGCGCGTCCTCTCCCCCGCCCACAGGAAGTGGGCGGACGTGTTGTAGGGCTCGCCCGTCCGCGAATCAATGCGCGTCATGGCTGACTCGTACTCGAGCAGCAGCGCCTCGTGGGACGAATACAGGTCGACGTCTCGAAGCGTCTCGAAGTCGACGCCCGCGGCACCCATGAACTTAATCGCCCTGTGGATGTCCTCCGCCAGCGATTCGTAGCGCGCGTAGGCCGGGTTCGACATGAAACCCTGATTCCAGCGGTGAACCTGACGCAGGTCCGCATAACCGCCCTTCGTGAAGGCGCGGATCAGGTTCAGCGTCGAGGCCGCGTGATTGTATAGCGACAGCAGGCGCTGCGGGTCAGGCTCACGGGCCTCGGGAGTGAACTCGAAGGAGTTCACAGCGTCGCCGCGGTAGCTGGGCAGAGTGACGCCGTCGCGCGTTTCCACGTCCGAGGAACGCGGCTTGGCGTACTGACCGGCAATACGGCCGACCTTGATGACCGGCAGCGAGGCACCGTAGGTAAGCACGACCGCCATCTGCAGCAGCGTCTGAATCTTCAGGCGCACGTGGTCCGCCGTCGCCTCGGCGAAGGTCTCAGCGCAGTCCCCGCCCATCAGGACGAAGGCCTCGCCGCGGGCAGCCGCACCCATCCACGTGCGCAGATCGTCAACCTCCCCGGCGAACACGAGCGGGGGCTGACGGCGCAGCTGCGCCGTCACATCACTGAGGTGTTTCGCGTCCGCGTAGGAAGGCTGCTGGGCAGCGTCCAGGCCGCGCCACGTGTCCCAGGGGGCGCGCTCCCCGGACTCGGGCGACCACAGACGCTCGGGGACGCGGCGGGAGCGAGGCTTACGCACAGGCTCGCCGCCGCGTCCGGGAGTGATCGAAGGAATCACGCGAAGCGACTCACTCGCCGGCAGGCTCGACGGTCTGGCCGATTTCGGCCATCATCTCGAGGAACCAGGGGGCGGAAATGTCGAAGGGCTTGCCGCCCGCGATGCGCGGGAACGGAATGGCCTTCAGGCGGTCGCCGTCCTCCTCGTCGTGGCCGATAACGCCGGACTCGCCCTTGAAGGCGCACTCGACGGCAAGGTCGGTCATCGACTTGATGAGGCGCAGGTCGTCGGCGTTGGCGCGCGAAGAACGCGAGAAGTAGCCGGACTTCTGAACCATGACCTTCTCGGCGTCGATCTTCTCGGCGAACTGCTTGGCGAACCACTGGCCGGGGTTGATCGTGTCGAGCTTGACGTGGCCGAAGGGGTCACGCTGGACCTCGCCACCGGCAGCCTCGATCTCCGCGATGATCTCGGGGACGCCAGCGCCCTCGGAGAGGAAGATGTTGACGTTGCCCTGCTCGTCCATGATCGCCTTCAGGCGCGCGGCCTCGGCGTCCAGGTCGATCTTCATCTCGGGCAGGAAGATGGCGTGAATGTCCCAACGCTCCTGCGACAGGCCGATCGAAGGCACCCACTCCTGGGTCTTCAGCCAGTCGTGGTAGCGCTTCGAACCGGCGGCGGTCAGCCAACCGCAGTGGCGGCCCATGATCTCGTGGATGATGAGCATTCGCGGGTTGGAGCGGTGCTCACCGATAACGTTCTGGGAGTACTCCGAGACCTCTTCGGCGGCGGTCCATGCACCCAGGGACTGGCGGATCGGCACAACGTCGTTGTCGATCGTCTTGGGCAGGCCCACGACGGTCAGGTGGTAGTCGTGCTCCTCGAGGTAGGCGGCCAGGTCGGCGGCCGTCGTGTTGGTGTCGTCGCCACCGATCGTGTGCAGGACGTCAACGCCGTCGGCGCGCAGCTGCTCGGCGGCCTTCTGCAGCGGATCCTCATCCTCGGACACGAGGCCGCGCTCGACGAGGTTCTTCTTGTTCGTCAGCTTGACGCGGGAGTTACCGA
>ERZ772917.1618-NODE-1618-length-12563-cov-39.034618_pt1 | contig 12563 bp, 9 predicted proteins | sample MGYA00511187_ERZ772917 | MGnify/ENA primary metagenome ERZ772917 (study PRJEB29015, sample SAMEA2737925) | human oral metagenome | biome: human oral; feature: human-associated habitat; material: dental | place: China | collected 2012 ... | reverse complement strand
AATATATGTGAAAGAACTGTTACACAAAGTATCTACATGCAATTTCAAAATTCGTGCTATTGTTATAGATAAGACAAAGATTTATAGTCACGAACTTCGTAATAAACAAGACTCTTTCTACAATTATGCGATAAAAGAGGTCCTTGCGAAAAGCGGTAACCTAAAGCAAGCAATAGTGCGACTAGATGGACACTCTGGTCGCGAATATAAGAAGCAGGCTATTACATATTTACGTCGCGAGGTCAATTCCCATTCTAAAAAAATCAAAAAGGTTCGGTTTGTTGATTCTAAGACAAATAACTTGATTCAATTAGCGGATCTAATCGCCGGCTCAATTCATAGGTATTATCAAATCGATAAAACAGATCATTTGGAGTACCGTAAGATAATTAGTAAGCATATAGACGATATATGGGATTTCAAATAATGATTACAGAGATGTCGAAGCCAGCTCCTATCCTAGATGTCCTAGGCACGCACACCGTAACGGTGACAGTTCGGAACTGGCTTCATTTGTACCTGCATTGTAGCATGGGAGGTTTGTCTCTGTCAAATAAGCCTAGGCGGTTTTACTATAAGAAAGTGATGTACGTATGAAACTAAAATTTGACCCCAACCAACAATACCAACTCGACGCCATCAATGCGGTAGTGGATATATTTACTGGCCAGCCAAAAGACGGTGACGGTGCGAATCGTCATATGAATCGGGGTAGACAGTTAAGCTTGGAGGCGACAATCGCTAGAGGAAATAGCTTGACGCTAGATATAGTGCAGATAATCAAGAATACGCATAAAATTCAAGAGAAAAATGGTATCGAAAAAAGCGAGACTAAAGAAGGCAGCTTTAGCATTCTGACGACTTTTCCGCTAGAAATCGGCGAAAAATCTCTGAAGTATGATATGAATTTCTCCATCGAGATGGAGACCGGCACCGGTAAAACTTATGTGTACTTGCGGACGATTCATGAACTGCATCAGTGCTATGGTTGGAAGAAGTTTATCATCGTGGTGCCGAGCGTGGCGATCCGTGAGGGTGTGCTGAAGAATTTAGCGATTACCAGGGAACACTTCGCCGATCTCTATAGCAAGCCGGAGATGGACTACTACGTCTGGGACAGTAAGAAAACTGGCCAGGCTCGTGAGTTTGCGACGAACGATACCTTGCAGATCATGGTGATTACTATTGATAGCTTTGCCAAGGCGCAGAATGTGATGAATCGGCAGAGCGATTATGGTCGGCCGCTTGATTTCATCAGGGCTACTCACCCAGTGGTCATCCTAGACGAACCGCAGAATATGGAGACTGACATACGACGGAATGCTATTGCTAGCCTTAACCCGCTGTGCACGTTGCGCTATAGTGCCACGCACAAGTACCTATACAATTTGCTTTATCGGCTGACTCCGGTCGATGCCTATGATAAAGGCTTGGTCAAGAAGATCGAGGTACATAGTGTCCAGAGTGAGGATAATTATAATGACGCGTATGTCAATGTATTGTCGCTGGAGCGTCAGTCGAAGACTCGTTCATTTGCCAAGATAGAGGTGGATGCGAGTGATGACTATGGCTTGCAGCGCAAGATCATCAAGGCTTTTCCGGGCGACGACCTGGAGGCGAAGACAGGGCGTTCGGTCTACGCCGGCTACTATGTCGAGTCGATTAATCACGGCGATGATTGTGTCGAGTTCAGTAACGGCAAAGTAGTTTACGTTGGTCAGCGTGATGAAAGCCTGCACGATGACATTATCAAGCGACAGATTGAACTGACGATTGATGATCACTTTGATAAGCAGCGCCGACTGGGGAGTAGCGTTAAAGTGCTGAGCCTATTCTTCATCGATAAAGTAGCTAATTATCGTGAATATACGGCGAACGGTGTCCAGAAGGGTAAATTCGCCAAGTGGTTTGAGGAGGCCTACATTAAGGTGGCGTCTAAACCAAAATATGCCGGCGTGATGGACAATTTATCGGCAAGCGAAGTGCATGATGGCTACTTTGCGGCAGACAAGAGTGGTCAGTGGAAAGATTCTCGTGACACTAAGGGTGAGGGTGGTCGCACCAAGGATGATGATACGGCGTATAACCTAATCATGAAAGATAAGGAAAGGCTGCTGGACGTCGGTGAGCCGCTGCGGTTTATCTTTAGTCACTCGGCACTGCGTGAAGGCTGGGATAATCCTAACGTATTTCAGATTTGTACGCTTAATGAGACGTCGAGTCAAATGAAAAAGCGCCAAGAGATCGGACGAGGGTTACGCCTGCCGGTGAATGTTGACGGGCAACGAGTCTATGACGATAACGTCAATATACTAACGGTAGTAGCTAACGAAAGTTACGCAGAGTTTAGTCGCAAGCTTCAGACGGAAATTGAGGAAGAAACAGGCATTCGCTTCGGTGGGCGAATCAAGAATCGTGACAGTCGGCGGGTCGTCAAGTTTCAGAAATCACGGGCGCTTGATCCGGCCTTTAAGGAATTATGGGATAAAATTAAGCATAAGACGACTTATCGGGTGGCAATTGATACAGAGAAGTTAGTAACGGAGGCGGCTAATGAATTAGCGCAGGTCGCTATTAGCAAACCGCATATCGCTGATACTAAAACACTGATTGACTCGATGAATAATGGCAGCGGTTTTATGGTGCGCGAGACTGGTTTCAACGCCTATGCGGCACGCCAAACTGAGGTAAAGATACCGAATTTATTAGCGGATATTCAGCGTCAGACACAAATGACCCGCCGGGTGATATTTGATGTGCTTGATCAAGCGGGGATGTTTGAGCAGGTGGCTATTAATCCACAGCAGGTGATTGATGAAGCAGCCCAGGCGATTAATCGGGTGAAGCAGCGCTTGGCAGTTGACGGCGTTAAATATCGCAGGACAGGCGAGCATTATGACATGACATTGTTTGAGAACGATGAACTACAGACATACCTGTATGATGCGGCGATGAAGAGCGGGGCAATTGCAGTGAGTGACCAGGCAAAAACCATCTACGATTACGTGGCGGTTGATTCAGAAGTTGAACGAGAATTCATGCAATCGCTAGAGGATAATGCTGACGTTAAGTTTTATATTAAGCTACCAAGTTGGTTTAAGGTTGATACACCAGTCGGCAAGTATAATCCAGATTGGGCGGTGGCATTTGATGGCGATGAGCGGATTTACTTTGTTGCAGAAACAAAGGGCTCAGAGGATATTAATGATAATCACTTGAGTGCTAATGAACGAGGTAAAATTACTGCGGCCCGCCGGTATTTTGCAGAAATTGATGTACCATACGTGGCGCCAGTGCGGAGTTTGCGGCAGGCGTTGACTATGGTCGGAGATGGTAATTGTGGCACCTGATACACACGCAAATTATTCTGCTCGCCCATTGTTGGCTACCGGGTGCTCACAAGTTTTTTCCGAGTGGTGTAAAAATATCCAGGAGAATGCATGAACAAGCCAAACAAAACCATTACCATCGCTCGTGCCATCATCCGCATTGGCGATGTTGCCAGGAGTGCTAATGATTATAGTTTGCTGGGCGCGCTGCATGAAATGGTGGAGCAATTGACACAGCATGGTGTTAACGACACTGATGTCGATATGGATTTGCTGCTGGAATATGTCGAGGCATCGGATGGTTGCGATTATTGCCGAGTGGTTGACGGTAAGCCGAGTGTTGACGAATTAACAACAAAAATCAATCAGCAGCTAGCGCGTCGCGGCCAGGTGCAGGTGGAGGCGAGCGACCAGTCGGTGCTGAAATTTGAGCCGCTGGTTCATCTGGTGACGGCGGCGTATGCTAAAAACGAAGATGACATGACGTCGGGTTTGTCGATAGCGCTGGTCATCAATCAGGACGGTTCAGTGGATCTGCCGCGCGACCATTTTCTGAATGCAGAACTGCTCGATTATTTTGATGAAAATCACCCAGTCAATTGGCGTTCTGTCGAGCGTGAATTGCCGTTAAAGTTGCACGGCTATCATTTGGTAGCAGGTTCAGTGGAAGTACAGGAGATTTTGCCGCGGGAGTTGGAGGCGATGTCGTTCTAAGGGTAATGATTATTGAATTATGAAAATCTCCGCCCATCTCAAACCCAACTCCCGTCACCGCGAAGAAGTCGTCCCGAACGATGATGGTTCGCTGACAATCTACACCAAGGCGCCAGCCATTGAAGGGCGAGCGAATCTAGCGGCAGGAAAGTTGTTGGCAAAATATTTTTGCGTGGCACCATCAAAGGTAAAATTGCTGCGCGGCGCGGCTTCGAAATACAAGATATTTGAGATTGATCAGGTGGACTAATGTAGTCGCTGTATCGTCACGAACGAATATCCCTGCTGCTTCAGCGAGCTGAGGATGCACGGCACGGCATTGACGGAAGTTTGGTGGATGTCGTGCATCAAGATGACGGCTCCAGGACGAGCGCCAGCGACGGCACGTGAACAGACAATCTGGCTATTGCGATCAGCCCAATCCCGCGTGTCGACCGACCACAAGATTGACGACATACCGCGCAGACGAAGTTGCTCCAAAACTACACCATTGGCTGCGCCGTAAGGTGGTCGTAAGATGCTTGGCTTGACGCCGGTGGCTTGCTTGATGGCCTCGTTGGTACGGTCAATTTCGCCAGCAATTTGGTCAACTGATAGCTTAGGTAGTTCCGGATGTGACCATGAGTGGTTGCCCAGTTGATGGCCACGCGCCTGTATGCTGCGCACGACACTGGCCTGCCCAGAAACTTTGCTACCAATCAAGAAAAATGTCGCTTTCGCACTATACTGATCCAAGATGTCCAGTAGGTGTGCAGTGTATGGACCTGGTCCATCATCAAACGTCAAGGCAATCACTTTATTGCCAGTGGTTGGTGCAGGTGCTGGCGCAGCGGGTGCTGGTGCTGGTTCTGGCTTTGGCTCGGGTGGCTTGGGAATATTGGCTAGTTTCCGAGCTGTTGGATTTTGTAGGTATTTGCTGACTGAAGAAATTGGCACAGTGATGGTCATCTCGCCATAAGATGACGGTAGTAGCGATGCCTGGCCAAGTGGCCAAGCCAGACTATTGCCATTATCAGTAATAACAAAATTAGACAGAGTCTCTTTGGTGATTATTCCGTTAAGATCAAGTTCTGGTTTATCGCGCTTCTTAATTGTCTGAGCAATATTATCTTTGGCGGATTTTATAATTGCTTCGATAGCCTCATTTGATTGCTCGGTCAAATCGTTCAGGCTAATAATCTCGCCAGATTTTTTATTAAAAGTCCAAAAATGTGTCAATGATATCGGATGCGCACCGTGCATGTCTTGCTTGATATTGACAATCATCGATAAAGCTACCGAATTATTATGCGTGACTTGGTAGCTAATCGTCTCGGTCAGCGGCTGGTCAAAAGTTGTCGCCAAAAGAACAGCGCTACGAAAATCACGATCAATTTTATCAATCGCCTCAGCAACAGTGCGGTTGATTTTTTTATTTTCAGTAATTGGATACTCAATCGACACCTTTTCTCGTTTATTATTTCTGGTCACGAATTTTGAGCGAATTCCAGAATAGCGCGAATCGGTGAAATAATATTTTTCATCAGTTGGGGCGGTTATTTTTTGTGAATGTGATTGGCTAAGGTAATATATTCCACCAGAAATAGTTACTATAAGTGTAGCTATTAGAGTAAGTATGATGAATATTTTTTTTGATTGAGCTTTTTCTTTTTTTCTGTGAATTCTCATACTATATTAAGTATAGCATTAGTTTTGTTACAATTAACTATAGCAAGGTTAGTTGGTAAAAATACTTAAACTGCTATAAGGAAAGGAATTTATAATGGCGAATCTTAAGCCTATCATAACGGTTGACCAACTTGTTAAAACTTATGATGGCAAGAATGTAGTTGATGGCATATCATTTGAGGTCAAGAAAGGCGAGATTTTCGGTATTCTCGGCCCCAACGGCGCCGGTAAGACGACGACGCTAGAGATGCTGGAGGCACTCCGGCCGATTGATGGCGGTACGGCGACTATCGACGGAATTGATGTTGCCAAGCAACCGAAGCATATTAAAAACATCATTGGTATCCAGCTGCAATCGACGATGTTTTACGACAAGCTGACCTTGCGCGAACAACTGAAAATGTTTACCAGCTTGTACGGACAGACGGTTGACGCTGACGCGCTGCTGGCCAAGGTGCAATTGACCGACAAAGCCAAAAGCTATGTCGAGCAGCTCTCGGGCGGGCAAAAGCAACGCTTCGCCATCGCGTCGACGCTGGTTAACAATCCGACGGTGCTGTTCCTCGATGAGCCAACTACTGGGTTGGATCCGCAGGCGCGCCGCAATCTCTGGGATTTGATCAAAGAGATTCGCGACGAAGGTATTACTATCGTGCTGACAACTCATTACATGGACGAGGCCGAACTGCTGTGCGACCGCTTGGCGATTATGGACAATGGTAAAATCATCACCATTGATACGCCACATAATCTGATCCAGCAGCTATTGGCGCGCGGTTTCAAGAAAAAGCAAGTTGTCGAGCAGGCCAATTTGGAGGACGTATTTATTGATTTAACAGGAAAGGCGATTCGGGATTAGTATGAAAAAATATTGGACTGGTGTATTCGGGCAAGTACGCGCCCAGCAAAAACGTTTCGTCCGCGATAAAATGTCGCTGTTCTTTACCTTCCTGTTTCCGCTAATCTTCTTGTTGGTGTTCGGTTCGATTTTTAATAATCAATCGACCAGCTTCAACATTGCGATTATCAATAATTCGCAGACAGAATTTGCTAAAAACTTCGTCAAAGGCGCTAAAGACAATGCCAAAGACTCGATTCTTAAAATTAAAGACGTCAAGGATATGAACGAGGCCCGCGAGAAGTTGAAGCGTTCAGAACTGAACGGCATCATTGAACTACCGAGCGGCTTTGGCGAAGTGAAGGGAGAAGGCAAGGATGCTCGCCCGATGGGCACGATCAACGTGCTGTATGCCAAAGGTTCGGAACAAACTGGTAACACCTTAACTGCAGTAATGAGCCAAATTGTCAACGGAATAAACAAGCATTTGGGACAGCCAGAAGCGCCGCTGAAGGCTGTTGGCAAGGCTGTTGGTGATGAACACCTAAAGTCATTTGATTATACATTTACTGGGTTGCTGGCTTTTAGTTTGATGAGTATGGGTATCTTCGGTCTGGCTAACCAAATGCCGGCAGAAAAGCAGCGCGGATCTTACCGCCGTCTGCGTGCGGCGCCGTTTACCTCGGGCCAGCTGATTATAGCTATGGCGATTCACTATTTAATCGTTTCAATGCTTAGCTTGATTATGATGGTTATTGTCGGCGTATTAGTATTCCACTTTAATATGCGGGGCGATTGGTTGCTGTTTTCATTAATGTCAGTAGTTTCGGCGATGATGATGGTGGGCTTAGGTTTAATGATTGGCAGTTGGGCGAAGAATGAAAATCAATCTGCGCCGTTAACCAACCTAATTTCTTTCCCGATGATGTTCCTGTCTGGCGCCTTTATTCCGTCGTTTCTTTTCCCAGAATGGCTACGTAACGTAACACAATTTGTTCCAATGTCGTCGATTGTTGATGGCTTTCGCCTGATTATGACCGAGCATGCTAACCTCATTGGAGTGCTGCCACAAATTGGTACTGTTACTGCTTGGATTGTCGTCGTTTACATCGCGGCGATTAAGCTGTTTAGGTGGGAATAGCTTGGTATGAGCGAGCTAAGGGTGATGATAGCTCTGGCATCCTTACTTTTAGCTTGTTTTGTGGCGTTGAAAATAAAATCATTTATGTCGTGGCGCGATACATTCTTAGGTATAGGAACTATATTTATCGGGTTTGCAATAGTTTGCTTCGGGGATTCTACGATGTTCACTGGTGTCATGATAGAGATGTTTATCATTGCATCTATGGCTTTGGTGGCTTTTCGGCTAATTCATATGCGGTGGGGTATGGAAAACTATGATTCAGTTCGATATTATAGAATTACCATGAACAGAAAACAGAAAATAATTTTAGCCATTGTCTTGGTTACACTAATTGGTGGTCTGTTTGGGCTATCGTATTGGACAAAACATAATCGTAATATAAAAAACACAAGAAACCAATCTCAGATCATGTCCGACGCCGCCAAATTCAAGTCAGAATATCCGCGAGTAGCGGCGAATAATCGCTTCGTTTATGCCGATGACAAAGAAGTCCTTAATATCTTTGATAGCGGCAGCGGTGTGGTTTTCTTGGGCTTTCCGCAATGTCCGTGGTGCCAGCATTTGAGCGAACATGTTGACCGGGCGGCTCGGGCTGAAGGTATTGATAAGATATATTATTTGAATATTCGTGAAGCCCGCACCAATAACAGCGAAGTCTATCAGAAGTTAGTCAAGAAATTAGAACCGTATTTGGAAAAAGATAAAAATGGCAATCCTCGAATATTTGTGCCTGATGTATCGATTATCAAGAACGGTAAAATCATCGGTCGCTACAAAGAAGAGTCTACTGGCGACGATAATATTACGCCGGATAAATACTGGACGAATGAAAGAATAGAGCGGACTTTATCTCAACTGCGTGGATTTATGAGTCAACTGAAATAGTGACAATTATTTAACGCCGCCAGCCTTCAGGATTGCCCTTAAGCCACTCTCGCCACCGGCGAAACCGCTGGTTTGGTAGTCGTTAATGACCATGTACGGCAAGCCATTCACGCCAAGAGAAAGAGCCTTTTGAGTATTGTCGTCAATCTCTTTTTGGTGTGGCTTTTTAGTCATACAATCAGAGAATTTACTCTCATCTAAACTAATATTTTTAGCAGAAGTAAGGAAGTATTCTAGCGGCAATGTTGGAATTTTTTGTGGCACAGCAACGTTTTTTACACCAATTCCTTTATCGAAGTAATCACGCTTAATGCGCGGCACGATGTCGTGCGTGTATTGCCAATATTTGTCCTGGTCGGCGGCACAAAATGCTGCGTGAGCGCCAGTTTCTGTATTGTTAGTAACTTCCTTTAAGAGGGTAACTACGCGGTGTTCGTAGCGAACCTTACCTGATTTAACGTACTCATTTTTGAAGAAATCGGCGTTGGTGGCGGCTTCGACCTCTGCGCAAAATGAACAAAAATAGTCAGTGTAGTCAACGAATACATTCTTCGCATCAACAGAGCCTTGTGACATTTTTTCATTCCACGGTTTATTATCGCCAATGTGACGATTCGGCGGGCGATTGACAATTCCATAAATAAACAAAGCTACAATTCCCACGATTACAATTCCCGAAAGAACCCAAATAAGTGCTATGCCTGATGATTTTTGTCGATTCATATTTTCTCCTGTTTAGATAATTCTGTGTACATAAAAATAATTTGACCTGATTTATATAGCGAGAATAAACTGAGTAGTAAAGCTAATAAAAGGACTATTATGCTGGCGATATTTGCAGCGGTGGCGGCGGCAGCTCCCGAGAAAAATAGGGTTACAATTGGCAAGATTAGTGATGTTCCGCAGGGAACGCAGCCGAGTCCAATTGTTGCGGCAATTGATGCGATTCCGCTTAGTCCGACTTGTCGAGATACAGTTTTTTCATTGTCGCGATTATTCTTTGCTGTAAAAATTACAGCGGCGATCGATACACCTTGAAGAATTGACACTACCATAAGCAGTGAGCCATTTAGTGAAGTGAAACTTTGTTTGAAGATGTCTATAATCATCGAACCGAGCAGTGCGATTTTATCGAGGATTGGTAAACGCGACATCATTAGTGGTCCGTAAAAATTGGCGTTGATTGCGAAATAAATTATCACGGCGAAGGCGACGGTCGCGACAATTGTTATTAGGAAATATTTCGGTAAACCAAGCATTCTGCCGACTCCTAAAAGCGCTGATTTGATGGTTAGTTTGTAGTGCTTATCGTTGTAATTCATTGTGGTAGTTGTGCTATAAAGTTTGCTGGTATGTTATTTACTATATCCTTTTTTAGTTCGTAAATAACCTTTGTTGGCCATGGAATATTATCGATTTTGAAGTATTTTTGTAAATGTGGCAAATAGGTTTTATCGAATTCATTCTGCGACTGTATTATCTTGTAACTGTGTGGCGCGCAAATCCATTTGTGAATAAGGTGGTCCACGATAACGTACGATTCTTTTGATTCGCGTTCAAGTGAATCTAATCCCCAAACCGCGTGAAACATGATTTCATAAATAGTTTGGCTATTTGCCTTGTAGATGTACGGAACGATAGGATTATCATTGTCGTCGCAAACGATAGTAGGTATGCTAATCACTGAATTTTTAACAAGCGCTTTGATCCATGTGTAAACTTCATCGTTGACATCTTCGGATGCTATTTCTATAGACATGACTAGGCTTGACGTCTCGCCGGGACCCCAATCACGGATGATAATGGTGCCGTCGGGTTTGAGTGCTCTATCTAGCATTGCGAGCGTTTTAGTGCGCTCAGGTCGAGATAGATAGCTCATCAATTCGTGAAATACACTCGACATGTAGATAATGTCGAATTCATCTTCGGCGTTTTCAAGTTGTTCTTTAGTAATAAAATCAATGTTATTTTCTTGAAGTTGAGATTGAACAATTTGTGAAACATCATAGGCTACGTAGTGAGTTCCTGCTTGCGTCACTTGTTTGATGAATTCTGGCGAGAAACCAGAACCGAAATCAAGCAATTTGACGTTTTCACCAAGGTGTTTTTCGATGGCTCCGAATTTGGACGACACTGTTTGGCTCATCCGCTCTTGATAGGTTTTGTTGGTATGATTTTCCAAGTGCTCACTGCGAATTTGGTTCATATATCTATTATACGATATTCGTGAAGGCAATTCGATCATCCACGGCAGCAACTTTTACTGTATCTCCGTCGTGAATTCGCCCGTCGATCAGTTCGAGCGCCAAAGGATCAAGCACGCGTTTTTGCACCAAGCGTTTCAGCGGCCGGGCGCCAAAGGCCGGGTCATAGCCATCTCGGGCCAGCATGTCGCGGACGCTATTGTCAAAATTCAGCGTTATGTCGCGACTATCCTTAACTTGGTGGAGAACTTTTTCTAATTGCACATCAACAATTGCACGCATCGATTCAGGATGAATTCGGTCAAAAATCACAATGTCGTCAATTCGGTTTAAGAATTCTGGGCGGAAATGACCACGAAGCGTTTCTAAAATTTGATTGTCAAGAGAGCTAATGTCGTCGCCCGTGTAGTCCATAATCATTTGCGATCCGACGTTGCTGGTCATGATGATTACCGTGTTAGAAAAATCGACTGTTCGCCCCTGGCCATCGGTCAGGCGGCCATCGTCGAGCACCTGCAGGAGCACGTTGAAGACGTCGGCATGTGCCTTTTCGATTTCGTCAAACAATACCACGCTGTAGGGGCGTCGGCGCACTGCTTCGGTGAGTTGCCCGCCTTGGTCGTAGCCGACATAACCTGGCGGCGAACCAATCAGGCGGGCTACGGCGTGGCGCTCCATGTATTCACTCATATCGATACGGATCATGGCGTGTTCGTCGTCGAATAATTCGCGGCACAGGCTGCGGGCTACCTCTGTTTTGCCTACACCGGTGGGGCCGAGGAAGAGGAAGGAACCGATTGGCCGGTTGGTATCACTGAGGCCAGCACGCGAACGGCGAATAGCACTGGCCACGGCGGCGATGGCCTTGTCTTGACCAATTACTTGCGTGCTAATATGTTCCTCTAATTTGGCTAGTTTGCTGGATTCGGTCTCGATCAGCCGCTCCACCGGGATGCCCGTCCAGCGCGCCACCACACTGGCGATGTCGTCAGGCGTGACTTCTTCGCGCAGCAGGCGGTCAGCCGGCGGGATAGCCGCCAGTTCCTGGCGAGCGCTAGCCAGCTTTTTCTCCAGTTCTGGCAAGTCGCCGTATTTGATGCGGCTAGCGGTGGCCAGATCGGCGTCGCGCTCAGCAATTTCCAGTTGCGAGCGCAGGCTGTCCATTTTTTCGGTAGCGGTGTTAACAGTCTGGAGAATGTCTTTTTCGTGCTGCCATTTATTGTCAATCACTTCGGCCTGAGCCCGAAGGTCGGCGATTTGCTGCTTGATTTCTTCTGTGCGGGTCTTGGCGTGGTCAGATTTGTCTTTTTTCAGCGCGGCTTCCTCAATCTCCAGCTGCAAGCGGCGGTTATTCAGCCGATCGAGAGCAATCGGCACACTCTCTAGCTGCATCTTCAGAGCGCTGGTGGCTTCATCCAGCAAATCGACGGCCTTATCAGGTAAAAAGCGATCAGGCAGATAGCGGGTGGATAGCCGCGCCGCCGCCACGATGGCATCGTCAGAGATTTTAACGCCGTGATGGACTTCATACTTTTCCTTCAGACCGCGCAAAATCGCCACGGTATCGTCAAAACTCGGCTCGCCGACGTAGACTGGCTGAAAGCGCCGCTCCAGAGCTGCGTCTTTTTCGACATGCTGGCGATATTCCGCCAACGTCGTCGCGCCAATCATATGTAGTTTACCGCGCGCCAGGGCGGGTTTGAGCATATTGCCGGCGTCCATACTGCCTTCGGTTTTGCCGGCACCGACCATGGTGTGAATTTCATCAACGAACAAAATAA
>ERZ772917.1617-NODE-1617-length-12568-cov-6.978662_pt1 | contig 12568 bp, 10 predicted proteins | sample MGYA00511187_ERZ772917 | MGnify/ENA primary metagenome ERZ772917 (study PRJEB29015, sample SAMEA2737925) | human oral metagenome | biome: human oral; feature: human-associated habitat; material: dental | place: China | collected 2012 ... | reverse complement strand
AAGAAGTATTTCTTTGTTCAAATATTTTTATTGAGTATCATAAAAAAATATTACTTGACTAAATAAGAATATTGTGATAAATTTAATTAAATAAATAAACGTTATATTTATATAGTATATAGTGTTCTATATATATATAAAACATTTTAAAATTGTAGGAGGAAGCGTTATGAATACTAAAAAAATAGGTTTAGTTCCAAGATTATTAATTGCCATAGTTGTTGGTATATTAATTGGGCAATTTACACCACTTTGGTTTGTAAGAATTTTTAAAACTTTCAGTACATTCTTTGGCTTATTCCTATCATTCTTCATACCTTTAATGATAGTTGGGTTTGTTGTATCAGGAATAGCAAAACTTACAGAAGGTGCAGGAAAACTTTTAGGATTTACTGCTGTTGTTTCTTATGTTTCAACAATAATTGCAGGAACATTTTCATATACAGTTGCAGCAAATCTATATCCAAAATTAGTTTCAGGAATTTCTCAAGGAATTAATTTTGAAGGAAAAGACGTTGCTCCATATTTTACTATTCCTTTGAAACCACCTATAGATGTAACTGCTGCAATAGTTTTTGCGTTTATGATGGGTATTACAATTAGTATTATGAGAAGCCAAAAGAAAGGTGAAACAACATTTAATCTATTTGTAGAATATGAAGAAATAATATCAAAAATATTAGCTGGATTTGTAATTCCACTATTACCTTTCCATATTTTAGGAATATTTAGTGAAATGGCATATTCTGGAATAGTATTTAAAGTTCTTGGTGTATTTATAGCTATTTATCTATGTATATTTGCTATGCACTACATCTATATGCTTATTATGTTTTCTATTGCTGGTGGAGTATCAAAGAAAAATCCATTTACTCTTATTAAAAACCAAATACCAGCATACTTTACAGCGGTTGGAACTCAATCATCAGCTGCAACAATCCCTGTAAATATACAATGTGGATTGAAAAATGGTACAAGTCCTGAAATAGTTGATTTCGTTGTTCCTCTATGTGCAACTATTCACTTATCAGGAAGTATGATAACTTTAACAAGTTGTATTATGGGAGTTTTATTATTAAATGGTATGCCACATTCATTTTCAATAATGTTCCCATTCTTATGTATGCTTGGAATAGCTATGGTTGCTGCACCAGGAGCACCAGGTGGAGCAGTTATGAGTGCTTTACCTTTCCTATTCTTAATAGGTATAGATGCACAAGGTCCTTTAGGTTCATTATTAATAGCTCTATACATTACTCAAGATAGTTTTGGAACTGCAATAAATGTTTCAGGAGATAATGCTATAGCTATCTATGTTGATGAATTCTATAAGAAGTATATTAAAAAAGCAGCATAAAAAATAATATATAAATAGAGACAGTTGTAAATTTTACAACTGTCTTTTTTTGAAAAAGTAAAAAAAGTTTGTTACTGAGTAGATTGCCAATAAGTTGGCTTCAGATACTCCAATAATTACTCAGCTCACTTGCTTTAATTTTTTATCTAAAATCTACATTTGTAACTCATTTATTTTTAACTTTTATATTAAAAATTTAACTTTGCAACAGTTTTTTTATTTCAGAGGAGGAGTAAAATTTGCTATAATATAGTAAAGAAAGCTAGTAGTAAAATGAAGTTATTAAAGAAAGGATAAGTATATGGAAAAAGGATATGTTCAAATATATACAGGAAATGGAAAGGGAAAAACAACTGCTGCACTTGGACTTATCACAAGAGCAGTAGGAAGTAACTTTAAGATTTTCTTCTGTCAATTTTTAAAAGGAAGAGATTATGGAGAACTTCATACATTAAAAAAATTTGAAACTGTTGTTCATGAAAGATATGGAAGAGGAGTGTTCATAAGAAGTAAGGAGTTTGTTACTGATGAAGATAAAAAACTTATGAGAGAAGGATATGAAAGTTTGAAGTCTGCTCTTTTAAGTAAAGAATATGATATAGTTATAGCAGATGAAATTCTAGGAACATTGAGATATGATCTAATTTCAATAGATGAAATTAAATTTTTGATTGAGAATAAACCTGAGACAACAGAACTTGTTTTAACAGGAAGAAATGCTCCAGAAGAGCTTATTGAACTAGCAGATTTAGTTACTGAGATGAAAGAAGTTAAACATTATTTTCAAAAAGGAATTATGGCAAGAAAGGGAATAGAAAAGTAAAGGAACAAAAAATAGAATAAAAAAATTAATTTAGCTATTGCTATCAATAGCTAAATTTTTTTTAAGGGAACAAATGTAAATCCTAAACTGTTCCTTGAAACAAAGTCAAAAAAGGAGTATTCTTATGTTATCAAAAGATTAAGGGGGAATAAAAATGGGGAAATTATCAAAAACTATAACAATTTTAGGTGGAGCTGTTTTAGCAGGAGTAGCATATAGTTTGTGGAAGGAGAAACAAGATCTAGAAGAAGAAAATGATAAACTATATGATGAGATAGCAAATTTAAAAAAGAAAAATATGGAAGAAAATTCAGAAGATAACATAGTACCAGAGACAAATGAGACTTAAGAGAAAACTATCTTCTAAAAAATAAAAAGTTGTTGTTTAGTTATAAGTATATGAGGGGAGCAACAACTTTTTTATTCAAATAAAGAAAGGGAGTTATCAAATATTTTAACAATAAAAAAATAAGAAATTTCCATAAAAACTCATTTTGTAGAAATATAGGCAAAAAATAAAACAATAATTTAAAATTATAACAAAAATATTGAAAAAACAAAAGAAATATACTAGAATAGAATAAAAAATCAGTTAAATATTGAGGGGTATTTAATATGAAAAAAGTTAGAATAACAGTTTCAGACTTTATGTTTGAAATTTTAAAGGGAGATTCTGAGTATTTCAAAGTACCTGTAGGGAAAATAGGAAATACTCTTTTTAAATACTACATAGATAAAAATCTAAGTAAAATAAAATTAGAAGAATCAAGTGGAAAAAAAGTCCAATTTAACTTATCTAAAGAAAATGAGGACATATTTTTTGATATCCTAAGAGAAAAGCAAGCTGAAACAGAAGCTGAACTTATGAGGGATATATTTTTTACATACATCAATAATTTAAGATTTAAAAGAGAAGAAATAATATTCAATGACACATTTAAGCAAGTTCGAGAAGCAATCAAAAATAATAAGAAAATAGGAATAAAATACCACTCAACAGCAAGAATAGTAAATCCATATTTTATAGAGCTATCCTCTAAAGAGAATAGGTCTTATTTGTTTTGCTATTGTGAAAAAAATCAAGACTTCAGAAACTATAGGATTTCTGATATTGAAAATATATGGAATTTACAAAATGAAATTTATGTAAAAGATGAAGATTATATAGAAGCAATTAGGAAAAATTTTGATCCTTTTTTATCTTATGGAAATAAAATAAAAGTAAGAATGACAGAAGAAGGGAAGGCTCTTTATGAAAGAGTTAATCAAAATAGACCTAAGTTACTAAAAGAGGATGGGGATATATATACTTTTGAATGTAGTGATAAGCTAGCAAAGGTATATTTTGCACAATTTTATGATGAGATAGAAATAATTGAACCAGAAAGTCTGAGGGAGAGCTTTAAGGAAAATTTTAAAAGAACTTATGAAATGTATAAATAGGGAGGGAAAGTAATGGAATACGAAGTAATTGAAAAAGAAGAAAGATTACAATTTTTAGAGGAGATGTTTGAAAGTACTGAATTAAAAGTTACAGAAAGTTATAACTATCCTACTATAAAAGAAGATTTAAGTAATGTTGTTCTGTATCATATTAAAGAAGTAACTTTTGAAGGAGAAGAAAAAAGTCCTAGAAGAGAAGCTTTTGAAAATGTTATAGGAATGATACAAAATGAAGGGGTAAATTTTATATATTTGATTTTAGGAAATAAAAAGGGAGTTTCATTCTATTTTGGTTTAGTTAAAGAAAGTAAATATAATGGGGAATTACCTATGCCTATAGATGAAATGGGTAATAATCTTTTAAAATCTGCTATTAGAGGAAATTTTAGGGGAAGTAAGATAGAAGAAGTTAGTCCAGAAGAAATGGTCGAAATCTTTGATAGAATGCAAACTAATAGTAATAATAGAAACGCTAGAAAATATGCTAGTGTAATAGGGACTCCTGGAATAAATGAAAGTGAAGATAAAAAAAGCTTCCAAGGTGTAGATAGACTTGTGGATGTTATGCAAGGAGATGATTTTGGACTTTGTATTTTGGCTAAACCTCTTTCTAAAAGAGCTATAAAAAAAATAGAAGATGATCTATATCAAATATATAATAGTTTGAGTACTTTTTCTAAGATCAGTTTACAAGAAGGTGAAAATCTAAGTAAAGGAACTAGTATATCAAAAGGAACAAGCGATTCTGTAAGTTCTGGTGAAAATACAACAAAGGGAACCAATTATTCAAAGACTACTGGAACTAGTGAGAATACAGGAACTAGTGAATCAAAAACAGCTGGTTCAACAAAAGGTAGTAACTATAGTGAAACTCAAACAGAAGGAAAAAATTGGGGAAAATCAGAAGGAAGAAATGATGGAACATCTAAAACAACGGGGACAAATTCATCATCTGGAAGTAATTCAGGAAGTAGTTCAAGTGGAACAAATCAAAGTAAAGGAACTAGTCAAAGTGTTACTGAAAATAGAGGAACTACGTTTTCTGAAAATGTAGGAACTTCATCAAGTAAAGGAACTAATACAGGATATAACAAGTCAGAAAATATGAGTAAAACGAAAGGAACTAATACTTCAACAGGAAGTAGCCAGTCAAAAACAGCTGGAACTAGTGAAACAACTGGAACTAATACTTCAACAACAAAAGGGACAAATAATTCTGTTAGTGAAAGTTCAACTACTGGAAGTTCTCAAAATGTTAGCAAGGATATAATTAATAAAAAAGCTGCAGATTATGTAAAGTATATTGATGAAATGCTATTACCTATAATTGATTATGGAAAGAGTAAAGGACTATATTTAACAACGACTTTTATCTTTGCTGATAATAACAGTCAATTAGAAAAATTAGGAAATACAATAAAATCTCTATATTCAGGAAAGAAAGGAAATAAAAATCCACTTGAATTTAAAATATTAGAAAATAATGATAAAAAAATAGAGTATTTTAAAAATTTCCAAATTCCAGAATGTATTTCTTATGATGATGAAAATGCTTTAACATTAAAGTCACATTTTGTTGAAAATGATGAAGTAAGTTTAGGGAATTGGTACTCACCTAATGAATTAGGACTTATAGCAGGACTACCTGAAAAGGAAGTTGTAGGACTTGCTCTTAATGAAGAAGTTGAATTTGGACTTAATGCAAAAACTCCTGATAAAGATGGAGAAATAATTTCTTTGGGAAATTTAGTTCAAAGCGGAAATGAAATTGATACAAAGGTATATCTTGAAAAGTCTGCATTAAATAAACATATATTCATTACAGGAGTAACAGGAACTGGTAAAACAACAACTTGCCAAAAACTTTTACTAGAAAGTGAATTACCATTCTTAGTTATAGAACCTGCTAAGACTGAATATAGAATATTGATGAATAATGAAAAAACAGAAGATATATTAATATTTACTTTAGGAAATGATAAAGTAGCACCGTTTAGATTAAATCCTTTTGAATTTTTTGAAGGAGAAAGTATAACTTCAAGAGTGGATATGTTAAAAGCTGCTATGGAAGCTTCTTTTGATATGGAAGCAGCTATACCTCAAATTATAGAATCTGCGATGTATTCTTGCTATGAAGATTATGGTTGGAACATAGATACAGATGAAAATGAAAAATTTGATAATCCTTATGATGAAGGAGTTTATTCATTTCCTACATTAGAAGATTTATTGAATAAGATAGAAATAGAAGTTACAAAACATGATTTTGATGACAGATTGAAAAAAGACTATATTGGATCAATCACTGCAAGATTACAAGGGCTTTTAGTTGGTTCAAAAGGACAAATGCTAAATTCAAGAAGAAGTATAGATTTTAGAGAATTAATAGAAAAGAAAGTTGTCCTTGAAATAGAAGGAATAAAGAATGGAACAGAAAAATCTTTAGTTATGGGATTTATCTTAACCAATCTTTGTGAAGCATTAAGAGCAAAATATAATAAAGATAAACATTTTAAACATATTACACTGATTGAAGAAGCTCATAGATTATTATCTAAGTATTCAGCTGGGGATAGTTTAAATAAGAAAAATAGTGTTGAAACATTTGCAGATATGTTAGCAGAAGTTAGAAAATATGGAGAATCTCTAATTATAGCGGATCAAATACCAAATAAGATGACTCCAGAAGTTTTAAAGAATACTAACACTAAGATAGTTCATAAAATATTTGCAGAAGATGATAAAGAAGCAATTGGAAACACTATATCTTTATCTAAGGAACAAAAGGATTTCTTATCTAGTTTACCAACAGGAAGGGCAATAGTATTCAGTCAAAGTTGGACTAAGGCAGTACAAGTTCAAATAGAACAAATGACTAATACAACTTCTGATGAAATTATTGATGAAGACAGATTAAGAAATAGAGTGGAAGATTTCTATATAGAAAACTATAAAAAAGGAATCTTTATTGGAACTAAATATGAGAAAATTACTAGAGAACAATTTAGAGAATGCAGAAAATTCTCAACTAATAAAGAATTTGTAAAAATATTTAAAGCAGTTTTTGAAGAAAATGTACATTCATTTAATGATTTTGAAAGAGTAGTAAAATTATTAAATGATAAAAAATTCTTTGATGATGTAAGAAAAATATTAGTTGAGAAAATAGAAAATATTGAAAATATTGATGATATTAAACATAAATTTAAAAAATATTATGAAATTTTTTCAGAAGATTTATACAAAACTATTTATGCAAAATTCTATAGGGGATTAAAAAAAGAAGGAGCTACAAATATAAAACAAATAAAAAAAGATATAAAAGAAAAAATTATACAAATGTTTAATAAAGGTGATTTTAATTTTGATGGAATAGATAGAGCATATTTTAAAATGTATATTCAAAGATAATAAAAATTTAAGGAGGAATAATTATGGGATTTTTTAGTGCGATTTGTGGAGCAATTGGAGGAATTTGTAGTGCAATAGGTGGAGCACTTGGTGGAGCTTTAGGGATAGCAGCAACAGCAATAGCTGGATTAGTTGGAAGCCCAGTTTTTGGAGCTGTAGTTGGTTTGATTTCTTTAGTTTCAACTGTTTTAGGTTTAACAAAGAAGGATGAAAAACAGGAAGAATTAGGAGCAAAAGCAATGTTGTCAGATAAGAAGCCAGAAGATTTTGACTCTTATCAAGCATACATTGATCATATAAGTGATATAAAACTAACACCAGAAATGAAAGATAGATTAAAAACAGATGAAGGTTTTAAAACACAATGTACTTCAATAGGTGCCTCTATGCAATGGTATGGTTTAAATGAAAAAATGGGAATTAATATGGACATACCAAGTTTTGTAAAATTAGTTGAAGCGGGAGTGAAAACACCTGAACAATTCCAAGCTATAGCTAGTACATTTAAATCAAAAGAAGTTGAACCTAAAATAAATGATGCGATAGAATGTAAATTACCAATGAAGGAAAAAGCAGAAGTTATGGATACCTTAAAAGAAGGTGTAGATAAAGTAGAAGGTTCAAAAGAAATTTGGGAAAAATTAGATAAAATGCTTGATGAAATATAAAGGAGGAGAAAAATAAATGATTATGGATGAAAATACTATAAAAGGATTATCAGGAGTTTTAGATAAGATTTTAAAGATCTTATCTAAAATAACACCTGAATTAATAAAAGAAGTGACAAGTTTAATCTCTAGTGTTGCAGAATTACTAGGATTAAAAGATGAGGATGACAGCAGTGAAGAAATAGGAATGAAATCTGAAAAAGCAGATAGAAAACCAGAAGATTTTGATTCAAGAGAGGAATATATAAGTTATTTAAGAGATGATGTTGAACTTGATGAATATGATAGAGAAAAATTAAATAATGTGAGTTTAAAAGAAAAATATAGTGCTAAAGGTCTAGATATAGAAATGGGTGCTATAAATGAAAAAATAGGAGTAAAATTAGGTTTAGAAGACTATGTTATGATGGCAAAAGCTGGAATAAATAAAGTTCAAGATTTTATGACTATTGTAGATACTTTTAAAGAAAAAGGAGTAGAACCTCTAATAAATGAAGCAATAGATAGACTTATCCCTATGAAAGAAGGAGCAACTGTTATTGATACATTAAAAGAAGGTGTTAATAAACTAGAAAATGCTAAAGAAACTTGGGATAAATTTAATGATATGCTTGAAAATTTTTAAGTTGGAGGAAGATTATGGGATTTTTTAGTACGGTTTGTGGAGCAATTGGAGGAATTTGTAGTGCAATAGGTGGAGCAATAGAAAGAACTAATGATACAAATGTAAAGAAAGAAGAATCTGAATTTGAAAAAACTCAAAAATATATAAAAGAAGTAGAAAAAAAACTAGAAGAGGACAAATATTTAAATCCTGAGAGTAAGTTAAAAGATATTAAGTTAGATGATGGTGAGAAAAATTTAAATTGGCAAGATTTAAGAAGTAAACAAAATATTAAAGAAGACTTAGCTGAAGAAAAAGAAGAAGATAAATGGAAAAAATTAGATAAGATATTGGAGGATATTTAAAATGAAAGTACATAGATATTTTTTCTGGATAGAAGATAATTTTATTGAAATATATAAGAATGGAAACCTTGAAAAGTATGAAGGAGAAGAAAGATTATATGTTGATAAATTTGAAACTTTTTGGGAAAAATGGAAAAAGAATTCTAAAATAATAGCCTCTCGTGATGCAATAGATTTCACTTTTCTTATAGACAAAAAAGTTAATAAAGATGATTTATTAAAAGGATTAGATAACTATAAGAAAGAAACTGAAATAAATTTTTCTTCTGAAGATTTAAAAAAGCTTTTAGATATTAAAGATTTTAAAATAATTGTTTTTGAATTTAATAATCAAAAGAAAGTTATAACCAAAACAAAAGGAAGATATGTGGAAAGTGAATTTGAAGAAAATTTACCAGAAATATTTTTATTTGGAGATAATATAGATGAAGATATCTTAAATAACTTAGCTAATCAGAGAGTAGAAGAAAAGAAAAATAAAACTGAAGCAGGACAATTAGATAAAATTTTTGGTAGCCAATGGAATAATAGAAAATAATAATTGAATAGACTGTCTTTAGACAGTCTATTTTATAGGAGGGAAATAAAATATGCCAGGTGGAATGGATACAACAGATAGAATGGATAATAGAAATATAGAAGATAGAAATTTAAAAAAAAGAATAGAACTATTAGAAAGAAATCTTGAAGATACTAAGAATGATTTAATAGATGCAAAAAATACTTTTAAAAAAATAATGAATGATTTGACCAAATTAATTGATAGTAGAATACAAATTTATATAGATACTTTAAATAATGAGAATTCTATTGAAAAATCACAAGATAATTTAGTTGAAGAAAAAGAAGATGAAACTAATAAAATTGAAAGGGTAGAAGAACTAAATCAAGAGAAAGAAAAAAAATTAGATGTTTCAAAATTTATAGAAGCATTTTCACAAGAATTTGATTTTATTAATAAAGATGAATTTAATGATGAAATGGAGAATGATGAAATTATGGGAAAAATAATAGAATTAATAAAAAGAATGCTAGGTATTAAAGATAATGAAATAAATGAAAAGAAAAAAGAGATAGCAAAATTGAATACAAAAAAAGATGAATTAGAAAATAATATAAAAACTTTAAATTCTAATATAACTGAAAAAGAAAATCAAAATAAATTATTAGAAGAGGAGAAAGTTGGACTTGAAAAAAATATAGGAAATCTTAATCATAAAGTTAATGAACTTGAAACTTCAAAAAATGAATTAGAAGATGATATAAAAAATTTAAAAACAGAAAAAACTAATTTAAACAATGATTTAGAAAGTAAAAAGGAAGAAATTAGAAAATTGAAATTAGATAAAGGAGATTTAACAGATAAAAATTCTAAATTAAATGAAGAAAATAAAGAAAAAGATAAAAAATTAGAACAATTTATGAAGTTATTTGAAGAAAAAGAAAAGGAACTTAAATCAGTAGGAGATCTATTAGAAGCTAGAAAAATTTACGATAAATATTTATCAATGGAAACAAGAATTTTATCTAAGTTAGACAATGTTTTAATTCAAAGAGATTTTGAAAGTTTCATTTCATCAGGATACAGTCTTTCTTCATTAGATAATGTTTGGGATATAGTAAAAATAGAATATAAAAATATTTCAAATGAAGATAAAGAAACATTAAAAGAAATATTTTCTTTCTTTTTAAATCAGATAAATAAGAGATTTAAAGAGGCAAAATATGGTTTAGTACAAGTAGAAGCAGGAGAAGATTTTGATGCAATAAACCAAGTAGATTTAAGCCAAAATAGTAAAGGAAAAGTAACTGAATGTATATTTTATGGTTATGGTTTCCTAAAAGAAAAAGAAAATCCAAATGATGAAGATATTATAGCTAGAATAATAAAAAATCCATTAGTATTAACTGTATAATTTTATTGGATAGTGAGATAAATGGGCAATAAAAAAGTAAAATTACCAATTACCATCTCAGCACTTTTTTCAGTGGTTAATAGTACTCAAAATTATTCAAGAGACTTTAAAGAGTCAAGTGAAATTATAAATTCTTTCAATGATAATTATAGAGATAGATTAAATGAAATAGAGAAAATAAAGTTTATTTTTAAGAAAGTCATGGAAATAAAGAGGGAGAAAATGGGAAAAAAGAGTTCAGTAAAAAAGGTTAAAAAAGAATTTGAAAGCCTTGAGAAAAATAAAATTGAAGTTATAGAAAAAAAAGAAAGTAAAGAAATACATATTCAAAATATTGACTCAAAAAAATTAAGTAAATATGAAAAAATCAAAAAATTTAGAAATTTAGAAAATGTGAGTATTACTTATGGGGATAATGAAAAAGATAAATTCAAAGATTTTCAAGAGATTTATAATTTAATAAATATTAAATTAGAAGTCAAAAATAAGAAATGGATATTTTCTCAGAAAGATAATATTTATTATATTTTTCCTTATGATTTTTTTGTTACCGAAAGATTGAAAGGGGAATATAGTATTTTTAGCAGTGCAAAAGAAGATAAAGATAAAATTAATAGAGACATCATAAAAAAAGCCTCATATAAAATTAGAGAAAAAGGATTTGAATTTAATCTTCCAGAAGAAAGAAGTATAAAATTATTAAATAGTATAGGTTTTTTAGGTAATGGGAATTGGGTATATTATCAAAAACAAGTTTTAGAATATATGACTATTAAAGATTCTTTTAATTATTCTGATAATTATACGTATAATTTAATAGGAGTATATAAGTTAGATAATTTTTTCAATTCCTTAAAATATAGAAATAAAAATTTTAACTTCACAGAAAATGAAGATTTAAAAAATCTTGAGGTAATATTGAATTATAATTTATTAGATTCAACTATTATAACAAAAGAATATGAAAAGTCTTTTAATGATCTAGTAGAAGTATATAGAACATATAAAAATTACATCTCATGTATATACAATAAAGATGATGAGAATATTGGAATATTTTTTGATATTGATAAAATAATAGAATCAATTAAAGATAAGAAAAAAGTATTTGATAGTATAGAAATACCTTATTTTCTAAATGAATTAGGGATAGAAAAGGAAATGGTTCATTTAGATAGAAACATATATTACTATAAAAATGGAGATATAGAAGAAGTTTATAATGAAAATTCAGGAGAAAATAAATCAATATATTATTTTAAAAATGGAGATATAGAAGAAAGAATATATCAAAATGGTATTTTAAATGGAGAAAGTATTTTTAAATTTTCTAATGGAGATGCAGAAGAAAGAAACTATAAAAATGGAATTTTAAATGGAAAAAGTATTTTAAAATTAGCAAATGGAAACATAGAAGAGAGAACATATCAAAATGGAGTTTTAGATGGGACATCTATTTATCAAAATGGAGATAAAAAGAAAGCATATTGCTACACTAATGGGATTAAAGAAGAAATGCCAGTACTAAAATATTATCTTTCAATAGATAAAGAAAGAATAAATACTGATGACTATCAAGAAGATATACTTTTAGACCCTAATGTAGGACATTGGGATTTGAAAGAACAAGATAAAAAAGAATTGAAAGAAATACTTGGTAAAAATGTATATAAAAGAAATCCAAAAGATGATGTAAACCAAGGTGGAATTGTTGCTATAGACTTTGGTACTAAAAGTACAGTTGTAGTTTATCAAAAAGATAGTGAAAATATCTTACCTATGAGAATTAGTGGAGATAAATTAAATAGAGAAGTAAGAAATACAGATTATGAAAATCCCACTGTAATTGAATTTAGAGATATAAACAAATTTTTAAAAGATTATAATGCTAAAGTTGGAAGACCAGATACAAAGTGGCAAGATATTACAGTTTCTCATACTGCTTTTGGAAATTTAACAGAGGTTTCTAGTGAATATTTTG
>ERZ772917.1616-NODE-1616-length-12570-cov-2.426768_pt1 | contig 12570 bp, 9 predicted proteins | sample MGYA00511187_ERZ772917 | MGnify/ENA primary metagenome ERZ772917 (study PRJEB29015, sample SAMEA2737925) | human oral metagenome | biome: human oral; feature: human-associated habitat; material: dental | place: China | collected 2012 ... | reverse complement strand
TTTATGCAGCCCCAACTATTAGCGTCTCCCTCCCTGCAACTTCTGCCGATATTGATTTTTCGATGTCAGAGGTTAGGTCTTCTGCGTTTAAGAAAAGCAGTGTCATCCAGCCTTCTGTAACCACTGACAATCCTCAGGGTTTCACTCTTTACATTTCAAGTATTGACGAAAATACCTCTCTCGATAACGGTACTTATGATCACATTAACTCAATCGCTGCAGGATTAAACGAAACTGCTTTTACTCAAAAGCCCTGGGGATATTCATTAGACGGCACTAATTTTAACCCCATCCCAAAAGCCAGTAATCCTGCAAAAAATTGCTGAGTCCCAACTTCCGGCCACTAACGCCACACTTGCCTCCGTCACTTTTGGCGCTAAGGTTGCCCCAGACCTCTATGAAGGTATCTTTCAGAAGGAAATCGTTTTCACCGCAATCACTAATTCAGTAAAGACCGTCAGCCATATTGACGTGGGCCAACAAACTGCATATCGCTTTCAGTGGATGAGTAGGTCGAATCAACCTGTTAAAGCAATTAAACGTGGTTATCAGGCTCCGCCAGCGGGATTTAATACTGGACTTCTTGATGCAAAATTTGAACTATCCCCGTTCGGTGAGCCGATTGAGACTATCGCCTGGTATGATAGGAATACTCAGAATATCCATATCTACAGTGAGGCAGATGAGATATATCTTAATGAAAACGCAAGTGCTATGTTTAAAGATGTCACCGAGGATCGAGATCCTATTGATATTGACCTGACTGGTATAAATCTGAGTAAGTCTAAGAATCTTTCAGACTTTTTTGCAAAGGCACGCATTAATCATTTAAATCTCGGAGACTTTAATTTAGAGAGTGCTGAAAATCTTAGCAATATGTTCTATGGTACTAAATTTGTCAATCCTGATTCCACAGCAGTTGACCTTTCTAAATTCAATACCAGCAGAGTAACCGACTTCAGTAGAATATTCGCGGAGTCAAATCTCACAGCAATAAATTTAACTGGCCTAGACACTAGTGCTGCCACTAATATCTCTGGTATGTTCCAAGATATGACTAGTATCACCTCTCTTGATCTTTCTCATCTAGATGCCTCACAAGTTACTAATATGTTTAGTATGCTCTCTGGACTTGGCAAGATTACAAGTCTCAATCTCTCGCACCTTAAACACAAGTAATGTGGAAGATATGAGTAGTATGTTCTCAGGCTGTAGTATGCTTACTAACATTAATTTTTCAGGACTCGACACCTCGAAGGTTACTAATATGTCTTATATGTTCTCTAGCATGGGTAGTATGACTGATCTCGATCTCTCAGATCTTGACACTCAATCTGTAAACGATATGTCTTATATGTTTTCAGATTCACCAAGTCTTACGAATCTGAATCTAGCTAATTTTGACACCTCATCTGTAGCAATGATGTCAGGGATGTTTAGCGGTGCGTCAGGTATCGAGACACTGGATCTAACACATTTTATCACTAGTAATGTTACTGATATGAGCATGATGTTTTATGGTATGAGTGGCCTCACGAATCTCGACCTCTCGAGTTTTGATGTGTCGCAAGTTACTGAGATGAGTAGCATGTTCCAGGAAGTTGCGTCACTTACCACTCTCAATCTCTCGAATTTTCATACCAGTGCCGCCTCCAATATGTCTTATATGTTTAATGGTATGCGTGAACTTAATAACCTCGACATTAGTAATTTCGACACTTCACAGGTGACTGATATGAGTAGCATGTTCCAGGATGTTGAAAAACTAACAACGCTTAATCTCTCAAACTTCAATACTAGTAGTGTTGAGTATATGAATGAAATGTTTATGAATATGAGCAGTCTAACTAGTTTAGATCTTTCAAACTTTGATACCGCAAATGTAACTAATATGAATTCCATGTTTGAGGGTGCTCTCGCTGACAATGCGGTTCTTGATCTTTCAAGCTTTAATGTATCTAATGTTGTATCAGTAGCTGGACGTAGTGGTATGAATAAGATGTTCTTAAATTCCAAGATTAAGACTATCTATGCTTCAAGCGCTTTCGACACGTTTTATATTGATGAGCATGAAGAACTCTTTGGTGGCAATAATAATCTAGTTGGTGGCAACGGTACTGCCTATTCGGATTCTAATCCAAAGACCAAGGTTTATGCTAAGCTTGATCAAGCTGGGTCTCCAGGATATTTTACGGCAAAGCCGTAATTGATCCTAGTGTCATAAAGAATATTGCCAAAAAACCGCTTTGGCGTTATAATAAGAAAGACTTCTGGGTCGGTAGCTCAGTTGGTTAGAGCACGGGCCTTTTAAGCCCGGTGTCGAGGGTTCGAGCCCCTCCCGACTCACCAGAATTTCGATTTTAAACAGCCCTCGTAAGAGGCTGTTTTTTTGTTTTTACTAATCACACATTCTGCTTATCCTACCGAAAAACCATAAAATATGGTATGATAAACCAAGTTTAATATTAATATTCTTATCACAAAAACTAGTCTAAATCTTTTTTGTGGTAATCAAAGGGCAAAATCATGGAGAATAAGGAACAAATTCGCAACGTAGCAATCATTGCTCACGTTGACCACGGCAAGACCACTTTGGTCGACGCTTTATTAAAACAATCTAATACATTTCGAGATAATCAGGCCGAAATGAGTCAAACTCTCATTATGGACTCAGGCGATCAGGAGCATGAGCGTGGTATCACTATCACCGCCAAGCAAACTGCCGTCTATTACAACGGGTATAAAATTAATATTATTGATACTCCTGGCCACGCTGACTTCTCTGGTGAGGTTGAACGTACTCTCAATATGGCTGATGGTGTGCTTCTTGTTGTTGACGCCCAAGAAGGTCCAATGCCTCAAACCAAATTCGTTTTAAAGAAAGCCCTTGATTTAAAACTAAAACCTGTTGTTATCATTAATAAAATTGATAAACCAGCCGCCCGTATTGAAGAAGTCAAAGATGAAATTTCCGACCTCTTCCTCGAGCTTGCCACTGATGAATCGCAGCTGAATTACCCAATCTACTTCGCCGTCGCTCGCGACGGTAAGGCTGGTAAAACCACTGAGCTCGACAATGATCTCCATGTTATTTTTGACTCCATTATCAACGACATTCCATCTCCAAAAATCGATGAAACTGAAGAAAAGGGTTTGCAGCTCCTGGTCGCCTCTCTTGCTGCTGATAACTACCTTGGTAAATATGCTATCGGTAAAATTTTCCGCGGCAAGGTCAAACATGGTCAGACTGTTAAAATCATGAAAACCACTTTTGAAAATGGTGAACCACAAATTACTACTGCTAACGCTAAAATTGATCGTCTTTTCACTTATCGCGGTCTCGGTAAAGAGGAAGTCCAGGAAGCTTTTGCAGGTGATATTGTTGCAGTAACTGGTATCGCTGATGTCAATATTGGTGATACTCTCGCTTCCGGTGACCAGCCTGAAGCCCTCCCTACTATTGAACTTGAGCCACCAACGCTTAGTATTTATATTGGCCCAAACACTAGTCCATTAAAAGGTAAAGAAGGTGAATTTACAACTTCTAGACAGATTTCCGATCGTCTCCATAAAGAACTCGAAACCAATATTGCTCTAAAGATTGCCCAAGATGGTCTTGGTTATAAAGTTTCTGGTCGTGGTGAGCTCCATCTCTCAGTCCTCATTGAAACTATGCGTCGTGAAGGGTATGAACTAGAAGCTGGCCGCCCTGAAGTAGTCTATAAAGAAATTGATGGCAAAAAATGTGAACCCTTTGAGGACCTCACCATTGAGGTTGCTCCTGAATATGTTGGTGCCGTATCTCAAGAACTTGGTATTCGTAAAGCTGATCTTAAGACTCAGGAACTTACTTCCGCTGGCGCCACTCGCTTTACCTATGAAATCTCTACCGCTGCCCTCATCGGTCTGCGCAACCAATTAATGACCGCCACAAAAGGAACAGTCTTAATGTCTTCCATCCCAAAGGGTTACCGAGAAATTGAGGGCAAGTATAAACCAGAACGTAATGGCGTACTCATTTCTTTTGAAACTGGTACCTCTACAGCTTACGCTCTTGATATGGCTCAAGCTCGTGGTATCCTCTTTATTCCTCCTCAAGTTCCAGTTTACCAGGGAATGATTGTTGGCCTCTCAAACAAGAAGGATGATATCGATCTCAACGTCTGCCGTGAAAAGCAATTAACCAATATGCGTACTCACGCCTCTGATGGCGCTATCCAGCTTACACCATACACCAACCTTAGTCTTGAACAGTGTCTTGACTTCCTTCTCGATGACGAGCTTCTTGAAGTCACCCCAAAGAGCCTCCGTCTTCGCAAACGTCAACTTGATCCAATCAAACGTAAGCGTGAAGCCAAAAATTAATTAAGGATAATATGGGCGAGCGCACGTATCTTATCGATTCACATTGTCATCTGCATGACCAGGAGTTTTTTGCGCCAGCCGCCCAATTATCAGGCTTAAAAAATGCTGCATTAAATCGTGTAGATAAAATAGTTTGTATCGGCACTGATCACCAAGACTCTCTTAATGCCCAGCGTTTTGTTCAGGAGCACCCAGAGTCTAATCTATTCTGGTCATACGGAATTCATCCGTCAGAGTGGCAAGCCAGTCGCTTCACAGTTGATTTTAAAAATCAAACTAATCCGCCAATTGCCATCGGCGAGGTGGGTTTAGATTATCATTATGGAACCTCGGATAAAAAACAGCAAATCGCGCTCTTTGAAGAGATGCTCCAACTTGCAATCGATCAGAATTTACCTCTCATCTTCCATGTCCGCGAGGCCTTTGATGATTTTTTTGCTATTCTAGGCAACTTTTCAGCCACTAATCTTCGCGGTGTGGTTCATTCTTTTACAGATAACAAGAAGAACTTAAGACGCTCGCTTGAACACGGTTTTTATATTGGCGTTAATGGTCTTGCTACCTATTCCACTCTGCCGCTACCTCCCCTTGAACGTATCCTTCTTGAGACGGATGCTCCGTTTTTATCTCCTGTGCCATACCGTGGCGAGACTAATGAGCCTAGCCGCATTAAGGAAATTACTACCTGGTTGGCAGCAAAACTCCAGTTAGATCTACCAGTCGTTATTAATCAAACCACTAAAAATACCGAGGATCTCTTTGGTATATAATAAGAGGGAGTATGAATTCTAATAATATCTATTTAGATTATGCCGCTGCTACCCCTGTAGATAAGAGGGTACTTGCTGCCATGTTGCCATATTTTTCAGAAAAATTTTACAACCCCTCTGCCGCCTACCTGCCAGCCAAACATCTTCGTGGCGAATATGAAACCCAGAAAGGTCTACTCGCTAATGCTATTGGTGCTAAAGCGCCCGACCTAATTATTACTGGTGGCGCAACTGAGTCAATCAACCTCGCTTTTACAGTTTTAAAGCAGAACACTGGACACTGTCTAATCTCCAGTATTGAACACGCCGCAGTGCGTGAGTCGGCTAAATCTTATTCGGCCGGCAATTTTGATGAAGTAAAAGTTTCATCTACTGGCCTAGTTGATTTAGTAGACTTACGACAAAAAATTAAAGAGGATACTGTCCTAATTTCGATCGCACTTGTAAATAATGAATTAGGCACTATTCAGCCGCTCTCTGAAATTAGTCGCCTTTTACAGGAGGTGCGCGAGTCTCGACTAAAAGAAGGCAATCTTACGCCGCTCTATCTTCACTCCGATGCTTCTCAGGCGATGAGTCTCCTTGATTTATCGGTTGCCAGATTGGGCGTGGATCTTCTCACCATTAATGCTGCCAAAGTCTATGGCCCCAAGGGGATTGGTGCTCTTTATGTTGCGCGTGGTGTAAAATTATCGCCAGTCACTTTTGGTGGTGGGCAAGAAATGGGTTTGCGTTCTGGTACAGAAAACGTTCCGGCCTTAATTGGTTTTGCTGCTGCTGCAAAACTTGCTAAAGAACATTTGGCTAGTTCTCGTCGACAATATCAAGATTTTACAAAGCAGTTTAAGCAGATTATTGAGCAAGAGTCTCAAGTCGCCCCGCTTTGGCTTGGCGACCCAAAACATCAATTGGTTAATTTTGTTCCAGTTTGTTTTAAAGGCTTAGATGCCGAACGTTTGATTTTTAAGCTTGAAGATCTAGGGGTTTATCTCTCTACCGGGTCTGCCTGTGCTGCTTCCAAGGGGCAAAAGTCTCATGTTCTCTCAGCTATCGGTCTATCAGACCAAGAGATTGCCGGCTCCTTACGAGTGACGTTTGGACAGGGCAACCAGCTCGAAGATGTTAAAAAAGCCGCACACCTGATCGCTGAAGTAGTAAATCAAGAAGCAAAGCGTCTTAGGTTGGTATAGTAGGAGTATTATGCAGGATAAGATTTTAAGTTATAACCCAGAAAACTCTAATAAAACGGTTTTTGTTGGTATGTCTGGCGGCGTCGACTCCTCAGTTTCCGCCATGCTTCTAAAAAATGCCGGCTATCAAGTGGTCGGTGTTTACATGAAGAACTGGTCAAGGGATCTTCCAGGTATGAAATGCCCTTGGGCCGAAGATCTAGCCGATGCTAAACGGGTTGCTACTAAGCTAGATATTGATTTCCGGATTTTTGACTTTGAAGAAGAATATCATCAAAAAGTTGTCGATTATATGTTGTCGGAATTTCAAAAGGGAAATACTCCAAATCCAGACATTATGTGTAATCAAGAAATCAAATTTAAATTATTCTACGAGGTTGCCAAAGAACAGGGTGCCGACCTAATCGCCACCGGTCATTACGTTAGTTCAGACTCCAAAAACTTATTAAAAGCCGTTGATCAAAACAAGGATCAAACATATTTTCTCTACCGTATTTCAGAAAAGGCTGTTTTCTCAACTATTTTTCCACTCGGACGACTTCATAAGCCAGAGGTAAAACAGTTGGCTGCAGAGAATTGCCTTGATAATGCCTATAAAAAAGAGTCCATGGGGGTCTGCTTTGTTGGTGAGGTGGGGATGCATGATTTTTTGAAAGAATATTTTCCGGTAACTCCAGGTGAGATTATTGATCATGAGTCAGACCAAGTGGTTGGAGTTCACGACGGTGCTGTTTTTTATACCATTGGTCAGCGACATGGATTAAATCTCAGTGGCGGATTACCTTACTACATCGTTGATAAAGATATGTCTCGAAATATTATTTATGTTTCACGTAATCTTAATAATCCAAATCTTTGGACTAATAAGTTAACTCTTAAAGATGTCTTCTTGCGCTCGGAATATGGCAAAAATGGCGAGACTACCCCTCTCCCTCTAAATCTTGATATTCGTATTCGACACCGTGCTGCTCTGCAACCTGCAAAGCTGACTCTCGACCAAGAAAAAAGCCAGGCGGTTCTCGAATTTACACACGAATTCAAGCGTCCCGCCTCCGGTCAATCGGCTGTTTTTTATCATGGTGATGTTTGTCTTGGTGGTGGTATTATCGCCTAACCTATTTCCTGAAACAGGCGCCACCTTTTTTCTCTTCGAATTCACGCGTGAATTCGTCGATGTATCTTAAAAGACCGATCTTCTTAATTCTTTCATCTACGTCCTTCATTTCAAAGTCCGTCCCATCCTTATGAGTTGCGGAAATTGCCTTTTCGCTCGTTGGGTCAAATTTCACAGTAATAGTATCATTCGCCGTCTTACATACTAGGCTGATTGCGCCGTCTCCAGTCAAAGCTTTTTTAATCGAAAGAAATGCAATCAATCCAATTATTCCGATAATAAACAAGGCAATTAATTTTCTCATCTTTTTTCCTAATTATGCTTATCCTTACCTTAGCACAACCACCGCACAATGTCCATAAATAATAAAGTTATATGGCCGATAAACAGAGATTTAGACATGATATAATATAGGGTATGAATGCTAGTGAAATCCGTCAAAAATTTCTTGAATATCAGCAAAAGCTTGGGCATCAAGTCATCGCGCCTGCGAAATTGGTTCTTGAAAATGATCCAACCACTCTTTTTACCGGTTCGGGTATGCAGCCTCTTCTGCCTTTTCTTCTTGGAGAACCACATCCAGAAGGCAAGCGTCTAGCTGATTCCCAGCCATGTCTTCGCCTGCAGGATATTGAGGATGTTGGTGATCCAAGACACACCACAGTTTTTGAGATGTTAGGTAACTGGTCCCTCGGTGATTATTTTAAAAGTCAACAGATTCCTGCTTTCTTTAAATTCTTAACTGAAGAAGTGGGCCTAGATCCTCATAAGATCTATGTTACCTGCTTTATTGGTAGTGAAAAATATGGCATCCCAAAAGATACTGAGTCTGCTGAAATCTGGCAGCAGGTCTTTAAAGAGGCTGGCGTAGATGCTAAAATCGCTGAAATCGGTAGTGCCGAAAATGGTGCCGCCAGAGGTATTAAAGAAGGTGAACATATTTTCTTCTATGATGATCACGAAAACTGGTGGAGCCGTGGTGGTGGCGTAGAGACCACTCCTATTGGTGACCCTTGTGGTCCTGATTCCGAAGTTTTCTATGACTTTGGTGAAGATAAACAGGATGTTGCCGTCTATGGCCAGTCACATCCTGCCTCTGATGGAGCTCGCTTTATGGAAATCGGCAATCAAGTTTTTATGCAATACAAGCGCAATGAAGATGGAAGCTTTTCTGAATTAAAGCATAAAAATATTGACTTCGGAGGCGGTTTAGAGCGTATCGCTGCTGCCGCAATTGACTCTTTTGACGTTTTTGAAGCATCACTCTTAAAACCACTGATCACTAAGATTGAGGAGATTAGTCATAAACAATATATCGACTATACTGCTGATATGCGTATTATTGCCGATCACTTGCGCGGCGCCTATCTGCTTTCCGCCCAAGGCCTCACGCCAAGCAATCGTAAACAAGGTTATGCCCTCCGTCGTCTCATCCGCCGTGCTATTCTAAAGGCTCTTAATCTCGGTATTGAACAAGATTTTCTTCCTCAAATCATTCCACTTATCGAAAATAATTACCGTGACCTCTCCGACGAGATTCTGAATACTCGCGAGGACGCCCTAACGGTTTTAATTCGTGAAGAGCAGGTATTTAGAAAAACCTTAAGTCGCGGGCTCAAGGAGCTCAATAAGTTGAAAACCTCTGGTCTTACTGGTAAAGAGTTATTTATGCTTCAGGATACTTATGGTTTTCCACTTGAGCTTTCCGTCGAAGAAGCTAAGCGTCAGCAAATCGAGCTGAGTTCAGATTGGCAAGCTGAATTTGATCAATGTCTTGCTGCTCAGCGTGAACGTTCTAAAACTGCTTCTGAGGGTATGTTTAAAGGTGGGCTTGAAGACCATAGTGAAATGTCAACTAAATATCATACCGCAACCCACCTCCTACTTGCCGCCTTGCAAAAATTGATAGATCCAAAGATTGGTCAGGCTGGCTCAAATATTACATCCGAGCGTCTTCGTTTTGACTTTAATTTAGATCGTAAATTAACACCAGAAGAGATTAAGGCTCTCGAAGATCAAGTCAATCAATGGATTCTCGAAGATCATGCTGTTACTTTTGCAGAATTTGAAAAAATATACGCTAGAGATACCTTGCATGCTCATGGTCAATTCTGGGAGAAATATCCAGACACTGTCAAGGTTTACACTGTTGGTGATTTTGAGCACCCAGTTTCTCGTGAATTATGTGGTGGGCCTCACGTAGAACATACTGGCATGCTTGGTAAATTCAAAATCAAAAAGGAAGAATCTTCTTCTGCCGGCATTCGCCGTATCAAAGCCGTCTTGGAAAATTAAATAATTCACCTAATTTTAGTCGTTCTTCGTCCCCATGTCGTATAATAAACAAAAAGTGGAGACTTATGGAACGACTAATTAATTATTTTATCCCTCAAAATTATCAACTTGAACTTCGTGTCAATAAAAATACGGAAGAGGTTCAAGGACATACAATTATCTCTGGTGAAACAAAAGATTCAATATTAAAACTTCATGCCAGAGACTTAAAAATTTCTAAAATACTTATTAATAATAAACCAGTAGAGTTTACCTTAGATCCTGATAATCAATTATTAAGTATTAGCCCGGTAGAAAAAGACCAGTCAACGATCATTGATATCCGTTATACCTTTAAACTCAGTCACAGTATGATCGGTATGTATTTGTCGACCTATAAATACGAAGGCAGGGAAGAGCGTATCGTTTCTACTCAGTTTGAATCACATTATGCTAGAATGATGTTTCCTTGTATTGATGAGCCTGAAGCTAAGGCAACCTTTGATTTAAAGGTTATTAATACGGATATCGAGGATACAATTCTCAGCAATATGCCAATCCTCTCGGAGCGGGTCCTGACGTATACATCCGTAAATACCGATTTGAATCCTAAAGAAGACCCAAACGCCCTCAATCTAAATGCTGAAGTTTCTCGTAAGATTGTCACCTTCAAAACTACCCCCAAAATGTCTACGTATTTATTGGCAATTTGTATCGGTAAATTTAATAAAGTTTCCGGCACTAATCGGCATGGCATAGAAGTGGCAACCTACAGCGCACTTAATCAACCAACTGAGTGTCTAGAATTCTCAAATCAAATTGCCATGGAATCGTTAGATTTTTATGATCAACTCTTTGAAGTACCTTATCCATTACCAAAACTTGACCAGGTAGCTATTCCTGACTTTGATGCCGGCGCCATGGAAAACTGGGGTTTAGTCACCTATCGCGAATCTTGTCTCCTAGCAGACCAAAACACACCACAAACCACCAAGGAGTATATTGCAACCGTCGTTACTCATGAGCTTTCGCATCAATGGTTTGGCAATCTTGTTACAATGCGTTGGTGGGATAATCTCTGGCTAAATGAAAGTTTTGCGAACATGATGCAATTTTATGCCGTCGATCATCTCCGTCCAGAGTGGCAAATTTGGCAAGATTACTTTACGGAAGACTGTCTATACGCACTTCGCCGAGACTCTCTTGAGAATGTACAGTCGGTTCAACAAGCCGTTTCGGATCCTGCTGAAATTGACAGCCTTTTTGATGGAGCCATTGTTTATGCTAAGGGCTCACATCTGATGTTCATGCTTATGCGTCTAATGGGAGAAGAACAATTCTTCAAAGGCTTAAAAAAGTATTTCCAAAAATTCCAGTACCAAAATACTTCTGGCGACGATTTATGGGCCTGCTTACAAGAATTTGCCACCTTTGACGTTAAGAATATGATGGATTCTTGGATTTTGCAATCTGGGTTCCCATTAATTGATGGAGAGAAACAACAGCGTTTTCTCGCTGATGGTTCTACCGATCAAACCACATGGGTTCTTCCAAAAATCACCGATGATATGTCCGGTCATTATCTAATAAAGCTATCGGATCACGATTTTGAGCAAAAAATACAAAACTTTCAAAATCTCAACTTTGAACAAAAACTCAGGTTGTTAATCGATCGTAGTATGCTTATGCGCACACCATATATTAATACTGGTAGTATTCTTGATTTGCTACCTAAATTCGAAAAAGAAAAGCAGGAGTCGATCTGGCAGCTAATTGTTACTATCGTAGCTAATCTTAAAATCTTCTTCCCCCCAACCTCCGAGTATTTTCCTCTATTCAAGAAATATCTTTTAAGGCTAGTGGCCTATAATATTGAGCGTCTCTGGTATAGTTCAAAGGCAGACAGCGCAGATGATTTAAAGCTCCGACCACTTGTTCTTAATTTTGCCATCTATGCAGAGGATCAGGATATTTTATCAAAGCTATCCGATATGTATGATCAGCAAATAGGGAAAAACATGAACTTCTCAGCAGTCTCCCCTGAGCTTCTTGACACAATTATCGATGCTAAATACCGCTATTCTAAAGAAGAACTCTTTGAGCCTCTACTTGAAAGATACCAACAAGAGTCTAATCCAGTTTATAAATCAATTATCCTAGAAACCTTGACTGACAGCCGTAAAGAGGAACATGTTAATAGACTTGTCGAGTTGCTCGAAGATCAAGAGACGGTAAAACTACAAGATCATCTCTCCTTCCTGTCTTTGCTTCTTTCCAATCATTGGTCAAAACAATTGGCTCTCAAATGGTTTTACGCCCATTGGGATTATATAAAGGAGATTACAAAGAATAAGTCGATCGATGATTATATTCGAGTTGTCGGAGCGCGTGTTTCAAACCAACCTGAGGCAGAGCAGTTTAGCCAGTTCTGTGATCAGGAAAGAAACAATAAGGCCGTCGCTCGAGCTATTAAAATAGCAGAGTATGGCATCAAAATCACACTTAAGTGGCGTGAACGTGAAGCTGAAAATGTATATCAGAAAATTCAGCAATTATAAAAAATCTACATCAGCAGAAAAAGTAATATATATAGTTAATAAAATAGCACATTAAGAGTTCGTAATTAACAGGGGTCAGAAAAATAAATTATCAAAAAAATGAAAAAACTTAAAAAATCTTTCAAAAAACCCTTGCAAACTTTCAAAAGCTGTACTAAAATACTAAACAAGTTCAGCAAGTCAATAAGTTGACCACTGCCATGAAGAGAAAACTGCGAGGTAATCTCCTTGGAAAAATCCAAGCGAAGATTTCTACGGATTATCGAAAAGACAATCCATTCATTGCAGAGTTTTCAATT
>ERZ772917.1615-NODE-1615-length-12582-cov-6.883292_pt1 | contig 12582 bp, 14 predicted proteins | sample MGYA00511187_ERZ772917 | MGnify/ENA primary metagenome ERZ772917 (study PRJEB29015, sample SAMEA2737925) | human oral metagenome | biome: human oral; feature: human-associated habitat; material: dental | place: China | collected 2012 ... | reverse complement strand
CACCAAACGACGGCTCGATGACGTGCGGAACAAATTTTGTGTTCGTTCCCTTGACAGTGTACTCCATACTCTTGCCGCTGGCGCGCTGAATGTTCATCAAGTCGAAATCTGTGCGGTAAGCCAAGCCAAACATTTCCTCGCGGCCGATCGGATAGTCAAACTCAAAGTCGATGGTCCGCTTGCTGTAATGCGCCCGATCCGCCTCTGGTACCTCTAGCTCGTGCACCTTATCCTGCGGCAAGCCCAGCGCCTCGCACCACTGGTGACCCAGTTCGCGCCACTTCTCGAACTCCGCCTGCCAATTAGCTGGATCAATAAAGTATTCAATCTCCATCTGCTCAAACTCGCGGCTGCGGAAGACGAAATCGCGCGGCGCAATTTCGTTGCGAAAGGCCTTGCCCTGCTGAGCAATACCAAACGGCAAATTAGGATAAAAACTATCGACGACGTTTTTGAAATTAGTGAAGATGCCTTGGGCGGTTTCCGGGCGGAGGTAAGAAATCGACTGTGGATCATAGGTAATTGCCTTCACCCCATCGGAGCCACTCTTACCGTCAGCACCCTTTGCCAGCTCGTCAATCGATAACTCGTTTTGTCCGCTAGCACCGACAAACGTCTTGAACATCATATTAAACTGCCGCGGTTCGCTAAAATCACCTCGCGTACCACAATTAGGACACTTGATCACCCTTAATACATGGAAGCATTCTTTCAGTCCAAAATCGCTGGCCTCTTCAAGGTCAATCTCACTTGGGCCAAGCTCCATCTCTAGTATTTTTTTGAACAGCTCGGGCTCTTTTTCTTTGATCTCATCATAAAAGTTCGGTGTCGTGGCATGCTCGCGATACCATTGGATCCTCTCGGCGAGAGTCTCGTACTCGTCCAGCCTCTCCTTTTGGTCTCTGATCAGATGATCTTCACGAAAGCGCGCCTTGCAGTGGTTACATTCTACTAATGGATCAGAAAACGTATCCACATGCCCACTCGCCTGCCAAACTTTCTGATTCATCAAAATCGCCGCATCGACGCCGTACATGTCATCACGCTCGTCAACAAACCGACGCCACCACAAATTCATGATATTACGCTTCAGCTGCACACCCAGCGGACCATAATCCCACGTACCGCTCAAGCCACCGTACACGTCCGACCCCTGATAAATAAAGCCGCGACGCTTACACAGACTGATAATATCTTCCATTTTTGCTTGACTCATCAAAAAACCTTTCTCCATGTTGGCAACATGGCGATTCACAATTATTACCTACAGTATACCATTTTTATGGGCAATATTACACCGCCGCGTGCTGCCGTGCCACCAACCAACAGCCTGGAATCACCTCTTCAATTCCACCAATTTGCACCAAATTGTCTAGAGGTTTCGCTTGAATTAATCTCAGCAATTTTATGTGATTAGCCGTAATATCGCCCTGTTCGCTCAATCTTAAGCTCTTTTCGCCGCTGTCATACATATATCTCTTGTCTGGCAAAAGCGGATTAGCCGCAACATCTGCCTGCAAATTCAAATCATCGCCAAGCAAGCCAGCGTAATGCACATAAAACCAGGTTTCAATCAATTGTCGATTAGCTCTCTCGTCATTCAACTGCGACAAAACTTGGCTTAAGACATAAAACCATTCTGGCTCGTCAATCGACTCGCTCGCTGCCGCCACCAACTTCAACGCCTGATACGCAAATTGCATGCGTTCATAATCTTCCAAGATGTGTCGGTAAAAATCCACCAACCGTGCACTCGTCAATAAACCCAGATTGCCCCGCCCCGACCGAATAACCACGTCGCAGACTGCAAAAAGTTCAATTCCGCCCGCCAATTTCGACCGCTCACGCCGCACCCCTTTCGCGATCACTGCTCGCCGACCTTTTGGGGTTAATAATTGCAAAACACGGTCAGCCTCGGCATAATCCGTCCGCCTCAGAACGATCGCTTTAAGCCGCTCACCGTCTTTCATGCCAGCACCTCGCGTATCGTCATACGAGCTTCGTCTGGAGTCATCGTCGCCTTTTGTAAAATCGCCCGCACACCAAATGGCTCGACATCACTTTTTTCTAGCTCAACACTGCTGCAAATAATAACTGGTATGTCAATCAAATCACTGTGGCTACGTAACTCATTTAATAAAGCCACTCCCGTTTCTCCAGTCAGTAACATATCAAGGATCAAGCAATCAGGCCGCCAATTGTCGATCAGTTCCATCGCTTGACCGCCAGATATGGCTGTTTTAACCTCGGCCAGACCGTCAACATATCGGCTAATTATCGCCGTCCAGAATGGATCATCTTCAACGATCAACACTTTTTTCATAGCAAACTCAACTGCTGACTAATTGGCATATCAACATAAAACGTCAGACCATCACGATGGCGAATCAAACCAATCGATCCATGCATCGCTCGAGCAAATTGACTCGCCACATAAACCCCCAGACCGCTACTCTCAGGCCTCGTTTTGACGGTTTTCCTGATATTCATTTCGTCAATAAGTCGCCGATACTCCGCCAAGCTCATCATTGGGCCAAAATCACGCACACCAAATCTGACCGAATTGCCGATACGTTTTACCGTAACTTTAATTTCCGCCGCCTCTTCGCTATATTTCAGGGCATTATCTAGGAAGTTTTTTATTATCCTAGTGAGCAACACTGGATTTGCCACCACCAACTGTTTTGCCTGGCGAGATTTTGGAAACGAAAGCCGACGATTATACAACTTCGCCATAGCACGCGACTCATCAGCAATCTGCTGCGTAATCGCCAACGGATTAACTGGTTCAAGCGGGAAAAGTGCTGGCGTTAAATTAGTCGTGTGAGATAAATCCGACACCAAACCGAGAGAACGCTCAGAAACAGCAATAATCTGCGAATGTAGCTCATGTGCCTCATGCTCGTCAACATCATTCAATAACAGTGCAAGCTGACGAATTAACACTAATGGCGACTTCAGTTCATGAGCAGCCACTGCCACGCTCGGCAAAGCACCAAACTCATCATCACTCCACTCACCTATCGCCATACAAATAGTATAGCAAATCAAACGACTGGCGACTATTCAGTAACTTTCACTGTGTCCAGAATCGCCTGGAAGTCAGGCTTAAAGGTGTCTGCGTCAGTTGAAAATCTAACAGTCTTGTCGCGAACCTTCATCAAAACCACCGATCCACGCAAATCCTTCTCAAACAATCCGTCAATTCTTGTCGCCGTAATGCCATTAAACTCTTTGCTGCTTGAGGTCAATTCTCCCTTTTTAATCTTACTCTGGTAGGTATTCAAAACTGTATCGAAATCTTTATTTAGAACTTCCAAACGCATAGCAAACCTACTAGCTTTACTTCCAGCTGGCGGTACAATCGCTGGATGCAGATAGGCGGCATAATCACCCCTGTCGCTGCCGTCCTTATCGATGTAAACGCTCCAAGTTTTTGGATACATAAACGACACTCGACCATACTCAGCTGGTCCGACAAACTCAACCCGCGGATTCTTCGCCTCTTCCGAAAACTTCTTCTGATCAATCTCAGACTGCTCACTTTTAGCCTTGGCCACTGCAACTTCAACAGCACTGTCGGTATTATTTTTCTCCTGCGTATACGACATGAACATCCAAATAGCCAGCGAACCTGCGATCAAAAACAACACCAAGCAGCCGATCGTGCCGATCATCCAGCCATTAACTACACCACTTTCACTTATTCTCTGTCTTCTCATAGCCGTAGTATAGCTTATGCTTTTAATTCTGTAAAGTCCGACTCTTCGCTAAAATCTTTCGCCAACACTTCAATTTCATTCTTCATATCCCGCAATCGATGCTCAATTTCCTTCGCCAATTCACTCAACGCCAAAAATCGCTCTTTTGCCTCTTCAAGCTGAAACTCCTCGCTACTAAACCAAGCAATCTGCTGATCAAGCTGAGCCATCATTTGGTTAATTGTCAGATCGTCTTTCACTTTCCTCTATCCTCGCTTTCATTATTGTATCTACTGTTGTAATCTTTACTACATCTCCAATTTTACGCTGGCCGCTAACCATGGCATAGCCTTGGCGTAAAATGTCATCTGGATCATAACGAGCGATCATCTGACGCTTCAGGGCGACCGTATTAGATAAATCATCAAGTTGTCGCCGCCACTCTTCTAAAGCGATTTGCCGACCAGTCGCTACCTTATCAGCCGTATCATCAATTGTCCGCACCACCTGAGCCGACACAGATTGCACTCTTCCCGCCAACCGCTCAATCACTGACTGCTTTTCTGGAAACAACATCTGTGCGGCGTTACTCGGAGTTGAAGCACGGACATCGGCCACCAGATCACACAAACTCTCGTCTACCTCGTGGCCAATTCCAGTCAAGGTAACAACTCTAGACCCAGCAATCGCCCGAGTCAACTTCTCGTCATTAAAACTCGCCAAATCATCAGCACTACCGCCGCCACGCAACAACACGATCACCTCGGGCGGCTCCGACATTTGATTAAAATATTGGATCGCCCGCACTGCCTGATCCGCCGCACCATCACCTTGCACTTTTACGTTTGCCACAAGAAAATTCGCACCACCCCAACGCTCATTTGATATTTTCATAAAGTCAGCATAGCCAGCTGCTTGAATGCTTGAAATAATGCCAATTGTCTGCGGAAATTGTGGCAATTGTCGCTTGCGGGCCACATCAAAGAGCCCCTCCTTATCCAATTTCTGCCTCACCAAATCCAGGCTCCGCTTAATACTACCCTGACCAACTGGCTTTACTTCTTGCACTGTCAAGCTAAACTTGCCCCAAGCCGTCACTTTTGGCACCGCACGAACCAGCACTTTCATACCATTCTCAATCGGCGTTCGCATTTGCCAAACTGTCATAAAACAATTCACTACACCGCCCGTATCCTTGAGATTAAAAAAGACGAATTTCTGCTGATTAACCTTTAATTCAGCAACCTCTCCTTCAATCTCGACCACCCCAAAAGCCACCTCAAGCGACTGATTGACGATCGCTAAAAAATCACTAACGCCGAACCTTGGAGTCATCGGGCTTGCCATATTTTATCAATGCGTGTTGGTAGAAAATGTAGCCAAAAACAATTGTGCCAGTGAGCAAAATAGCCCGCGTCAATATGATGCCAGCGATCGCCACATCCGGAGACATGCCCGCCATGGTCAAGAATATAATCATAATTGCCTCGTACACTCCAGTCCCACCAGGAGTAAACGCCACCAAACCAGCTAGTCCAGCCGCACCGTAACCAACCAGCAGCATCGCTGGATTCACCGTCACGCCAAGCGATAAAAATGCAATCACGAACATCGCTACATCGAAAACGCTAAAAACAAAACCCCACAAAAGCGGCTTAATGATCAGTTTTTTGTCCGCCGCAAGATCATGAAAATCGTCCTGCATTTCCTCAAAAAACGCATCAACTTTCTCACTTTTCAAAAAGTTCTTATGCCTGCCCAGTGTCGCCACTCGTATCGTGTTATTGACAAAATTAGTTACCGCCTGAGATGTTTTATGAAGCCGCCGCCGTGATGAAAACATAAAAATCAAAGCGAAAGTCAGCGACAAAACCAGCACGACAAGAATAAAGCTAGATGCCACCACGTACCGATTCACTTGACCGTCCAGAGCCAGAATCGCCACTGCCAAGATTAGCAATATCATCAACGACACAAAGCCCATCACATAGCGAATCAGCTGAGCAAAAGTCGAACGAGCCGACGAAACACCCAATTTATGCATTCGCCAAGTCGTGTACGAAATGCCACTGACTCCGCCAGATGGAAAAATATGATTAACCAGATTTAATTCCAGGGCAATACGCGTCTGCTCAAGCAGAGACACATGTTTAATCAGTTTTTTGTCACGCAAATACGAAAAAATCATCTCGCCGCCAGAAAAATAGACGATGGTTTGAAGCGGCAGCAAAAGTAGCAACAGCCACATATTCGCCCGACCGAGCAATTCCCACGCCTTCACCAACTCATGCCGCGACAGAAAAATAATAAGCACCAAGACCGCCAACGTAACCATGCTCATAATCGTTCGTGGCGACTTCATTAATTTCAAGAATTGTCGGATCCTCCTGGATAGCATATGCAGATTATTATATCACGGTATTTTTGCTATAATCAATTTATGTACGTAGCACTACTTGGTCGCCAACCCGAAATATCCCTCGCTGAGCTTGAGGCTGTGTTTGGCAAGCAATCAGTTGCCCGCATATCTGAAACATTTGCTACCGTCAAGACCGATAATTTTAATATTGATTCGCTGGGCGGCACTATTAAGTGCGGCAAAATCGTCAAACAGCTAGCATTTGATCCCAAAAAAAAGCCTCTTGATATCGCATCACGCTACATTATCAACTATTACGCAAAAAAATGGCAGTCTCACCAAGGAAAAATAACTCTCGGGCTGAGCGTTTATGGCCTAAAAAATAACGCTCGCGAAGTTCAAAAAATAGGTATTATTCTTAAATCAACACTTAAAAAATCAGGCACTAGTTTACGCTTAATTCCAAATCAACAGCCTGCCCTGTCAACAGCGACTTCACACAACAACAAACTCGGTTCGGCAGAAAATAAGATCGAACTCTTGATAATTAAAACTCGACAAAACATCATCATCGCAGAAAGCTGCGGCGTACAAAATATTACTGCTTACACTTTCCGCGACCGCAACAGGCCAAAACGTGATGCTTTTGTGGGCATGTTGCCGCCGAAATTAGCACAAATTATGATCAATTTGTCTGAGGCAAAAAGCCAGGACTGTCTATGGGATCCTTTTTGCGGCACAGGTACGGTGTTGCAAGAAGCCTACCTCATGAACATAAATACCTACGGCAGCGACCTAAACCCTAAAATGGTCGACTATACTACAAAAAATGTCCAGTGGTTGGCACAAAAATACAGCTCAACCATAGACAACCAAGCCCCCGACTGGCAAACCTTTCAGGCGGACGCAACGACAATAAAGCTTGACGACAGCAAACGATCGTCAATCACACACATCGTCTGCGAAACCTACCTCGGTCAGCCCTTTTCCGCACCACCAGCTCCAGAAAAATTGAAAGAGGTCGTCGGCAATTGCAATCATATTATCTCTAGCTTTTTAGAGAATGCCCTGCCGCAAATCAATAATACAGTCAGGTTATGTATCGCCGTTCCAGCTTGGCAAGACACGTCTGGCAACTTCACCCACCTACCGCTCCTCAGACGACTAGAAAAACTAGGCTACGAGCAGCTCAACCGCCAACAGCTCCTCTATCATCGCCCCGACCAAGTCGTCGCCCGCGAAATCCTCGTCCTCACACCGATATCCCGCACAAAAACCGCTTGACAACCGCTTCCTTTTTCGGTAAACTGGTACAGATTGTTTATAGAAAACTTAAGGAGTTAAGATGTCAAAGGTTAAAGCCGGTAGTGCAAGTAAGAACAACCACAACAACCCTGGCCAACGTCTCGGTGTAAAATGTTTCGGTGGTCAAAAAGTAAATGCTGGTCAGGTTATCGTTCGCCAAGTTGGTGCGACTAAGATAGCTGGAGATGGTGCATACATGAGCAAAAATTACACCATTCATGCCGCTAAAGCTGGTGTTGTTACTTTCAAGAAAGTAAAGAAAACCAAGTTTACTGGTGCCACTCAAAGGCGTACACAGGTCTGCGTTGACTAATGTCGCCAAAACAAAAAGGCTCGCAACAACCGCGAGTCTTTTTTAATATCTACGTCTTATTCTGTTATCCCAAGATGATGCTTAACACGTGCTACCACATCGCCGATCACCACCTGCGACTTCACCAAATAATCATCAACACCAAGCCCTTCAGCCCTCTCCTTATCCTTCGGCTGACTGAGAGCTGTCAACATAATAATACGAACATTGGCAGTCTCTGGCGTATTACGCAAAATATCCAGCACGTCAAAGCCACTGATTTTCGGCATCATAGCGTCAAGCAAAATCAAATCAGGTCGGTATTCAACCGTCGCCGACAAAGCGTCTTCGCCGTCATGAACTTCTTTAATATCAAATCCCTCGATTTCCAAGCGAGAACGGTACACTGCTGACAAAGCAACATCATCCTCGACAAGTAAAATTTTCTTTTTCTGCTGCATAATACCTCCTATTGTAATAGTTACCCACCAAAAGCACAAGCGTTACACCGTTTTTGCCTTTTCCAATTGATTATCAATCCCCTTCTTCGCCGCTTCTTCATCAATATCAACGTCAACGTCAGGCGTAATGCCAGTTTTATCAATATTATTACCTTTTGGCGTATACCAACGTGCTTCTGTAACTTTCAGCTGTGCCCTACCTGGAAGCCCGATCACGGACTGCACACTGCCCTTACCATAACTCTTTTTACCGACCAACGTAGCCTTGCCGTGGTCACGTAATGCACCAGCGACAATCTCACTAGCACTGGCACTATTTTCATTAATCAACACTACGGTTTTTATGTCAGCCAATATCGGCACACCCGTTGACTGCAGAGTACGGACCACCTCTGAGCCGCGACGCTCGCTCATCACCTCCTGCCGATTTAGCCACAAGCCCAACAGACCCTGAGCTGAAGACACCGTGCCGCCTGGATTATTACGTAAATCAACGATGACACGCTTCACGCCCTTACCTACAAACTCTTGTGCCGCTTTTCGTGCAGATTGGACGGTGTCATCATTGAAACGACTTACCGTCAGGATACCAACTTCCCCTTCAACGCTCGATTCAACAGCTGGTGCGGTAATATTCTGCCTTACTACAGAGACCTCGCGTGCCGCCGCCTCACTAACTAGAGTTAATTTTACTGATGTGCCGATTTCGCCTCTTATTTTCGCCACCACCTTATCCGCCGCCCAATCTGAAACGTCCTCATCATTCACTTTCATAATATAATCACCAGCTTTAATGCCAGCCTTTTGAGCTGGACTACCCTCGAGCGGCTTAATGATCGCTGGACGATTGTCTTTAACTCCAATTTCCGCACCGATCCCGCCACCGATAGCACCACTGAGCGACTTCTGAAACTCCTTCGCCTCATCCGGATCCATATATACCGTGTGGTCATCACCAGCCGCCGCCACCATTCCTCGACTCGCCCCGTGAATCAGCTTTTGTGTATCTAATTTGCCATCATAATTTGCTAGCAATTGCTGGTACGTCGTCTGCACGCTCGACAAATCAAGCCGTTGACTTGACGCACGAATGCCGAAAACTGGTGCAACTGTCGCGAAGATCGTGTCATAACGAGTTCCAGCCACAAAGCTAACAATAGCTATAATCATCACGCTTAAAAATTGCAGTGATTTTTTTCTCTTCTCCTCAACCATACTCCCATTATACAAGAAAATACCCCATAAGCGTGAGTATTTTCTTACATAATCTAGTGCTATTAGAAGTAAACGTAGGTTAAGCCTGATGCTGAACGCGTGTAATATCGATACAGACCGTCCCAGGCAAAGTTGTAGTCGCTAACAGTAATCGTACCATCACCATTAACCGACTCAACGTACATGACATGACCATAATAACCGATATCCATCACTGCTGCCGAACCTACTTTTGGCGTTGAGCCGCTGGATATGCCATGACGAGCTGCTGTTGATGGCCACTGATTAGCGTTACCCGCACCGCCGAAGTGCGGTACGTAACGACCAGTGCTGTGAATCTTCCAAGCCACATAGCTCACACACTCACGGGTATACAGACCCCACGGGTCAACATACGCATCCAATGGAGCACTCGCCCAAGCACCTGGATAACCGCCACCACCTGGAATACCGCCTGGGATTGATACGCCGCTTCTACCAAGAGCACGTCGGTTGGCCGCCGCCTGCTCTTCACGCAGCTTCGCAACCTCAGAGTTACGCTTCTGTGCCAACGCGGCATAATTATTCTGATCATTCTTAGTATCAGCGATCAGCTTCGCCTTCTCAGACTGCTTTGACGACAAGGTCGCCTGCTGTGACTCTTGGTCTTTCAGTTTTGCCTGGACTAATTTCTTATTCTCTTCAAGCTTTTTCTGAAGAGCTTTAATTTCTTTAATTTTCGTATTTAACGAAGTCTTTAACGAACTACGCTGCTCCTGCTTGTCGATAAAATCACCGATATTATTTGAGCTGGCAAGCATTTCCAGCGGCGAAATCTGATCATCAACATGAATATCAGCCAAGATCTGCCCCATCGCCTTACGATTCTGCTTAATTAGCTGCTGGCTCTTGTCAATTTGAACATTCAATTCATCAATTTTTTTCTGCGTTTCTGCAATTTGATTCTGAATCTGAGTGATCTGATCATTCAACTTATCAAGCTCGCCCTGCAAACTCTCCGCCATCTCACCCAAGCGAGATGCCTCAGCGCTATACTGACCAGCTTCCTGTTCTTTTGCTTTGATTTCAGCTTCAAAATCACGTGCGGCGACATAGGAAGAGAATCCGGCAACACCAGACCCCGCGACCAAAACCGCCATAGCCACCAGGCTTACCCTGCTGACGAATGACCCTGAAACTGGTGTGGTGGACCGTAGCTTCATACTCTTATGCTAGCATAAGCATTATGTATATGTCAAGCATTTTTACAATTTTAGATATTTCCTAGTGGCGATGAGCGATGAGATAACGCCAATAATCGCACCGATCAAGATCATCGCTAGCAAGATCAAGCCAACATATGTGGTCATAGTGGACAGCAGGCCATCAACTGGCACCCCATACCGAGCTATCGGTTGGCGAGCAAAGAATAGTAAGCCGTAACCAGCCGCAGTGGCAATAAGTGCCGCAATAAACCCGTACATCACCGCCTCAACCACAAATGGACCGCGAATAAAACTGCGTTCAGCACCGATCAGCTTCATCATCTGAATTTCATCTTTTCGATTAAAGATTGCCATACGAATGGTATTAAACACCACCAACGAAGAAATAATGACGAAAACGGCTGTAGCGATTGATCCGCCAATCGTCGCAACATCCACCCAGTTACCAATCGTCTTAATCGCCTGCTGACGCTCGCCGCTAAATGATGGCTTCCTACTGCCATATTTATACTTTTGGTATAAGTTATCTTTATTTGTAAAGTCATTCAGCGATGACTGGTCATTCAAGTTTTTCACAGATATTCTCAGCGTTGCTGCCATTTCGTTACTTGATTCGCGAATCGCCTCTAATGTCTCAATATCGTCTTTATATTTTTCCGCCTGCTGCTCACGCGCCTGCTCTGCAGAAATATAAGTTACTCCGACCACATTATCCAATTTCTCCAGACGAGATTTCATTTCATTAACAGCATTTTCTGGCGTATTTCCTTTTAAGTAAATCGACATATCAGCCTGACGAGAAATATTGGCAACTGTCTCTGAAAGCACCTGTCGAGCCGATACGCTAACGAAAATAATCAACAAAGTTACGCTCATCACGGCAGTAGCAGCAACAGTTAGCCAAGCATTTCGGCTAAAATTATTGACACCGTACCGACACATGCGACCAAAAGTCAGCCACTTGCGTCGTCGCTGCTTAATACGGATTGACTGCTTGGTGTTGGCTGGTTTTTTGGCACTCATTGACGATAACTCCCTTTTGCTTGGTCTGAAGCAATTTTTCCATGGTCAATAGTGATAACGCGACGCTTCAACTTATTGACAATATCAACATTATGTGTCGTAAGTATAACAGTCGTACCGTATTTATTGATCTTCTCTAACAGCCGAACAATGTCCCAGCTGTGTTTTGGGTCCAGATTACCAGTCGGCTCATCAGCGATAAGAATCTTCGGCTGACGGACGACCGCCCTGGCGATCGCCACCCGCTGACGCTCACCACCAGACAATTGGTGCGGAAAATGCTTTTCTTTACCAGTTAACCCAACAAGCTCGATCACTTTTGGCACCGTTGACCTAATTTCCCGATTCGTCATACCAGCGATCTCTAGGGCAAACGCTATATTCTCAAAAACCGTTCGGTTTGGCAACAACTTGAAATCCTGAAAAACCACGCCAATTTTGCGACGCAGCAAAGGAATATGCTTATCTTTCAAGGTGTCGTAATCAATACCACCGACCACGATTTTCCCAGAACTCGGCTTCTCCTCACGCGTCAGCAGCTTCAAGAGAGTTGACTTGCCAGCTCCAGAAGTACCAACGATAATCACAAACTCACCCGCACTGACGTGAATACTGGCACGGTTAAGTGCTGGCTTGTTACTTTTTCCGTAATTTTTGGTTACCCTATCTAACAGAATCATCGTATATTAGTATATCAGATTTTTACGAATGACGCTAATGCTATACGTCAGCAGCCACGTGAGACAAATAGGCGGTTATAAATCCGTCAATTTTACCATCCAGAACGCCATGAACATCGCGATCTTCATACTTGGTGCGAGTGTCCTTGACTAGAGTATACGGATGCAAAACATAATTTCTAATCTGACTACCCCAGTTGGCTGACTCACCAGCCCTCAGATCAGACAGCGTTTCGGCGTGCTGCTCTAATTTCATGGCTAGCAATTTGGAACGTAAGATTTTCAGTGCCGTCTCTTTATTTTGGATCTGCGAACGCTCATTTTGAATCGCCACGGTAATA
>ERZ772917.1609-NODE-1609-length-12602-cov-71.989001_pt1 | contig 12602 bp, 10 predicted proteins | sample MGYA00511187_ERZ772917 | MGnify/ENA primary metagenome ERZ772917 (study PRJEB29015, sample SAMEA2737925) | human oral metagenome | biome: human oral; feature: human-associated habitat; material: dental | place: China | collected 2012 ... | reverse complement strand
TGTCGTCGCCGACGGTCTCGACCTTGTAGCCGGGGATCGTGGGCTGGAGCATGGCCAGGTTGGTCTTGCCGCAGGCGCTGGGGAACGCGGCGGTGACGTGGAACTGCTGGCCGGTGGACTCGCGGGTCAGGCGCAGGATGAGCATGTGCTCGGCCATCCAGCCGTCGCGGCGCGCCATCGTCGAGGCGATGCGCAGAGCGAAGCACTTCTTGCCGAGCAGGGCGTTGCCGCCGTAGCCGGAGCCGAAGGACCAGATCTCGTTGGTCTCCGGGAAGTGGGTGATGTACTTCTCGTCGTTGCAGGGCCACGAGTCATCTTCCTGGCCGGGCTCGAGCGGAGCACCGACGGAGTGGACGGCGGGAACCCACACGCGGCCCTCGTTGATGAGGTCCATCGCGCCAGCACCCATGCGGGTCATGATGCGCATGTTTACGACAACGTAGGGGGAGTCGGTGATCTCAACACCGAGCTGGGAGATCGGGCCGCCCAGGGGACCCATCGAGAAGGGAATCACGTACAGGGTACGGCCCTTCATGGAGCCCGTGAACTTCTCGCGCAGGATCTCCTTCATCTCCTTGGGGTCCGCCCAGTGGTTGGTCGGGCCCGCATCCTCTTCCTTCTCGCAGCAGATGAAGGTACGGGACTCGACGCGCGCAACGTCGGACGGCTTAGAACGAGCCAGGAAGGAGTTGGGGCGCTTCTCGTCGTTGAGCTTGGTGAACATGCCGCTGGCGACCATCTGCGAGGTCAGGCGATCCCACTCTTCCTGCGAGCCGTCGCAGAACTCAACGGCGTCAGGGGTGGTCAGCTCAGCGATTTCAGCAACCCACTTGATGACATCTTCGGGAGCGTTGGCCGGAGCCGCTGCACGCACGTCCTGTTCAGTCACGGACATTTTGCCTCCTGAGGCATTTCAGATTGTCGAGGCCGCTTCGTGCGTCCCCGATTGACAGAATCAATCATGCCGGAACGGTTGCCCGCGCTTGCGGGCGCTTGGTCCCGGTCACACCACGATTCTAGTCTAAGCGGTCACACGCCGCCCGCCCGGCAGGGACCTTCTGCCTAGTCACAAGGTCGCGCGAGGCGCGTTATCCAAACCCCAGCCTCGGCAACGGGACCGAAGCGAGGACAACGTCCCACCCCATGAGATAGACCACAGGCAATGGGGTAACAAAAGGGCATCTGAACTTGAAGTACCACCGCCACATGACCGACGATTACACGTAGCACAACAGTGCCGTTCACCATTGGAAGGACCGAATACACCATGGGATTCCGAAACAAGACCCAAGGCCCTGACTTTTTCGAAGACTTCACCTCACAGGCTCGCCTGCTCGTGCAGGCCGTCGAGTTCCTGACACACATCTACGCCGCCTCCCCCGAGGAGCGCATTGCCCTTCGCGATCAGCTCCACGAGGTCGAGCACCGCGGCGACGAGCTGAACCACGAGATCATCCAGCGCATCAACTCCTCGTTCATCACCCCCTTCGACCGCGAAGACCTGCAGTCGTTGGCCTCCCACATGGACGACTGCCTCGACTTCATCGACGAGGCCGGCGACCTCCTCGTCGTCTACGGCATCGCCGACATCCCCTCCTCCCTCGTCTCCCTGCTCAACACGCAGATCGAGGTCATCAAGCACTCCGCCGAGCTGACGGCCGAGAACATGCCCCAGCTCAAGTCCCCCGTGGACCTGCGCGACTACTGGATCGAGATCAACCGCCTCGAGAACGAGGGCGACCTGGCCTACCGCCGCACGCTGACGGCCCTGTTCGATTCCGGCCTCGACCCCGTCACCATCATCAAGCTCAAGGACATCGTCCAGGGCCTCGAATCCTGCGCCGACGCGTTCGAGGAGCTGGCCAACGTCATCGAGTCCCTCGCACTGAAGGAATCCTGAGCCGTGGATCTGAACCTGATCCTCGTCGTCGTCGTCATCGTCGTCGCACTGTTCTTCAGCTACACGAACGGATTCCACGACGCGGCGAACGCGATCGCAACCTCGGTATCGACGCGCGCGTGGACGCCCCGCGCCGCTCTCCTCATGGCCGCTGTGATGAACGTCGTCGGCGCCATGCTGGGCACCGGCGTCGCCAAGACGGTCGGCTCGGGCATCATCTCGATCTCCGTTTACGCCGAGTCCCCGTTGCCGGCAATGCAGCAAAAGGGCCTGGTCATCATCCTGGCCGCCCTGCTGGGCGCGTGCATCTGGAACCTGATCACGTGGTGGTTCGGCCTTCCCTCCTCCTCCTCGCACGCTCTCATCGGCGGCATGGTGGGTGCCGGCCTCCTCAGCGGCACGGTAGTGCACTGGTGGGGCATCATGAGCCACGTCATCATCCCGATGTTCGCCTCCCCCATCATCGGCTTCGTCGTGGGCTACTTCGTCATGAAGTTCGTCCTGTGGCTGCTGCGCAAGGCCCAGTACCACCGCACGATGCGCCGCTTCCGCGCCGCGCAGCGCATCTCGTCGGCGGCCATGGCTCTCGGCCACGGCATTCAGGACGCGCAGAAGACGATGGGCATCATCGTCATGGCGCTCATGGCGGGCGGCTACGGGGAACACCACAACATCATCGATCCCCTCACCGGAGAGATGAGCGTGCCGCTGTGGGTGAAGGTATCGGGCGCACTGGCGATTTCGCTAGGTACGATGGCGGGCGGCGGACGCATCATGCGCACGATCGGCCGTAAGATCATCGACCTCGATCCGGCTCGCGCGTTCACGGCCGAGGCCGTGTCCTCCTCGATCCTGTACCTGTGCTCCTACGTCATCCACGCCCCGATCTCGACGACGCAGGTCGTCTCCACGGCGATCATGGGCGTGGGCTGCACCAAGCGATTCTCGGCGGTTCGTTGGGGCGTCGCGGGCAACATCGTCATCGCGTGGTTCCTGACGCTGCCGGCCGCCGCCCTGGTGGCGGGCGTCGTGTATCTCGCGGTCGCGCTGCCACTGGGGATCCACTAGTGGCTCGCCCCCGCATGATCGGCCTCGTGGCCGCGCTCGCCCTCGTCGTACCACTCGCGGCCTGTTCGGATTCCTCCGTCATGCACATGCGGGTCGGGCAGTGCATCCTCCTGCCCGAGGAAGAGACAGCGACCACGGTCGAGACGACCGGGTGCACCCGCGAGCACGACGCCGAGGTCTTCTACGTGTCCTCCGCCCCCGACGGGGATTTCCCGGGGGCCGACGAATTGAACAGGCAGGCGGAGAAGGAGTGCATCTCCCACTTCGAGGACTACGTGGGTTCGAACTACCTGTCGTCGAGCCTGGACGCCACGTGGATGATCCCGACGAAGGACTCGTGGGCCCACAAGGATCGCGCGATCGTGTGCCTAGCGCGCCCGCTGGATCACTCGCCGCTGCGCGCGTCCGTGAAGGATTCGGGGCTGTAGCCCCGACGCTCGCCCGAAAAGCTCTCGGGTGGCGCCGACCCGTGGGCCGGCGCCACCCGAGAGCTTTACCGAGTGTATTTGCGCTTGTTATAGTGGGCGCGTGCGGCCCTGGGAACACCGATGCGCCCAGATCCTCGCAGTCCTACAGCCTCGCCCACCGCGAGCCGTAATCCCATCCCATCAAGGAGTATCATGTCCCACTCTCTGCGCCCCGCGCTCGCCCTCGGAACCGCCGCTATCCTGGGCCTCGGCCTGTCTGCCTGCTCGCTGCTTCCCTTCGGCAACAGCACGTCCGCTTTCAACATGAAGGTCGGCCAGTGCATCCAGATCCCCGACGGCGACCGCGTCTCCAGCTTCGAGACGGCTGAATGCACGGCCGAGCACGACGGCGAGGTCTACCACACCCTGCAGCTGACCGACTCCACGCTACCCAGTGACAGCGAGATGGAGGACAAGGCGACGTCCGCCTGCAGCGACGCCTTCGAGGACTACGTCGGAACTCCCTACGAGGAATCCGCTCTGGAGATCTACTGGACGTACCCCACCAGCCAGACCTGGTCTCGCGGCGACCGTGAGATCGTGTGCATCGCGACCCCGACCGACAGCTCCAAGCTGACCCAGTCGGTGAAGGGCTCCAAGATGTGACCATCGGTCCGCGCGCCAGCTGACCTCACTTTCGGGGCGGCGGCCCGGCTACGGCCGGGCCGCCGCCCCGCTTTTACCGACCGGTATCCGCGGTGTTATATAGTGGGTTGGCGTCCGTGCGCTGCGCTCCCGCCACTGCCTCGCACCCCAATGACCGCCGTCCCAACGGCTCTAGGAGGATCATGTCCCACACTGCGCGTTCCGTGCTCGCCCTCGGCACCGCCGCCGTCGTGAGCTTGTCGGTGTCCGCCTGTTCCTCCCTGCTGTTCGGCAACCGCACGCAGGCCACCAACCTAGTGGTCGGGCAGTGCATCCTGGTTCCCATCAACAGTCAGGTGAACTCGGTCGCCACCACCGATTGCACGGAGGAACACACCGGCGAGGTCTACTCGATCTCCCCGATCGACGGGGAGTCCCTGCCCTCCCGCGACGAGTTGGAGGAGCTCGTCGACGACGCCTGCTACTCCACCTTCGAGGCATACGTGGGTTCGTCGCCCGAGGACACCTCTTTGGACTACACCGCGATGTCCCCCACCGCCGACACGTGGGCCAAGGGCGACCGCACAATCGTTTGCATCGCGGTACCGACCGAGACCGATACGCTCTCTCGGTCGGTGAAGGATAGCCGCATGTGAGCCGCGACTTCCGCGCCATGTCGGCGGCCGCGCAGGGCCGCCACTTCTCTACCATTTGGCATGTATTATCACTATACTGCCTAACAAAGCCGCGACGGGCCAGCGGGCTCCACGGTCGCGGCAGAGGCGGCACCTCCCTGCGCCGCCCCGGCATCTTAAGGAGGATCATGTCCCGCTTCGCTCGCCCCACGCTCGCATTCGCTGCCTGCGCCGCCATGCTCAGCCTGTCCGCCTGCTCACTCCTGCCATTCGGCAACAACAACGACACGGACGCCCCGCAACCCAGCGCCTCCCCGAGCACTTCCACCGACGTCAGCAACTCCACCAGCGAACCGTCCAATCCCCCCACAAGCGTACCCACGCCCACCAACAGCACTCCCCCGGGAACCCGAATCGGCCTGGCCGACATGGAAGCCGAGCACTGCTACAGCAACTTCCGTGAGGACACGCGCGATGTGGAGGAGACGAGCTGCAACTCGCCTCACGACTTTGAGGTCTTTCACACCTTCCCACTCACCCAGGCGGTTCGACCCTCCGACGCGGAACTGTCGGAGCTCGTTCAGACCCAGTGCGAAGCTGCCTACGAGGACTACGCTGGCATCCCCTCAGGCAGCTCCACGTTGGCGATCACCCGGGCGATGCCCAGCCAGCAGAGCTGGGACGAGGGTCGTCGCCTGGCCCTCTGCATGGCTCAGTCCAAAGACGGCTCCAAGCTGAGCCAGTCGGTGAAGAACTCCCGCTTGTGACCCCACGAGCGCCACGCGCGTGGCGGTCCGGCCGACGCCGGGCCGCCGCGCGCTCATACGGGGCGGGATCGCGGATGCGAGCGCCCGTACTCGCAAGCCCGCGCCGGGCGCAAGTCCGTGCCGGCGCGTGGCTAGGGTCAGTGGCGCTTGAACGCCTTGCGCGTGGCGACCGTCGCGTTTTTGGTGGTGACGCGGTGAGTCTCGAGGGCGACGACGACCGGGCCGTCCGGGCCGTGTTCGACGTGGGCGACCAGGATCTGTCCGTGCGTGAGCGCGGCGGGCGCAGCGCCCGCGACGGCGCTCGACCCGTAGGCACGTATCTCCTCGATGACGAGGTCTCGCGCGGGGCCCGTTACGGACAGCAGGGTCACACCTTCCCTCTCGCGCAGGCGCTCGGCTGCGAAGGCGCGCACCCTACCCGCGCGGGCCTCGGCGTCCGTGGCGGCCCCGGCTCGAAGTGACGCGCCGAGCGCCTCCACGAGCGTGACCGGGCCTCCGCCGAGCGCGGCCCACGGCGCGAGGACCTGGCGGGCGCGGGCGCTCGGGGACGCGAACGCGCGGGCGGCGCCGAAAGCGCTGAACAAGTCGATGAGGTCGAAGGCCTGGCGCACGCCGAATCGTCCGAGCGCAGGGTCGAGGGGTCGCGCGCTGGTCTCAGCCTGCGCGCTGGAGGCACGCTCCACCTGCGCCGCCCTGCGCGCCGCCGCGGAGGCGACGATCGCGGGGGTGGGGGCCGGACGCGCGGCGGGCGCGTTGGCCGATGCGGGGCCGGGCGCGCCAACCTCTGCTTTGTCTGCGGGCGCCTCGTCCGAGGGGCCGGGGCGCAGCACGAGGAGGGTCGTCGTCACCAGTCGTCCCTCGCGCGCGCGGGCTACGACGTCGGCGAGGAGACGGCGGTCGCCTCGCCGGGTGAGCATGTCGGCTCCGGCCTCGGGTCTCACCCACGCGGTCTGGTCGATCTCGGTGCGAGGCGCGCGGGCGGCGGGGGCTCGCAGGCGCGCCGAGGCGTCGCCGTCAGGCAGGGGCGTGCCGACCCAGTAGTGGACTTCCTTGGTTTGCCCGCCGCCGAGCCGGTAGCGCTGGGTGGTCAGGGGCGCGCCCAGGGTGACGAGCGCGCCGGTCTCCTCCTCGACCTCGCGCACGGCGGCGGCAACCAGGGGTTCGCCGTGTTCCGCCTTGCCTTTGGGCCAGGACCAGTCGTGGTAGCGAGGCCGGTGCACCATGAGGACTTCGATGTCTGCCGGGTCGATGGGTTCGCCGGGGACCGCGACTCGCGTGGGATTGGCGAAGCGCCAGACGAGCGCGCCCGCGGAGCGAACGAGTCGCTGGGGGCGTGGGGCTGGCATCGGGCGCATAGGTTCCAGGGTAGCCGCCCCGCGCCCCCCGCGCCCTTCTGGGCGCGCCACCTTCACGAGGTCGTGGCCGCTTCGAGCGCAGCGCGGGCTTTCGCGGGGCCGCGCTCGGCAGCGGTGCCGCCCCGCGTGGCGGCGAGAAAACACGACCACGCGGGGCGAAGAGCCTAGTCGAGCGCGCCGACGGCCGCCTCGCGAGCCGCGACGTCGAGCTCGTCGGCCGTCGCAAGCAGCGCCGAGGTGCGCATGGTGACGCGGTGGGCGAGCGGGTCAGCGGGGTCTTCGATCCACAGGGCCCCGGCCTGCCCGGCGGCGAGGACGCGCATTGCCCGGGACGCCTCGGCGAGCACGTCCTCCAGGTCGTCGTCGGTCAGGTCGCCGCGAAGAAGGGCGTCGACCTCGTCCATGACGAGGCGGAGGGGACGCAGCTCGACGGGCGCCTCGAGGCCCTGGATGATCGGGGCGCGGGCCCCCTCGGCGTAGCGGGATTCGACCTGGGAGGGGTCGCGGTGGTACCACTCGTGGAGCAGGTAGACGCGCCACAGCGCGCCGGGGAGGGTGAACTCGGGGCTGCGCGACCACACGTGGGCGACGGTATCGACCCCGTGATCGCGCACGGCCGCGCGCAGGCGGGCCACGTCCTCGTCCGGGAAGGTCTCGTCGCCCACTCCCATGAGCGCCCACGCGGAGGTGTGCGCGACGCCGGCCAGGGCGGCGGGGTCCTCATCGCCGACGATCGTCTCCGCTCGCGCGGCGTCGAGCATGGCCGGGCGGCGGGGGGTATTTGATTGGGCCATTGGGACCGCTTCCTTCTACAATGTCGGGTATGGGCCTATAGCTCAATGGTAGAGCAGCGGACTTTTAATCCGTAGGTTGGGGGTTCGAGTCCCCCTGGGCCTACTGTGCGCCTCGGTGGTTTCCGGGGCGTTCGTGCTATCGGCGGGCCTCGCGGCCCGCATTGGAGGTCGATCATGGATCCTCGTTTGGCGCGCGCGTATGGGGCCTTGGCGGGCCTGGCGCTCGGTGACGCGCTGGGCATGCCGACGCAAGAGATGTCGCCGGAGCGGATCCGCTCGGTGTACGGGCGGATCACGGGGCTGGTGGACGCGGACGCGACACAGCCCTACGCGCCGGGGATGGCGGCCGGGTCGGTCACGGACGACACGGAGCAGGCGCTGCTGGTCGCGTCGCTCCTGGTCCGAGGCCGTGGCTCCTCCTCCGGCCGCGTCGCCCTGGACGCGAACGAGTTCGCCCACGCCCTGCTGGCCTGGGAGGACTCGATGATCGCGCGCGGGTCGCTGGACCTGCTCGGGCCCTCCACGAAGGCGGCGCTCGAGCGCGTCCGGGCGGGCGAGGACCCGCTGAGCGTGGGCGGCGCGGGCACGACGAACGGCGCGGCGATGCGGGTGACGCCGATCGGCATCGCCGTATCGACGGCCGATCCGCTGGCATTCGCGGATTCCGTGTGGTCCTCCTGCCAGGTCACGCACGCCTCCCGGCAGGGTTTCGCGTCTGCTGCGCTCGTGGCGGCCGCGGTGTCCCTGGGGATCGACTCGTCGTGTTCGTCCGCCTCGGACGTGACGGCCCTGTTGTGGGAGGCCATCGCCTTCGTCGACTCGCTGCCCGCGCGCGGCGCGTGGAGCCCGGAGCCGGACGTCGTCGCCGCGACGCGCAGGGCGATGCGGCTCGCTGCCGACCCCGCGTCGTCGTCCCTGGAGTGCCTCGCCGCGCAGGTGGGCACGTCCGTCGCCTCGGCGCAGGCGATCCCGATGGCCTTCGCGCTGCTCGCACGCGACCCGTCCCCGCACGCCCTGCTGGACGCCGCCAACCTTGGCGGCGACACCGACACGATCGGCGCGATCGCGGGTGCGATCCTCGGAGCCTCCTTCGGGGTCGAGGCGTTCGACCGCTCCGCGCTCGCTAAGGTCGAGCGCGTCTCCGGCCTCGACCTGCGCGCCGTTGCCACGCAACTGCTGGCGCTACGCGCGGATGCACGAGTCGACCAACGGGACGAGGTGGCGGCAGACCCCGCGCGCCCCGAGGGCGCGGCCACGGCCTCGTCCCCCGCTCCCGGGAGCCCGGCGGGCCGCGTGGTCCTCATGGGGCAGATCCTCGTGGACCTCGCCGTGCGAGGAACTGCCCTCCCGGAGCCCGGCGGCGACGTGTGGGCCACCGACGAGGGGGCGCACGTGGGCGGGGGCTTCAACGCGCTGGTGGCCGCGCGGCGCATGGGCGCCGAGGCCGTCTCCCTCAGCCCGACCGGCGAGGGACGCAACGCTTCGCTGATCCGCGAGGCGCTCGCGCGCGAGGGAATCACGGACGCGGGCCCGCGCGCGGAGGGCGTCGACAACGGGTTCTGTGTCGCGTTCACCGACGCCACGGGCGAGCGCAGCTTCATCTCCACGAGGGGCGCCGAGACGATGGCGCCCGCGAGCGCGTGGGCCGACTTCGCGCGAACCATGACGCGGCGGGACGTGCTCTACATCGACGGCTACCTCATGGATCACCCGGCGAACCGGGAGGCGGCCGAGGCGGCGCTGCGCGTCCTGCCCGAGGGCGTGCGCGTCGTCCTGGATGTCTCCCCCGTCATCGGCGTCCCGGAGGGGCTGCCGCGCGAGGGCGTCATCGTGTCGATGAATCACGCGGAGGCCCTCGCCCTGCGGAACTCCCTCACGCACGATCGCTCGTTCCTCGAGCAGTGCCGGCTCCCTCGCGGCGCGGCGCGCGCGATGCTCAGCTTGCTGCGCCGTCCCGTCGTGGTGCGCGCGGGGGCGGAGGGCGCGTATGTCGGCGAGCCGGCAGGGCCATCAACGGAGGAGGTCGTGAGCCACATTCCGACGCCGGTCGTCGACGCGGTTGACACGAACGGCGCTGGGGACGCGCACTCCGGCGTCCTGGCGGCCTCCCTCGCGCTGGGGATCCCGCTCGACAGGTCGCTCCTGCTCGCCAACTGCGCGGGCGCGCTGTCGACGAGGGTCGTGGGGCCGGCCTCGTGCCCGACGCGCAGCCGGATTGAGGCGGCCGCGGACGCGCTCGCCGCGGACACTGCTGCGGAATAGGAGAATGCAACATGGACACACGCTCTGAGCGTGCCCACGCGGTGCTGGTGGGCGCTGCGTACGGCGACGCCGCCGGTATGCCCACCCGGGGAATGTCCCCCGAGCAGATCAAGGCGACCTACCCGAGGCTCAGGACGCTGGTGGACGCCGATGCCTCGCACCCCACGATGCCAGGCGCACCCGCTGGGACAACCACGGAGGTCACACGCGAGATCTTGGCTGCGGCCTCGGCTCTGCTGGGCGATCCGATGCCTACGCTCGGGGATGAGGCAGAGGAGGGCTCAGGCGGTCGGCTCGCAGGTTCGCGCTATGTGCTGCGCGCTATCGCGGCGGGAATCACAACCTCGACGGACGATCCCGATACCTTCGCAGAGGCCGTCTGGAAGGCCTGCGCGAACGAGGCGATCACACGTCAGGAGTTCCAGGCAGCCGCCCTGGTAGCCGCGGCGATCTCCATTGGCCTGGACTCGCCTCAGTCGCGGCCGATGGACGTGCCACCCGTCCTGTGGAAGGCAGTCTCCCTCGTGGCCGACCTGCCCCCGCGGGGGACCTGGCACCCCGGACCGGACGTGGTGGTCGCTACCCGCACGGCCGTCAGCATCGCCGACAACTACAAGTACGACGTCTACGAACGGCTGAACGCGCAAATTGGCACGTCGGCGGACCCAGCACAGTCGGTTCCGGCAGCCTTCGCAATTGTCAGCTTGTTTGCGGACTGGTTTGCTCCATTCGGCGCGGCGAGCCTCGGCGGAGACACAAGCGTAATCGCGGCAATCGCCGGTTCGATCATTGGCGCTATCCAAGGCTCGAGCGCTCCATCCCTGCACGGCATCGATACGGTCGACGCAGTCTTCCACCTGAGACTGGGGCCCCTTGCCGAACGCCTGCTCGCGCAACGACCGCCCGCTGCGCACACAGTCGCTAGCGCAGACTCCCCCACTCAGATCCCGCCTAGCACCACGAGCACTCCTGACTCCCCTCTCGAGACACGTCAGACCCTGTTCGAACCCGAGAACGCACCCGTACCGCTGGTTGGTTCCCGGGGAGAGGTGTCGGCGGGCCGCGTCGTTGTCATGGGACAGATCCTCGTCGAGCACTGTCTGGCAACCCAGATGCTCCCCTGGAAGAACGGGCTCGCGTGGGCGAATGACCAAGGCGTGCACATTGGCGGAATCTTCCCTGCCTTGCTCGCCGCACGCCGCATGGGGGTTGAGACCATCTCTCTGAGTCCGATCGGTGACGGCCCCCGGGCCTCGTCCATCGAACACGCGTTGAAGCGTGCGGGCATCGTCGACGCGGGAGCTCGCGTGACGGGGATGGACAACGCGTATCGCGTGGCCGTGGGTTCGAGTGGGCTGGATTGGGCGTATGTCTCCCTGCGTGGTGCCGAAAGCGAGGTTCCGCCGGGCGCGTGGGCGTCAGTCGTTCAGACGCTGGGCCCCTCAGACGTCCTCTATATCGATTCTTCGCTCATGAGTCTCCCGGCGAATAGGAAGGAAGCTGAGGCGGCTCTGAAAGTCCTGCCTGAACACGTGCGCGTCGTTGTGGACCCCTCCCCCGCGTCCTGGTTCCCACACAAGCTGCGCAGCAACAACGTGATCGTTGCACTCACAAAGGAACAGTGTGAACAGATTGGTGGCCCGATCGTCGCAGATCGATCAGCTTTCGATGCCTGCAAGACAGACCACGGCGCAGCCCGTTTCCTATCACAGCTCCTCAAGTGTCGAGCCGCCGTGTACTCCAGCACATGGGACACGCACTATGCGAGCCAATACCTCATGAGCACGGGCGAGCGTGTCACTCAGGTCACACATATTCCCGGTCCCGCCGTGCGCAAGATCGATACGAACGGGGCCGCTGCCACCTACGCGGGCGCGCTTGCGGCCTTCCTTGCGCAAGGGATCCCTCTGGAGAGGGCGCTGCTTCTCGCCAACTGCGCGGGTGCCCTCGCCTCAACCATGCCGGGGCCGGCCTCGTGCCCGACGCGCGAGGAGATCGAGGCCGCGGCGGACGCGCTGGAGGCACACGCAGACGAGGAGTGAGTGCCGCTCAAACCCGGTTGACCGCCAACTGAACGACCCCATCGGCAGCACATCCATGCAGGTGGGGAGACTCAGACGTGCGAGATGCGTCAAATAATCGACCGATTCGTCTATTTAGCGTCCCCAAGGGTACACAATCGCACCATGACGAATAACGACACCCGGGACCACGGCGGAATCGTCGGCGGGGCGCTCACGGTTGCCCTGCTGATCACGCTGGCCGTGCAGAACGCCGTGCCGCCGATGGCGACCGACATGTACTCGGCCGCGTTCCCGCAGATCACGGCGGACCTAGCGACGAACTCGACGATGCTCGGGTTCACGCTCACAACCTTCTTCGTGGGCTACGCGTCCGGCCAGGTCCTGGGCGGAGCCATCTCGGACCAGATCGGGCGCCGCCGCCCCATCGTCGCGGGCGGTATCATCGCCCTCGTCGGCTCCATGATCTGCGTGTTCACGCCCAACATCTGGGTGCTCCTCGTAGGCCGAGTCTTCCAGGGCCTCGGCGGCGGCGTCGCCTCCTCGGTGGGCCGCGCGATCCTCGTCGACGTCGCGCACGGCAAGACGCTGGCTCGCGCGATGAGCCTCCTCCAGGCGATCGTCGGATTCGCGCCGATGCTCGCCCCTGTCCTCGGCGCCTTCATCATCACGCACGCGACGTGGAGGGTCGTCTTCTGGGCGCTCGCCGCCTTCACGCTGCTCATGGCGGCCCTCGCGTGGTTCGTCG
>ERZ772917.1604-NODE-1604-length-12654-cov-7.380586_pt1 | contig 12654 bp, 15 predicted proteins | sample MGYA00511187_ERZ772917 | MGnify/ENA primary metagenome ERZ772917 (study PRJEB29015, sample SAMEA2737925) | human oral metagenome | biome: human oral; feature: human-associated habitat; material: dental | place: China | collected 2012 ... | reverse complement strand
GGTTATCTATACAAGCAGAGATTAAGTTATGAGCTATACCTATTGCATGCATATCTCCAGTGAAATGTAGGTTGATATCTTCCATAGGAACAACTTGAGCATATCCTCCACCTGCTGCTCCACCTTTCATTCCAAATACTGGTCCTAAAGATGGTTCTCTTATAGCTGCTGCTGATAATTTACCAATCTTGTTTAAAGCTTGAGTAAGCCCTATAGTTACAGTAGATTTTCCTTCCCCTGCTGGAGTAGGTGTTATTGCTGTTACTAAAATTAATTTCCCGTTAGGTCTATTTGTTTTTTGAAGAACATCTAAATTAATTTTAGCTTTATATTTTCCATATTGTTCTATATCGTCCTCTGTTAACCCTAATCTTTTAGCAATTTCTACAATGTTTTCCTTTTTTGCTGCTTGTGCAATTTGAATATCAGTCATTCTTGAAACCTCCTGAATTTAATAAAATTTAATAAAATTACCTTAGTTCACATAATTATTAAAGTCATTTTAAAAATTATTCAAAAAATAATTTTACTCTATGACAATAATAACAGTTATTTAATATAATTTCAACTATTTTTTTTAAATTTTTAAAATTTTATTTGAATGTTATGAAACCACCATCATTTTTAATAGTTCTATACCATAGAGACAGATTAATTTTTATGATTTCTTTATCATCTATTATATTTAGAAAATGTTCTCCATTTTCTTCAAACATTTCTACTACCACTACCCAGTGCCATTTATCTAGATTATTTTCTTCTCCATTGCATAAATTTAAAAAAGCAAGTGGTCTATCTTCATTTAATTCTTTACATATAAATTTAATTATTTCTTCTAAACTAACTTTATTTTTTATATCCACATTTATGTAATCTATAGTAACTTCTTTATCATCATAATAACTTTTGATTCCATCATAGAATAATTTTATTGAATTTAAACCTTGCTCAGTTGGCAGAAGATAATTCCATAATTCTTCCATTACTTCTAAAGCATCTGAAATTCCAACTTCTTTAAAATTATCTCTTTGATTGTAATAATTTATTATACTTGAAGCTACTGTTGCTCCACAACCTGCTCTTCTTTGCCATTCATCTTTATACCACTCTTGAGAAAAACCATAATATGTATTTTTATTATCCTTTACTTTGAATAAGTCTATATTATTTATTTTAGCTTTCATTTTTCTCACCTCTATCATACATCTCAAAATTTATCTATATAATATCACAATTTTAATGAGAGGTGAATAGAGCATATATAGAATATATTATTTGACAAGTAAAGAGTTATAATATATAATTTAAGAGTAGCTTTTGCTACTTAAATACAACATTTATTTGATAAAAATAGGACAAAAAGGCGTTCATTCTGTGGACGCTTTTTGAATAAAACAAGACTTACGAAATATAAAAGGATGAGATATGAATAAAAGAAAATTACACAAATTTTTTAATAATAAAGAAGAATTTGCTCCAAATGAAAGACTTTGGCTCTTCTGTATGTTGATGTTGGTTGCTGGATTTTTTGGTGGCTTTACCTTCTCTTTAAGAGGTAGAGTTTTTGTAAATGCTCAAACAGGAAACCTAGTGTTATTATCATTGGGATTTGCAACTTGGGATACTGCACTTATTAAAAATGCACTTGCTACATTTTTAGCTTACTTCTGTGGGATAATAATGGCTGAGCTTATTTCTAAAAAAATTAATAAAACATCTTTTCTTATCTGGGAAAGAATATTATTAATTTTTAGTATTATTGTTACTATATGTTTAGGTTTTATTCCTGAGGCTGCTCCTTATGAATTCAGTAACTTCCCAATAGCTTTTACTGCTGCTATGCAATTTAATACTTTTGAAAAAGCACATGGTATGGGAATGGCTACTCCTTTCTGTACTAATCATGTTAAGCAAGCTTCAGCTAATTTAGTTAGATTTTTAAGAACTAGAGATGATAATAAATTGAGAATTTCCTTGAGTCATTTAAGTATGATATTATCATTTATTGTAGGTGCAACTCTTGCAATATTTTTAGGAAGATTCTTTTTTGGAAAAATTATTTGGCTTTCTTCAGTTTTTTTACTTGTTACTTTTTACTTTTTTTCAAAATCAATAAAAGAATATAAAAAGAAGCTGTAAAGCTTCTTTTTTATATTACTATTTCTTTAAAGTTTCATTGATTGCTTTTTTTAGTTGATCTGCAGTTATAGCTCCACTAACATATCCTTCAAGGAATCCCTTCTTATTTATTACATAAGTTGTAGGGAAAGCTCTTACTCCATAATCATCAAAAGTTTTTCCTGTTTCATCCATTAAAGTAGGATAAGTTATGTTTTTCTTCTTTAAGAATGCAGTTATTTCTTCCTTTGACACATCTACATTGTTTTGATTTTGCTTAGATTTTGGTCCTGCAACTCCTATAATTATTACATCTTTTGAATTTGAACCAAATTCTTTATATACTTTTTCAAAGTCTGGCATTTCTCTAACACAATATCCACACCAAGTCGCCCAGAAGTTTATAACAACTACCTTTCCTTTGTAATCTGCTAGATTATGTTTTTTTCCATATTGGTCTTGAAGAACAATATTTGGAACTTTAACATCTTCATTTTTATTAGACTTAGCTGCAAAAAGTGAGAATGACATTAATGCAAACATAAGTACCATTATTAATTTACGTTTCATTTTTTCCTCCTTCTTATTTTGTACATTTTTCTGTACTAACTTGCTCATATATTAGCAATAAAATAAGAATAAGTCAATCTATTTATTTTAATTCTTTTTCATAATTTTTTAGTGCATCTAAAGCTGGTTTTGCAATAGGTATTATAACTAAAATATTTATAACTGTCATTATTCCTAATCCAAAATCTGCTAAAGACCAAATGAACATATCTTGTTTTATTCCACCAATATATATCATCAATATTAATATAGCTTGATATCCTATATTTAAATATTTACTTTCATGTATGAAATTAACTGCACTTCTACCATAGAAAGCTACTGCAAGTATAGTACTTACACAGAAGAAGAACATTAAAATCACAACAAAAGGTGCTCCTATTGAAGATAGGTGATAAGTCATAGCTGCTTGGAAAAGTCCCATTCCTGATAAACCTGCTATTGTACTTTCTGGTACAAGTAAAACAATGAAAGCTGTTGCACTACAGATAACCAAAGTATCTATAAATACTCCAAAAGCTTGAACCATTCCTTGTTTTGATGGATTATCTATATGAACTGCTGCCGCTGCATAGTTTGAATTTCCACTTCCTGCTTCGTTAGAGAATAGTCCTCTTCTAACTCCATTCATAACAACTGCTCCAAATGTTCCTCCAAATATTTCTTTTCCTCCAAAAGCTTGAGAGAAAATTGTTCCTATCATTGATGGTATATTTGTTAAATTTGTAACTAAGATATAAATAACTGCCACAACATATATAATTGCCATAAATGGAACTATCTTATTTAAAGATTCTATAATAGAGTCTTTTTTAGAACTACTAAAAAATATTACATAGGCAACCATAATTGCTACAGCTATTGATGATATATTTTGTAAATTTAAGAATTTATTCTCTGCACCCCAAGTATATACAGAAGTTATTGAACTAGTAATAGAGTTAGACATAACTTGTGTTACTCCAAAATAACATACTACTGATGCTAGTGCATAGATAATTCCTAGCCATCTCATATTTAGCCTTTTTTCTATAATAAATGGTGTTCCTCCTGTGAAAGAACCATCTTTTTCTTTTTTTCTATAGATAACTGCCAAGCTTGATTCAATAAAAGCTGTTGCTGAACCTAGCATTGCAACTAACCACATCCAAAATATAGCTCCTGGTCCTCCAACTGATATTGCTGCAACTACCCCTGCAATATTTCCTGCTCCAACTCTACAAGCTGTACCTAAGAAAAATGTTTCTAGTGAACTTATACCACCTTTTTTACCTTTTTCATTTTTGAATAAAACTCTTACTATTTTATGAAATAATCTAAATTGCATGAATTTAGTTTTAAAAGAAAAATATAAAGCTGCTCCTATTAGCATGAAAACTAAAATATTCTTTCCCCACAATAAACCGTTAACGGCATCAACCATTTTATAAATACTTTCCATCTTTTAATGCCTCCCATTTTTTTAATTTAGTTGATAGTATAACACATTTTAAAAAAATAGTAAATATTTTAGTCTAAAATTTTATATCATTAGTGATAAAAATATGATATCTTTTATTTTTTTTCAAGGATTTTATAAATTTCTGCCATATCTAAATTTTTTCTTAGAAGATCTGCCAACTTATCATATTCCTTTTCTTTGAATTCGTTAAAAGAAAAAATTTCTTTTTGTTCTGGCATATTTTTTTCTCTTCTTACTATATTTAAAAAGTCATTAGTAAACTTTGAATTATCGAAAATTCCATGAATATATGTAGCAAATACTCTATTTTTACAAATCACTGGACTATCAAAAGTCGATATACCTTGGTGAATTTCATAACCTTTTACTTCATAGTTAGTAAAATCTTTTAATATTCCTTCTGCTAACTCTAGTCTTTTTGTTACTTGCTCAGTTTTCTTTATTTCATCAAAAGTAGTTTCATAGTCAAAAAAATTAAAACCTTCTGTCTCTAAAATATTACTTTCAAGATGCTTAGGATCATATATTTTTTTACCTAGCATCTGTAAACCACCACAGATACCTACAATAATTTTTCCTTTCTCTTTTAACTCTTTTACCTTTTCAAAAATACCTCTTTCTTTCAAGTCCTCTAAGTCTGTGATAGTATTCTTACTTCCAGGGAAAATAATTATATCTTCATTTCCTAAGTCTTTAGCATCATATACATATTTAAGTCTTACATCATCATACTGTTTAAAAGCATGGAAATCAGTAAAATTCGACATTTTTTTAGTCTTAATAACAGAGATATTTATATATTCTTTGTTATCTGAATAAACTCTTTTATCTTCATCAGATAGGCTATCTTCTTCTTCTATTCTTAAATCAGCATAAGGTAATACACCTAAAAATTTTATATCCAAGCCTTCATCTTTAAATTTTTTATCTAATATTTCAATAGCAGGTTTTAATAAATCACTATCTCCTCTAAATTTATTGATGATATAGCCTTTTATTCTTTTTCTATCTTGCTCATCTAATAACATCACTGTTCCATAGATTGAAGCAAATACTCCTCCTATATCTATATTTCCTACCAATATAACAGGTGCATCTACAAGTTCAGCCATACCCATATTTACTAAATCATATTCTCTTAGATTTATTTCAGCTGGACTACCACCACCTTCTAAAACTGCTATATCAAAATTAGACTCTATATTATTTTTATAAGAATCTAAAGCTATTTTTTTTAAATCTTTTGAATTTGAAAAGTAAGTTTTAGCATCAACAGTATATGCAACCTTTCCATTTATTATTACCTGTGAATTATTATCAGAATTAGGTTTTAATAAAATAGGGTTCATAAAGGCTCTTGGAATTTCATAAGCTGCCTCAGCTTGAATAACTGTTCCCCTACTCATTTCTAATCCTTCTATATCCACAAAAGAATTTAGTGCCATATTTTGAGATTTAAAAGGTGTAGTTCTATATCCATCTTGTGCAAATATTCTGCATAGACCTGCTACCATTAATGTTTTTCCTACAGATGAGCCTGTCCCTTGTATCATTATATTTTTATGCTTTTTCATATATCCTCCAAAGCTAATTTTTTTATTTTTATTATAGCATTTAATTTAAAAATAAAAAAAGAACTATCTTCAGATATTTGAATATAATTCTTTTTTATATAGATAAATATAAATAAAATAAGTTTATTGTAATATTCCAATTTCTTGTAATAGATATACCACATAAAAAATTGCTACAATATTAGCTAAAATAACTCCAAAAACAAAAGCAGTCATTTTTCCTCTAGTTTCTTGAGAAGATGTAAGTATTTTTGAGGCAATATATAGAAGTACACAAACTCCTAAGACAGCTATAACATAAAATCTCAATCCTGTAAAAATCGCTATTTTAGCATCCTCATCAAAAGTAAAATATAAACTTCTTAAAAATTCCATTAAAACCACTCCCTCTTTTTTGTTCTATTTTAATATTTTATCACTTTTAAAGAAAAAGATATACTATTTTTTAACTTTTTTTTATTTATATTATTTATTTTTTTCAATTTTATTATTCCTTGACAATTAATCATTTCTCCCATAGAATATTAATATATATTATATAAATAGAAAAGGAGTTTTATATGACACTTAATGATGTACTTGCTGCTTTAGGAGTTGTTTTAAATGGTATTCCTCAAGCTCTTTTAGCTGCTACTTATGGTTTTGCATCAGTTCCTACTGCTTTTGGTTTTATTGTTGGTGCTGTTGCTTGTTTATTATATGGTTCTGCTATACCAATTTCATTCCAAGCAGAAACTATAGCTCTTGCTGGAATGTTAGGAAAAGATATTAGAGAAAGACTTTCAATAATTTTATTCTCTGGTATAACTATGGTTATATTAGGGCTTACAGGAGCTTTATCTACAATAGTTAATTTTGCTGGTTCAACAATTATAAATGCTATGATGGCAGGAGTTGGAATAATGTTGACTAGAATAGCCTTATCTGGACTGAAAGAAAGTAGAATTGTTACTGCTAGTTCAATTGCTTCTGCTTTTATTACTTATTTCTTTTTTGGACAAAATTTAGTTTACACTATTGTAGTCTGTGTAATATTTTCTAGTTTAGTTGCTAATGTCTTTAAAATAGATTTTGGTGGTGGAATTATTGAAAATTACAAAAAAATTGAAATAAAGAAACCCATTATAAATTTAAGTGTTATTCGTGGTGCTTTGGCTCTTGCGTGTTTAACTATTGGAGCTAATATAGCTTTTGGGAATATAACAGCTTCTATGACTGGAAAGTATGAAGCTAATATAGACCACTTAACTATATATTCAGGACTTGCTGATGCTGTTTCTTCTCTTTTTGGTGGTGGTCCAGTTGAAGCTATTATATCTGCAACTGCTGCTGCACCTAACCCTTTAAACAGTGGAGTTTTAATGATGGTAATAATGGCAGTTATTCTATTTTTTGGATTATTACCTAAGATTAGTAAATATATACCTGGGCATTCTGTTCATGGTTTCCTATTCATTTTAGGAGCTATTGTAACAGTACCTACAAATGCTTCTCTTGCTTTTTCAGGAGGAAGCCCTCAAGATTATGTTGTTGCTGCAACTGCTATGACAGTTACTGCTGCAAATGACCCTTTCATTGGTCTACTTGTAGCTTTAGTTGTTAAATATATTTTTGTCTTCATTGGATAAGGAGGAACATTATGAAAACTTATACTTTAAACATTGCTGGTCTGAAAAGAGAATTACCTATAATAAAGCTTTCTTATGATTTATCAATAGCTAGTTTTGTTATCTTAGGGGATACTGAAATTGTTAGAAAAACTGCTCCTATGATAGCTAAAAAATTACCTGATGTAGATTTCATAGTAACAGCTGAAGCAAAGGGTATTCCATTGGCTTATGAAATTTCTAGAGTTTTAAATTTGAATGAATATATTGTTGCTAGAAAAAGTATAAAAGCATATATGGAAGCTCCTATTGAAGTTGATGTAGATTCTATAACAACTAATGGCTCTCAAAAACTATATTTAAATAGTATAGATGCACAAAAAATTAAAGGAAAAAAAGTTGCTCTAGTAGATGATGTTATCTCTACTGGACAATCTTTAAAAGCCCTTGAAACATTAGTTGAAAAAGCTGGTGCAAATGTTGTAGCAAAGGCTGCTATACTTGCTGAAGGAGAAGCTAAAGATAGAAAAGATATCATTTTCCTTGAGGCATTACCAGTATTCTAAAATCTTAATAAATTTAAAAAGAGGTTGTTGCAAAAGTTAAATTTTTACTTTTTATTATTTTACAACAACCTCTTTTATTTATCTTTTAAAGCATTTTAAATTATTTTATCTAAAAAAATGAAAATATATCCATTGCAGTTGGTACAATACTCATTAATATTTGATGAGCAAACATCAATATAATTGCCACAACAGCTTTATTTTTTTCAGATTTTCTAGCTTTTTTAACATATTGTTCATATCTTTTTAAAAGTTCTTCATCAGCAAATTCTTTTTCTGTATAAGGCAGATAAGTATAATCTTTTAAAACTCCAGCTGCATATTCATCATTTTCCAGAATATAGAAACCTTCTTTAAACATATTAGTTGTGTGATATTTATTATATGTATAAGCTAAAAAAATATCTATTGGATATAGTGCAGTCATTAAGATAAAAGGTACTATTATATAATATGAAATTTCTAATCTGCTTTCTCTTATTCCAATAGAAATTATATCAAATGTTTCTTTTACCAATACCACAGCAATAACAATCTTACAAATAAAAAACATAAAAAAATAAAAGAAATCTTTAAATCTTCCTCTAAATAAAGGAACCCAAAATCCAAAAATAAATGTTGTCCAACTAAAGCCTACATAGGCATTTTTTAACTGCCCATCTCTCTCTAATTTAAGTTTTATAGCCATTAACTCTTTCCCCCTAATATTATATTTTTAACATAGACAATACTACTAATCCTATCCCAACTATCATTAAAATTATTGTACTGATAAAGAAAATTAATGGTATTATAAAAATAAGCCATTTACGTCTTTCTTCACTTTTTACATCAGCTATATATTCTTTATATCTTGCCATTTTTTCTGTATCTTGTACATCAATTTGATATTCTATAAAACCATACTTAGCTAAAATTGCAAGAGAATATTCATCATTATCCATAGGCTTCCAACCATCTAACAGCATATTTCTTGTATATATCTTGTTATAATAAATTGCAAGTAAAAAACTAATAATATAATTAAGTCCAAAAAAAAGAAATGAAAAAGCAGCTAATATATAAAATTCCCAAGTTTTTAATGCATTTATTATTACAAATAGAAATGTTGCTGTTTGAAATGACATTATACCTAAAAATACTAAAAATCCTTTTAAATCTAATCTAAATGAAGGAACCCAAATTCCTAAAAATAGTGTTGTCCAACTAAAGCCTACATAGGCATCTTTTTTAAATCCATCTTTTTCTAATTTGACCTTTACTGCCATACTTTCCTCCTAAAAATATTTATACTTCTATTCAAAAATTTTTATAATTTTTTCTTTTAATTTCTCTGGAAGAACATAACCTGATTTAATAACTGTTTCCAAAGCATAGAATGGTTTATTTTTATAGTTTTTCTTATCTCTTGATTCATTGTAGATTTCTTCTTCAATATCATTTTCAAATTCTACCCAAGTTCCAAGATTTTTTGAAACCAGCTTTTGTATCGTTTTATTTTTTAAAGTTGAATTCATAAGTTCTGTTTCATTTCTCCAATAATGATTATCCTTATCATAAACTGCCACATAAGGAATATGGAAAGCATTTAAAAGTCTTATAAATTGTGGAATAGAACTCTTGCTTCCACATTCAATAATAGAATATTGATACTTAAATACTCCTAAGTATTTTGCAAGATAAGAAAGAACTATCTTATCTGTTTGACCTTCAACTAAAATAACTTTCTTTGCAAAGAAAAGTTCACTTCTATCAGGATTTATCCAATAGTTCATGTTAAAAACTGTAACTTCATCACCTGAGAATAAATTTCCACTATATTGATAAATTTCTATCTCTTCTTTTATTCTTCTAAAAATACAAAGCGATTGATAATTTTCAAGTTCAATAAAACGGCTAGAATTTGTTGATACAACAGACATAAGTCCTAATTTTGTATTTTCACACAAGGCTTCGTAACAAGCTCTTTCTTGTTGAGGATTTAGATAAAATTCTGGTTCCTCCCAAAGTAAAATTGTATTATCCCAAAAATTATGACTTTTTTCTTTTTCAATAATATCATTTAATAATTCTATGAAAAGATGTCTATAGAAACCAAAACTCATTTTTTTATTCATTGCATTTTTAAATCTTCTATAGTATTTATGATATCTTCTTAAATTTTCATTTTGAAATAATCTTTCAACTAAATAATTCAAATGCGATATTTTCATATATGAAGGTACAAAAAAAATTGAAACTCCAAAAATATGTTTCTTATATTCTTTTTCATCTATTTCTTCCCAATTTCTATTGTCCTTCTCATGTTTAGAAATGTGACTTTTAATAAAATATCTTGTATCTTGATAAGGGTTATTTAAAATTCTAAGTTGAAATACATGCCCTTTCTCACCTTTTAAAGTTCCAATGATTTCCAAAGGAAGATCAGGATTTTTTATATCCCCCTTATGCAAATTACGTGCTTGAAAAAAATACAGTAAGGCTTTCATAAATGAAGACTTCCCTGTACTAGATTCTCCAATAAAAACTAAAAAATTCTTACATTCTAGACTTACATTTGAAAATGTTTGCCAATTTTTTATTTGTACTTTTAATAGTTCCATATAGCCTCCTAAGAGCATTTTTTAGAAATATTTTTCTTAATTATATCATAAGTCAAGAAAATTGTTAAAAAAAATCCTTGACTTTTACTAAACATAATAATATAATGTTTGAAAATAATTGAAAGGAGAAGATAGTTATGCTAAGGAGAAGAATGATAAGGAAAGATAAAAATTTAATAAAGTACCCTTATCTATTTATATTAGCTTAGCTTTTATATGTCTTTTTGATTTATAATTAAAAGTTTACCACAGATGCTAGTATATCTGTGTTTTTTATTTTATATTATTTTTGTTTATAGATAAGGAAATTTAAAATACTATATGTATTTATTTCCTTTTTTTTATTCTTATTTTTTTAACTTAGGGGGTCAGAATGGAATATTTAGAAATTTTAAAAGATACCTTTTTAACAGATGACAGATATATGTATATTGTCGATGGAGTTATTTTTTCAATAGGTATCACGTTATTCTCAGCAATTTTAGGTATAGTATTAGGACTTTTATTAGCAGTTATGAAGCTATCTCATTGGTATCCATTTAAAAGGATCAAATTTCTTGAAAACTTTAATCCTTTGTCAAAAATTGCATATATCTATATAGATGTTATAAGAGGAACACCAGTAGTTGTACAACTTATGATACTTGCAAATTTAATCTTTGTTGGAGCTTTAAGAGAAACTCCTATATTAGTTATAGGTGGAATAGCTTTTGGACTTAACTCAGGAGCTTATGTTGCAGAAATCATAAGAGCTGGTATTGAAGGATTAGATAAAGGTCAAATGGAAGCAGGAAGAGCTTTAGGACTTAGTTATTCTCAAACTATGAGAAAAATAATTGTACCTCAAGCTATTAAAAATATACTACCTGCCCTTGTAAGTGAATTTATAACTTTATTAAAAGAAACTTCAATAATTGGTTTCATTGGTGGAATAGACTTATTAAGATCTGCTAGTATTATAACTAGTCAAACATATAGAGGAGTTGAACCTCTACTTGCTGTTGGATTTATATATTTAATTTTGACATCAATTTTCACTGTATTTATGAGAAAAGTTGAAAGGGGGTTAAAAGTAAGTGATTAATATAACTAATTTACATAAGAATTTTGGAGATTTAGAAGTTTTAAAAAATATCTCAACTGAAATAAAAAAAGGTGAAATTATCTCTATAATTGGACCTTCTGGAAGTGGAAAATCAACTTTTCTAAGATGTATCAATAAATTAGAAGAACCTTCTTCAGGGCATATCTACATAGATGGTATGGATTTAATGGATAAAAATACTGATATTAACAAAGTTAGAGAAAGAGTTGGTATGGTGTTTCAACACTTTAACCTATTTCCTAATATGACAGTTTTAGATAATCTTACTCTTTCTCCTATAATGGTTAAAAAGGAAAGCAAAGAAGAAGCAGAAAAATACGCACTTTCTTTACTTGAAAAAGTTGGACTATCAGATAAAGCTAATTCTTATCCTACTCAATTATCAGGTGGACAAAAGCAAAGAATTGCTATTGCAAGAGCCTTAGCTATGAAGCCAGAAGTAATCCTTTTTGATGAACCTACTTCTGCTCTTGACCCTGAAATGATAAAGGAAGTTCTTGATGTTATGAGAGATTTGGCAAAAGAAGGTATGACTATGCTTATAGTTACACATGAAATGGGATTTGCTAGAAATGTTGGTAATAGAATTTTATTTATGGATAAAGGTGAAATTATTGAGGATTGTTCACCTAAAGAATTTTTTGAAAATCCTACAAATGAAAGAATTAAAGATTTCTTAAATAAGGTTTTAAACAAGTAAAAATTATAAATATTAAGGAGTGATTGTTATGAAAAAAGTTTTTAAATTAATGTTGATGTCTTTATTGTCTATTGTTATCTCTGTTTCTGTTTTTGCTAAAAACAAAGTTGTATATGTTGGAACAAATGCTGAATTTGCACCTTTTGAATATCTTGAAAAAAATAAGGTTGTTGGTTTTGATTAAAAATATGGTCGCACACTTGTGACTCTAGCACTCGTAGGGTGTCAGTCATGAGTTAGACCATTAAGTATAGTCAGCATATATAGAAATATGTATGTAGAGGTAGCAACTTTAAAAAGCTATCCAATACTACTCGAATTGCTGGAAACCCCTAAAGCTAGTATAACT
>ERZ772917.1603-NODE-1603-length-12661-cov-22.454149_pt1 | contig 12661 bp, 9 predicted proteins | sample MGYA00511187_ERZ772917 | MGnify/ENA primary metagenome ERZ772917 (study PRJEB29015, sample SAMEA2737925) | human oral metagenome | biome: human oral; feature: human-associated habitat; material: dental | place: China | collected 2012 ... | reverse complement strand
TGCCGCCGCAGGGCGGGAAGCCCTGCTCCATGGCCACCAGGAAGTCCTCGTCCAGCACCATGGCCTCGGGGTCGCCGTTGGCGGCGGCCAGGGCCTGGGCCTCGAAGCGCTCGCGCTGGACCACGGGGTCGGCCAGCTCGGAGTAGGCGGTGGCCGTCTCGAAGCCGCGCACGTACAGGTCCCACTTCTCGGTCAGCCCCGGGCGCGAGCGGTGGTAGCGGGTCAGGGGCGAGGTGTCCTCGGGGAAGTCGTAGACGAAGGTGGGGGCCCACAGCTTGCTGCCCACCAGCTCCTCGAAGATGTCCTCCACGACCTTGCCAGCCACGGCGTAGTCGTCCACCTCCAGGCCGATCCGCTCGGCATGGGCCACCAGCTGCTCGCGCGGGGTGTCCACCGTGACCTCCTCCCCCAGGGCCTGGGAGACGGAGGTGTAGAGGTCGATCTTGTCCCACTGCCCGGACAGGTCGTACTCGGTGCCGTCGGCCAGCGTCACGACCTCGCCGCCCTCGGGCAGGTCGAAGGCGTCGCGCGCGGCCTGCTGGACCAGGTCGCGGGTCAGCTCGGCCATGCCGTCGTAGTCGGAGTAGGCCTCGTAGGCCTCCAGGGCGGTGAACTCCGGGGAGTGGGAGGAGTCGGCGCCCTCGTTGCGGAAGTTGCGGTTGATCTCGAAGACGCGGTCCACCCCGCCCACCACGGCCCGCTTGAGGTAGATCTCCGTGGCGATGCGCAGGTAGAGGTCCATGTCGAAGGCGTTCATGTGGGTGATGAACGGGCGGGCGGCGGCCCCGCCGTGGATGACCTGGAGCATGGGGGTCTCCAGCTCCAGGTAGTCACGGCGGTGGAAGTTGTCGCGCAGGGAGCGTACGACGGCGGCGCGGGTGCGCACCATGTCGCGGGCGGCCGGGCGGGTGAGCAGATCCAGCTCACGACGGCGCACGCGCGCCTCCTCCGAGAGCGTCACCGCCTCACCGGCCTCGTTGGTCCAGGTCTTGGGCAGGGGGCGCAGGGCCTTGGAGGCAATGCGCCAGGCAGGGACGGCCACGTCCTCGTCCCCGGCGTCGGCGGGGACCACGCCCTGACGCAGGACGGGCTCGGCCATGACCGACAGCTCCCCGCGGCGTGAGCAGATGACGCGGCCGTGGACAAAGAGGTGGTCGCCCAGGTCCACGTCCGTCTTGAAGGCGGCCAGCGCGCTGTGGCCGCCGGCGGGCAGGGCCTTGGCCGACAGCATGGCCTGGAGGGTGGTGCCCGCGCCGTCGGCCAGGGTGACGAAGCACAGGCGGCCGGTGTTGCGCAGGAAGACCACGCGCCCGGCCACGCCGACGACGTCGTCGGTCTCCTGGCCGGCCTGAAGGTGGCCGTAGGCCTCGCGGACCGCGGAGATCGTGGTGGTGACGGGGACGGATACGGGGTAGGGGTCCCAGCCCTCGTCGCGCAGGCGCTGACGCTTGTCCGCACGTACCTGGAACTGCTCGCCCGGGCCCGGGTCGGCCTTGGGTGTCCTGGCGGTGCTCGGGGGCTCGGGGGCAGGGCCCTGGTTGACGGTGTCGGGAGCGGGAACGGGTGCATGAGTCACGCGCGCGAGTCTATCCGCGCCTCCCCCGGTGGTCGGGAGGCAGGGCGCAGGGTGCTCCTCACCTCACGGCCCCGGGCAGGTCCCGGCCTCCGCCCGCGCACCACCTTTACGGTCTCCCCGAGCCCGGGCGGGGGTCATCCGCGCGCAGTACCAGGGCACGGTCTCCTCAGGCCTGGGCGGTGGCGCCTTCGGAATCTGCGCCACGGGAAGCGGGACTCGACGGTCTCCCCTTTATGATCGAGGATTGTAAAAAGAATGTGCAACTCAGCCGCCCAGGGGCAGTCCGGAGGACCGCAGCCCCTGGAGGCGGGCGGCGTCGGAGCCCAAGGGGACCTGACCGGGCTCGCTGCCGCGTTCCACGACCCGGTTGTCCGCGTCCACGAAGACCACGTGAGGCCGGTAGGTGCGGGCCTCGGCGTCCGACATCTGGGAGTAGGCAATGAGGATGACGACGTCGCCCGGGCTCACCAGGTGCGCGGCGGCGCCGTTGACGCAGATCCGCCCCGACCCGCGCTCACCGGGGATGACGTAGGTGGACAGGCGGCTGCCGTTGGTGCAGTCGCAGATATCGACGCGCTCACCCGGCAGGAGGTCGGCGGCGTCGAGGAGGTCGGCGTCCACGGTGATGGAACCGACGTAGTGCAGGTCGGCCTGGGTCACAGTGGCACGGTGGATCTTGGACGTCATCATCGTCCGCAGTCGTGAGCTCATCGCGGCCCAGGGTAGGCAGGCCCCTGACCCACGGCAACGTGAGAGGGCACTCAGTGCAGCACCACCAGGGCGTTGTCAATGAGGCGGGTGCTGCCGACCCGGGCGGCCAGCGCCAGGAGGGCGGTGCGCCCGGCGCCGGCACTGACCTCCCGCCCAGGGTCGTCCCCGGCCTGCGGCCCGGCGCCGGCCCCCGGCTTATCCCCGGTCTGTCCGGTACTAGCCCCCGGCTCTGCCGGCGCTACCTGGGGGACCGCGGGCAGTCCCAGCCCGGCGTCGGCAAGATCCACGAAGGAGTCCGGGTCCACCAGGGCCACGTAGTCGACCTCCACCCCGTCGGCACCGTCCAGGACGGCCAGCGCCGCCTGACGGACCCCGGCGCCGTCGGCACCGCCCGCCGCCGCCCGGCTGCCGGCCGCCAGCGCCCGGGACAGGGTGAGGGCCTGCTGACGCTGGGTGCCGCTGAGGTAGACGTTGCGCGAGCTCATGGCCAGGCCGTCGGCCTCGCGGCGGATGTCCACCGGGACGACCTCGACCGGGACGGCGAGGTCGCGCACCATGGCACGCACAATGGCGAGCTGCTGGGCGTCCTTGCGGCCGAACAGGGCCCACCTGGGGGCCGTCAGGTGCAGCAGGGCGAGCACCACCTGGCACACGCCGGCGAAGTGGGTGGGGCGGGTGCGGCCCTCCAGGACGGTGGCCACGGGGCCGGGGTCAATGCGCACAGCCGGCTGGCCACCGGGGTACATGACCTCGGGGGTGGGGGCGAACACGACCAGGCGTCCCACCACCAGCGCGCCGTCCGGGCCGGTCAGGGCGTCGCCGAGGGCCTGGACGTCGGCCTGGAGGGTGCGCGGGTAGGCGTCCAGGTCCTCCCCGGCGGCGAACTGGAGCGGGTTGACGAAGATGGTGACGACCACGGTGCCGTGGGCGCCGACACGGCGGGCGGCCTCGGCCACCAGGTCGAGGTGCCCCTGGTGGAGGGCCCCCATGGTCATGACGACGGCGCGGGGGCCGGGGGCCGCGGCGAGCGCGTCGGCGAGCTCAGGGCGGGAACGGGTCAGGGTGACGGGGACGGTGGAGGCCATGGCCCCAACGCTAGTCCTGTCCCAGGCACGTCCGGCCCCCGAGGTACGCCCTGCCCCGGCCGGCAGACCTCGGGAACAGCCCCTCAGCAGTCCCCCAGCACCTCACGCAGGGCGGCGGCCTGCTCGGGCCCCAGGCGCCCCACGCGCCGTTCCAGGGTGGCGCGCGCCAGCACCCGGTAGGACTCCACGACGTCGCCCAGTCCTGTCCTCGTCCCGTCGTCCAGCCCTGCCAGGGTATCCAGGTGCACGCGCACCGTCCCCGCGTCCCCCCGGGCCACCGGGCCGGTCAGGGCGGCGTCGGCCCCCTCCGACAGCGCCCGCTCCAGGGCGGCGGTCAGCAGGGGGCGCAGCACCTGCCCGCCGTCGTCCACCCCGGCGGCCGCGAGCACCCGCACCGCCTGTCCCACGAGGGTGACCAGGTGGTTGGCCCCGTGGGTCAGGGCGGCGTGGTAGGCCGGGCGGGCGGACTCCTCCAGGACGAAGGGCTCTCCCCCGAGCTCGACGGCCAGGGCCTGGGCTATGGGCAGGGCGACGGCGGGGGCCGTGACGGCCATGGGGCAGCCGACCAGCCGAGGCAGGTCCATGCTCATCCCCGAGAAGGTCATGGCCGGGTGGACGGCGAGCGGGATGGCTCCGCAGCGCGCGGCGGGCTCCAGCACCCTGACGCCGTAGCGTCCGGAGGTGTGGACCACGATCTGCCCGGCCTGCCAGCGCCCCAGGTCGGCCAGCCCCCGCACCAGCGGCGCCAGGGCGTCGTCGGGGACGGCCAGGAGCACCAGCTCACAGCGCTCGAGGATCTCCTCGACCTCAAGTCGGGGGACACCGGGCAGGAGCGTCTCGGCGCGCTCGCGGGAGGCCTGGGAGACGGCGTGGACGCCAATGACCTGGTGGTCCACGGCGCGCAGGGCGGAGCCGAGGACGGCGCCTACCTTGCCCGCGCTCACGACCCCCACCCCCAGACGCCCCGGTCGCCTGCCCGGGGCGGCGGGACCGGGACGGCCCGGAGCGGCGGAGGCGGCACGGTCCGCGAGACGGCCAGAATCAGCGGGACCGAGCTGGTCAGCAGGGCGGCCCGGGGCGGCAGAACCGGGCTGGTCAGCAGGGCAGCCCAGATTGGCAGGAGCAGGACGGCCCAGGTCAGCGGAGCGACCCGGGCTGGCGGGACCGGGGCGGCCCGGGCTGCTGGCGGGCCGGTCAGGACGGTCAGGACGGTGGTCGGGCTCGCTCACGGCGTGATCGTCTCACGTCCTGGGCGCCGGGACACTCCCACCCACCTCACCGGTCCAGGGCGCGGTCCCGGCGGCGCGCTCCAGCCAGCGGTCAAGGTGCTCCTGCTCGCGGCGCTCCAGGGCACGGCGCGCCACCATCTCACCCGTGCGGGCGGCGTCGGCCTGGTCCATCCTGCGCACCAGGCAGCCCATGAGGCTGGTCGCGTCGACCATATTGAGCAGCACGCCCGCCAGCCCCAGGCGACGGGCAACCGGCCCCTGACGCAGGCGCAGGGACTGGATCCGCGGGTAGGGCACCACCGTGACGCGGCGTCGCCAGCGACCCCGGCGGATGACGACGCAGGTGCTGGTGAGCGCCACCGCCTGGCACCTCCACCCCAGGGGCGCCAACCAGCGGGAGCGGCGAGGGGCGCAGGCGGTCCACCCGGGCTCCGGGGTGCCCGTGGGCGAGCCCCGGCCGTCCAGGGCGGAGGCGAGCAGGCGGTCCGGGCAGTCCACTCCCAGGTCGGGGACCACGAGCCACAGGGCCCGCAGGGCGTCGGTGCGGGTGCCGACGGGGAGCAGGCGGCTGGCCTGGGAGCGTACGTCGTCGCCGCCCTCGCCCTCCCGCCCGGCGAGCATGACCCGCACACCCCACCAGTCCCTGGACCGCCACAGGATATTGCGTGAGAGCTCGACGGCGTGGACGCGCCCGGGCGGCAGGGTGACCGAGACGGTGTCGGTCAGCCCGTAGCGCAGGCGGATCCCGGCGGGGGTGGCGCAGGCGCGGAAGCCCCAGCCTGAGCGCAGGCGTTTCCAGGCGTAGGAGAGGTAGCCCACGAGCCCGGAGACAATGACGAGTACCTGCCCGATCCCGCCTCCTGGGGCGCCAGCGTGGCCGGTCGCGGACTCGATCACGCTGACGGTCACCAGGAGGAGGCCACCGACAGCGCCTGAGAGGACGCCGATACTGCGCAGGAGGGAGCCAATGAGGATCCTGGGCTCGACGCGGTAGAGGTCGTGCTCCTCCACCCTCCCTATACCGTCGGGGCGCACCGGGGCCGCGAGCGCGTCGGCAAAGCCGAGCGGAGCGGGTGAGGCGGGCAGGGTGGGCGGGGTAGATGAGGCGGACGTTACAGATGAGGCAGACGAGGTGGCTGGAGCGGGTGGGATAGTCGAAGTGGATGGAGCACCCAGAACAGGCGAGATGGGTGAAGCAGGAGAGGCGGACGAGGCGAATGATGCAGATGGGACGGATGGGGCGGGTGAGACAGAGAGGGCGGGAGCCTTGGGGGCTCCGGGCACCTCGGCAAGGGCCCCGCTGGTGGTCACAGACTCGCTGGCGGTCACAGGCCCACTAGCGGTCACAGCCTCGTCAGTGGCCACAGGCTCGCTGGCGGTCACACCCCCACCAGCAGCGGCAACACCCCCACCAGCGGCAACACCCCCACCAGCAGTAACAGCCCCACCAACAGCAACAGGCCCGCCGGCAGCCAGGCGCAGTATCTCCTCACGCAGGGCCGTCAGCTCACGTGAGGGCAGGTAGCCAATGGTGACGTGGGAGTCCGCGCCGCCGACGACCTCCAGGGTGAGCCTGCCCAGGCCCAGGAGACGTCCAGCCAGGGGGTGGACCACGTCGACGGACTGGATCCGTACCAGGCGGGCTATGCGCAGGCGGCGCACGAGGACGCCGGTGCGGTAGTAGACGGCGTCGGCGTCCACGGCGTAGCGGCGGGTCCACCACACGGCGACCTGGAAACCGGTCCAGGCCAGCAGGACGACCCCGGTTACTATGACGGCCCTGGTCAGCACCCCGTCGTCCAGGAGGTTGAGGCCGTGCTCGCGGGCGGCGTGGTAGATGTCCCGGACCTGGTCGAGGTTGTTCACGGCACCCACGGCGACAACGGCCACGAGCGTGTGCCAGGTCTCCAGCAGGAGGCTCACGGGGTGGACCCGGTGCCAGGTCAGGTGCCCAGGCAGGCGGATCTGCCGTGCGAACCGGCTGGCCCGCCCGGGCTGTCCGTCTGCTGGCACGACGGCGTCGGGGGCTGCTGGGTCGTTCACAGCCCGGCCATCCGCTGCTCGCCGCGCTCGGCCAGGATCCGGCGCAGGTGCTCGGCCTCGGCGGCCGGGAGCCCGTTAATGGTGGCGTCAGTGGACACCGAGGCCGTGTGGAGGCGGACCTTGGCGATCCCGTAGTGGGCGGCCAGGGGCCCCTGGCTGGTGTCCACGAACTGCATGCGCCCGTAGGGGACGACCGACAGGGTGCGGAACATGACGCCGTGACGCCACAGGAGGTGGTCCTCGCCCAGGGCGTAGCCCATGGCCCTGACCTGGCGGGGGACGAGCCAGGTCAGCCATGCAGACCCGACGAGCGCGGCCACGCCCCCCAGGTGGAACCAGGGGCTCAGGAGCACGCCGGGCACCGCCAGGCCGGCCGCGAGGACCACGCCGCCGGCCCAGGCGCCAATGAGCCTGACGGTCACGAGCCGGGGCGAGACGGGGCAGAAGGTGACGCCCGGGGGCGCAAAGGGGTCGGGCGACGTCGCTGTAGTGGTCTGGCTCATAGGACCTCTCCTCTCCCCTCGCGAGAACGGTACTTGTTTCTCGCGGGGAACGGGTCAGGCGGCGGCGCTCCCGGGCGGGAGGGAGTGCGGGCCGTGGTCCTGGGTGTCGTCGTCGGACTCGTCAATGGCGCACCAGTGCTCCACGAGCAGACCGGTGCCCAGCCACAGGACGCAGGCCGCCACGCAGCCGCCCGCGCTCCACGTCAGGCCCGTCATGGCGGGCGTCCCGCGGTGGACCAGGGCACACACCAGCGCCCCGACGTAGAGCCCGCCGAGCGCGGCCGCGCCCAGGCTGGAGGACTGGGCCGCCAGGGCGGTCATGGCGGCGCCCGTCGGGGTCATCCAGGTGGGCTCGTGCGCACGCAGCCTCCTGACGCCACGCCCTGCCACCAGGACGACGAGCGTCATGACGAGGACCGCCGCCCCGCCCCAGAGGCTGACGGCCGGGACCCACCCGTGATGGCGCAGGCTCAGGTCGTACCCGGCGCCGGAGAGGACCGCCAGGAGGAGGAAGCACGCGAGGAGGGTAGTCCACCGCGTGCGGTGCATCAGGACGACCGCCCGTCCCGGCCCAGGACGTCGTTCCACCCCAGGGGCTCGGACCACGAGCCGGACCGGCTGTCGGGGAACAGGGAGCCGATGCCGTCACGCCGCTCCTGGGCACGCCCCTGGGGGGCGGCCTCCGCGACGCCGGCGGCACCAGGGGCACCAGACCCGTCAGCGGGCACGGGCTCGGCCCCGGGGGCGAGCTCGGCGCTGTGGGCGGAGCGGGGGCTACGGGCCGACCTGGCGCTGCGGGCGGAACGGGAGGAGTGCGGGGCGACGGGGGGCAGGGAAGCGGAGGTGCTCCACGGCTCGGCGGGTGCGGCGGGCTCCTCCTGCCAGGCCTCCTGCGCCCCGGCGTCCTGTGGCGCCGCCTCAGGCAGCGGGTGCCCGGCGCCAGGGGCGGGCTCCTCCGGGGCCTGCTCCGCGGAGTCGGTGGGCGGGGCCACGTACTGACCCGTGGGCAGGGCCGGGAGGTGGTCGGACTCCAGCCAGTCCAGGGCCAGCCAGCGCAGGCCGTCCCGGTCGGGGGCGACGTCGGCCAGGGCGGCGACGGACTGGCCGTTGATCTCGCCGAAGGGGTCGGCCTCGGCCCAGGGGGCCAGGACGAAGGCCCGCTGGGCGGCCAGCGGGTGCGGGATCGTCAGCTCGGGGTCGTCGGAGGTCATCTCACCGTAGGTGATAATGTCCGCGTCCAGGGTGCGCGGTCCCTTGGGCTCGGTGCGCAGCCTCCCGGCAGCGTCCTCCAGCTGGTGGCAGACCTGCAGGAGGTCGCGCGGGGACAGGGTGGTGTCCGCCAGGACCACCGTGTTGAGGAAGTCGGGCTGGGAGGGGCTGCCCTCCTCCAGCACCGCGGCCGAGCGCGCCAGGGGCGCCACCTGGGTGACGGTAATGCCCGGGGTGTTGCGCAGGGTGGCGACGGCGGTCCTCAGGGCGATCACGACGGTGCCGACGTTACCGCCCAGGCCGATGACGACGGGGACGGGGCGCGCAGGGGCCTGTCCCAGGACGTCAATGGACGCCTCCGCCAGGTCGGTCGGGGAGTCAAAGGGCTCCACGGGGCGCTGGGGCAGGTCCCCGGAGCCCGAGGGGTCGACTGCCGCGGCCGGGTCGGTCGGGGCCGCCATGGAGTCCACGGCGGAGGGCGCTGAGGGGCTCCACGGCCGGTGGGCCGGGGCGTCAGGCTGTGGGGTGGGGACCATCTCCGGGCCCAGCACCACCGGGACCGAGGCGTCCTGCTGCGGCGTCGGATCCAGGGCGTGGGCCCCGGAGCGGGGGGCGTCCTGCGCGACGGGCTCGGGGAGGGCCTGGGGCTCGGGCTCCCAGGCCTCTGGCTCCCAGGGCTCCCCGCCGCGGTGGGACCCGGAGGCCTGCTGCCCGCTGGGGGCGGACGCGGCCGTCTGCGGCCGGGGCTCGCCGCCAAGAGTCCCGCCAGGGGTCCCGGCGGGGCCCGCTCCGAGGGGCTCGTCGGGCGTCACCGCCCGGGCCGGGGTGCCCTCGCCCAGGACGGCGTCCAGGGCGACCTCGTCCCTGACGCGGCCGGCCCGCTCAGGGACCGGGGTGCCCCCGGCCTCCTGGGGGTGCTCGGACCACCCGACCGGCTCGGCGGAGGAGGCGGAGACCGAGGCAGAGGACGCCGGGGTGTAGGAGTGCTGGTGGGGGCCCTGGTCCACGGGCTCCTCGGAGGCGGTCGGGGCCGGGTCCCCGGCCCGGTCCTGCTCGGGACGCCCCGAGGACGGGGCGCGCCCCAGGACGTCCGAGGCACCCGGGTGCGCGCCCCCCGTCGCCGGGGAGGGGATGACCGGGGAGAGCCCGGCCTGCCAGGGCAGCTCGGCGGAGGAGGCCGAGGCGGGCTCGGTGGCCACCAGGTGGTCCTCACGGAACATGGGCGGCACGATGCCGTCCGCCGCGGCCGCGCTGGTGGTGGGCTCCTGGGTGGAGGAGGCGAACAGGGCCCAGGCGGGGCTCTGGTCGTCCCAGGAGTCAGGTGCCGGTGCCGAGGACGCCGGGTCCTGGTCCAGCCCCCGCGACCGGCCGGCGTCGGCGCCCCCGGCCAGGGAGCGCGGGCCGGTGGCCGCGGCGGAGGACGAGCCCCCGGGGAGGATGTCGGCGGCGGAGTCCGCGGCCGCGACCACGGAGTGGGCGGGGTCGACGAAGGGGGCGACCAGGTCGTCCTCACGCCCCGAGGCGGGCCGGGAGGCCGGTGCGTCCGCACGTCCCACCAGCTCCTCACGTCCTGCCGGGGCCGGGCGCCCGGCCTGCCCGCGTGCCGGCAGGGCCTCGTGCCCGCCCAGGGCGCCCGCGCCCTCGGGGCGGGGCTCGCTGGTCACGCCCTGGCGGGTGATGGTGACGCAGACGTCGTCGAAGGCCACGTCCAGGGGCGCCTGGGGCTTGTGGACGCTGACCTCCACCTGGAGCACGCGGGGGAAGGCCAGGACCACGTCGGCAATGCGCTCGGCCAGGGTCTCGACGAGGTTGACGCTCTCCCCGGTAATGACCTCCACGACGGCGTCGGCCACGGCGGCGTAGTCCACGGCGTCGTCCAGGTCGTCGGTCACGGAGGCCACGACGGTCCCGCGCGGGCCCAGGTCCATGGTGACGTCGGCCAGGAAGAGCTGCCCCTCCTCCTTCTCAAAGGGCAGGACACCGTGGAAACCACGGGCGGACAGACCGGTCAGGCGGATCCGGTCAGGGGCGGTGGTACTGCTCATCGGTGGTCCTTCCATAGGGAGGCGGTGCGGACGGCGTCCAGGTTGGACGGGATCTCGTGGACCCTGACGGCCCACGCGCCCGCGCTGGCGGCCAGGGCGGTGGTTGCGGCGGTGACGGAGTCACGCGCCAGGGGGTCGGCGGCCCGGGCCGGGTCGGCGGCCAGGGCCAGGAAACGCTTGCGGGAGGCCCCCACGAGGACCGGCAGGCCCAGGTCCTGGGCGAGGCGGCTAGTGGAGCGCAGCAGCTCCCAGGACTGGGAGTGGGTCTTGGCGAAGCCGAGCCCGGGGTCGATGACGACCTGGTGACGGGCCACCCCGGCGGACACGAGCCCGTCCAGGCGCTGGGCCAGCTCGGCCTCCACCCCGGCCAGGACGCCCCGGGGGTAGTCGGTGAGGCGGTCCATGGTCCCGGGGTCGCCGCGCCAGTGCTGGCAGACGTAGACCACGCCGGTGGAGGCCACGACGTCGTACATGCCCGGGTCGGCCAGGCCCCCCGAGACGTCGTTGACCACCAGGGCCCCGGCGCGGACGGCGGCCGCGGCGGTGGCGGCGTGGACGGTGTCCACGCTCACCACGACGCCCTGGGCGGCCAGGGCCTCGACGACGGGGAGGACGCGCTCCTGCTCGGTGTCGGGGGTGACGCGCTCGGCACCCGGCCGGGTGGACTCGCCCCCGACGTCGAGCAGGTCGGCGCCCTGGTCCAGCAGGGTGCGGGCGTGGGCGATGGCGGCGTCGGGGGACAGCCAGCGGCCGCCGTCGGAGAAGGAGTCCGGGGTGACGTTGATGACGCCCATGACCAGGGTGCGGTCGGTGGGCAGCGTGCTCGGCAGCGGCGCCGGGCGTGGGGGGGCGGGCACAGTCACGTACCCAGACTATCGGGATGCCTGAAGGAATGCTGGGACTGGTCTGCCGTCTCCTCGCCGGGAGCAAGGAAACAGATGCTATAAACACACACTAAAATAATCTAGCATATAACAAAGCTATTGTTTGACGCTGCCTTATTCGTCGTCCCGAGGTGGAGACGGCCGGGGGCCTCCACCTTTAGGGGGACGCACGGGCGGGACTGACGACGTTCGGGGCGTTCCCGCCCCGGGGCGGGGCCCCTAGCGTCAGGGGCGTGGGGAGCACCCGCAACCAGCCCAGAGCCTTAAGGAGGCCACACATGGTCCGCCACGACCAGTACCCCGCCGCACCCGCGGCAGACGCCGCGAGGGGCGTACCGGCCCCTGCCGCACCGCCCGTCCCGGGGACGGGGGCGCCCGCCGCACCGTCCGCCCCGGTCCCCGTCACCCCGGTTCCTGGCGCCCCGGTCCCCGCCGTCCCGGGCACGCCCGCCGTGGCCGCCATTGGGCTGACCAAGGTCTACGGCTCGGGACAGGCCCGCGTGACCGCCCTGGACGGGGTGAGCCTGAGCGTGCCCACCGGCCAGTTCGTCGCCGTCATGGGGCCCTCGGGGAGCGGCAAGTCCACCCTCCTGCACTGCCTGGCCGGCCTGGACGCCCCCACCTCCGGGCGCGTCCTCATCGCCGGGGCCGACCTGACGGGCATGGACGACAGGCAGCTGACCGACGTGCGCCGTGACCAGCTGGGGTTCGTCTTCCAGTCCTTCAACCTCCTGCCCACCCTGACCGCCGAGGAGAACATCCTCCTGCCCCTGCGCCTGGCCCACCGCAGGCCGCAGCCTCAGTGGTGGGACGCCGTCGTCTCCGCCCTGGGGATCGGGGACCGCCTGACCCACCGCCCCACCGAGCTCTCCGGCGGCCAGCAGCAGCGGGTCGCCGTGGCCCGCGCCCTCATTGGCCGCCCGGCGGTGGTCTTCGCCGACGAGCCCACCGGCGCCCTGGACACCGCCTCGGCCGCCTCCCTGCTGGAGACCCTGGCCCGCATGTGCGCCGAGCTCGGCCAGACCGTCGTCATGGTCACCCACGACGAGAACGCCGCGGCCGCCACCAGCCGTGTTATCCGCCTGCGCGACGGGCACGTCGTGGGCGACGCCCCCGTGCACCACCCGGCCGGCACCCACGCCGCCCCGGAGGCCCCGGCCGCCCCAGGGCCTCTGCCCACCCGCCCGGGGACCGGGCGCGCCAGCGGGACGGGGGTCCGCTGATGCCCGCCCTGCTTGATGTGCGCCGCACCGCCGCCGCCCTGGTGGCCGTGGCCATGAGCACCGCCCTCATTGCCCTCGCCCTGGTGGTCTCCGGCTCCATGCGCACCCAGATGCAGGCCGGCGCCCGCCTGTCCGTGGGCGGGGCCGACGTCG
>ERZ772917.1602-NODE-1602-length-12661-cov-42.240044_pt1 | contig 12661 bp, 13 predicted proteins | sample MGYA00511187_ERZ772917 | MGnify/ENA primary metagenome ERZ772917 (study PRJEB29015, sample SAMEA2737925) | human oral metagenome | biome: human oral; feature: human-associated habitat; material: dental | place: China | collected 2012 ... | reverse complement strand
GCTCTGTTCCTCGAAGGCCTGCTGTGATTCGCCCTGCCACTGTGGGTAGGAGGTGTGCGCTGCCCAGAAACTGTCCCGTGCCTCAAGCAGGGCGTTGTGCCACTCGTCGAGGGTGATCGAGTACTCCCATATCGCTGCGGCGTCCCCGTCGCAGTCGGGGAAGTGGGATGCGTAGCTCCACACTCTCACGCCACGTCCCTTCGTCGTCTTAGACTGTGTTTCGATCGTATCAAAGTCGCGGTCGCGCAATCAACGAGGCCCCGCTTGGCTCGCTGAAAAGCCGTGAGGGGCATGTGGGAGGGTAGAACGCTCGCGTGAGTCCCCTTGACGACCAGTGGTGAGCACTTGCCTGCTGGCGATTGTCAAGGGGATTCAGGAGACGTCGCAGCGGACCGTGATTATGCACCAGAAGCGCACGATGGAGATCGCGGACGTCCTGTACGGGGTGACGATGCGCGACGGGGTTACGACACTGGTGTCCCAGCGCCTGGAGGACTAGGGCTGTGCCGAGTGGCTGTGAGAGCCGCTACCCGCGTCCTGTGTCCTGCGTTCGGCCTTTCTGGAACGTGTCGAAGTTATGGGAACGTAGGGTGGCGGCCGCAACGTGGTCGTCGGTGGCGGCGTTGTCCGCTAGGGAGGAGAGAGCTTCCTCTGTCTCCTCGCAGTACAGGCAGGAGTCATCGAGGCGTTGGCGTGCGGCTTCGCGGAACTCACCGAGTGCCGACTGAATCGCCGGGGAGGCGAAGGTCGTGTCGGCGGGAGGCTGCACAACGGGGTGGAGCTTGAGCGTGTCGCGCACGTCGGAGATTCTGTTACGCAGGGCTCGAAGCTGATCGGGATCGATTCGAGATGTGCTCATGATTGCTCCGTGTCATCGGTGGGCGTCGGTGTGGCGTCGGCGCACTCGGGTGGTCGGTTCCAGCTGTATCGGCAGTACGGGTCGCTTCGCGGGTCCGACGTGGGGTAGCGCGACGGGTTGAGTTCGAAGGTGGGGTCGGGGACGAAACAGAACTGGGCCCAGGATTCGCGCGGCCCGGTCAGGTATCCGGAGGGGTGGGCGGCCAGGAAGGTGAAGGTTCCGACGCCGGGTTCGTCGTAGGTGTCGCCAACATGAAGAAGAGGAGGCAAAGGACCCCCTGGGCCCCTCCCGGCATAGGCGCTAATCAGCGCGTGTTGGCGTCCCCGGGTGATCCCGATCTGGCGGGTGTCCGTGTAGATGTAGTCGTGGTTGGAGTCGGTTCCCAGCTCGATGCGGTCGCCTCCCCCGCCGACGCCTACGAGGAAACCGGTGGGACAGGCCGCGTCCAGGTCGTCGATGCGGTCACTGGCCCAGGTGATGCTCGCGTAGTCCAGGCCCACGAGCGCGCAGGCGGTCAGCAACAAGGCGGCGGCAACGTGCCTGGCGCGCAGCTTCATCAGCATTGTCCGATCGCGTAGGAGAGGAAGTGCTTCTTGAACTGATCGTAGGTCATGTAGAACTGGCCTCCTGTTCTCTCCCGGGAGTTAGGGATGCCATTCTTTCCCCACGGGTTGGTGATGTACACGCCCTGATCGTCCGCTCCGGTGATCGCGTATGCGTGAGAGCCGGTGATCGTGATTGTTTGCTCGGCGCCGTCGACCCAGACCGTCGCTTCGGATGCGAAGAAGGTCTCGGCGGTGATCGGGCGCCCCGCATCGCAGGCTGACTTGATCTCGAAGCGAGTCATGACGGAGTGCAGGGACGGTGAGGTGACGTGGCCTGTCAGCGTGTAGAGAGCCTGCGCGCTCAAGCCCGCCTGCGCGCCTCCTTTGTACCACTGGTTGACTCCCCCTGTATGGCACTGGGCGTAAGCTGATTCCAGGAGTGAGTCGAGGCCTGGGGCACTGCTCGATGTTCCCTGCGTGTATACGTCGGTGACGAAGACAGCGTCGGTTCCGAAGGGGTTGGGGTCGCCAGGGGCGGCGGGGAAGGTCACGTAGAAGCCGTCGACCCGACCATCGGAGTTGCGGTGGACCGTGAGCAGGGATCGCAGGCGGTCCCTGCCCGACTTGGATTGGGCGAGGGCAAGGATCGAGGAGAGGAAGTAGCAGTCACCAATCTCGCCCTGCGTGAGCGAGAACGGGTAATCGTCGTTGCCCTCGATCAGGGCAGCGAGCGCGTCGAGCTCGTCCTGCGTAAGGGCTCTCTTCGTGGACAGGGGAGTCGATCTGCCCTTGACGTATGGTTCGAGCCGCAGTGCCTCGCGCAGGACGGCCGCGCATTCGGCTCGGTCCTGCTCGAGCTTGGCGAGTTGTTCCGCGTAGTAGCTCTTGAGGCTCTTGAACTGCGCCTCGAGATGCGCGTCCCCGCCGTTGAGAACCTGGCCCCAGCTGAGCGAGTCGTAGATGGTGTCCAGGTTTTCCGCGTCCGCGCGGATTGACCGGATGACCCTCAGACGGGAGTTGAGGGCGTCGTGATAGTCGCGGACAGCTCCGACTGCTTTTGCCGATTCTTCCTCGAGGACGTCGAGGAGCCTGTATTGTTCCAGGCTCTGCGCCTCAAACGCCTCCTGCGAGTGCCCCTTCCACTCCGGGTAGGAGCGTCGCGCAGCCCAGAAGCTGTCGCGCGCCTCGAGGAGGGCGTCGTGCCACTGCTCCAGGTTGCACGAGTACTCCCATATCGCTGCGGCGTCCCCGTCGCAGTCGGGGAAGTAGGATGCGTAGTTCCACACTCTCAGGGAACGTCCCGTCGTCGTCTTAGACTGTGTTTCGATCGTATCATCGTCGCGGTCCTGCAATCAACGAGGCCCCGCTTGGTTCGTTGAAAAGCCCTGAGGGCATGGGCGAGGACAGAACGCTCGCGTGACTCCCCTTCCCGTCCAGTGGTGAGCACTTGCCCGCTGGCGAATGCCAAGGAGATTCAGGAGATGTCGCAGCGGACCGTGATCACGTATCAGAAGCGAAAGATGGAGATCGCGGACGCCCTGTACGGGGTGACGATGCGCGAAGGGGTTACGACGGTCGTCTCCCAGCGCCTGGCGGACTAGGCCTGAGGAGCGCTCAGGCCTCGACGGGGATGAGCGTGCCGTGCTTGAGTTCGTAGATCGTGTCCACGTAGGGCAGGACCGATCGATCGTGGGTCACCATGATGGCGCACTTGTGGGTGGACTTGACTTCCTTGCTGATCAGCTGCGCGATCTCCTGGCCGCGATCCGGGTCCAGGCTCGCCGTTGGCTCATCGGCCAAAATCAGCTGCGGGTTGCCGATGAAGGCGCGCGCGATGGCCGCGCGCTGCTTCTGCCCGCCCGACATCTGGCGCGGGTACTTGTGATACGACTCCTCGATGCCCAGGTCCGTCATAAGGGAACGCACCTCCGCGTGGCGCTCATGCCTATCCTTCTCGCCCTTGAGCCTGGCAACCAGTTCAAGTTGGTCGCCGATCCTCATGTAAGGCAGCAGCTGGTGATCCTGGAAGATGAAGCCAAGGAGTTCCAGACGCTTGCGCGTCCACTGCCTCTGGCTCAGCTCGGTCAGATCCTGGCCGGCGATGCTGATGCTTCCCTCGTCAGCGGACAGCAAGAGCCCAGCGATGGACAGCAGAGTGGACTTTCCGGAACCGGAGGGCCCCAGGATCGCCACGAATTCGCCGTTGTCGACGCGCAGGCTGAGCCCGTTGAGCACGTGGTGGATTTCGTCGCCGTCGGCGTAGGACTTTCCGATGTTGTCCAGTTCGATGATCGCCATTTTATTCTCCGTTTCCGCCGATGACTTCGATGGGGTCCACCTTCTTGATCTTGAGTAGCGACAGCGCGCCGCACAGGATCGAGGTCACGACGAAACTCACCGCGACTATCACGGTGTCCGAGAGCGTCATGATGGACGGGACGCTACTTGGCAAGAATGGGGCCGCGAGAGCCGACAGACCCAGCCCGATCGTTACGCCGATCAACGAAATGATCGTCAGCTGGGAGATCTGGATGTAGGTGATGGTCCGCATCCGCATGCCGATTGCCTTCAAGACTCCGAATTGCCGGAGCTTTTGCAGGGTCAGAATGTAGAAGAACACGCCGAGGATGGAGGATGAGGCCACGAGGAGCACCCAGGTGATCATCTTCAAGGTGAGGTTCTGAGCCTTGTATCCGGGAATCTTGTCGATAACCTGCTGGCGATCGGCCACCGTCAGGTGGCTGGGCAGATCGTCGGCCGCAATCTCGTTAGTGGTGGCGATCGTCTGAGCCTTCCACTGGTAGTTAGGGTCGGTCCTCGTGCGCATCGCCGCATAGGTCTGCGAGGACACGAAGCCGATGTCGCTGTAGCCATAGTTGGCGTTCTTCGCGAAAGCAACGACGGTCAGCGCCTGCTCGGACATCTTGTCGATCACCTGGTCGCCCACGCGGATCCCCTCGTCCTCAAAGGCGCGATCCAGGATGACCTCGTTCTCCTTGAGCCCGGACGCGCTCGCGTCGGAGTCGATGACCGCGGGCTCAAGAGTGCCGTCCTCGTTGTGGTCCGTCGCGAAGTAGGTGATGTCCAGGGTGTTGGAGTCATCGCCGCGGGTGATGGCGGCTCGCTGAATGACCAGGCCGGCGTAGTCCGAGACACCAAGAGCTTCGAGTGCCTCAACGTCGTCGGCCGTCACGGTCGAATAGGGGATGACGCCCTCGGAGTCCGTGGACAGAATGTACGTCGCGGCCCCGTAGTTCTGGATCTGCGCGGATACGGAGGCGGCCAGGCCGTTGGTGAGGCCGGAGAGGAACACGACCATGAACATGAGCGTGGCGATCAGAAACTCGATGAGAACGAACTTCTTTGGTTGGTATTTAATTTCGTTCCACGCTATTTTCATGTGTGAGCTCCATTGGGGGCGCAGGGTGTTGGTCCACCACTGTGTGTGCCCGACAGTGACGGGCAACTGTATCACGGGGATATTGACAGGCGCGCGACGTCGTCTCATGAAAACACCGAGGAACTGCGGCTTCGTGATGAACAATACGCTGACAGTCGGACAAGAAGCGCGGGCGGGGACCCTCGGTCCCCGCCCGCGCCTGCAAGCCGTGCGTCCCGCCGCTGCGGGAGGCACGGTCTCAGTCGTTCATGAAGTTACGCTCATCCAGGATCTGCGCGCCCGCGCCCACCAGGGAGGGCAGGTGCTCGTTGGCGTGGTGGCCGCAGAAGAACAGCTGGCCGCCCGAGGGCATGGTCGCGCGAACCCACGCGCGAGCACCGCAGGCGTCGCAGCGATTCGCCGCGTTCAGCTGAGGCTCGTCCAGTGCGGGGCGTTCAAGAGTACGTGCGTTCATGCTTCCATCACACACCATGACACCGCCCCCGCGCACCCCTGTTCACCGGCGGCGCAATCGCAGTTCCCGCGCCATGCCCGCCGGGGAGGGCAGAGGAAACCCCACTCACACCAACGTGAGCGGCCTCCGAAGCCGCGCCCACCAGCGCAAAGCAACCAATGCCTCGTCAATCGTGGAAAGCATCCCAGAAGCCGCGCCACGCGCCCCGATCGACACAAACGAGCGTTCGGACACCTATGATGCACAACGTGACTCCTACCGACGCATCCGACTACAACGCGCGCCACCTCTCCGTCCTTGAGGGACTCGAAGCCGTGCGCAAGCGCCCCGGCATGTACATCGGCTCGACCGACCACCGGGGCCTCATGCACTGCCTGTGGGAGATCATCGACAACGCGGTCGACGAGGCCCTCGAAGGCCACTGCGACACCATCGACGTGCGCCTCCACCCCGACCACTCCGCTTCCGTCGCCGACAACGGACGAGGCATCCCCGTCGACATCGTCCCCGGCCAGGGCCTAAGCGGCGTCGAGGTGGTCTACACCAAGCTCCACGCCGGCGGCAAGTTCGGCGGCGGCTCCTACGCGGCCTCCGGCGGCCTGCACGGAGTTGGCGCCTCCGTCGTCAACGCCCTCTCGGCCCGCCTCGACGTGCAGGTCGATCGCGGCGGCAAGACCCACGAGATGTGCTTCCGGCGCGGCGAGCCCGGGCAGTTTGACGACTCCAAGCAGCGCACCCCGAACTCGCCCTTCACCCCCTTCACGGATGGATCCACCCTCGCCACCGTCGGCAAGGTCAAGAGAACGAAGACCGGCACGCGCGTGCGCTTCTGGGCCGACTTCCAGATCTTCCCCGCCACCGAGGGATTCTCCTGGGAGAATCTCCTGGCCCGCGCGCGCCAGACCGCGTTCCTCGTTCCTGGCCTGACCATCAACTGCTACGACGAACGCGGCGAAGAAGAGCTCCACGAGAGCTTCCGCTTCGACGGCGGCGTCGTCGACTTCGCGAACTGGTTGGCCTCCGACGGCCCCGTCACCGACACGTGGCACATCACTGGCTCGGGCACCTACAACGAGACGGTGCAGGCCCTCGACTCCGAAACCGGTCACCTGCGCGCCACCGAGGTCGAGCGCACCTGCGAGGTTGATATCGCGCTGCGTTGGGGCATCGGATACGACACGACCGTGCAGTCCTTCGTCAACATCATCGCCACCCCCAAGGGCGGCACCCACGTCACCGGCTTCGAGCAAGCGGTCCTGAAGATCCTGCGCGCCGCGATCGACAAGAACGCGCGCAAGCTCAAGGTCGCCGCCAAGGACGGCCGCCCCGAAAAGGATGACGTGCAGGCCGGCATGACCGCCGTTATCACGGTGCGTTTCCCCGAGCCGCAGTTCGAAGGCCAGACGAAGGAGACGCTTGGCACCCCGCAGATTCGCGCCGTGGTTAACCGCGTGGTCTCAGACTGGCTCAAGGCTAAGTTTGCCTCCTCCAAGCGCGACGATAAGCAGCAGACCTCCCTCCTCATGGAGAAGGTCGTCGGCGAGATGAAGGCCCGGGTCTCCGCGCGCATCCACAAGGAGATCTCCCGCAAGAAGAATGCGCTGGAAACCTCCTCACTGCCGGCCAAGCTCGCGGACTGCCGCCTCGAGGACGTCGCCGAAACCGAGCTCTTCATCGTCGAAGGTGACTCCGCCCTGGGCACGGCCAAGGCGGCGCGCAACTCCCACTACCAGGCGCTCTTCCCGATCCGAGGCAAGATCCTCAACGTCCAGAAGGCCTCCACCGCCGACATGCTGGCCAACGCCGAGTGCGCCAACATCATCCAGGTGATCGGCGCGGGCTCGGGACGCACCTTCGACCTGTCCCAGGCCAGATACGGCAAGGTCATCCTCATGACCGACGCCGACGTGGACGGCGCTCACATCCGTACCCTGCTGCTCACCCTGTTCTTCCGCTACATGCGCCCCATGGTCGAGGCCGGGCGCATCTACGCCGCCGTCCCTCCCCTGCACCGCATCGAGGTCGCGGGCAAGGGGCGAAAGAAGCGCGAGTACGTGTACACCTACTCCGAGGACGAGCTGCACCGCAGGCTCGCGACGCTGCGCCGCTCGGGCCGCACATGGAAGGAGCCCATCCAGCGCTACAAGGGCCTGGGCGAGATGGACGCCGACCAGCTGGCCGAGACCACGATGGACCGCGCCCACCGCTCCCTGCGGCGCATCACCCTGGCCGACGAGGAGGCCCTGCGCCGCGCCGAGGACGTCTTCGAACTGCTCATGGGCTCCACGGTGGGCCCTCGGCGCGAGTTCATCGTCGAGGAATCCGCGGGCCTGGACCGAGACCGCATCGACGCCTGACAGGAGGCGGCCCCCGGGGCTCCGCGGTCCTGGGGCGTTCCGATACGGCGCGCCTGGCGGTCCGGCGGCGGCCCGCGCGGGTCGGAGGACCGGGCCAGACCCCGCACGCGCCCCCGCCTCGTGACGCATGTGACCAAAGACCCGCATTGGCCTTACTATGGACCCATGACAGGACTTGCGCAGCGCCTCTCGCCGCCCGGGTCCGTCCCGTACCCGGGGAACCACCTCGGGCTGCGTTGGCGGCCCCTCATCAGCCGCGACGCACCCGCCGTCTACGACCTCGTGCGCGCGGTCGAGTCCGCTGACGACGCGATCCACCGGACGGGTGCCGAGGGGATCGCGGACATGGTCGAGGGCCGCGGCGGCGAAGACTGGGTCGACGCCATCGTCGGGCTCGACCGCAACGGCAGCATCAGCGCCGTCGGCTGCGTGCGCGTCGTGCGGGGCGTCAGCGACAGCGCGATCGCGATCGTCTCCGCCTACGTCCACCCCCACTGGCGGGGGCGCGGCCTGGGGCGGGCGCTCCTGCACTGGCAGGACGGGCGCGCCCGCGAGATGCTGGTCGAGACCTACGGGCCGGACAGCGCCATCCCCGCCTCGATCGCCAACTTCGTCGACGCCCACATGACGGACAGGCGGCGCCTGTACATCGCCGCGGGCTTCTACGCCAAGCGCACGCTGCAGGTCATGTACCGGGACCTGGAGGGCTCCGAGAGCGCCCCCCGCGTCCGCGGCGGTTACACCGTGGTCCCCTGGGACCGCGCGCTGCGCGACAAAGCGCGGGAACTGCACATGGAGGTCAGCCGCGACCTGTTCTGGTCGTGGAACCGCGCCCGCTGGTGGGACGACGCCGTGGCCTCCATGGAGCGGCGCTGGTCCTTCCTGGCCCTCGACCCCGGCGGCGCGGTCGTCGGCTACATCGTGACCGAGCGCCCCGCCCAGCGGTGGGTGTCCACGGGCAGGCCCGAGGCGGGCGTCTCCCTGGTGGGCGTCCTGCCCCAGCACAGGGGGAGGTCCTTGTGCTCGGCGCTGATCGGGCACTCCGTGGCGGCCGCCTCCGCCTCGGGGATGCCGCGAATCGGGATCGAGGTGGACACCCGCAACCCGTCGAACGCCCACGCGATCTACGAGCACCTCGGGTTCGTGGACGACGCGGCTGAAGTCTTCTACGTCATCGACCAGTGAGCGCCACCGGGGCGGACTTGCGGAAGAGGAGAACATGAGCGACACAGCGCCGCGCGCCGGAGCCGACGCATGCGCCGACGTCCCCATGCCCCCCAGCCACCACGGCATCGTGTGGGAGCCCCTGGCCCCCGCCCACCACCCGGCGCTGGCCACCCTCTTCGCCAGGATGGAGGCCCGGGACAACCCCCCGTACCGCACCAGCCCCGGCGAGGTCGCCGAAATGCTGGGGGGCGCCACGCAGTGGTCCGGGATCGCCGGGTTCGCCACGCGGGGCCTCGCCGCCGGGCGCATGATCGCCTACGCGCAGGTCACCATCCGCCACCCCGGGCGCGTCGAGTGCGTGTGCAGCGGGGGAGTGGACCCCGACTTCCGGCGCATCGGCCTGGGAGGGGCCATCGTCGACTGGCAGGAGGGGGCGGCCCGCGCCATGATCGGGGCGGCCGGCTCGGGGGGGCCGGCGCAGATCGTCTGCCACGTCGAGGCCGGCCAGGAGGACCTCGAGGCGCAACTGCAGTCCCACGGGTTCCACTGGTCGCGCACCTACTACGAGATGCGCGCCGACCTGTCCTCCCTGCCCGAGAGGCCCTCCCTGGGGGCCTACCTGTCGCTGGAGGCGTGGGCGCCCCAGTGGGAGGAGCCGGCGCGCCAGGCGGCGAACCTGCTCAACGAGGTCGAGTGGGGGCGCCCGCCCCTCACAGAGGAGCAGTGGTTCCAGGGCCGCATGTCCTTCGTGCCCGAGTGGTCGTTCCTGCTGGTGGACCGCCGGGGCGACAGGCCGCGCGTGGGGGGCTTCCTCATCGCCTCGCGCTACGAGCAGGACTGGGCGGCCCTGGGCTGGCGCGAGGGGTACATCGACCAGATGGGCGTGCTCGGCGCCTACCGGCAGAGCCGGGCCGTGGACGCGCTCATCATCGCCTCGATGCGCGCCCAGGCCGGCGACGGCATGGAGCGCACGGGCACGGGACTGGGGTCGGCGAACCACTCGGGCGCCCTGGCCGTTTACGACTACCTGGGGTTCCGCACGGTGGGGCAGACCCGCCTGTACGCCCGCGAGGTCTGAGCGCCGCCCCGGCCCGTCACGCTCTTCCGCCCGCGCCGCGGTTTCCCGGCTCTACCGTGCTGCCCCGCCCGCGCCGCGGTTTCCCGCCCACCTGCGAATTTCGTCCCCATTTGCCCACCCTTCGGACATTGACAGCGCTAACGGCGCCTATGTGAGTCACTTCATGTTTTGTAGCAAATGGCGTGGAGCCGGTCAAACGCCCGCCTCTTTGGCCGGTAATGTGACGTGGGTTACCTATGGTGTCGCTTACTCTATGTCTACCATCACAGGAGAATCCGCCGCGTCCTCGCGGGGCTTCGATGCGCGGGATCCCGCGCGTCCCATCACTATTCGACACGGAGGCATGTATGACCACGCCGTCTGCATCCCAGTCAAAGACTTCGCCCCTTGTCATCCGAAGCGCGATCGTCGCCTCCCTGGGCGGCCTGCTATTCGGTTTCGACACCGCTGTCATCTCAGGCGCGGAGGAGAAGCTCAAAGCGCTATACGCGCTGTCCTCCTTCGGCGAGGGCATGATCGTCGCCATTGCGACCATCGGGACGATCCTCGGCGCGATCGTCGCGGGACGCCTCGCCGACCACTTCGGACGCAAGCCGGTCCTGTTCTGGATCGGTATCCTCTTCGGCGTCGGCGCCCTGGCGACCGCCCTCGCCCCCACCCCCGACCTGGTCGCCGGCGCCGGCGGGGCCATGACGGCCTCCTCGTCAATGCCCATCACCTTCTTCATGGTCTTCCGCTTCCTGGGCGGCGTGGGCGTGGGCATGTCCTCCGTGGTCGCCCCCATCTACACCGCTGAGATCGCGCCCGCGCGCGTGCGCGGACGACTGGTCGGCCTGGTCCAGTTCAACATCGTCTTCGGCATCCTGCTGGCCTACGCCTCGAACGCCATCATCCGCGAGATCGCGCACGAGGATGTCGCGTGGCGCTGGATGCTCGGCGTCATGGCCGTGCCCGCAGTCTTCTTCCTGCTCTTCCTCATGGCCGTGCCCGAGACCCCCCGCTGGCTCTTCGCCCACAGGCGCGAGGACGAGGCGCGGGCCATCTCCGCGCGCCTGACGAACTCGGCGGAGGAGTCCGAGGAGCAGATGAAGGAAATCGCCGACCAGCTGGCCGAGGACCGGGCCGCCGGCCACGTCCCCTTCTTCACGCGCCGCTACCGCAAGGTCATCCTCATGGCCTTCTGCATCGCGATGTTCAACCAGCTCTCCGGCATCAACGCGATCCTCTACTACGCCCCCAAGGTCATGAAGCTCGCCGGCGGCGAGGCGATCTTCGGCGCGGCCTTCCCCTACATCGCCTCCGTGGTCGTCGGCTTGATGAACCTGATCGCGACGATGGCCGCCCTCACCGTCATCGACAAGCTGGGCCGCCGCCAGCTCATGATCGTCGGCTCCATCGGCTACCTGGTGTCCCTGGGCTTCCTGGCGGGCATGATGTTCGCCTACGAGGCGGGCGCCGTCACCGGTTCCGCGGCCGTGTGGCTGGTCCTGATCGGACTGCTCGGGTTCATCGCCTCCCACGCATTCGGACAGGGGTCGGTCATCTGGGTGTTCATCTCCGAGATCTTCCCCAACCGCGTGCGCGCCCGCGGCCAGTCGCTGGGCTCGCTCACGCACTGGACCTTCGCCTTCATCACGACCTACGCCTTCCCCGTCCTCACCGACAAACTCGGCGGCGGCTTCGCCTTCGGAATCTTCTTCCTGTGCATGGTCGGTCAGCTATTCTGGGTCCTGAAGGTCATGCCCGAGACCAAGGGCATCCCGCTCGAGGCAATGGAAGAGAAACTGGGGTTGAGCGATGACTAGGATCCTCAACATCGGTGAAGCGCTCATCGATGAGATCAACCGTCCCAATACCGCGCCCGTCGAAGTCGTCGGTGGCTCGATGCTCAACGTCGCCGCGGGCCTGACGCGCCTGGGCCATGAGTCCGAGCTGGCCACGTGGTTCGGCCGGGACGAACGCGGCGCCAAGGTCCGCGCCCACGCCGAGGAGGCCGGCGTGACCCTGGTCGAGGGCTCCGACGCCGCCGAGTTCACGACGGTCGCCCACGCGACCATCGACGAGAAGGCGCGCGCCACGTACGAGTTCGAGGTGCTGTGGGACGTTCCCGCGATCCCCGACCAGGACGGCGTCGGCCACGTCCACACCGGGTCCTACGCGGCGACGTTCCAGCCGGGCGCCGCCAAAGTGCTCGCCGCCGTCAAGCGGCAGGCCATCCACGGGACCGTCTCCTACGACCCGAACATCAGGCCCGCCCTGCTCGGAACCCCCGAGGAGACGCGCCCGCAGGTCGAGGCCATCGTCGCCCTCTCCGATGTCGTCAAGGCGTCCGACGAGGACTTGGAGTGGCTGTACCCGGGTCGGCCCGTCGAGGAGGTCATCCGCGAGTGGAGCCAGGCCGGCCCCGCCCTCGTGCTGTGCACGCGGGGCCCCTGGGGGGTCTACATCAAGACGGCGGCCGAGCGCGACATGCTGGTCGCCGACCCCCTGGACGTGGAACTGGTGGACACCGTCGGCGCCGGGGACTCGCTCATGGCGGGCCTCATCTCGGGCCTCGTCGACGCGGACCTGCTGGGCAGCGCCGAGGCGAAGCAGCGCCTGCGCGAGGCCCGCTGGGCGGACCTGATGCCCGCGATCCACCGGGGGATCATCACCTCCGGGATCACGGTGTACCACGAGGGCGCCTACTCGCCCACCAAGGCCGAGGTCGCGGCCATCCTGGCGGTGAGCAAGAACCTGCAGGGCTGAGGCCGCCGAACGCGGTGGCGACGAGGGGCGGGAAGGCCGGCAAACGGCCCCCG
>ERZ772917.1601-NODE-1601-length-12670-cov-31.758621_pt1 | contig 12670 bp, 10 predicted proteins | sample MGYA00511187_ERZ772917 | MGnify/ENA primary metagenome ERZ772917 (study PRJEB29015, sample SAMEA2737925) | human oral metagenome | biome: human oral; feature: human-associated habitat; material: dental | place: China | collected 2012 ... | reverse complement strand
CGGGCACGCCCCGCAGGCCCCCGCGCACTCCCTAAGCGTCCCGCCCGCGCACGCGTGCTCGACGTAGCTCGCCCAGACGTTCTCCTCGGGCTCGGGGCACCCGAGCGGGCCCATGGTCTTGCGCGAGAGGGTGCGGCCGCAGGACCCGCGGGCCCACCTCTGCGACCCGTTCCTGTCATGCCCCTTGCGCACGAGGTGCGTCCCGCCGCACCTGGGGCACGCGCCCGGCCCCCTCGCCCGCCCTGCCGGGCCCGTCGGGCACCTGCGCGCGCAGAGGCCCCGCGAGCCTCCCCCTCTCGCCGCGCGCCCGGCCCCCTCGCCCCTCGCGGTATCATGCCAGGCATCCCGCGTCTCCCCTCGACATGTCTTCTCGCTGACAACATCGTAGCGGAGACGCGGGGCGTCGTCATGTCAACGGTGGTCTAACAGAGAGATAGATATAGACGATACACTGGTGGAGCTGTTGCGAGTACGGTGGACGAACCTGTACGGAAGCTTGGACTGCAAGAGACGCCGGGACAGACTGCTGTAACCCGAGATGACCATCCCACCCGCCGGACGAGAGTGGTGGGATGGAGCCGCAGGACGTGGAGATGGGAGCATGGAGTGCTCCAAACGGGAGATGTGCAGGGACATGGCGAGAGCGACGAAGTGGGACGAGCTAAAATCGGGGGGTCACAGCGGAAGGCGGCTGCTATAGGCGGCCGAAGACCAGCCTGCGGAGCAGCCCCGCAATGCCCCAGGCAGCCTCGCAATGGCGCATGGAGCCCCCACGGCTTGGCGCGAGCCCATAGCAGACGACCGACGGATGGGAAGGGTCCCTCTCCTTGTCGAGACAACGCGCTCGACAAGCGAATCGCTACTCCGACCTCTTGCGCTTGTGCTTCCCTTGACGGAGGTTCTTTATCTCTTTAACGCTCAGGTGGGCGAGCTGGGCATAGTGCAGCAGCGTCTGCTCGCTTAAGCGCATCATCGCCAGCGGCTTGCCCTTCTTGTCGCTCTCAAGCAGGTACATCCTTCTACAGTCGACATCTTGCACCTCGAAGGAGCCGTGGGCGAAGGCGTTTCTGATGTAATAGAAGATCGCCTCGGTATCGGGCATATCGGATCGCGGAGCGAAGACCAGGAGGTCCCTCTTCATGGCATCAGACCCTAGGCGCTTTACCGCCGATGCGGCCACCTCTTCGACGGTCTGGCCGTTCTCAACCCTGATGTACCTGTCCTTCCTCTTGAGGGGACCTGTGATCTCCCCAAGAATCGTCAGGAACAGGCCACCACTGATCCCCCTCGCGTGGAACGATGTGTTGCGGGCGCTCACCGACTGATAGAACCTACTCTTGCTCTTCTTGCCGTCTGGGCGCTTCCCGTCCGACACCTCGTGGCGGTTCGAGCTGGGGCACTCGAAGACGAGGTCCCGGACCATCTTGCCGAACTCCTCGCTTTCGATGGGGATCTTTGCCTTCGGGTTCCACCATCCCATCCTCGGATCCTTTTCTCACACGCTTTGACGCGGGCCTTATTCTCGCATGCCGGACACATCACCCATCCATCCTTTTACCCAAGCTAATTCCCGGAACAAGCAGGCCCAACCCGAGTGGCTCCGAAAATACCATAACGCAGAGATTCGTGCCCTATGCCTTTCTCTGAAGTGCGACGACCCTATCGTGCTGGCTGGCCACGTCGGCATCATGCGTAACGGTGACGACCGTAGACCCAAGGTCGCGATTCAGGCCAAGCAGAAGGCCGATGATCCTTGATCTGTTTTTTGCGTCAAGGGAGGCGGTAGGCTCGTCAGCAAGAATTACTTGGGGGCTCATGATGACAGCCCGCGCAAAGACGGCCCTCGCCCTTTCCCCGCCGGAGCATTCGAGCGGTTTCTTGCGCAGAATGGGACCGATGTCGAGAGTGTCCACCACCTCCTCAAACCTACCTGACCGGCCGCTGCCGGGCGGCCGCGCGTAGAGCAGGGGCAACTTGATATTGTCCGCAATGCTCAAGGAGTTGATGAGCGCCGACTCCTGTAGGACGAATCCGATCCTTTGGTTCCTCCACGCAGCCGACTCGCGATCTGACAGCTCTCGGACGGATCTGCCGAGCAGAGTGTAGGAGCCTGCGTAGTGTCTGTCAATCAGGCCAAGGATGTTCAATAGCGAGCTCTTGCCAACGCCAGACTCCCCGACTATCGCAAGCTTTTCGCCCTCAGCGACCGTGAGCGAGAAGTTCTCAAGAAGGGTTATGGATGACGAGCCCTTCCTATATGTCTTGTGCTCTAACTTGAGGTCGATGACGTTATCCATCACTGCAAAACCCCCGCCGAAATGGGAACCCGTCTCAGTCTCCAGGAAATCGTCTGCACAACCACCGTGACCAGAAAGAGATCGAGCAGTAGTGCGACAAGCAAGGCCAGCCAGTCCATCCCGATCAACCCCGCGCAGCCATAGGTCATAAGAAATGCACTCTTACCTTGCCAGGCATCGTACCTCGAATAGGCGGCCATGGCAAGAACGGCAAGCAGAGCAAGGAGCGAAAGGCCCGCGTAGTATGAGAAGAGGAGCCGCCGGACCTTGGCGTAGCTTAGCCCCACCAACACGTTGATCGTGAAGTCGCGCACCATCACGCGCACGCTTGCCAGAGAGCCCCAGACGGACAGGACGATGATCAGGACAAGGAGCGCGCCAGAGACAACAAGCAGGGAACTCGTCGAGGAGACAAGGTACTGGTTGTAAAAGTCGATGTTGTCCTGTCGACTATAGTAGTTGAACTTGACCCCAATCGTTCTGTCGACATATGCGCCCAGCTCGGACACGCCCGTACGATCGGCATCAACTAAAATGAGGTCCATGAGTCCATTGAGCTTAAAGGGGGCGTCGGCCTGCTCAATGAAAGCTCTGTTTACCGGGATAACCACCGAAAAGTTGTGGTACTGCTTCAAATCAGGCGCATAAATGATCGAATGCGACGAGTTCTCGGCGATGATGCCAACGACCCTCACCGTCAACTCTCGGCCCAATGCGGGGTCATGCATGGTGAACTGCGAGCCAAGCGGATAGTCGTCGGCGAGCCCCCTGCCCACCAAAACAGGAATCGCCTCGCCTTGGTCCAGGCTGTAATCAAACGTCAGCCCGTCTCCCTTCGCGACGGAAAAGCCGTTGAGCTCGTTATATCGCTGATTCATGTAACCCACCGGGACTTCGACCCCATGGCTGTTAGCTAGGTCCGTGATGTAGCCGTCAGTGTAGAAAGCATACTCATATCGGTCGTCCAAGACATCGTAGACGCTCTGGATCGATTCTTTTGAGCTGCTGTCGACATCTACCGTCGCATCCGGATCCAGGCTCGCCATGAATGTTCCCTCCGCGTTAATGCGCGCCATCTGCTCGTAGCCCTCACGTGCAGAGAACACGGTACGAGCCGTCGAGAACACTGTGTAGTTAGCCAGAAACAACAAAGTTAGCGTGCCTATGGCGAAAATTGGCTTCCTTAGGAATATGCGAGTCAAGAAAAAATGAAAGGCCTTCATCTTGCCCCCATAAGACCCGCGCTCGCGAGGATGTACATGGATAGGACGGCGAACAAACAGAGGTTGTCAACGATCTCGAAGCCCAGCAGGAGATGCAGTGCGATCGAGAGAGCACAGCAGATGCCGAGCAATGCCAGGCATTCGATGATGTACCTGAGTCGTATCAGCGTCAGCCTGTCCCCTACCAGCACCCGGCATCTGATCTCTGTTCCAGAGCTTGCCAGCAGGTGGTAGTGAAACACTAACGCCACCACAGAGAACCCCAGAACGAAGGCACGTTTATTATGCAACATGAACTCGAAGTATCTCAGTAACACATCTGAGCCTGCCGCCTGACGCTCCACGCATGCGAGGAAGCTTGCCAGCAAAAAGCACCCCACGTATAGGGCACCCAACTCAAGACGGCTTTTGGGTCTTAACAGGGATTTCTCGACAAAGTGGCTCACGAGGCTACGGCGTGCACTCCATGACATCTCCCCATCTCTAGAACGGTCGAATCTAGCGTTCCACTTGCCAATGTTACCATTGCGAGACTTGGATTATGGGTAGTTCGTGTAAAGACTTCAATCTCGCGATGCGTTCGCGTACGCCAAGCGCATGGCTCACGTCATGCCTTGCCGAGCTTGAGGGTGACCTGTCGTCGGTTCATGGGCACGGATGCGTCGATGGGAACGTGGATCGCGTCGAGCAAGAAGCTGCGCACTCACCGGACCCGAGACCCGCCCGCTTGAACTGCCCCAGCCAAGCGTCGAGAAACCGTAGCTGCTCGCGGGTATGAAACCAGTGCCCCCCGCCTCTCATGACGCTCAGGTCCGCGCCAATCTGCCCTGCGAAGGCCGACGTAGTCTCGACGGGCGTCAGGTCGTCCCCCTCGCCGCACAGAATGTGGGTCGGGACGCCCCACCGTATTGGGTTGTCCCTCACGTAACGGAGGTACTTCCAGGACAGCCTCTCGCCGAAGCCCGTCTCGATCTCCAACCTCTTCGAAAGCTCCTCCTCGGTGACGCCCGCGCGCGCCATCATGTCGCGTATCAGCTTCTCCATGTCCACGATGGGAGAGACGAGATACGCCTCGTCGACGTGTCTCCTACCAAGGGAGGACAACGCGAGAAACGCCCCCATGCTGTGGGCGACTAGGACAAGCGACCCGTAGCGGCCGCGTCTCTCGCCAAAGAATCGAGGGAACTCCTCATGCGCCTCCCATGGGCTCTGCGACCTGTAGTCGAAGCCAATCACATCGCTTTCGGGGAAAAGGGCCCTGTAGTGCTCCGCCTCTTTGGCGGAGCCACCCCTTCCGTGCACGTACACGACCAGACGCCTCAGCTCGGCAGATTCCAACCCGCATACCCCCTGAGGATCACGGCCTTGGCACGCCCGCAAGGATGCGCTCATTGCGCAACCCCGCACCGGCACGAGGCGTCGAAACGGCGCCACCCAGGGGACTGATGCCCTCGTCCCGCCCGGTGCGCACGGCGGCGAAATTCATCGCGGAGAGGATGGGGGTCAGGGAACTGATAGTAGCCTGGTAGAGGACGAACTGGCACCTCCCCTGAACAAGCTCCAACGCATTTGGCAACCATATCCATGCCTCACGCCCCTTTCCCCTTCGGTGAGCTGCGTTCCAACCTTAGCACACGATAGCGGCACGGTAATCCTAGGGCAGCCTCAGAGGGCGAGGGACCCTCTCCACCATGATAAGCCTACCACCGTACAGGTACCGGGACCGAGCGGCAGCCTTAGGGCCTTGTCCGCTCCAGATGGCAAAGCCCCGCATGGCCTGGAAATGACCCGCGCTTCGTGCTTTCATCTTCGGCGAGCCACTGCACAAAGATACGCAACACCGCAGCGAGTCGAACGAAAGGGGTCTACATGGAACGCATCATCGAAGCCCACGGCCTGGGCAAGGTCTCGCCCACCAAGGGCGCCCTCCCATACTCGACAACTGCTCAATCTCCATCGGTCCCGGTATGACTGCGGTCGTCGGGCCCTCGGGGGCGGGGAAGACCTCGCTTCTCTACGCCCTCTCGGGACTGGACGTCCCAGACACAGGGCAGGTGCTGGCATTTGGGCAGGACGTGTACGCGCTCCCCGATGGGCAGCGCACGCGCTTTTTGCGTGAGCGCGTCGGCTTCGTGTTCCAGGACTACAACCTCGTCCCGTACCTGACCGTCAAGGAGAATGCCCTCCTGCCGCTCTCGCTAGCTGGTCACAGAGGTGACCCCGCGCAGCTCGCAGCGCTGCTCAACCGCTTTGGGCTCTCTGGGCATCACGCGGCGAGAGCGCAGGAACTCTCCGGCGGAGAGAGGCAACGCTGCGCACTCATCCGCGCCCTGATGCTCTCGCCAAAGGTCCTCTTCGCCGACGAGCCGACCGGCGCACTCGACACCGGCAGCTCTCACGTCGTGCTCGCGACGCTCAAGGAGATGGCATCTACCGGCTGCGCGGTCGTCGTAGTCACGCACGACCCCAACGTCGCATCGGCCGCCGACGTGATCATCTTCATGCGCGACGGGCGCATCACGCACGTCGCAGGCAGCATGGCCCCCAAAGAGATACTTGACGGCATGAAGGAGCACGAAAGCGAGGCAGACCATGCGTAGATATGCAATCCGGATCTTTGCCGAGGACCTCGTCGGCTGGGTCCCACTCGTCTGTGTCGTCACAATGACCTCGACCCTCGTCGGCATTTGCGTGTCACAGGCCGTCTGGACGTCGGGTCCCGCGTTCGCCGAGGCCACCCGTGCAGCCCGACTCGACCTCACCGGGTTTCAGGTCGTGTCCGTCACCATCTACGCCGAGGTCGCACTTATCGCCCTGTTTGCACTCACGGCGATCGGGTCGGCCACCGTGAGGCGCTGCCACTCCACCTTCGCCCAGTGGCGCCTCGCGGGTGCCACGCCCATCCAGGTACGCGTCTCAGCGCTCTCCGTAGCTGGCCTAGCCTCCGCCATCGGGTCGGCCGCAGGCTCGCTTGCCTCCCTTCCCCTCTCGTCTGCGCTCGTGCCCGCGTTCGACGCGCTGGCTGCACCTCTCGCGTTTGCCGTGTCTTGGCCGACCTGCATGGCGGGAGCGATCCTGCCTGCCCTCCAAACCGGGAGGGTAGCCCCCGTCGACTTCCTGCGCAAGACGGGAGCTGATACGGGCCGCTCCCGCGCGGGAACGGCGGCAAGACGAGTGCTTTCGGGCCTCCTTCTTGGACTCTCCCTGGCCATCTTGCCCCTAGGCGCGCTCTTGGGCGGCAACGGGGTGGGGGCCATCGTGAACGGCATCGTAAGCGCCGGCATTCTCGCGACGCTCGCCGTGTTCGCCGCTGGGGTCGAGGGGGTCCGTCTCGCCACCCGCGCTGCGGGACTGATACCGCGTACGCTCGGGGACGCCGTGGGTCACCTAGCCGCTCGCGAGGCAATCGAGGAGATAGAGCGCGACTCCCACGCGGTCGTCCCTTTGGCTGCCGCACTCGGCGGCGGGTCGACGCTGCTCTGTGCCGCCCGTTGCCTCGAAGAGGTCCTCTCCCGACTCGGCCTGCCCGCAGAGCTCAACTACGCCGACGTCCTCGTGCTCTTTGGGCTTGCGGCCGCGTTCGCCCTCGCGACGGCCTTGGCGACCGTCGCACTCTTTGGTGGGGATGACGCGCGTAGACAGGCACTCCTGCGCACCCTGGGGCTCACGCATGGGGACACGGTGCGCCTCATTGCCTGGAGGTCGCTGATCCTCGCCCTCTCCGCCGCGCTCCTGGGACTCATGCCCGCCCTCGTCGCTGCGCTCGCGGGGGCCACCCTCCTACAAGCCGTTTGGGGCTTTGTCGCCTTCCAGCCATGCCTCGACGTCTTCGCTACCGCCCTGCCCGTGCTCTGGGCTGTGCTCTTCGCCCTGCAGCGCGCACGCCTCGCCCGCCCCCTCGCGCAGAGCCCGGCAGCCGTCCTGAGAGGATGGCGGCTCGACAGGTAGAATGGGGATTGACAGAAAGTGGGGATCATGGAGATAGGCGGAAGAGAAGAGAGGGTACGGGCTAGGTCTGGGTGGACTTGGCGCCTCGTGCTCATGCTCTCGGCCACCTACGAGATGCTCGCGCTAGCGTCAGCCATCATCCCCGGGTTTCCGGGTGGGGCAGCATCTTCGGCCCCGTCGGGGGCGGGCATGGCGGCGCTCGCTCTCGCATGCGCCCTGGCAACTGCGACGCTCCTGATGGCGCGGCGCGCACCCTGCGCAGCCTCCATCTCGTGTTGTGCGCTCTATGCCGTCGCCACGGCCCTCGGCTGCGGGGGCTTCTTCGGCGTTCCAGCCCTGGTCTCCCTCTACGCGCTCGGACGCTGGACCTCTTTTGCGAGGGTGGCCGCTGCGGGCGCGGTGTCCCTTGCTGCGGCAGCCACCGGGTCGGCCCTGGGAGCACCGGGCTTTGAGCTCACCGAGGCGCTCACCTCCGCCCTCACGCTCGCCATGCCCATCGCGCTCGGGATGGCACTGTCAGCAAGGGAGGAGTCCGCGCGTGCGCGTGAGCTGGAGTTTGTCGAGAGGACCCGGTCGAAGATGCTCGAGGCCCAGCGCGACGACGCCGTGTCGCGAGCCCGCGTCGCTACGGAGCTCCACGACTCAGTCGGGCATGGCCTCACCGTGATCATCGCCCTATCCGAGGGACTCAAGGGAGTTCTGGCCAGGGATCCCGAGGTCAGAGAGGCACTCTTGGGCATCAACGAGACCGCCCGCGAGTGCCTTGCCCAGACGAGGGAGGCCGTCACCTCCCTTGCTGACCCGGGCGCCGACGCCCATCGCGCTAGGTCAGCCCTACGCAAATGGGACGACGTCGCTCCCGTGCTCGCACGTGCCCGGAAGGCGGGGGTCGCATGCGCCCTGACCGAGACCGGCCGGCGCCCCTCGGACCCCGCTCAGTCTGACCTGGCATTCTCCGTCACACGGGAGGCCGTCACGAACGCCCTGCGCCATGGTCAGGCCTCCTCGATCGTCATCGCATGGGACCATCGGGTTGACGGGTCGCTCGCCCTCTCCGTTCGCGATGACGACGCACCCGAAGGGGTCACCTCGGATCCTGAGGATGACGCGCACCTCACCCCCGCAACCGCCGGCACGGGCCTCACGCGCCTCGAACGTCGCGTACGTGGCGCGGGAGGAACGTTCTTTGCCGGACCCTCCGAGGGCAGTTGGACGCTGAGGGCGAACATCCCCGCGTCCACATCCGCCGGCGTCAGTCCGGTCGAAGGGGGACGGTTATGATATCGGTGATGGTCGTCGACGACCAGCGCTACGAGAGGCTTGGACTCGCACTGATGCTCAAGGGCGCCGAGGGCATCCGCATCGTCGCGCAGGCGGAAAACGGCCGCGAGGCGGTGGACGCGCTCGCCGCCGCTTCGGGCGACGAGATGCCGGACGTGGTGCTCATGGACGTGCGGATGCCCATGATGGACGGCATCGACGCCACCCGCATCATCACGCGGGCGCATCCAGGCGTCAAGGTGCTTGTGCTCACGACCTATGACCAAGATGACTACGCGCTCGGCGGACTGTCCGCCGGCGCGTCGGGGTTCCTGCTCAAGGACGTCACCTCAGCAGAGCTCGCCGACGCGGTACGTGCCGTCGCCTCCGGCGACGCCGTGCTCACGCCAAGGATCACGCGCAAGGTACTGGGAAGATGCTTTCCCTCCTCCCCACTGGCGTCCCCAAGGGGCAGTGCGCCTACGCACAAGGGGAGCTTCTCGTCGCTCACCCCGCGCGAGGCCGAGGTCGCCTCCCTCGTCGCCGACGGGTTCTCGAACGCCGAGATAGCCGAGCGGCTCGTCGTGGAGCCAGCGAGCGTACGCAGGTACGTGAGCAGGATCCTAGCCAAGACGGGCCTGCGAGACCGCGTGCAGGTGGCCGTCGCATGGGTCAGGGCCAAGATGTAGGCGCGTGAGCCATGGTTTTGGGGGGAGGGGACGGCGATCACGATGGCATCCTCCCCAAGATGGAGACGCGTGAGCCGATTTTGAGGAGGTCCCTGAATGGGGTGCGGGCGGCAAGGGCGACTTTGCGTACATCCGTGCCTGCGCGTCACTCTCGCCATAGCCGTCAGGGTACGGCCCCGACCGCCTCAGCCCAAACACCATTCGAGCTTGCTGCGGCAACCTCCTTGTCCGCTTCACAGCAGCCCACAGTCTGTATGGGGGCAAACTTTTGGATGACCGTTTCGCTCTTGAGGACAGGTATCCGTACTCTTGGGTACGATACCCTTGAGTACGGTACTCAAGGGTAAGGATACGCCAGAGAGGCATGACCGGAAGGGGACTATGTTCGTCGCACGCGAAAGGGAGCTCGCGGCGCTCGAGCGCATGTACAAGAGGGATGGCTTCCAGATGGCGGTCATCTACGGGCGGCGGCGCGTGGGCAAGACCACCCTCATCGACGAGTTTGTCAAGGACAAGAGGGTGCTCTACTTCACTGCCCAGCAGAAGACGTCGCACCAGAACCTTGAGCTCCTTAGCGCCGCCACCTACGCGGCGTTTTCGCTGCCCACAACGCTCCCCGCCTTCGCGTCCTGGAATGACGCCTTGAGGTTCGTCGTCGAGAGGGTCGGGAAGGAACCCCCCGACACACCGCTCGTCATCGTCTTCGACGAGTTCCCCTACGCGGCCGAGGCCGACCCGTCGCTTCCGTCGGCCTTGCAGGCAACGATTGACCACGGCCTCAAGCAGACAGATACGAAGCTGATCCTCTGCGGGAGCAACGAGGGCTTTATGGAGAGCAGGGTGCTCGGCAGCAAGAGCCCACTCTACGGTCGGCGGACGATGCAGATGAGGCTCAACCCCTTTGACTACCTCGATGCCGCCCGCATGCTCCCAGGCGTGCCCCCCGAGGAGCTTGTCAGATACTACGCGACCTTCGGCGGGACCCCCTACTATCTCTCTCAGGTCGACCTCTCCAGAACCTACGAGGAGAACGTGCGGGAGCTGTTCTTCGACAGGCTCGGCTTGCTCTATGAGGAGCCCCTCATGCTGCTGCGCCAGGAGCTCCATGAGCCGGCGCGATACAACTCGATCCTCGATGCCGTGGGATCCGGCAACACCACCCCATCGAGGATCGCAAAACGGGCGGGTGTGAACCCGAACTCCGTCGGCAAGTACCTGAAGACACTTTCTGTCCTCGGGATCATCGAGAAGGTCTCGCCTCTCGGGAACGGCCCCACCTCGAAGAGCTCAGCCTATCGCCTGAAGGATCCCCTCTTTGCCTACTGGTACCGATTCGTAAGCAGGTATCTTGGGACGATCGAGAAGGGTGCGGGTGCGGCGGCGTCCTCCTACGCCAGCTCGGGACAGGCGCTCTCGACGTACGTCGGCAAGCAGTTCGAGGACGTCTGCCTGCAGTGGGTCCAACGAGAGAGCATCGCCGGGAGACTCCCGTTCTCCGCACTCGAGTTCGGGCAGTGGTGGGGCACCGACCCCGACGCGCACGAGGAGACGGACATCGACATCGTCGCCATGAACAGGGTGGAGCGGGAGCTCCTTGTCGGCGAGTGCAAGTGGTGCAACTCCTTCAACGAGACCGCAGCCATCAAGGCGCTCGAGCACCGCTCGACACTCCTCAAAGGCTTCAGCAAACGTCATTTCGTCCTGTTCACCAAGAGGGAGACGAGCGCTGCGACAAGAAGGGCTGCGGCAGACAGGGCGGACCTTTGCCTCGTCACGCTCGACGAGCTGTATGCCGGGCTCGATAGATAGTAACTCCCACGTAAGCCCTGCGGGCGGCGGCTCGTTCTTGGGCAGGGCCTCGCCGTCGAGCACACTACCAGGTCACGCAAGGGGCAATGTCGCTTTGACAGGAGAGCGGCATGGTTGCAGGCCGATTCGAGCAACGCTGCCATGCTGGTGAGGATCCGATGGGGTCGCGCGGCACCGCAACGAGATCCTCGCCGCAGACGAGCGACGTCATCCCCCACTCTCGCTTCTCGGGTCCGTCAATACTGGAGGCAGACTGCACGCAGCAGCGAGAGGAGCCTAGCGTGGCAACGAAATCGGCCTCCAAGCACTGGCGCATAATCTTGCAGCTCTTGTCCCTGCCATAGGTGTCGACAACGCTCACGTCGACGTTGTGTCGCCCCAAGACAGCTTGTCATACGCGATGTTCTCTATAAGGTGGTTTTCCTTCACCAGTCTGAATCCTCTACGCGCGTTGCGCAGGCCGACACCCTCGATGAGGCGGTGATGGGACAACTCGAGCAATCGTTACGACTTGTGGCGTCGAATGCTCGTGACTGCCTTGGTGAGAGCGTTGTCTTTTCACTCTACAAGCCTGGCGAGCTATCTATCTCGCTTGGCTTCCATTCGTACTTCCATGCGACAGCATGTCATTCTTATGACGATTGTGCTACGGAACATTGTGTCATACCACAGTTTTCCGCAGTGATCGCTAGACGTTGTTAACGAAGGGCTGAGGAAGGCAACAACGGCTCTCGTTTACCTTTCTCAGAAAGATACCAGGTCGATTCCCGCAAGCTTCTTCACCGTCCTCCGCAAGGTACGCAGCAAGGACCATAAGTTTCCTGATAATCCTGCCGTCCGAGTCGGGTCGCCAGTCGAGAGTCGCTCAAGAAAGTTCTGGCCCCTTGCGAAAAGTGCGTTCCATACTTGCGCACGGTGATGGCCGAAGTTCGGAAAAGTCGCGCCAAGTTACGCCAAGTCGCGCCAGAACTGCGTCATCCCCGTTGTCCACGGGGACATGAGTCGCGATATCATCAGGATCGACTATCGCACATCAGCCCTCATCTCACCACATAGTCGGCAGGCTATTCCCACCATGCATTATGGTGACAGCTCAATGCCGCCGATCTTGCAGGACTGAATACTGGTTGCACGTCGCGACCCCATCTCTCGATGAGACCGGTCGGAAAGAAGACGTGCGCGATCTTGGGATTGCGCAGCTCCAGCCCGTGAAGACCCAGCAGAGTGCCCGACCATTACCCTCGCGAAAGGGGTGCACGAAGTTGTAGTTGTCATAGTGGTAGGCCATGCGACGGGGAAACCGCCTGGGGGCCACGCCCGCGAGGAGGTCGTCCTTCTCCAGCTCGCTGCGCGCCCATGCGATGCCCCTCGGTATGTTCGCGGAAGGCGGGAGGAACTGCGCCCCCTCGCCCGCCTTGCGGATCTCGACGGTCCCGACCTCCCC
>ERZ772917.1600-NODE-1600-length-12673-cov-3.175781_pt1 | contig 12673 bp, 10 predicted proteins | sample MGYA00511187_ERZ772917 | MGnify/ENA primary metagenome ERZ772917 (study PRJEB29015, sample SAMEA2737925) | human oral metagenome | biome: human oral; feature: human-associated habitat; material: dental | place: China | collected 2012 ... | reverse complement strand
CTCCGGCGGGGATCAGCTCTCACTCTTCGACGCCATTGGAAGCGACTCGGGCAGCGAGCCGGAGCCGGACCTCCCCGACGTCGAGGAATATGGAATCTATGATAAGCTGGAGTATGAGAAAGAGGTCACGGGGCTCTACATCTCAGGACACCCCTTCGACAGCTACGAGGCACAGGTCCGCAAGTACGCCAACTGCTCGATCGCGGAGCTTCCCCTGTGGAGGGGGAGGACGGCGCCGAGGGTGGGGGGGCTCATCCTCTCGGTTTCGGAGAAGACGACGAAGAAGGGGGACCTCATGGGCGTGCTGCTTCTGGAGGACTCCGAGAGCAGCATCTCCATGGTGGCCTTCCCCAAGACCTGGGCAAAGATAAAGGAGAGCGTCAGGGTTGGAGTCCCTTGCGTTGCCGAGGGGAAGATGGACGACCGCGAACAGCTGCTTCTGGACAAGCTGACGCCGCTGTCCGACTTCTCGGAGCAGGACCCCCAGATCGTGCGCATCAAGCTGCGGGTGAATCTGGTCCCTCAGTTCGACGTGAAAAACTTTGCCCGCGCCCTGAGGGGATGCCGGGGAGCCTCGCCCATCCTCCTGGAGCTGCGGGACGATCACGACGCCTGCGTCCTGTATCTGAACGATTTTCGGGTCGATGCGCGGTCGCCGGAACGCCTGCAAGAGCGCCTCCTCGAGGCCGTTCCGGCCGAGGCGATCGAGGTGTGCTTGAGCGCAGATTGAGCTTGTGCGGGACATCCGGTTCTTTCGAGCATCTGAAACATCTTTTGAGGTGAATGGAACATGTTTGTGAAAATCGTCTGTACGATAGGTCCTGCCAGCGAGAACTACGACACGCTAAAGGCGATGGCCGACGCCGGGATGAACGTGGCCCGCCTGAACTTCAGCCATGGCGACTACGAGGGACACGAGAAAAAACTGAAGCTGGTCCGGCAGGTGGAGCGCGACGTCAAAAAGCCCATCGCGGCCCTGCTGGACACGAAGGGGCCGGAGATTCGGACGGGCAAGATGCAGGACGGCGCGATCCCCTTGGAGCAGGGCAGCCAGATCGTCCTGACGGGCAAGGAGGAGTGCATCGGCACCCCCAAGCGCATTCACGTGAAGTATCCGCTGCTCGCCGACGAGGTGACGCCGGGGCAGAGCGTCTTCATCGACGACGGTTCCCTGCGCCTGGAGGTGGAGAGGGTGGACGGCGACGACGTCGTCTGCAAGGTGATCGTCGGCGGGGTCCTGAAGGACACGAAGGGCGTCAACATCCCGGGGGCGGACATCTCCCTGCCCGCCCTGTCGGAGAAGGACCGCGAGGACATCGCCTGGGGCATCCAGCACGGGATGGAGTACCTGGCGGTCTCCTTCGTCAAGACCCGACAGGACGTCCTCGACGTGCGGAAGCTGGTGAAGAGCTGCGGCGGGGCCATGAAGCTGTTGGCCAAGATCGAAACGTATCAGGCCGTACAGAACATCGAGGAGATCATCGACGTCGTGGACGGCGTGATGGTGGCCCGCGGCGACCTGGGCGTGGAGATTCCCACGGAGGACGTGCCGCTCGTCCAGAAACGGATCATCGGGCTGTGCCGTTCGAAGGGCAAGGTGGTGATCGTCGCGACGCAGATGCTGGACTCCATGATCCGGAACCCGCGCCCGACGCGGGCCGAGGCCAGCGACGTAGCCAACGCCGTCCTGGACGGGACGGATGCCGTGATGCTCTCCGGAGAAACGGCCTCCGGCAGCTATCCGGTTCAGGCCGTTGCGACGATGCGCCATATCGTCGATCGGACCGAGCGGGAGCTGGGGATGTGGGGGGTGCCCTTCCATGACGGGGCGTCCGTGATGGGAGTGCCGGACGCCGTCAGCGATGCCGCGGTCCTGATCTCGAAACGGGTGCAGGCCTCCGCCATCCTCTCCCTGACGAAGAGCGGCTCAACGGCCAAGATGATCAGCAAACACCGGCCGATGTGCCCCATCCTGGGGCTGACGCCGCTGCAGCAGACCTGGCGCGAACTGGCCCTCTGGTGGGGAGTGCAGCCGGTGCGCCTGGTGGAGCAGAACGACGTCAACGTGGCCGCCCGCGAAGCCATCAACAAGTGCCTTCAGGACGGCCTCCTGACGGAGGGGGAGCTGGTGGTCATCACGGCAGGCGTCCCCCTTGGCCAGCCCGGCTTCACGAACATGGTGGAGGTACTGACGACGGGGACGGTCCTGCTCTCGGGCATCCCCCTGCTGAACAAGAACATGTCGGGCCCCATCTGCATCGCCACGACGCCGGAGGAGGCCCTTGAGAAGGTCACTCCGGGCTGCGTCCTCGTCGTTCGGCAGATCACCGAGGACTATCGTCCCGTCCTGGACAAGGTGGGTGCCCTGATCTCCGAGAGCGGGATGCTCGTTGCGGACGGCAATTCCCTCGCTGTCGACTACAACCTGCCCTGCGTCATCCGGGTGATGGACGCCTTCGCCACGCTTGCCGACGGGGACATCGTCACGGTGGACGGGACGAAGGGCCTGATCTATCGCGGCAAGGTCCGGCTCGTCATTTAAGGAAGAATCGATAGAGAATTGGGCTGAGAAGATGAGTTCAATATGGTCCGATGCCAGGACGTTTCTTGACATTTTTATCGTCTCCTTGATCATCTACCGCCTGTTGGTGCTGATCGTGGGGACGAGGGCGGTGCAGCTTTTGAAGGGCGTGCTGATCCTTGTCCTCTTTTCGGCTCTGGCGTCGATGCTCCGCTTTCGTCTCGTCTCGTGGCTGATCGGCCAATCGCTCTGGGCGCTGAGCTTCGCCATCCCCATCGTCTTCCAGCCGGAGCTTCGCAAGATGCTGGAGGAGATCGGGCGCGGCAACCTTTGGCAGCGTCAACTTCCCCGGGATGTGGCGGAGCAGCGCGTCCGCCACATCATGGGGGCCCTCGGCTACATGAAGGTGCACCGCATTGGAGCGCTCCTGGTACTTCAGGAGGAGACGGGGCTTGGCGAGTACTACAATACGGCAGTGCATCTGGACGCCAACATAACCCAGGAGCTCATCATCTCCATCTTCTGGAAGGACAACCCCCTGCACGACGGCGCCCTGATCATGAACCGCTATTCCCTCATCGCCGGAGGATGCTACTTGCCTCTGATCGACGCCCCTGAGATATCCCGCTGGTACGGGACGCGCCACAGGGCGGCGCTGGGCCTGTCGGAGATATCCGACGCCATTGTCCTCGTGGTCTCCGAGGAGAGGGGAGAGATATCCCTCGCCTTCAAGGGGCACCTGTCAAAGAACCTCAAGGACGCTCAGGTGGAGAAGCTCCTGATGCACTACTTCGTGGGCGAACCGACGTTCCGCAGTTGGAGGGACAGATTGCAGAGCTTCCAACAGTTGCTCTGGGACCCCAGCACCCGGCAGCTGCACGAAGACCACAGCGACCGGTCTTAGGGAGAACGGACACAGGATGGATGGCATATCATGAAATCGGCTAGAAGAATCGATGAAATTTTGACCTCGCCATGGGCGCTGTGGGCCATATCCGTTGCCACGGCTATTTTGATGTGGTTTTACGTTACGGAAAACGATGAAGGCATCTACGTGACGCAAAAGTTCTCCTCCCCTCTCGAATACCGCTTCCTGGATTCCCAGTTGACGCTCCGCAGCAGGGTCGCTGAGGTGGACGTGGAGATCAGGGGCCCAGAGAAGGCGATGGCGAGGCTCGACTACGGTCTCGTATCCTGCTTCGTGGACGCCAAGAACCTCGTCGGCGGCATCCGCTACACGCAGAACGTCAACGTGAGCCTTCCCCCTGACATCACGCTGGTTTCCTGCGTGCCCTCTCAGGTCGTAGTGGAGCCCGTGCGCCAGGCCTCACGGCGCATGCCCGTCGAGATTGCCCTGCCGCAGGACGTGCCGGAGGGCCAGTACCTGGAGGGGGTCGAGGTGCTGCCCAAAGAGGTCACCGTCCGCGGGTCCGAGGGGGACATCGCGAAGGTCGGGGCCTTGCAGGTGATGCCGACCGTCGCCGAACTGCAGCTGGGGAAGGAGCTGCTCCTGCCCGTCAAGTTCGTCCAATCGGAGCCCTTCGAGGACAGCGTTGTCCTGGAGCCCTCACAAGCGAGGGTCCGGGGGGCCCTGGTGCGCGGCCTTCCGAAGAAGATGGTGCCGATCAACGCAAGGCTCAGCGGCAACCCAGACCGGGACCACGAGGTCAAGTCCGTCCTGACGGACCCGCTGGAGGCCCAGGTCGAGGGGCGCTCCTCCGTCCTGGCGAAGATTACGGCGGTGGATACGGAAACGGTGGACATCTCGCTTCTCTCTGCGGATCAGACGCTCATCGTCCCCCTGCGCGCCCCAAAGGGGGCGGAGTTGTCCGGGGTGAAGTCCGTGCGCCTCACGGTGACGCTCGGTGAGTTGAAGGCCGGAAAACAGCTGGCCAACGTCCCCATTCAAGTCCGTGGATCGGAGGCCGACCAGTGGGTCGTTTCACCGGCCTCCGCTGCCGTCATCATCGAGGGGACGCCCTCTCGGGTGGAGGAGGTCACGCCGGAAAGCGTGGGGCTGAGCCTGTACGTCGATCTTTCAAATATCTTTATCACTCCGGTGGACCTGGCGCTCAGGGCCGAGGTCGCCTCCGCTGATTTTCGCGTGGTAAGAATCGAACCCTCTACGGTGACCGTTAACGCGGCTGAAAATCCGAAAAGATGGTGAGGTCGTCCTTTATGAAGAGCAAGAGAGTGTTGTTTGGCACGGATGGCGTCCGTGACGTTGCGAATAAAGGAGGGATGACGCCTGAGATGGCGTTGAGGCTGGGCCGGGCCTTCATCCTGTTCCTGGCAGAACGGGGCACGCCCAAGCCGCGCATCGTCCTGGGGCGCGACACGCGGCGCAGCGGCATGATGCTGGAGGGGGCTCTGTCCGCCGGCATGACCTCCGCGGGCGCGGAGGTGCTCTCTCTGGGCATTATCCCGACGCCCGGCGTCAGCTACGCGGTCCGTCGTCTGACGGTGGACGGCGGAGCGGTGATCAGCGCCTCGCACAACCCGGCGGAGTACAACGGCATCAAGTTCCTGGACCGCGACGGCAGGAAACTGTCCGACGACTCCGAGCTGAGCATCGAGGAGTACATCGGGGACAACCTCACGGACGACTGGCGCCCGACGGGCGCCTCCGTCGGCGAGGTCCGCCAGATCCCGCACATCGTCCACAGCTACGCGGAGCACCTCGCCTCCCTGCTGAAGGACCACGAGGCGACGAAGTCCGGCCTCGTCTTCGACTGCGCGCACGGCGCGGCGGGGACGGTGATGCCGACGCTCATCGAACGCCTGAACGCCGCGTGGCGGCTGATCGGAGCGGACCCCGACGGGATGAACATCAATGAGGGCGTGGGCGTGATGCACATGCGCCACATCGGAAACTGCGTCACGGACTTCGGGTGTCGGATCGGATTCGCCTTCGACGGGGACGCGGACCGGGCGCTGGCTGTGGACTCGCGGGGCCGCGTGATCGACGGCGACATCGTCCTCTGGGTGCTGGCGCGGTGGCTTGCCGGGGAGGGGCTGTTGGGCAGCGGCGTCGCCATGACGGTGATGAGCAACATCGCCCTTGAGGAACACCTGAAGCGCGAGGGCATTGGGGTCTTTCGTTGCCCCGTGGGGGACCGGTACGTGCTCGAAACGATGCTGCGGGAGGGGGCCCGCCTGGGTGGGGAACAGTCGGGACACATCATCGCAGATGCCTTCACCAACACGGGGGATGGCCTTTGCACCGCACTCCTGTTCCTGAACGCGGTCCGTGCACTGGGCGAGGACGTGGACACCCTGGTGGACCGCTTTGGCCGATACCCTCAAAAGCTCTCCAACTTGACCTTGAGGTCCCGCGAGCAGCTGGACCTGGAGCGCATCAACGACATCGCCGCGGAAGCCCAGGCCCGCATAGAGGGCAGGGGACGCATCTTCATCCGCCCCTCCGGCACGGAGCCGCTCCTGCGGATCCTCGTCGAGGCCAGCGAGCTGTCGCTGGTCGAGGAGATGTCGAACCTGTTGATCGAGCAGCTGCGGGACATCTGCTGAGCGCAGCATCCCGCCAGCCCCAATGAAACGGAACGAAAGGAAGGGGAAAGATTATAGATCAAAGGTCCAGGGTAACGAAGTGCCTGTTCCCCGTAGCGGGATTGGGAACGCGATTTCTGCCCGTCACCAAGGAGCTAGCCAAGGAGATGCTGCCACTGGTCAACCGCCCGATCATCTCCTACGGCGTTGAGGAGGCGCTCGCCTCGGGCTGCCCCGACATCATCATGATCACGGGACGCGCGAAGCGATCCATCGAGGACTACTTCGACCGTTCCTTTGAGCTGGAGCAGCTCCTGAAGTCCAGAGGCAAGGAAGCGCTCTATGAGATGATGCTGAAGATATCGAACCTCGCGGACATCCTCTACGTTCGCCAGCGGGAACCCCTGGGGCTTGGGCACGCGGTGCTCTGCGGGGAATCCTTCTGCCGCGACGGGTATTTCGGCGTCCTCCTGCCGGATGACGTCTTTATCAGCGAACGCCCCGTCATGGCCCAGCTGATCGAGGCGCACCGGCGCCTTGGGGGAAGCGTCGTGGCGCTGGAGCTCGTGCCTCCGGAGGACGTGTCCCGCTACGGCATCGTGAGCTCGGAGGACATGGGAAACGGGCTGCATCGCATTCACGACATGGTGGAGAAGCCCGCTCTGGCGGACGCTCCGGGGCGCTACGCCATCATGGGGCGTTACGTCCTCTCGCCTTCGATCTTCCCCCTACTGGCGGAGGGGAAGGTCGGAGCGGGCGGGGAGATCCAGCTGACCGACGCCCTGCGCCGGCTGGTGGCCGTGGAACCGGTGTGGGGCGTCGTGTATGAGGGGCGCCGCTTTGACTGCGGAACTCAGGCGGGATGGCTGGCGGCCAACGTACAGCTCGCCCTGGAAGACCCCTCCTTGAGGGACGTCGTCCTGAACCTCGTAAAGGAAGCCCTTTAGGACCCCCACACAGGATAGGGGACGTTTGAAACGCGCAGGCGCGGGCTTTCAGGCCCGCGCCTGTCCTTTCTCCTTCGAGGGGCAGAGGAGCAGGACCAGCCCCCCCGCCGCCGTGACGGGGATGAACTGCACCATGTGATCCACCAGCGCCGCGGCCAGGGCCTGGTCCCTGGGCACTCCATAGAACGTCAGGGCCGCAACGGCAACGGCCTCATAGACGCCGAGGGCTCCGGGGGAGGAGGGGAGGAGCATCCCCAGGCTGCTCAGCGCAAAGACGCCCAGCGCGTCGGTCCAGCGGAGCCCCAGCTCTGCGGCGCCGTTTAGGACGATGCCGACCTGCAGAGCGTAGAGGGCCCACACCGCGGCGGAACTGCACAGCATCCAGAGGATGCGCCCAGGCGTCATCTGTGCTGTGACCGCATCCAGGAAGCGCGCCAGGAACGCAGTCAGCCCTCCGGGAAGGGGGAGGCGCTCCAGATGGCGCCGCCAGGCCGGGCGGGCCCGGAGCGCCAGGAGAAACAGCCACCCTGCCGCGAGGCAGGCGACGAGCGGAAGCGCGTAGCGCTGCTGCTCCGCCTTCACCATAAACCAGAGGCTGAGCAGCGTCAGCATGTTGACGTCGAAGAACCGCTCAAAGAAGATGAGCCCCATGGCCTCGTCCAGCTTCATGCCCGCGTCGCGTCCGATCCACGCCGCCTTGGCCGCCTCGCCCGCCTTGGCCGGCAGCACGTTGTTGACCGCCAGCCCCACGAGGGAGGCGGGGAAGGTCGAGCGAAAGGCGAGGGGCGGACGACGCATGCCCATGAGCCGGACGCCCATGACGGCGTAGGCCAGAAACGACGTCAGGACCGCCGCGGCGATCGGGAGCGGTGGGAGTCGGCACAGAAGGTCCCAGAGGTCCGACAGCGGAACGCCCCGGAAAGCACAGATCAGACACAGGATGGAAACCCCGAAGCGCAGGAACTCCGGGAGGAGGCGCTTGAGGCGCATCGAACGCAGCCCGTTTTACCGTTTTTGCGTTTGAGCGATGACCTTCGTTCCCAGGTCCCTCCCCATCGCCTCGCACCGCGCAAGGTCCTCCGCAGTGGGGGAGGTGAAGACCTCGACGTCGGGTTCCGCGCGTTCAAGCCTGGCCTTTTCCGCAAACGCCTGCAGCGCAGGGAACGCGCCGCTGGCCCAGCTGTAGCTGCCCGCGATCCCCAGGACGTGGTTCTTCGGCATCCGGTTGAGCAGCTTGGAGCAGAGGGCCTCGATGGGAGGGAAGAGCAGCATGTTGTAGGTGCAGCTCAGTAGCGCCAGGCCGCAGTAGCGCCAGATGTCCCGGAGGATGAAATCTGCCTCCGTGCGGGATGCGTCATACAGGCGAATCTCCTTGACGCCGCTTTCCGAGATGCCGGTGCACACGGCTTCAGCCATGCGCCGCGTGTTGCCGTACATGGAGCCGTAGACGACCACCGCGCCGCGCTCGGTATCGCATCGGCTCCAACGGTCGTAGAGGTCTACCACCTGCTGGGCGTCGGTGCGGAACAGCGTGCCGTGTGCGGGGAAGATGTTCTTGATGGGAAGCCCCCCCAACTTCTTCAGGGCCACCTGAACGCCGCTCGAATACCGCCCCAGGATCGCCGCGTAGTAGCGCAGCATGTCCTCCTCCCAGCGAGGGCGCTCCCGCTGGTCGTCAAAGAGTCCACCTTCGTGGGCGCCGAAGCCGCCAAAGGCGTCGTTGGAGAAGAGCACCCCCGTTGATGCGTCAAAGGTCACCATGCTCTCCGGCCAGTGAACCATGGGGATCGTCGCAAACTTCAGGACGTGCCCTCCCAGGTCCAGCGTGTCGCCGTCCGCCACGGCAAGGGTCTTGGAGGTCACTCCATAATACCCCTTCAGGAGGGGCAGGGTCTTCGCGTTGCCCACGATCTGAAGGTCGGGCCAGCGCCTGCGAAGCTCCAGGATCAGCCCGGAGTGGTCCGGCTCCATGTGGTTGACCACGAGGTAGTCGAGGTCCCGGCCTCCCAGCGCCTCCTCCAGCTTGTGCGAGTACTCGTCGCCCCATGGGCCCTTGACGGTGTCGATGGCCGCCGTCTTCTCTCCCAGGACGACGTAGGCGTTGTACGCAACCCCATTGGGCAACGACCACAACGCCTCGAAGCGCTCCGTCGAGCAATCGTTGACGCCAACCCACCACGTATCTTTATTGACCAGTATCGCCTTGTACATTAAAAAGCCCCTCTTTCCGGAAATCCCTTCAACAAACGGCCCAAACGCCCCCTTAGCCCTGCGGAGCCGGGGCGCCCTCGTACATTGTACAATAAAAAAACGACGCGGCCTCACGGGGAAGTCGCGTCGTTAAGGGCGTCGTTCGCGAGGCGCGCGTCACGCCTTGAGGTGCCGGTCGAACCAGCCCGCGATCTCGCGCAGCCGGGCCAGTCGGTTCCGGGGCCTGCCGGAGCGGCTGAGCTCGTGGTTTTCTCCCTTGAAGACGCACATGCGCGCTTCGACGCCGTTGACCTTGAGCGCCGTGAACATCTGGAAGCCCTGGTTCAGCTCGCAGCGAAAATCCTCCGTCGAGTGGATGAAGAGCGTCGGCGTGTCCGCCTTGTCGGCGTGAGCGACGGGGGACTCGCGCCACGCGGTCTCCGGCTTCCGCCAGGGGGTCCCCAAGTGCTGATCCTCGACGTAATAATAGCCGATGTCACAGCCTCCGAACTTCGATATCCAGTTTGCGATGCTCCGCTGGGAAACGGCCGCCTTGAAGCGATTCGTCTGCGTGATGATCCAGTTCGTCATGTAGCCGCCGTAGGACCCTCCCGTCACCCCCATGCGCGATGCGTCGATGAAGTCCAGGTTCTTGACGCACCAGTCCGCGAAGTCCATCAGGTTGCGGTAGTCGATGTCGCCATACCGGCCCCGGATGTCGCTGAACGCGCCGCCGCGCCCGTCGCCGCCCCTGGGGTTGCAGTAGATGACCGCGTACCCCCTTGCGGCCCAGCACTGCATCTCGTGGTTGTAGATATCGCCAAAGGCCGCTTTGGGGCCGCCATGGATGTTGAGAACGGTAGGGCAGCGCTCCCCCTCGCGCGCATCGACCGGGCGCATGTACCATCCGTCCAGCTCCCATCCGTCGCCTGCCCTGAAGGTGATGTGGATGGGCTGCGACAGCCTGCGTTCCTCAAAGAAGGCGTCGTTGAAGGAGGTCAACCGCCTCTCCTTTCCCTCCTGATAGAGGTAGAGCTCCGGCAGGTGCAGTTCCTCGTAGGCGACGTAGGCGATCCTGTCGTCGTGGACGTCCCAGTCGATCACGGAGGAAACGGCAGGGGTCAACACCTTCAGCCGGCCGTCCTGCGCCAGCGCGTAGAGCCGCGATTTGAAGGCATCCGTGGAGCAGGCGATCATTCCGAGGGACTTTGAGGGGGCGATCGCGCCCTCGTGGTCCCGACAGCCATAGCTCGTGTCGGCGACGATGGCGTGTCCGAAGCTGACGTCCAGCTCCGGCGTCAGACAGTGCATCTCCCCGTCCTCCAGAAGCCAGATCTTCGGGTTCTCGTTCACGCCCATCGCCTTGTGGTCCGTCGCGGTGAGGACGACGGATTCCCCGCTCCAGACGGCGCACTTGAAGGTGAAGGGCAGCGCCCCTGAGAGGAGGCGAAGGTTCCCCGTGTTGAGGTCCAGCATGTAGACGCTGTTCTCAAGGGGCTTTACGTCCTTATAGTCGCAGGCTACGACGAGCGCTTTGTCGCCGTCCGCACTCAACTCGACGCGGGTCACGTCCATCGTGGGCGGGGTCAGGCGGGAGAGCCTGCCTGAGGCGTCGCACGTTGCCAGGCCGACGCGCCTCTGGCCGATATATCCCTTGCCGTTCGCCATGAAGGGAACCTGCTCAAAGACCATGAAGTCCGCGTTCTCCGGATTGTCGTAGACGGGGTCGAAGTTTGCCGTGAGGAGGTATCGACCGGCCTTCAGGGCGCGGATGGCCGACACCGCGTGGGGGACCTCGAAGAGCGGCGTCGCCTCGCCGCCGTCGATGCCGATGGAGTAAAAGCGGGTGACGGCCTTTTCCTCCCCGCGGTCGGCAGCGGCGGGGCGCTTGGACGCGAAGACGATGGATGTGCCGTCCTCGCTCCAGCAGAAGCACTCCTCGCAGCCCGAGGAGGTGAGGCGGCGCGCCTCCCCCGACGGCAGGCTGAGGAGCCAGATGTCCTTGAGGTAGCCATTGCTCTCCGCGTCCGCGCGGCTGACCTTAAAGGCGATCTTCTCGCCGTCCGGCGAGAACGTCGGTGCCGCAAGAAAGTGGAAGTCCAAAAGGTCCTTTTGTTCAACGGGTCGTTTCATCTATGTCGTTCCTCCATCAATTTAGAGAAGCCTGACAGCGCTTCCTTAAAATAAATTTCACGTGGGCCAGGCCCCGATCTCCCCTTCAGGGACAGGCCTTCGAGGCGGTCTCATCGGCCTGCTTCACCGAGATGCTGAACACGTTGACCACGTCGGGGTCCGGACAACAGAAGGCGACGCCGCCCGTGCTCCTGCAGGGCGGGATCGTTCCTCCGTAGCGCAGGATGTCGATGTAGGGGAAGCCCGCGTGCAGGGCCATGGGGCAGAGCTTCCCCCGGTCCCGGTCGAAGTCGAAGGTATCTCCTACCTTGTGCCCGCGATGGCAGCCGCACGGCCCCCGCTTTTCGACCAGCGTGAGGAGTATCTGCGGCCGGCCCGTTCTCGGCGCCCCCTTTTCTTCCACGGTTCGCACTTCCTCTCTCGTCATGATTTTTCCCTGCCGTGATTTTTGCTCTTCGTCCTCCGGACGCAGGCCCGCAGGGTGCGCGACGTGTACTCGAGGTGGCTCGTCAGCGACGCCAACGCCCCCGCGACGTCATGGGCTTTCACCGCTTCCAGTATCTGTCGGTGCTGCTTTTGGGACTCCTCCCGGATGAGGGACATGTGAATCCTGATGTAGCGGTCCACCTGCTGGCGCAGGAGAGCGATCTGGTCCAGGGTCTTGGGGCGGTTTGCGGCGTCGTACAGCAGGTTATGAAAGACGAGGTTCTGCTCCCGCCAGAAGATGCAGTCCGTTTCCCTCTCCATCTTGTCCAGCATGGCCTCGGCCTCCAGGATCGCAGGAGGCTGGATGTTGGGGAAGGCGATGCGCAGGACGGAAACTTCGAGTGCCGTAATCATCTCGTAGATCTCCTGCATCTCCGCGAGGGTCAGGCCCGTGACCACGGCGCCGCGCCGCCCGCGAAAGTCCACGAGGCCCTCCATCTCAAGCAGGCGCAGGGCCTCGCGAAGGGGGATGGGGCTGACCTTCAAGCGTTCCGCCAGCTGGCTCTGATGCAGGGACTCGCCCTCCGGAAGAGTGCCCCGATAGATCGCCTCCCTCAGGATGTTGGCGATATAATAGGGGGCCGGGTTGTCCTTCAGGTGTACTGGAATGAGTCGTTCCAGTGACTCGTAATGAGCATTGGTGTCACTCATGCCGATCGCAGCTTCCCTTCAGAAAAAATTGCAGCGACGTCAAACCAAAACCTTCTTCCCCCATTATAGTGCATGATGCCCCCTTTCGTCCGGCTTTTATTCGGCCGTTGAAAGTTGAAGGTGGCGCAAACGCCCCTTTTTAAGGAAACACTGATTAAGTTGTTGAGAACTGGCAACCGTATAGGCTCCCTTCAGTGCCTGAAACTTCATCAGGCCGCGCGAAGCGCGTGGGGATTGG
>ERZ772917.1599-NODE-1599-length-12674-cov-6.455900_pt1 | contig 12674 bp, 3 predicted proteins | sample MGYA00511187_ERZ772917 | MGnify/ENA primary metagenome ERZ772917 (study PRJEB29015, sample SAMEA2737925) | human oral metagenome | biome: human oral; feature: human-associated habitat; material: dental | place: China | collected 2012 ... | reverse complement strand
TTTCTGATCTTATCAAATTTCGCGTAGCTTAGCACCAGCTCGTCGCGCGCTCTGGTGACCGCCACGTAAAAGAGCCGCCGCTCCTCCTCCAGGCTGCCGCCCATCGCCATTAGCTTGAGGTTCGGGAAGCGGTTTTGCGCCAGGTCAATGAGATAGACGCTGCAAAACTCAAGCCCCTTGCTTGCGTGCACGCTGAGCAGATTCACCCCCTCGCCCTCGCTCATCTCCTTTGCGCCCAGGGTTATGAAGTTATAAAAGCTCTGCGGATCCGCGTATTTGCCCGCGATCTGCTCTAAAATGCCGCATTTATCGTAGATGCGCGCGGTCTCGTCCTTTTTGCGATCCTCGTCTATCTTGCCGTTTTTCAGCGTCGCGCGTTTCGTCGCGATGAAATCCGCCACAAGCGCAAAAAGGCGCGAGTCTTTGATATGTGAGATCAGCGTAGCGGACCTTGCAGCGGAGCCGCTTTTTTTAAAAATTTTATAAATTTCGTGCAAAAATACGGCGCCGCCCTCGGTGATTTTATTGTGTTTTAGAACCGGGTGCGAGCGAAAAAACTCGTCAAATTCCAAAGCCTCAAAGCGCGATACCGAGCCGATGATATCCACATCGTCAAAAAGCCCGAGCTGATAGTTTTTCCTCTTTTTTTCAAAAATTTTAACGCTCTCATCCGGGCGCAAAAGACCTGCGTGAATGTTTCCGTGTCCAAGCGCGATCAGCGCGTCGAAAAGCTCCTTGCTTAGCGCGCTGCCGACGCCTCTTGCGTATTCGCACGTGCTCATAAATGCCATCATATCTTTTGGGTTTATTATCATCGCGAAAATGTCCGTAAAGGCCTTGATCTCGCGGCTTTCAAAAAAGCTCACGCCACCTTTTCGCTTCGCGCCGATACCGAGCTCCTTAAGCGCGACTTCTACGCCGTCGGCGCTGGAGTTGTTGCGAAAGATAACGGCGATCTTTTCGCGCAGAGTGGCGCTTTGCGCGATCTGTGCGGCTACGTGGGCGTATTGCGCCGCCGTATCGTCGTAAACATGCAGCCTAGGCGCGCTAAATTTACCCTCGCGGCCCACGATCAGTTTCTTTTCGTAAAGGCGCGGATTGTTCGCGATGACGCGGTTTGCAAGCGCTAAAATCGCCGAGCTTGATCGGTAGTTGATATTCAGCGCGTAAATTTTAGCGTCCGCAAAGCGCTTGCCGAAACTGCCGATGATGTCGATGTTTGCGCCGTTGAAAGCATAGATGCTCTGATCAAAATCGCCGACGCAAAAGAGGCTTTTCGTCGCGAAGGCATCTATGAGGCTTCCTTGCAGCGAGTTCGTGTCCTGATACTCGTCCACTAAAATTTCATCAAACCGTAGCGGCGCGCCCTTTCGCAGCTCATGGCGCATCTTTAGCAAGACGTCGTTGAAATCGGCGTAGTTAAATTTTGCTTTTTCCTCTTCAAACTCACGCAAAATGTCTGCGTAAATTTCGGCAAATTCCGCCTGATCCTCGTAGTTTTTGCTAAACCACGTCTCAAAATCCGCGCTCATCTCTTTGTTTTGATACAGCGAGTACACGTCGTACAGATAGGTCCCGCCGTAGGGGCGCGCGTCGCTTATGTGATAAAATTTGCGCTTTTCTACGAGGCTTTTTAGCAGCGTCTTTAGCTCGGCGGGCTGCTTTAAGATCACGCCTTTACCGAGCTCGCGAAGTAGGGCGTAGGATACGGCGTGAAAGGTGCCCGCGACGATTGCGGAGGTAATTTTTTTATCAAAATGCCGCTGTAGCCTCGCTATCATCTCGCTCGCGGCCTTGTTCGTAAAGGTAAGAAGCAAAATTTTTCTAGGGCTCGTGCCGAGATTTAGCAGATGAGCGATGCGCGCGACGATGGTGCTGGTTTTGCCCGTGCCTGCACTTGCGATTATTAGATTGTGCCCAGCAGGAGCGGTTGCTGCGGCGTATTGTTCGGTGTTTAGCTTAGCTAGAGCGTCCAAGATTATTCCTTTGCAAAAAGGCGCCATTATAGCCTAAAATCATTAAAATTCTTTGATATAATTGCGCGATGAAATTTCTAAAATTTACGTTAAAAATCGCGCTATTTTGCGCATTTGCATTCGCTCTGTTTTTGATCCTAGACGCGCTTTATCCGCTAAATTTGGATATGCTAAACAAGCAGAAGAGTAGAATTTTATACGACCGAAACGGCGAAATTTTAAATATGCAGATCAGCGACGATCAAATTTGGCGCTTTTACGCGAGCGCAGACGAGATACCGCCGCGGCTGAAACAAAGCGCGATCTACTTTGAAGATCGCTATTTTTACTACCATTTCGGCGTCAATCCAGCCTCGATCCTGCGCGCGGCTACGTATAATTTTACGCAAAATTTTACTAAAAAAAGCGAGGGTAACGTCGAGCGCGTCGGAGCCTCGACGATTACGATGCAGGTCGCGCGTATGATGCGCCCCAAACAGCGCAGCTACAAGAACAAAATCATCGAAATTTTCAACGCCTTTCAGCTGGAGTGGCACTTCAGCAAGGATGAAATTTTAGGAATGTATTTCAACCTCGCCCCATACGGCGGCAACATCGAGGGGGTCAAAACCGCGGCGTATTTTTACTTCAAAAAGGACCTGCGCGAGCTTAGCAACGCTCAAATCGCGCTTCTTAGTGTGATCCCGAAAAACCCGAACAAAAACCGCCTGGATCGCAGATCAAACATCAACGCGCTTAAAAACCGCCTAATTTCGCAGTTGCGAGAGGGCGGCGTGATCTCGCAGAGCGAGTATGAGCGCGCCATCGCGGAGCCCTTCTCGCCCAGACGCTACGCAGCGCCCAATTACGCGCCGCATTACGCGCTGTTAGCGTTTAACAATTATAAAATGCAAAATTTTACCGCCAAAGATGACGTAAATTTCACTCAAAATTTAGAGCAGGGCGGAGCGCTCGGCGGGACGGCGGGGCAAGCAAGCTCGGCTGCGCACCGAACCGCGGCGGCAGAGTCAAATTTTTCGGACGCGACTAGTGCCGAATCAAATTTTACGGCTGCGGCGAATGTTAGGGCGAATTTATCAAGTGCCGTAAACGCGCAGGTGGGAGTGGATTTGAAAGAAATGAATCCCAAAGAGGCGGATTTTAAAACGGATGCTCCGAAGAGTTTAAATTTAGGCGGAACGAGCTTAAATTTAAACGAGCGCGAAGGCGTAGAATCGCAGGCGGGCGCAAAACCGAATGAACCGAAAAATGTAAAACCAAATGAACGAGAGGGCGCAAACTTGAATGAGAGGCAAGATTTAATTAATGCTGCCCATCCGTCGCAAAATACTCAAAGTCCAAATTTAAACGAGCAACGAGGCGCTGCGCATTTGCCGCAAAATTTTAGCGCAGATACGGAAGGGCAGACCGAGTATTTGCCGCAAAATCCGAGTGCGGATATAAATTTAAACAAGCGGCAGAATGTCGTCAGTACCGCGCATCCGCATCAAAACTCGCAAAATCCGCAAAATCTAAATTTAAATAGTCGGCAAGATACCGCGCATCCGCCGCAAAATCCGCAGGCAGATGCAAACTCTAGCGAGCGGTCGAGCGCAAATTTTAGTGAACAGACAAATTCCGTTTCGGACGCTAGTGCTCAGACAGATTCTGCTCCAGGCGCCAAAATACAGACAAATTCCGTTTCAGGCGCCAAATCGCAAGCAAATTCCGCTCTAAATGCCAAGACGCGGGAAAATTCCTTAAACTCCGAAGCGAGCGCGCAGTCCAAGGAGCAAACTGCGCTAGCGCAGGAGCTTGCGCGTCTAAACGAGGGTAAAATTTATTCGAGTTTGGATCTGAAAACACAGATCGCGCTTGAGGGTTTTTTGAAAAGCGAGATCCTCTCTCTACGCGATAAGGGCGTTAGAAACGGCGCCGCGGTGCTGATCGACAACGAAAGTATGAGCGTGATCGCCTATGTCGGCAGCCACGATTTTAGCGCTAATGAGGGGCAAAACGACGGCGTGCGCTCGCAAAAAAACGTGGGCTCTACGCTCAAGCCCTTCATCTACGCCAAAGCCCTTGAGCACGGGCTCATCACCCCTTCAAAGAAGCTGATCGACGCGCCGATAACCTTCGCGGGCTATGTGCCGCGCAACTACAACCAGGGGTTTTTGGGCGCGGTTAGTGCGACCGACGCGCTAAGTCTTAGCCTAAATATCCCCGCGGTGAAGCTAAATTTGATGCTTGGTGACGACGGGCTGTATGAAATGCTATCAAACGTGCATCTGGCGGAGTTTAGCAAGGATTATTACGGCGCGGGTATAGCTCTGGGAAGCATTTCGATGAGCCTAATGGATCTTGCTCGCCTTTACAGCGCGTTTGCAAACGGCGGCAAGTTGCGAAAGCTCGAAATAGCGGGCGTAAAGATCGGCGACGATGCTAAAATTTTAACCCCGCAGGGCGCCTACATCGTAACGCAGATGTTAAGAAACGCGCCGCGCTCCTACCTCGGCTCGGTGTGGCAAAACACCCTAAACGCGCCGCCGCTGATGTTTAAAACGGGCACGAGCGCCGATGCGCGCGATCTCTACACCGTCGCGCTTACGCCCAAATTTACACTCGGCGTCTGGCTGGGAAATTTCGACGGCTCCAAGACTAGAGATCTTAGCGGCGGCGTGAGTGCGGCGAAAGTGGCGTTTAATATGTTTGCTTTCCTCGATAAATCGGGCATGCTGGGCGAGGCGGAGTTTGCGCGTCCTGCGGGCGTGAGCTTTCGGCGGGTATGCACTGACGCGTACCGCGAAAAGGAGTGCGCTCAAAGCGCCGAGGATCTCGCGATCGATGGAGTTGAGCCCAACGAGGAGTGCGAAATTTACGGCACGAGCGAGCTTTTTTATCTGCTAAAACACGGCCTAGTCGATCCTCAAAAGGTGCGCGCAGGAAGGTGCGCGGCTAAATTTGCCGCCGTAAAGCCCGTGCTAAACGACATCAACGCCAAAACCTACGAGACCGGTGCGGACGGCTTTTTGCGGCTTAAAGTGCAGTGCACGGCGGTTTTCGGGCAAAACGTCTATCTAAAGATCAGCGGCGGCAATGAAGGGCTCATCGCCTTAAATCCCATCGCTTCAAAGAGGCCCTCTTTAAATCCTGCGGGCGGAAATTTTAAAATTTCACGCTCCGCCGAGCGAAATTCTACGAAGCGAAATTTAAACGAGCGAAATCCCGCCAAGCAAAATTTAAACGGCTCAAATTTAAACGAGCAAAATTCCACGCTTTTATCGTCGGTGCCGGTCGCCGCACCGATACGCGGGCTAAATTTAAACGAGCAAAATTCCGCCGCCGACAGATCGGGCTCCGCCGAAGCAGCCTTAAATTTGGAGGATCAAAACCGCACAAAGCAGGATTTCTCCGCAAAGACTCTAAATTTAGCGCAAAGCCGCACGGTGCAGATTAAAACGGGCGAGTATTTTACGCGAGCAAACGACGAGTCTTTTATGCTGAGTCTGGGCGCCGGAGAGTACGAGATAGGCTGCTTGGATGAAAATGCAAATTTTATCAAAGCGAATTTTGTCGTAAATCAGAGAAAATAAAAGATTTTTTGTATACAATTCCATAAAATTTTTTAAAGGAATTTTTAATGAAAAACAAATTGCTAAGCGTTGCGCTGTTTTGCGCGCTAGGCGCCGTTTCTGCCTCGGGAGTCGAAATCGAGACGAAAAACGGATATTACGAGTTTGGCGGCATTGACGCAAGCGGTTTTAGCATCACGCAAAAACCGGTGCTGAAATGCTCGCCGAAAATTTCGGGCACTTACGAGAGCATAAACGAAAACACCTTCCGCTTCTATCCGCGCCCGAAGCTAAGCGCGGGCGTAAACTACTCGTGCCAGGCGGGCAAACAGAGCTTTGAGTTTGAGACCGAGTCTTTTGCAAACACCGAGCTGCGGCTGCTGCGCCCGGGACTTATCTTGGTAAGCTTCAACGACGCGGTTTCAAAAGATAGCTTGCAAAAAGCCAGCAGGGTGTTTCGCGTCATAAATTTAGCCAAAAACGACATTACCTACGAGATCACCTCGCACGACGATAGGAATTTTTTATTCGCTTTCGATCCAAAGGCGCAAAACGTAACTTTGCAAATTTCGGATCTTAGCTCCAAAGCGGGCGCGAAGCTTGAGGACGATATCGTCATAAACACCGACGAGGAGCCGTTTAACGACAATATAAACGCTTCAAATTTAAGCGGCGTGCAGATCAGAGCCGCCAGCTTAAAAAACGGCTCTCTCGCGGGCAGAATTTGCTTTCCTAGCTATATGGACGGCATCTCTGCAAAATACGTAAGGATCGAGGGTATCAATAAATTTAGCCTCACTCAGCCGCGCTATTATTACGACGAGGACGATGAGGACGGAAGCGACGATCAGTGCTACTACCACGCAGATATCGTAAGCGACGAGTTTTTACCGGAGAAATCCTATGAAGTGCGGCTGCTAAAGGGTTTCGGCGACAGCTCATACGTATTGCGCGAGGAGATCAAGCAAAATATAAAAATGGGCGATCGAATGCCTTTCGTAGCGTTTAGCGACGAGAAAAATTTCATCCCGAAATCCGCCTCGCTTGCGTTTAAAAGCTCAAACGTAAACGAAGTCAAGATCGCCGTCTCAAAAATCGGCGAGCAAAATATCAGATATTTTCTAAATTTCGCAAGCTTTGATCAGCAGGACGGAGTAAATACCCTAGCTAGCGAGATCGCGGTAAAAAACTTTGATATCGGCGGACAGAAAAACGCCGTTTTAGAAAACAAGATCGCGATGGATTTTAAGGGCTACGAGGACGGAATCTACAAGATCACGGCGTTTTACAAAGTGGGCGAAAAGATGCAAGAGGTCTCGCGCATCGCCTATCTTAGCGACATCACCGCACAGGTGGTTTTGAGCGAAAAGGGCGCGCTTATCTATACGTCGCGCTTAAGCAACGCAGAGGAGCTTAGCAGGGCGAAGGTTAAAATTTACAACGACAAAAACGAGCTGATGATCGAGGATAAAACGGACGGAGATGGAATTTTACGCATAGACGATCGTGAAATTTTATCTAAAAATCCGCGCTCTATCGAGATTACAAAGGGCGACGAGAAGGGCTTCGTGCTCTTTAATAACGCCATTGCGAGCATCGAAAAAACTACTACGCAAAAGCGCGCGTTTGTGTATTTTGCAAGCGAGCTGGTAAGCCCCGGCGAGCGACTTTTAGGCACGATCGTGATAAAAAATCGCGATTTTACCGCGCTAAAAGATACGCCGATAAAATTTAAAATTTACGATCCTACCGGAACCTCCATCCTAACTCGCGCGGTTAAAACGGACGAGTTTGGTAGCGTCAAAATAGACGAGCTTATGGGCGAAAAAAGCGGTACATACCGCCTAGATCTAATCTACGAGGACAAGATCATCGCAGCTAAGAGCTTCAGCGTCGAAAATTTTGTCCCAAACCGCGTTAAAAACGAAATTTTAACCAGCAAAGAGGAGTTCGGCGCGGATGAACTAATAATCGCCAAACTTAGCTCAAACTACCTAGCCGGCGCGCCTGCTAGCGAGCTAAAGGGCTCTTTGGAAGCGACGCTTTACGATAAGAAGCTAAAGCTAAAAGATTACGAGGGCTACTCATTCTCAAACGACCGTTTAAAGCAGCCGGGCGCCATAGTGCTTCAAAGATCGGAATTTAACCTTGATCGCGCGGGCAAAAAGGGGCTCGTACTTGATCCCGCAAGCGTCGATCAAAATGTCTCCAACGCCGCTGATATTTTACTAAATTTTAGCGTCGTCGAGGAGGGCAAAACCGTAAGCGCATACCGTTTGCTAAGCTATTTCCCGTACGACCGCATTATAGGTATTAAGGCGTCAAACGACTTCGTTTCCGCAGGCGATAGCGTGAAATTCGGCCTTGCGATGATAGATGCCAAAGCAAAAACGCCAGCCGCGGGCAAGATCGACGTTGAAATTTACCGCAACGATTTCAACTACGTTTATGACGGCAACAGATATGTCGAGCAGGAGGAATTTAGCCTCGTATCGGCATTTACTACCGACGCTCGCGAGATTAGCTATAAATTTGAAAACGGCGGCAACTACGTTGTCATCGCAAACGACTACTCAAGCGGCGCGAGTGCTAGCGTGCGCGTGGACGTAAGCGGCTGGGGATACTACGGGCGGGTAAACGCCAAGGATATTCAAAGCGCCAAAATCAAACTTGCAAGCGACAAGATTAAGCCCGGCCAGAGCGTCAAAGGCGTCATCACTTCGCCTATCGAAAACGGCGTGCTAAATATCTCGCTCGTCGGCGAAGGAATTTACGATTATAAAATTTTACGCATTAAAGGAAACAGCGCGGAATTCGAGCTACAAACGTCAAAAAATTTCATCGGCGGACATATCAACGCCGTAGTTACCCGCGCGGCGACGCCTGCTGCGATGCCGCTTCGCGCTTACGCTAACATCCCGGTGGCGCTAGATGCGAGCGAGCACAAAGCGGGAGTTCAAATTTTATCCGATAAGGTTTATAAAAACGGTCAAAACGCGCAGATCAGCGTAAAAAGCGAGCCAAATTCCAAAGTGGTGCTCTACGCGGTCGATCTTGGAATTTTAGATATCGTCTCGCAAAGCGAGCTCGATGCGTTTGGCGCATTCGACGTTAGCGCGTATTTTGCGATGCAGTATTTCGATATCTACGACGATCTTAGTGTGTATCAAACCATAGCCAAAGAGCTAAGCTTCGGCGGCGACGGCGTGATGGCGAAGGCTAAACGAAATTTAAGCCCGGTCGAAAATAAAAAGCAGAAAAAATTTATCAAGATGCTGATCGCAAAAGCGGACACAAACGGCGAGGCGAAATTTGATCTCGCGCTGCCGCAAAATTTTAACTCCATAGTCCGCCTAAGCGCTATGGCGATCGGTCAAACCGACAAGATAGGCTCGGCAAACGCGGAGGTGCGGGTCAAAGACGACGTAGTTATAAAGCCTGCGGATCTAACATATCTGGTGCGAGGCGATGAAATTTCAGTACCGCTAACGCTCATCAATACGACCGATAAGGAGCAAATTTCGATTTTAAAGATCGGCTCCGGTCCGTCCGTCTCCATAAGCGGCGGCGAAGCGAATTTCACGCTCAAACCGCTTGAGGTCAAGCACCTAAGCTTCACCGCAAGCGCGCTTGATATCGGCGATGCGAATATAAAATTTGATCTTGACGCAAACGGGCAGAAATTTAGCAATAACGTGGAATTTGACATCATCAGCCAGTTTCCGCGCTCGAAAATATTTCACGCAAGCTACGGCGATAAGCCCATAACGCTCAAAATCGATCCGAGCTATAAAGAAATTTACGCTCACGTAAGCTCTACGCCTAATGCTTTTAGCCTAGCGGAGGAGCTTTACTCCTATCCTTACGGTTGCACCGAGCAGCTTACCTCAAAGATGGTAGCGCTTGATTATATCGCGCGCAAAGATTCCAACCAGACCATAATAAACTACGTAAATGCTCACGCAAATCGCATTCTCTCTCGCCTCAAACCTAGCGGCAGTTTCGGCTACTGGAGCGCTAGCGGCGTGACTAATTACTACGCTTCGATCTATGCAAGCGACGTTTTATTGGAGCTTGATGCGCGCTATAAATTCCTTAGCAACAAGCAAAGATCGCTGATATTTAGCGCCTTAAAATCAGACTACGAAGATCAAGCGACGCTTCGAATATACGCGGATTTCGTGCTAGATCAATACGGCAAGCTCGATGATGATGAGATAAATTTCATTTACGACAACGGCCTTTATGATAACTCGCCGATGGCTCGCATCGCTATGGCTGCGATACTTAAAAAGCACAATATGACGACCGAGTTTAACTTCATGCGTGAAAAAATAAACCAAATGGATTATGACTACGCCGAAGACGGGGCGGGCTTGACGTTTGCCAGCGACATAAGAGACGCCGCTTTTAAGCTCTACGCATTCGGCAAGGCAGGCATCAAAGACGATAGCACAAGCAAGGCGGCTATCGCGCTCGTGCGCAACCTAAAAGATGCGGACAACACGCAGGAGCGAGCGAGCGTCATACGCGGCTTTGATGCGTATTTTAAGGACGCGAAAAAAGATATTAGCTTTGCTTTGAAATACGACGGCGAGACGAAAAATTTCAATTCGCCGTTGGATACCAAGCTTGCGGTTAAAGACGGCTCGATAGAATTTACGCCGATGAGCGGCAACGGCGAACTATTCTTTACCGTGCTAGGTTTCGGATATGAAAGCGCTGCGGTCAAACACAATCCGCTTAGCATAAATAGACCGTTTGATAACGACCGAGATAAGAAGGTTGAAATTTATCGCGAGTTTCTTGATGCTCGCGGCAACATCGTCGATCTAAACAAACTCAAAGTAGGGCAGAAAATTTATTCTAAGATCAGCTGGCGAGCTAATCATTATCTATATAATTTCGCGATCGACGAGGCGATGCCTAGCTGCTTTGAGGCGGTAAATGAGCGCCTAGGCTCGGCTGCACAGGCTCGGCCGGAGGGCTTTGTAGATAGCGTAGCGATCGAGCACACGGAGTATCTGTATGACCGAGTGCTTCACTTTCCGAAAAGCGGCTATTTTTACTACGATCCGCAAGAGGGATATAATAGTACCGGCGTCATCTACACGCCGATAAACGTGATCATGTCGGGCTCGTGCGCGCTTCCTGCGATCTCTATCGAGGATATGCAATACGAGCGAGTAAATAACTACGATCTACAAACGCTTAAATTTAAAGTCGCTCGCTAAGGCATAGCGATTTTAAAGCTCGGCGCAAATTTTGCATTATTGCGATTTTTGCGCCGAGATTTTTATTTTGGGCGGATACTTAGCAAACGAGCGGCATTGTAAATTTTAAAATTTTAGATCTCCGCTTGCCGAATTTCAAAATTTTATATTAATCCCTAAATTTCATAGCTTTTTACTATCCATTCATAGCGTCATTCTATTTGACTTGCCTTTAAATTCGAGTTATTATTTCTAAACATATTTCAATTAAAGGAGTTGTAATGCAAAAGCATGACGTATCAAGACGTAGTTTTTTAAAAATCAGCGCGGTTGGCGCCGGAGCGCTTGCACTGGGAGCTAGTAGTGCGAGCGCGGCGCAAAACGCCAAGGACGTTAAATTTGACGAGGAATACGACATCGTCATCATCGGCACCGGTTTTGCGGGGCTTGCCGCGGCGATTAAAGCCAGCGGACGCGGTAAAAAGGTGCTAGTGCTCGAAAAGATGGGTCGCGCGGGCGGAAATTCCGTCATCAACGGCGGAAATATGGCTGCTCCGATGAATAAATTTCAAGTAGCGCAGGGCATCAAAGATAGTAAGGAGCTTTTTATCGCCGATGCCGTAAAAGACGGGTTAGGGCTTAACCACACCGATCTTTTAGGCGTGATGTTTGATCGCAGCAACGATGCGGTGGATCTTTTGGTAGGCTGCGGAGCGGAGTTTAGCGATAAGTTGATCTTTGAAAGCGGCCACAGCGTCGCAAGAAGCTTGCAATCAACCAACGGCTCGGGCTCTGGCTACATCCAGCCGATGATGAACAAGCTTCAAAACGATTCCAATGTCACGATCAAGACCCGCACGAAATTTGACGATTTTATCGTAGACGATAGCGGCCGCGTCGTGGGCGTAGAAGCGCGCGAGGAGTATAAATTTGATCCAAAGCTCTTTAGCGACGATTTGGAAAATAAAAGCGGCGAGAAAAAGAGTTACAAAGCCAAAGACGGCGTTTTGCTAGCCTCGGGCGGATACGGGCGCGATCTATGGTACCGCCAGATCCAAGATCCGCGTGTAGTACCTACGATAGACAGCACCAACCATCCGGGAAGCTCGGCAGGAGCGATGCTTGCGGCAAATAGAATCGGCGCATTTACCCTTTTAACATCGTGGATTCAGTTCCTTCCGTATTGCTCACCCGACGAAAAGGGCTTCGGCGCTGCGGTAAATTTCACTAACCACTGCTGCAACACCTACGGTCTAACCGTCGATCCGAAGACCGGCAAGCGCTTTATGGACGAGCACGCGGGGCGTAAGATCAAATCCGATGCTTGCTTTAAGGTTATCGGCGAGAGCGAGAAAAACGATAACTATCCGGTAAACGTCTGCGATTCCCAAGCCGTCGCCGCGCGAAACCCAGTCTATACATCAAGACCGCTGGAAGCTGGCGTCGTGAAGAAATTTGACACGCTAGAGGAGCTTGCGAAGGCTTACAACCTGCCGCTGGAGCCGTTTTTAAAGACTGTCGCGGATTATAACTCTTACGTCAAAGCGGGCAAAGACCCCGAATTCGGCAAAGTGGTCGATAAACTAGACGGCATCGACGTTTCCAAACCGCCGTTTTACGCAAGTCGCACGATGCCGAAGGTGCACCACACGATGGGCGGACTTGAGATCAACACCAAAGCTCAGGTCATCTCGAGCCTTACCCACGAGCCGATCCCGGGGCTTTGGGCTGCGGGCGAGGTGACTGGCGGCGTGCACGGCGCGAGCAGGCTCGGAACCTACGCAATCCTTGATTGTATGGTTTTCGGAATGATCGCGGGCGAGAGCATCGGGGCTTAAATTTAGTGCCTGCGAAATTTCGGCGCGAAGCGGGCGCCAACGCGCGTTTTGTTAAATTTCGGCGCGGAGTAGCGGTATGTGCTTTGCGCCGAAATA
>ERZ772917.1598-NODE-1598-length-12679-cov-2.987722_pt1 | contig 12679 bp, 13 predicted proteins | sample MGYA00511187_ERZ772917 | MGnify/ENA primary metagenome ERZ772917 (study PRJEB29015, sample SAMEA2737925) | human oral metagenome | biome: human oral; feature: human-associated habitat; material: dental | place: China | collected 2012 ... | reverse complement strand
GATTCGGCGGAACTTCGACGCCATCGTGGACTTCGCTGGGGTTGAGAAGTTTTTGGACACGCCGGTGAAGCGCTACTCCAGCGGCATGTACGTGCGTTTGGCCTTCGCCGTGGCTGCGCACCTGGACACGGAGATCCTGATGATCGACGAGGTCCTGGCGGTGGGTGACGCGGAGTTTCAAAAGAAGTGCAGGGGAAAGATGGACGAAGTGAGCCACAAGCAGGGCCGGACGATCCTGTTCGTCAGCCACAACATGGAGGCAGTTCAACGACTTTGTTCGCGAGGAGTGTTCCTGCAGGATGGGCGACTACAATTCAGCGGAACCGTTGTCGATGCAGTAAAAAAATATAAGGAATCTCAAGGCGTTGTACAATCTTTCAGTAATATAGAACATGTTGCAAGGTCGTCAGTATACCCGGGAGAGTATGTGAGGATACTGACGTTTGGGATTTTTGACGGGCAAGGGCGCGAGAATACCGTTTTCAGGATGGGGGAGGATATCGTTTTTCACCTTGGCATCAGGGTGTTGCAGAGGGTGAAAAAGCTAGAACTGGGGATAGGGTTCAGAAATTCTGCAAACCTTCCCGTGCGCTTTCTAGTGTCCTCATGGGATGATTGTCCGTATGCCTTATCGGCGGGAGAGTACCACTTCGAGATTACCGCACCGGAGATAAACCTCTTCCCCTCGACCTATAGCCTCAATTGCTGGGCCATGCTTGATGGAGGGGCCTGTGCTGACGACAACGTTTCTGACGTCGCCAACATTGAGGTGATTGAGCACGATATCACCGGAAACTTCACACGGTTCAATATTGCCAACACCTTTTCTGTCTACGACAGCAATGGGCACGTCTCCTACGGCAAAAGTCTCTGGAGGATGATCTGACAGCCATGAAGTACATGACGATGTTTGATCTGGATGGCACGGTGACTGCATGTGAAACCCTGCCACTCATCGCAGCAGATTTGGGAGAAGAAGCGAGGATTTCCGCTTTGACCGTCAAGACGGTCAGGGGGGATGTTCCTTTCGTGGAGGGGTTCATCACACGAGTCAATATCTTGAAGGAGTACTCCGTTGAACGTATTGCTAGTGTCGTCCACTCCGCCCCGCTCCATGCTTCCGTTGTGGATTATCTGCATCAATATCGTGAGAACTGCCTTATCGTCACCGGCAATCTGGACTGTTGGGTAGAAAAGTTGATGCGGGACATCGCTTGTCCCTATGTTGCCTCGGAGACGCTGTGTGCAAACGATCGTGTGCAAAAAATTTTGCGTATCGTAGACAAGGCAGATGTCGTCAGGGAATATCAAGACAAGGGTTTTCGCGTCGCCTTTGTTGGGGAGGGGAATAACGATGCGGAAGCGATACGCGTTGCCGATGTTGGCGTTGCCTTCGGAAAGGTGCATTGGCCATCGTCTTCTGCGATGCAATTTGCCTCCCATGCCATATTTGACGAGGATGAATTATGCCGTTTTCTAAGACAGTTATCATAAGCTGCGCGGGGGTGGGGTCGCGTTTAGGATTGGGACAGACTAAAGCTCTGCTTCCCCTTCAAGGACGTCCTCTGCTGCACTGGCATCTCGACATGCTTAGGGATGTGGAGGACGTGCGTGTGGTTGTGGGGTTTCAGGCCAATGAGGTTATCAAAGCGGCGCTTGAAGTTCGAAAAAATACGACATTCGTTTTCAACCACAATTATTTCCACACCAAGACGGCCGCAAGCGTGTCCCTGGCGTGTCGGTATGCGCACGAGGCCGTGTTCCTTCTGGATGGAGACATGATCATCCATCCGGACGATATGGCGCGCTGTCTTACGCAGAAGGAGCCTTTCGTGGGTGTGGCGGCTCCTTCATCTCAAGAGTGTGTCTATGTTCAGACGATGGGAGAATACGTTGAACGCTTTTCCAGGAGATCGGGGACGCTTGAATGGATCGGGCCGGCTCTCCTGCCTCGTGATATTTTTTCCTGTGTTAGCGATGAACACGTTTATGAGGTCATTGAAAAAATTTTACCCCTGCCCTACATCAAGGTGCGCGCGATGGATATCGATACGTTGCAGGACTATGAAAGAGCTCAGGTGTTTTTCAAGGAGTGGAGTTTAGAATGTTGAAAAATCAAGATAAAATTTTCCACTTTTACGAGAAGGGGGATCCAGCCATTGTCGGAATTTACCCCCTTTGCACAGGAAATCCTATCGAGCGCCCTTATCGCCACTATTATGAAGCTCGTACGTTGGAAAAGTATCTCCCTCAGGGAAACTTTTCCATGCTCGAGATTGGTTGCGGTGCCGGTCGCTGGGCCTTTGAGTTTGCCCATCGTCTTACTCGGTATGTGGGGCTCGACCTGAGCGCGTCACAGATTGCTTACGCGCAGGAAAAAGCACGGAAGAAAGGACTGGAACACTTGAGTTTTTTCTCCGTCAGCATAGAGGACTATATATTGGCCAAACAAAATGATGGAACTCAATCAGGTGTGAAAGACCAAAAATTTGATGTCGTCTATTTCAGTGCGATGTCTCCATACCTGGAGGATACCGTTTGGCTTGAGCTCCTCGAAAAAGTCAAGGCCCTTTTAAATAAAAAATCACTCCTGGTTGAACGTACGACAACAGGGGTTGGTAAACGAATCGTTTATGATCAGGATGACTATTACGCCGTCTACAGGACAGATGAAGAAATTGTCGATATCCTGGTTCGTGCAGGTTTTGGAGTCCCCAAGATCACAAGGAGCTATCCCTTCCTCGCTTCATCCCGTTTCACTCGGAGCCGATGGTTTCGTTATGCCTTAAATCCATTGCTCTGCCTGAACAAGAAAACGGTCTGGGAGCTGATGCGGCGATTTCTTTCCGTCAGAGAGGACTGTTACATCCTTGAGAATGGGAACCTCTTGGACCATAAATTTTTTGTCTGCACCCTGTGAAGGGGCAGGCCTTATTTTACCTCCCTGCTTTATAGAGGAGATACTCATGGAGAATTATTGAGATTATGGAAAAAAGTGCACCGCTAAAAAACAGGAAAAGTCTGGGCATTCTCGGCGGGATGGGACCTTTTGCCTCAGCTGAGTTCCTCATGGCCATTCTGAGTAACTTCCATGCTGATAATGATTCTCAGTACCCGAGGATCATTATGGACAGTAATACATGGATTCCCAGCCGTTCGCGAGCCTTTCTTTATGGAGAGGCTTCCCCGGTTCCAGGAATGATTGCCTCTTGCAGAGCGCTTGAAGGTTACGGGGTAGATTATATTGCTATTCCCTGCAACAGCGCTCAGGCGTGGCTGAATGAATTGCAACCCCAGGTATCCACTCCTATATTGGATATCAGGGAAATAACGACTGAAGCGCTTATCAACAGGTTCCCGCACTGCAACCAGGCAATTGTGCTTGGAGGTCCGGTAACCTATGGGTTGGATACGTATAAATTATACCTGGAGAAAAGAGACATAGAGTACCTTAAGATCAATGCAATTGAACAAAAAAGCGTTGAGGATATCATATACGCTTGCAAAAAAAATATTGATCGTCAGATTTTAAATGAAATGTATTCTAGGGTTTTATTGAGTTTTGAAAAGAAATATGGCCCTCAATGCGTAAAAATTTTAGGATGCACAGAATTTGGATTGCTGGCCTTTCCGTCTATGGACTTGTGTATCGTAGATTCGATGCATGAATATGCTGCTTTTACAGCGAAACTTTTAGATTGCAGGGATGAATCCGATAAATGAAAGCCGTTTTCCATATTCCTCCTAACGAATATACTTTTGTTGAAACGCTCCTAAGCGTTCTTTCGCGGAAATATCCTGATGTGGATATTCTTCTTGCCGTAGGCTCTCCGCAGGAAGCTGATGCAATCAAAGCGTTATCTCCGAATATAGCTGATACAGGGCGCTTTATTCCTTCCTCACGGATATATTTCCTCTTTCCCTTTCCAGCTCAGGTATATGTAACGCCGGAGCAGTATGGCGTTACTCCAAGGTATTATCCCTCTATCTGTTGTTTTCACGGGCAACCATCCAAGGGATTAACTCTAGCGAAAGGTTTAATTTACAATTTTAACTATTTTTTTTCGTATGGGCCCTTCCATACAAATGTATTGAAAAAATTCCTTGACAAAAATTTGGGTGGCATCCCCTCGCATCTTGAAATCCGAGACGTTGGGTATCCCAAGTCGGACCGCCTGATTCAGGGATACTGGAATCGAGAGGAGGTGCTTAGGGGCATCGGTCTTGATCCTGAACGGAAAACCCTGCTCTATGCTCCTGCTTTCAATGAGGGGGCCTCCCTGCGAGAGTTTGGCCCGCAGCTTGTCGGCCTTCTTTCTTCAATGGAAGGTTTCAACGTTATCATTAAGCTGTCCGTAGATAATTTCTCTGCGGCAAGCAATGAATATGCCAACGGCGGCGTAAACTGGTTCGAGGCACTAGCGAGTTTCGAGGCTCTTCCTCACGTCTACCTTTCCCGCGAGCGCTTGGTGGATCCCTACTTGGCGGCTGCTGACGTGCTGATTACAGATGTCTCATCCGTCAGCTTCGAGTTTATGGTCTTGGGGAAGCCCGTGGTGTTTATTGATACACCTTGTTTTTTCTCTCGCACGTTGAAAAAATATTTTCCCCACGAGGATACGGAAAAATGGAGGGCCCGACTGGACGTCAATGCGGGGCGTGAATTCGGGATCGTGGCTCAGAATCTTGAAGAGCTTCCGGAAGCGATTCGGACCGCTTTAGCAAAAGGCTACAATAAAGACTTTCGTGATCGTATGCGGGAGAGGCTCCTATACAACCCAGGCTGTGCCGCAGAGGCGGCTGCCGACGCCATCCATGATATTCTACTTCAAGAGTCTCGAAGGGGAATACTTGCTCGTGCTGTACGCTACCTTCACAACATCGTGAGGCCAGCAGCCTTAAAAGTGCTATTAAAACAGCTAGCCCCAGGACTTTTCTTAAGATTGCGTGCGCTCAAGAATCTTATTTCAAAACGGGTTGACTACGATTTTATCAACAGATCGGAGGCTGTTCATGATCGAAAAAATATTTGATGGGTCGATCTTGCTTGCGATTGTCCTACGCGCTGATTTCAAGGAGCCGGGGATTCACTTTCTAACCTCTCCAGAGCTCTCCCAGCAGCTGGCCTATATGAAACATCCTGCTGGAAAAATTATAGAGCCGCATGTTCACAATCCGGTACCACGTCAGGTTCACTACACTCAGGAGGTCCTCTTTATCCGGAAAGGACGGCTGAGAGTTGACTTTTATGACGAAAAGCGGGAATATTTGGAGAGCCGGGAGCTCCGCAGCGGGGATGTTATTCTTCTTGTCGCGGGAGGGCATGGCTTTGAGGTCCTTGAAGAGGTGGAAATGATCGAGGTCAAACAGGGGCCCTATGTGGGCGAAGGCGACAAAACCCGGTTTCCGGGCATTTCGTCCACACAGGTAGTTTATTCGAGAGCAGGGGAGGGCGACAATGAACGTTCCCGTCAATGAGCCGCTTCTGAACGGCAACGAGAAAAAGTACCTTGACGAATGCATCGATACGGGCTGGATTTCCTCTGAGGGGCCCTTTGTTACTCGCCTTGAGGAAGGGATGTGCCGCCTGACGGGGCGCAAGCATGGCGCGGCGGTGTGCAACGGAACCGTGGCCCTTGAACTGGCGCTTCAGGCGCTGGACCTGACGCCAGGTAGCGAGGTCATCATGCCTACCTTTACCATCATCTCCTGCGCGTCCGCGATCGTGCGCGCAGGTTGCGTCCCGGTGCTGGTTGACAGCGACCCTCTGACCTGGAATATGGACCTCTCCCAGGTCGAGGCCAGGATCACTCCCAGGACGGCCGCAATCATGGCAGTACACCTTTACGGCCTGCCCGTGGACATGAAGCCTCTTATGGCCTTGGCTCAGAAACATCATCTTGCCGTCATCGAGGACGCGGCCGAGGCCATTGGACAGACGGCTTACGACACGCCATGCGGGGCCTTTGGCGATATCAGCTGTTTCAGCTTCTACCCCAACAAGCACGTCACGACAGGAGAAGGAGGCATGGTGCTCTGCGACAACGATGCTCTGGCCGCTCGCTGCCGCTCGCTGCGCAACCTCTCTTTCGTGCCGGAGCGGCGGTTCGTCCATCGTGAGTTGGGACATAACTTCAGGATCTCCAACATTCAGGCAGCCATCGGCGTAGCGCAGATGGAAAAGCTGCCGGAGTCGCTGAGGAAAAAGCGCGCCATCGGCACCCGATATCAGGAGCTCCTGAAAGACGTTCAGGGAGTTCAATTGCCCCTGGAACGAACTCCCTACGCCGAGAACCTCTATTGGGTGTTTGGCCTGGTCCTGAACGACGAGATACCCTTTGAGGAACAGGAGTGTGAGAGGCGCCTTCAGGCCCTTGGCATCGGAACGCGCCCCTTCTTCTGGCCCATGCACGAACAGCCGGTCTTCCTCGAGCAGGGACTCTTTAAAGGGGAGCGCTATCCTGTGGCCGAGCGCATCGCGCGGCGCGGACTTTACGTTCCAACGGGCCTGGCCTTGACGGATGAGGCAATGCGTTACGTATCGGAACAGGTACACGCCGTGCTTGGGACAATGGAGCGCTGACGATGAGCGTCTTTGGAAGCTATAGCCGCTACTACGACCTGCTGTATCGGGACAAGGACTATCCTTCCGAAGCCCGTTACGTTGACGGCCTGATCAAGAAATACGTTCCTGCACCTTCTTCAATGCTGGAATTGGGCTGTGGAACGGGCCGCTACACGCGGGAGTTCGCACGCCTTGGGTACGTGGTGCATGGCGTGGACCTCAGCGCGGAGATGATTGACGAGGCCCGTAAAACGCCCTGCGACGGCGTGTCGTTCTCCTGCGGGGACATGCGGTCCTTGCGGTTGGGGAAAAAATTTGATGCGGTTGTCGCGCTCTTTCACGTCCTGAGCTATCAGACGATGGATGAGGACGTTCGTAGTGCGTTGACTACGGTTGAGGAACATTTGAACCCCAGGGGCGTTGCCGTTCTAGACTTCTGGTATGGTCCCGCGGTTCTCAGCCAGAAACCGGAGGTTCGTTTTAAGGAGGTCTCTGACGCTTCGATCGAGGTGTCCCGTATCGCTCTCCCCGTGTTGCATGATGATATCAACGTAGTGGACGTCAACTACCGGGCCTTTATCAAAGAAAAAAGCTCCGGTCGGATCGATGAACTACGGGAGTGCCATCGGATGCGGTATTTTTTCGATGCCGAAATCAAGCGTTTTATCCAGGAGGCGGGGATAGCGTTCCTCACCATCAACGCCTGGATGACGGAGGCGACGCCAAGTGAGGAGTCATGGGCAGCGGTAACTGTAGGACAACGGCAATGAGCAGGTTTCTCATCGTCTTTCCGTGTGATACCCTGGCCTATTCTCCAACCACCTTAAATATAGCGGAGATGTTGGCTGATATCGGAGACGTCGATATGATCACGCTTTGGGATGCGCGCAACCGAAGCGCAGCAGAGAATTTAAAATGTCGTTTTTTTTACGTCCGCATCCCCTCCCTGGCGCGACGCATCCTGCAGCACTTCCTCAGGCTCTATGGGTGGCTCAAGGCCCTTTTGCTCCTCTTTAAGCTGAGGCAGCATAAGGGACATTACGACCTGATCTTTGCTGTGGACTCGCTGGGATACTACGTGACGCGCAGGGTTTATTCAGAAAATGTCATCTACGTGTCCCTTGAGATCTATGACGACATCTGGCTGGCATTGACGAAAAAAGCTGGGGTGAAAATGCTTCTGATACAGTCTGAGCTTCGGAAGAGATTTCTCTTTGGAGACGCTTCGATCCCATTTAAGATCCTGCCGAATTCGAACAGGCAGATGCCTCCATCCAAGCCAAGGGCGCAGAAGGGCTTTCACCTGATCTACATGGGGGCAATCTATCCGGTCCACGGAGTTGAGTTCTGTATTGACGCCCTGTCCGTCCTTCCGGAACCCTTCACCTTGACGCTGAAGGGCGTCCTCAGCGAACGCTACCGGAGCGTCCTGACAAAAAAATACGGAGTGCTGCTGGCCTCGGGACGGCTGAAGATCGACAGTTCCTATACGCCTCAGGAAGAGGTCGCAGAGTATCTGAGGGCCTTTGACGCAGGCCTTTGCTTTTACGACATTGAAGGTAAGTTAAGGGGCGACTTTAATTACATCTCCTGTCCCTCCGGGAAGATGTACTCTTACTTTGCGGCGGGCATCCCCATGCTGGGGCAGGACGTGCCCGGACTGCAGGAGGTCCTGCATTATGGAGCAGGAGTTCTGATCAAAAATCTGTCGCCTGATGGAATGGCTGAAGGGCTTAGAGAGCTGTTCGACGATTACGCGCAGTTCGCCGAAGGGGCAATGCGCGCAGGCAGGGCTCTGTGCTTTACTCCACATTTCAAAAACATCTTGGCGGAGCTATTGGAGGATGTGAATTCAGAGGGCGGTCGGCAATGAATAACAGGTCCACCCAACTGCTCAAGGGCCTGAAGCGCCTTTACCGTTCCGCGCTGCATTGCTGGGCCGAGATGATGACAAAGGCTTCGCCGCTCGTGATCGTTCCCCTGAGCGGCGGACTTGGGAACCAGATATGGCAATACTCCGTTGGAATGGGCGCACAACTCGCATCGGGGCTACCTGTGAAGTTTGGCATAGATTGGTACAAGAAGTTTGGGCTGGATATTCAGGGCAAAGAAAAACGTGATTTCGAGCTCCTGCAGACGTTCCCAACGTTGTGGATGGAACTGGCCGATGCGAACGAGGAGGCTTTTTTTCGACGTTATTATTACTACGAGCCCAAGTACTTCTCCGTCTTCGACAGCGTAGTGTACAATAGCCTTAAAGCGCGCTACATCGGCGGGTTTTGTGCCAACAGTCAATATCTCAGCGTACTTCCTGCCGAATTTTGGAATCAGTTTTCGTTTGCTGACGATGTTGTCCGCAGAAACGAAGCCTTGGCACAAAGGATAGCAGGGACTATTTCAACAGCAGTACACGTCCGAGGAGGGGATTATATTGGGTCAATGCATGACGTCATTACAATAAATTATTATCGAAAAGCCATAGATATCCTGCAAAAATCCCTGGGACGCCAGGATGTTACATTTTATATTTTTTCCAACGCCCCGATGCTATGCAGGAATTTTTTCCCGGAGCCTGGAGAAAATATCCATTTTCTTTGCGAGGATATGGGGCGCTCACCGGCGGATGATCTGTACCTTATGACGCAGTGTCGGCACCATATTATCGCAAATTCCACCTTAAGCTGGCTCGGTGCATGGCTTTGCGCGAACCCGGCAAAACGTGTGATCATGCCGGGAACCTGGTTCAACGAGAAGGCGCCAAGTTATATACGACGTGGTAGTGAAACGGCGTTTCGCGTCGACGGTTGGATAACCCTAGCGGTGGATTAAGTCATAGAACTAAAAGCTATGGTAATATCTCATAAAACAGCAGTAACTTAGAGCTGTATGAGATGTTGACCCCAATGAGTTACATGCTTTTTTACAGATACGCACATGAACACGATTTTTGTTTTGAAGCGTTGGTGGGCGGAACGTTAAAATCCTGTTTTTACACCAGGGAAGGGTGATAAAGCATGTCGGGAATAATGAGCATCATCATCGCCACTAAGAACCGCAGCGGCGAGATCAAAAAACATGCACTTGCAAGCCTGGAGCGTTCGACCTTTCGAGATTTTCTCTGCGTGGTCTGGGACGCCAGCCAAGACGAGGAAACTCGGAGGGCAGTGGAGGATGGAGCGTGGACGTTTCCTCTGAAGTACTTCAGGGCGCCACGGTCCGGTCTGGCCTCCCAACGCAATGACGCAGTGAAGCAGATCCTCATGCACGAACGTTCCATACGCTACGTCCTGTTTATCGACGACGACAGCGAGCTGTCGCGCGACGCGCTGACCGGGGTAACAGCAGCGTTTGGAGCTCCGAACGTGTGGGGGGTCAACATCCCCCACGTCCCGCAGCTGGACGCAGATGGGACCTATCACGGCCCAGAGCCGGAACGCCCTACGCCACGGCGGATGACGCCCTACCTGCACAACCGAAGCTGTTGCCCTGAACAACATGGCATTCCCGTCGACTGGCTCAGCGGGTGCGGGATGGCCTTTCGCAGCGAAACCTTCACCCAACTGGGGCTGCGCTTCCCTGAGGCCTTTCAGCGCTTCGGCGGGTACTCTCTGGGGGAGGACTCGGGATTTTCCTTTTACTTGAAGAAAAAGCTTGGCAAAACGCTGGTGAACGCACCCTGCGGCGCGCTGTGTCACCACGTTTCCGGCGCTGCGCGGCTCGACGTTGCGGGCATGACCGCCTCAAAATGGTATAATTTCCACCTGTTGTTCGACGCGATTTATGACGGCGTCAGCGGCCCGCAACTGAACGTTTATCGGCTGAATTTCAGCCTTTTCTCTTATGCCGCTGCTCTGAAGGTCCTCTTGCGCGCGAGGAAGCCCGATTTAGCTGCGATGTTGCGGGGTATCCGGGCGGCCAGGGGAGCGCTTGCAGAGTACCGCAGGAACGGAAACGTTCAAGGGTTGTTCCGGGAGAATTGAACGATGGAGGCAGGCAGATGAAGACGGCATTGATCACGGGCATCACCGGGCAGGATGGCGCCTACCTGGCTTCGCTTCTGCTGAAGAAGGGCTACAGCGTCCACGGCATCAAACGGCGCAGCTCGATCTTCAACACCGCCCGTATCGACGGGCTGTACAGGGACCTGCACGAGGAGGCCCCTCATTTCTTCCTTCACTACGGCGACCTGACGGACGCCTCGAACTTGATCCGCATCATTCAGCAGGTCCAGCCGGACGAAATCTATAACCTGGCCGCTCAGAGCCACGTGAAGGTTTCCTTTGAAACGCCGGAGTACACGGCGGACTCCGACGGAATCGGAACGCTTCGCCTGCTGGAGGCCATACGCATCCTGGGCATGGAAAAGCGCACGCGGTTTTATCAGGCCTCCACCAGCGAGCTCTTCGGCAAGGTTCAGGAAACGCCCCAGAGGGAAACGACGCCCTTTTATCCACGCAGTCCCTACGCGGCTGCAAAACTTTATGCCTACTGGATCACGGTAAACTACCGCGAGTCCTATGGCCTGTTTGCCTCAAACGGCATCCTGTTCAACCACGAGTCGGAACTGCGCGGCGAAACGTTCGTGACGCGCAAGATCACGCGCGCGGCCGCCCGCATCGCCCTGGGGCTTCAGGACAAGACGTGGCTGGGGAACCTGGACGCGAAGCGGGACTGGGGGCACGCCGAGGACTACGTCGAGGCCATGTGGCGCATCCTGCAGCACGACCGGCCGGACAACTTCGTCATCGCGACGGGTGAAACCCATTCAGTGAGGGAGTTTGCCACGCTGGCCTTCAAGGAGGCGGGGATGGAACTCGAGTGGCGGGGAAGCGGACTTGACGAGGTGGGCGTCGATGCCGGGACTGGCCGTGTCCTCATCGAGGTGGACCCGCGCTACTTCCGTCCCACGGAGGTGGACCTGCTCCTGGGGGACCCCGCGAAGGCGGAGCGGGAGCTGGGCTGGAAGCGCAAGGTGTCGTTTTCGGACCTGGTGCGGCGCATGGTCCGCTATGACCTGGACCTCTTCAAGAAGGACATCCTGATCCGGGATGCAGGCTACGAGGTGCGCAGCGCACTGGAGGAACTGTGATGGATGGGATGGAGCAAAACGCCCGCATCTACGTCGCAGGCCACGGAGGCCTGGTGGGCTCCGCCCTCGTCCGGCGCCTGACGTCTGCGGGATTTTGTAACCTCCTGCTCCGCTCGCACGGGGAGCTGGACCTGCTGTCACAGCAGGGAGTGCAGGACTTCTTTGAAGGCGAGAGGCCGGAGTACGTCTTTATGGCCGCGGCAAGGGTCGGCGGGATCCACGCGAACGCTGCCTATCCGGCGGACTTCATCTGCGAGAACCTCATGATGGAAACGAACGTCATCCGCGAGAGCTGGCGCGCGGGGGTGAAAAAGCTCCTCTTCCTGGGGAGCTCCTGCATCTACCCCAAGTTCGCGCCGCAGCCTATCCCGGAGGACGCCCTCCTGACCGGCCCTCTTGAGCCGACCAACGACTGCTACGCCCTGGCCAAGATCGCGGGGATCCGGATGTGTCAGGCGTACAACCAGCAGTACGGGACGAACTTCATCTCCGTCATGCCCACGAACCTCTACGGGCCGGGAGATAACTTCGGCCTGGAGAACTCTCACGTCCTGCCGGCCATGATCCGAAAGGTCCACGAGGCGAAGGCGAGGGGTGCGGAATCGGTGACCCTGTGGGGGACGGGAACGCCGCGGCGGGAATTTCTCCACGTCGATGACCTGGCTGATGCCTGCCTCTTTCTCATGGAGCACCATGACGGTTCGCGCATCGTGAACGTCGGGACGGGGGAGGACCTGACGATCCGCGAGCTGGCGGAGAAGGTGTGCGCCGTCGTCGGGTATGCCGGGCGTGTCCTGTGGGACGAGGGCAGGCCGGACGGCACCCCCCGCAAGCTGCTGGACGTCACCTTCCTCAGGGAGATGGGATGGCGCCACACCATCGATCTGGACGAGGGCATACGCCGGACGTACCGATCCTTCCTTGAGGGCAACGTGCGGGACATCTAAGGAAACACTGATTAAGTCGTTAGGAACTGTCACCCGTATCGTCTCCCTTCAGTGTCTGAAACTTCATCAGGCCGCGCG
>ERZ772917.1592-NODE-1592-length-12734-cov-8.998107_pt1 | contig 12734 bp, 8 predicted proteins | sample MGYA00511187_ERZ772917 | MGnify/ENA primary metagenome ERZ772917 (study PRJEB29015, sample SAMEA2737925) | human oral metagenome | biome: human oral; feature: human-associated habitat; material: dental | place: China | collected 2012 ... | reverse complement strand
ACCTCTGGGACGCCGATGGCAAGGAGTACACCGATCTGCTGGCCGGGATCGCCGTCAACTGCCTGGGGCACGCTCATCCCGCAATCGTCGAGGCCGTGTCCACCCAGATCTCCACCCTCGGACACGTCTCGAACTTCTTCACCACCCCCGCACAGGTCCGTCTTGCCGAGGAGCTCATCTCCCTGACCTTCCCGGGCCGGCCCGCACACGACTCCCGGGTCTTCCTGGCCAACTCCGGGACCGCCTTCAAGATCGCCCGCCGGCACGGTGGCGCCGGCCGTCCTCGTGTCCTGGCTCTTCAGGACGCCTTTCACGGGCGGACCATGGGAGCCCTGGCCCTGACCCACAAGGCCGCCTACCGGGAACCCTTCGAGCCCCTGCCCGGCGGCGTTGAGTTCGTTCCGGCCGGTGATACCGAGGCGCTGCGCAGCGCGCTGGGACCGGACGTGGCGGCACTCATCGTCGAACCCATCCAGGGCGAGGCCGGGGTTCGCGAGCTGCCGGCCGGATACCTGGAGGCCGCTCGTGAGCTGACCAGGACTGCCGGCGCACTGCTCATCATCGACGAGGTCCAGACCGGAATGGGCCGCTCCGGCGCCTGGATGGCGCACCACCTGCTGGCCCCCGGCGTCGTGCCCGACGTCGTCACCCTCGCCAAGGGCCTGGGCGGCGGCATCCCCATCGGCGCAGTTGTCGCCACCGGTGAGGCCGCAAGCCTTCTGGGGCCCGGTCAGCACGGCACCACCTTCGGCGGTAACCCGGTGGCCTGCGCGGCCGCGCTCGCCGTCATCGACACCATCCGCGGACAGGACCTGCTCGGCCGGGTCGAGCGACTCGGCTCGGCCTGGGCCCGGGAGCTGCTGGCCGTCGAAGGCGTCGACGAGGTGCGCGGTCGAGGCCTGCTCATCGGCGTCGGCCTGGCCGCGGGCCTTCCGCCCGCCGGCGAGATCGCCGCCACCCTGGCTCAACACGGCTTCATCGTCAACGCCCCGCGTCCCGACACGATCCGCCTGGCGCCGCCCTTCATCCTGTCCGACGACGACGCGAGCGCCTTCACCACCACATTGTCCGAGGTCCTTGCTCGGGCGCTGTCAGAGAAAGCCGGCTCATGAGTGCCGCCATCGAGGTCTCTCAGCGCGACTTGGCAGCTGCGGCACCATTGGCGCCCGCGACCAAGACCGCCCGGCACGCCTGCATCGTCCAGATCCTCTCCCGTGAGCGCATCCGCTCGCAGGCCCAGCTGCGCAAGGCCCTGGCTCTGCGCGGCATCAGTACCACTCAGGCGACACTCTCGCGGGACCTGGTGGAGCTGCGGGCCACGAAGATCCGTGCCCCGGGCGGAGAGCTCATCTACTCGATGCCCGAGGCCGGGGCCCCCGGTCAGGTCCACGCCGGCGGCTTCGCCGGGGGTGAGGAGACTGATGATTCCCTGCCTGCACACACGACCCCTCGCCTGGCCCGGTGGTGCGCCGAGCTGCTCGTCACCGCTGAGTGGGCCGGGTCCCAGCTTGTGCTGCGAACTCCGGCCGGAGCCGCTCAGCTGCTCGCCGGAGCCGTCGACGACGCCATGATGCCCGGGGTCCTGGGCTGCATCGCCGGAGACGACACCGTCTTGGTCATCACCCGTAGTCCTCAGGTCGCCGCCGAAGTGGCCGGGCACCTGCTCGCGCTGGCCGACCCCTCGACCCGAACCTGACACTTCTCCCCAGAGCCCTTCATACCTCCATCACCTCACTACTGGTTCGCTAGTGCCATCAAGAAGAGGAGAGAGATCCCATGAGCACTCATCAGGACCGTGTCGTCCTGGCCTACTCCGGAGGCCTGGACACGTCTGTTGCCATCGGCTGGATCGGCGAGGCCACCGGCCGAGAGGTCGTCGCCGTCGCCGTCGACGTCGGCCAGGGCGGCGAGGACCTCGAGGTGATCCGTCAGCGAGCCCTCGACTGCGGCGCCGTCGAGGCCTACGTCACTGACGCCCGCGATGAGTTCGCCAACGACTACTGCATGCCCGCTCTCAAGGCCAACGCCCTCTACGAGGGAACCTACCCGCTCGTCTCGGCGCTCTCCCGGCCCGTCATCGCCCGCCACCTGGTCAAGGCGGCCCGCGAGTTCGGTGCCCACACGGTGGCGCACGGCTGCACCGGCAAGGGTAACGACCAGGTCCGCTTCGAGGTCTCCATCACCTCGATGGCTCCCGACATGGACTGCATCTCCCCGGTGCGAGACCTGGCGCTGACTCGCGACGTCGCCATCGACTACGCCGAGAAGCACAACCTGCCGATCGAGACCACCAAGCACAACCCCTTCTCCATCGACCAGAACGTCTGGGGCCGCGCCATCGAGACGGGCTTCCTGGAGGACCTGTGGAACGCGCCCACCAAGGACGTCTACGTCTACACCGACGACCCCACCTACCCGCCGCTGCCCGACGAGGTGATCATCACCTTCGCCAAGGGGATCCCGGTGGCCATCGACGGGCGGGACGTCACCCCGCTGGAGGCCGTTCAGGAGCTCAACCGGCGCGCCGGCGCCCAGGGCGTGGGGCGCATCGATATGGTCGAGGACCGCCTCGTGGGCATTAAGTCGCGCGAGATCTACGAGGCCCCCGGCGCCGTGACCCTCATCGAGGCCCACCGGGCCCTGGAGGCGGTGACCCTGGAGCGCCTCCAGCGCCGCTACAAGAGGCAGATGGAGCAGGCCTGGAGCGATCTCGTCTACGAGGCCCAGTGGTACTCCCCGCTCAAGCGCTCCATGGACGCCTTCATCGAGGACACCCAGAGGTATGTCTCCGGCGATATCCGCATGGTGCTGCACGGCGGGCGCGCCACGGTCAACGGCCGGCGCTCCGAGTCGAGCCTCTATGACTTCAACCTGGCGACCTACGAGACCGGCGACACCTTCGACCAGTCCTCTTCGCGCGGCTTCATCGAGATCTTCGGTATGCAGTCCAAGCTCGCGGCGGCCCGCGACGTGCGCATGGGCGAGGGCGTCGGGTTCTGAGCGCTTCTCCGGGTCGCTTCCGGGACGCGCGCCCGGCCCAGTGCGGCGGGGCGCCCGATGACGGTGCGGCTGCCGACCCGATGCGGGCCGGCAGCCGCACCACCGCGGTCACCGCGGTGGCAAGGCGCTACTGCGCGGGGACGTAGCAGGAGACGGTCTTGTCCTTGGGGATGAGCAGACGGGTGGGAGCACCCAGATGGTTCTTGACCTGGCCCGCGCTGGGCAGGCTCCCGCGCATGCTCTGAAACAGCGGGGAGAATGTCGGGGCCGCCGAGGGGATCTCCCAGAGGTGGCTCCCGGTGGAGACGTCGACAAGGACCGTGGCCTTGTTGCCCTCGGAGTCGGCGGCATAGTCGACAAAGCCCGATCCGTCGGCCAGGATGGTCGCGGTGAGATTCCACTTCTTCTCCGTGGAATCATATCCCAGGCTGAGCAGGGGCTCGATTACGCCGTCGTCGTTCCAACGGATACAGCCGCCCTCGTACGGGACGAACGCGACACCGTTCTCGGCGACAACAGCCTCCACCCCGCTGAGCTCCGCCAGCGAGTGCCGGACGACCTCGAGCGACGGCACTCCATTGAACCTGACGCCTGCGCAGTTGCTGTCCTGCTCCCACTGCGGCGATCCGGTGAAGCTGAAGGCATGGGCGGTCAGGACCCCTGGCTTCGAGGCGATGCTGGTCAGAACGACGAGCCCGTCTGCGGCCAGGACTATGCCGCCTGTGTCCTTGCCGCTCTTGAACGGGGGAAGTGCCGCCACCATCTCTCCCGTAGAGGTGCTCACAAGGTGCGGGGTGAGCTCGCGGTGCTCATCCTGCGCGGAAGTGCTGTAGGCCTGGTAGCCAATGAGAATATCCGGCTGCAATGGATCGAAGAAGGCGTTGGTGTAGGACTCGGACGTGCGCCAGAGCTCATTCCCCTGACGATCGACCGCAATCATGGCTCCCGTTGCAGCGCTCTCCTCGCCCGGCTGCACCTCCAGAAGCAGGGCGGAGTCGCTGTCGACCGCTCCGAGGAACAGGGACGAGGATGCGTCCCAGGGAACGGGAGCCACAGCCACCTCGCCGCTGTGAGGATCGATGACCATGTCCTTCCACATGGGTGAGCCGCCCCACCAGGACTGCCACGCGCTGAACCGGCTCGGATCGCGCTGGTCGTCCTTGTTCCAGCTCGATGACGGGATATCGACGGGATCGCCGAGGCCGGAGTCGGCAAGTGGGTAGATGCGGTAGCCGGCAGGCTGCTCATCGGTGTCCTGGGCATAGTACTCGCCGAATAGACAATCTCCCGCGGGGGATACGCCTTTCGCCGCGAATGAGTTGATCGACCATGCCTGCGTGACGCCTCGGATGAACTCTCCGGACAGCGCGGATACGGAGAAGCCTCGATTCTCGTCTGAAGAGGTTGCCGCCGCGGCAGCGTTCTTCGAACGTTGGGACAGCTTCCACGCGCCGACGCCGGTCAAGGCTCCGATGACGGCGATGCCGACGCCAATGGGGAGCGCCTTGGTCACCGACCGGCGCCGCACGCCGGAGGGCGCCGGGTCCGCACTCGGCTGGTCCGGCTGGTCCTCCTCGGGGACAGCCGGCTCCTCCGAAGAGTCTGGAGCATCCTCCGGCTCCTCCGGCCCCTCCGAAGAGTCTGGAGCATCCTCCGGCTCCTCCAGGGCGGCTGGAGCGACCTCCGGCTCGTCTCGAGCCTCCTCCGGCTGGGCCGACTCCTGGCTCGACTGCTGGGGGACGGTACTCGGCTCATCCAGATGCTCCTCCTCGGCGTCATCCGCCTGGGCCACGGGGTGCGGCACGGTCGTGGCGCCCTGCGCGGCGATCCAGCTCGTGAGGGCGGGGAAGCAGTGGGGATGCTCGGTGATGACAGGGTGCAGGTCGGGACGTCGCGTCGCGATCCGTGCCAGCTCGCCGGCGGGCGTATCGGGGTTGCGCAGTGCCTCGGCGTCGCGGTCCGGCTGTGATGAGGAAGAGGATGGGGTGTGGGTCACAGCCAGGAGGGTAGCGCAGATCGTGTGCTCATATCGTTACCAACGACTATGACGTCCAACCACTTTGAGGGGCGCGGGCGGCTCTGCCCCAGCCCTGGCCCGCGAGACGGCGGAGGTCGGGACGGCCCGGTGGCATGCCACGAGGATGGCCCGGGCCCGCCCAGAGCCGGCCCAGGGCCGAAGGAGTGAGCTCCCGGTCGTGGCGCCGCCCACGATCCACGGCCCGGATCGCGAGCCGCGGCTGACGGCGCCGCGGGCCAGGACGTCGGAGTCTCGACCATAAATCGCGGGGCAGCGTGAATCGCACTGTGCCCGGTGCTTCTGGGCGGCCTCGGCTCCCGGAGCCGGGCAAGCGTTAGACGACGCGCAGACTGCGACCGGCCGGGGCCGGGGCGCGCACCGGGGGAGTCCCTGCGAAGCCGGTGTGGATCCGGTGACGAGAGGGTCCAGCGCCTCAGGGGCCGGGTGCGAGGCATGTAATGGTTTGCGGGGAGAAAAGCGAGCCGCTGGCGACGCACATGGACTCTGCGGGTCGGGAACCGTTTGTGATCATGATTCCAGCCGAAAATACGGGCCGTCGTCCCTGGTTCGGCGGGCTGCCTGTCAAGCGATAGCTGGGAAGAGACCACGCCTCCGTTCCGCTGCCTGTATCGATCATGCGTATTTCGGGGTTCTTCGGGTCTTTAAGGCTGTAAGTAAGGACGCCCGAGCCGTCGGCGAGCACGGTGAAATATTGGAGGTCGTCCAGACGGACTGTGTCGGCATGATAATTTCCGAGTCTCACGGCCGTGCCGGTGTCCTCGCATGAAAAATTACCGTCGGCCGCCTGGATGAGGGCGGTCCCGTTTTCTGCGATAAGTGCGGTGGAGCCATCTCTTGAAGTGAGTGCCTGGTGGGCCACCTCCAAGGTCGGTATCCCGCAGAACGCCAGCTTGTCGAACGTTCCTGTCAGTTTCCATGCGGCCTGGCCGTCAAATGTGTACGCCTCTGCCGCATCGCTGCCGCCTGGGAGGCACACGAGTCCGTCGGAGGCGAGGATGACCATGCCGAAAGGTAGTGGGGCTCGCACGGCGCCGGTCTTGGGGTCGAGGAGATGGGGTACGACCGAGAACGACTTCGGGTCGTCATCGGCGCTGTCTTTTTGGTAGCCGATGAGCAGGTCGGGCCTGGCGGGGTCGAGAAAGCCGGTGGTGTAGCTTTCTGCGGTTCGCCACAGCTCTTGGCCCTGCTGGTCGACGGCGACAATAGGGCCTTGGGCTCCCGGAGGGATGGGGAACGAGTCCTCTTGGAGGACGTGGGGGACCTCGATGGGCACCGCCGTGCTCTTATCGAGGGCGCCCAGGAACGTGTTGCTGTTGGGATCCCATGGAACCGGCAGCTGGGTTGAGGCGGAGGAGTCGTAGATAACGTCTTGGAGCAGTAGGAGCTCGCCCCACCAGGAGAATATAACGCTGTTATTATCGTCATCTCTCCTGCTATAATTTTTACCTTTGCTGAAAACGACGGGATCGCCGAGTGAACCCGCATTGATGGGATATATTTGGACCTTGGTGTCGCGATCCGATATGTTCAAGTGGGAGACCGCCACGTAGTTGCCGTCCGGAGAGACGGTAAGATTATCGAAATCACATTCTGGAATGCGCCAGGTCTCGTGGGTCCCCTGGAGGAATGCTCCATCCAGTGCCACGCGAGAAAAAGGTCCCGAGGCTGTCGAGGTGCTGTTGCTCGTGTCGACGCGGCGGGTGGCCCACCGGGCTCCCGCGCCCGCGAGGGCCCCGACGGCGGTGGCGCCGATGCCGATAGGAATTGCCTTGACCACTGACCGGCGTCGCAGTCCGGGCGGCGTATCCGGTGGTGTCTCCTGCTGCTGGGAGCTGGACTGTGGTGCGGGCTGCCGCGTGCTCGTACTCGACTGCTCCGGCTGTTGCTGGGGCACGGCTCGGTTCAATTGCGGTGCTGGCCCTGCGCTCGGCCGAGCAGGCTGCTGCGAGCCGGTGCTCGGGGGCTGAGATGCTGGGCCTCCCTAGGCGGTGATCCAGGCGGCGAGGCCGGGGTAGCAGCTGGGGTGCGCGGCGATGGCGGGGTGCAGGTCGGGGCGCTGGCCCGCTATCCGCGCCAGCTCGGCGGGGGAGGTGGTGGGCCTGCCCACCGCCTCGGCGTCGGGGTCTTGTCCAGGCGGGAGCATCTCGCTCATGGATCGCAGGATAGCGCGCACCGCGCGGTCTCCGGCGTCTCCGAGGAGTCTGACTTCTTAGGCCTCGGCAATGAGCCTACGTTCGCCGCGGCCGCGGCGACGCCGCCGGTGTCCCGGCTTGAGTCATCGGCGGCGGTCGGCGGCGTAGTGCGTCAGGATGCCGGCGCAAAGCACGTAATGGTCGCCGAGGGGCCCGTGCCGCTGGCTATGAGCATGATTCCGGCAGGAAGGGGGCCATTTCTTGTCACGCCTCCGGTCGAACGCGGCAGCGTCTTCACAGTGCTCTGGTTCTGCGGGAGTCCGTCGCCCACGAGCTGGCCGGGAACGGACCACGCCTCTGTCCCGGTGCTCGTGTCGAGCATACGGACGGACTCCTCCTTCGCGGAGGCCTGGGTGAGGACGCCCGAGCCGTCAGCAAGCACGGTGAAGTAGGAGAAGTCGGCGAATCCCACGTTTTCGGCATCGTACTTACCGAGCTTAAGAGCCGTGCCTGTGCCCTCGATGGAGAAGCCGCCGTCGGATGCCTGGATAAGGGCTGTGCCGTTCTCTGCGATGAGCGCGGTCGAGCCGTCCTGAGACGTCAGGGCCTGGTTGACCACGTCCAGAGACGGCACCCCGCAGAAGACGATCTTGGCGAATTTGCCGGTGAGGCTCCACGCCGACTGGCCATCGAACGCGTAGGCCTCTGCGGTCATCGTGCTGCCATCATTCGAGAAGCATACGAGCCCGTCGGAGGCGAGAAGAAGCCCGCCGGACTTCTTTCCCGAGTCGTCGAAGACCACCGGTGAGAGCGCGACGCGCATGGAGCCGGTCTTGGGGTCGAGGAGGTGGGGCGTCACGGAGATTGACTTCGAATCATCTTCGCCTCCCTCATTCTTGTAGCCGATGAGCAGGTCGGGACGGGCCGGGTCGAAGAAACCGGAGATGTATTCATCGGTCGTGCGCCACAGCTCCTTCCCCGACTTGCCCACGGCGATCATGGCGCCTTGAGGCGGGGTGGACGGCGTTTCATCGAAGACGTGGGGAGCCTCAAGAAGTATCGCCCTGCTCTTGCTGGGCGCGCCCAGGAACATGACGCTGGCGGTGTCCCACGGCACCAGTGAGCTCGTCGAGGAGGAGGCGTCGTAGACGCTGTCCCAGATCAGGGGGCTTCGGGCCCACCAGGAGAGAACGACGCTGTACTCGCCGTTGTTCTTGCTCATCTGGTCCTCCGGGAAGACGACGGGCTCGCCAAGAGCATCCGCGTCGACCGGGTAGACCCGTGGCTCGTAGGAGAAGTCCGACGATTCCAGTTTCGGGCACAGCGCCACCACCTGGGTGCCGTCTGGGGACAGGGCGACAGTGGCCCGGCCCTCGGCAATGCTCCAGGTCTCGCGAGTCCCCTGAAGGAATGCTCCCTCCAGCGCCGACATCGAGAAGGGGCCCGCGGCCGCCTGATCATCGTCCTTCGAGCCGTCACGGTGGGTCATCCACCAGGTGCCCGCGCCTACCAGGGTGCCGACGGCGGTGGCGCCGATACCGACGGACAGCGCTTTGATCACGAATCGGCGTCGCACCCCGGCCCCGGACGACGCATCCGGGGCGTCGGTGGGCTGGTCTGGTTCCTGGGGGCTGTCCGGCTGGTCCGGCTTGTCGGGGCTGGCTGGCTCCTCGGGGCTCGTGGCGGGCCCGGCCGTCTGCTGGGTGTCGGCTACCTGCTGGGTGCTGGTGGGTTGGGCTGTGTTGGCCTGGGCGGTGATCCAGGCGGCGAGGTCGGGGTAGCAGCTGGGGTGCGCGGCGATGGCGGGGTGCAGGTCGGGGCGCTGGCCCGCTATCCGCGCCAGCTCGGCGGGCGGAGTGGCCGGGTTGCGCAGCGCCTCGGCGTCGGGGTCCGACGGCAGGGGGAGCGGGGGTGGGATCTCGGTCATAGACCGGAGAGTAGCGCGGATTGCGCGTGTCCTGGCGCTTCCGAAGGGGGCAAGTTCTTGTAGTACTCGCGTCCGAAACCGGGGAGATGTCCCCACGTCTGAGCCTCGACGCTAAGTCCTGCCGGTCAGCGGTACTCCTCCGATCTGCTTACGATGCACGTAGCAATGTGGACCGCCGCCGGGCCTCGGGCTCGACCATCGCTCTGCGGTGCCGGTGGTCCGATAACACGAGAGGACTTCCACGTGCCAATAGCCGAGGCTCGTTCCAGAGCTGCTGTCGTCGGCGCACGGCGCAGTCTCATGCCCGCCCTGGGAACATGGGGCTTCATCGTCACGTTCTCAGGCCAGGGCCTGCGCAATGTTGTCGGCTGGTGGGCATTCGGCGTCATAGCTGCGATCAGCGGCGTTATGCTCTTCTTGGTCTTCGTGCGTGAGGGACATCGCGTCCAGTGGCGGGCGCTGCCCGCCATGGCCTGCGCCTACACCATCCTGTGTATGGTGAGCGTCATCTGGTCCTATTACCCGCGCGAGACCGTTCTGGCCGGGCTCCTCATGCTGGCCACTACTACCACCGGCGTCCTGCTGGCCTGCGGGCTGTCTCTGCGTCAGTTCACCGATGCCCTCAGCCGGGCTCTTGAGGCCACCCTCGTGCTGAGCTTCTTGCTCGAGCTCTACGTGGCGCTCGTGCTGCGCGAGCCGTTGGTTCCCATCTACATGAAGGATTGGGAGGAGGTCCCGCCCTCCTACATCTGGGTCGAGGGCAATATCTTCCAGGGCGGACCGATCCAGGGCATTGTAGGTAATCGCAACCCGCTGGCCTTCATCGCCCTGCTCACTCTGATCTGCGTGGTCGTGCGCTGGAGGGACTACCGGCTCCGGCTGCCGAACTTCCTGATCTGGTCGACCCTGTCCATCCTGACACTCATCCTGACCGGCTCGGCCACCGTGATCGTCGCGGCCGTTGTGTGCGGGATCGTCATGTTGTTCCTGTGGCTGCTGCGTCACGTTCCTGTCGCTCTGAGAACCACTGTCATTGTCGCCGCCTCAACACTGGGCGTGGCGGTGATCGTCTTCGCGATCGGCTGGCACTCCCAGGTGACCGCTCTGCTCGGGCGCAGCCCGGACATGACCGGCCGCTGGGAGATCTGGCTGAAGGTGATTGATTTGTGGGAGCAGCACACATTCCTGGGGTGGGGGTGGATCATGTACTGGGTGCCGTGGATCCCCATGTTCGGCACACTCGTGATCCGCCCTGACGGCACACCGACGCTCAGCGCTCACAACGCCTATATCGAGGCGCTCTTCCAGACGGGCGTCGTGGGCGCCTCGATGATCGTGGTTCTTGTCCTCACGCTTCTCATCCGCTCCTTCCGGCTGGCCGTGCGCTACCTGGACTCCGACGCCTCGGTGCTGCTGCCCGCCCTGCTCATGACCGCCATGGTCGTGCAGTCCATGACGGAGTCCCGCCTGCTCTCCGAGGGCAACTGGGTGACGGTGTGCGCGCTGGGCACCTGGCTCGGGCTGCACAAGAACATGGAGCGCGAGCGCGACGATCCCTGGGCTCTCGAGGAGAGCATCTCGCGAAGGCGCTGAGTCCATCGCGGTACGGGGCCGCCTCGCGGTGCACGGGAGCCGGGCCGGCAGATGGCGCCTGATCGCGGCAGAGGGCGACGGACGATGAGGGCCGACGGCGGAGCGTCTCGCGCCCGCCCCGCAATGCGCCATGATGGGCACATGACCAGCGAGCAGAACCAGCACGAGTCCGCCGGCGCCGGAGCCGGGATCAGCCTGTGGGGCGGCCGCTTCACCGGTGGCCCCGCCGACGCGCTGGCCGCGCTGAGCGTGTCCACCCACTTCGACTGGCGGCTGGACCGCTACGACATCGCGGGCTCACGCGCCCATGCCCGGGCGCTCGCCAAGGCGGGCCTGCTCGACGACGCACAGCTGGCCGGCATGCTCGACGCCCTGGACCGCCTCGAGGAGGATGTCATCACCGGCGCCTTCTCCCCGGCGCCTGCCGACGAGGACGTCCACACCGCCCTGGAGCGCGGCCTCATGGAGCGCGCGGGGAGCGAGATCGGCGGCCGGCTGCGGGCGGGGCGCTCCCGCAACGACCAGATCGCCACCCTGGTCCGCATGTACCTGCGCGACCAGGCCCGTCACGTCGCGGGCCTCGTGCTCGACGTCGTCGACGCCCTGGTGGACCAGGCGGCCCGCGCCGGCGAGGCGATCATGCCGGGGCGCACCCACATGCAGCACGCGCAGCCGGTCCTCGTGGCCCACCACCTGCTGGCGCACGCCTGGCCGCTCATGCGCGACGTCGAGCGCCTGGAGGACTGGGACGCCCGAGCCGCCATCTCCCCCTACGGCTCCGGTGCCCTGGCCGGCAGCACCCTCGGCCTCGACCCCGACGACGTCGCCGCCGAGCTCGGTTTTCACGCGGCCGCGGAGAACTCCATCGACGCCACCTCGGCCCGGGACGCGGTGGCCGAGATCTCCTTCGTCCTGGCCATGACCGCCGTCGACGTCTCGCGCCTGAGCGAGGAGATCATCATCTGGAACACCAAGGAGTTCGGCTTCGTCACCCTGGATGACGCCTTCTCCACCGGCTCGTCGATTATGCCGCAGAAGAAGAATCCCGACGTCGCCGAGCTCGCCCGCGGCAAGGCCGGCCGCCTCATCGGCGACCTCGCCGGGCTCCTGGCCACCCTCAAGGGCCTTCCCCTGGCCTACGACCGCGACCTCCAGGAGGACAAGGAGCCGGTCTTCGACGCGGTGGACACCCTGGCGGTGCTGCTCCCGGCCGTGGCCGGTATGGTGACCACCATGACCCTGAGCTATGAGCGGATGGAGGCGCTCGCCCCTCAGGGCTTCTCCCTGGCCACCGACGTCGCCGAGTGGCTGGTCAGGGAGGGCGTCCCCTTCCGGGAGGCGCACGAGGTCTCCGGGGCCTGCGTGCGGGAGTGCGAGAGGCGCGGCATCGAGCTGGGGGACCTGTCCGATGACGACTTCGCGGCGATCGACGTCTGCCTGACTCCCGGCGTGCGAGAGGTCCTCTCGGTCCGGGGTTCGGTAGCGGCCCGGGCCGGGCACGGCGGCACCGCGCCGGTGCGCGTCGTCGAGCAGCTCGCCCGGGCGATAGAGCGCGCCGCCGAGCTGCGGTCCTTCAGCGAGGAGGGCTCGCTGCTGGACGAACCGGCCGGGCCCGACGGCGGGGCGGCCTGAGGGCGTGGGCGTGCAGCCGGGCCGCACGGCGGCGCAGGACGTGCTCGACCTCCTTCAGGGCGACCCCGTCGAGGTCGCGCCGCGCCTGCTCGGGGCGGTCCTGACGGTGAGGGACGGCGACGGCGCCGTGGCGGTCCGCCTGACCGAGGTCGAGGCGTACCGGGGCGAGGCCGATCCCGGCTCTCACGCCTACCGGGGGCGCACCGCCCGCAACGCCGCCATGTTCGAGGCCGCGGGCGGGATCTACGTCTACTTCACCTACGGCATGCACTACTGCGTCAACATCGTGTGCGGACCGCACGGCCTGTCGCGGGCGGTCCTCCTGCGCGCGGGCGAGGTGACCGGGGGAGCGGACCTCGCCCGACGACGGCGGCCGGCCGCCAGGACCGACCGCGACCTGGCCCGCGGCCCG